>OLGB01000041.1_pt1 | contig 174311 bp, 190 predicted proteins | sample 1605691 | NCBI WGS metagenome assembly OLGB01 (sample SAMEA3888925, study PRJEB22519) | human gut metagenome | biome: human gut; feature: human-associated habitat; material: faeces | place: Denmark | collected 2010 | reverse complement strand
GAGCGCCACCTTGCCAAGGTGGAGGTAGCGAGTTCGAGCCTCGTAATCCGCTCCATCGGCGCTATAGCCAAGTGGTAAGGCGTAGGTCTGCAACACCTTGATCCCCAGTTCAAATCTGGGTGGCGCCTCCATAAATCCGTTTTCTTTATGAAGACGGATTTTTTTATTTACAGAGTGGAAATTTTCTCGTAAAAATACTTGATATGTCGAATGAAATAGTGTATAATAAAATATGTTATTGCAGTAGAAAGGTGTACCCCTAAAAATGCCACGAAAAAACTATTATTATTCTGAAAAACCAAGAACTTCGAAGATTCTTGTTACATTGAATGTTATTATAATTGTACTTATCGTTCTTGTCCTTTCCGCACTTGGATTATACAGCTATACTTTTTTTACGGGAAAAGATCCACTTGCAAATATAGGGATAAAAATGCCTTGGGACGATGAATATGCTGTTTCGCAAACTGTTGTTATTGAACCCGAGCCAACGGAGACCATAACACAAATGACAACGACGGAAACCACGCAGGTCACAGCGAATATTGTACTTACAGAGGAAACAGACGCAAGCGACAGCACCACTGAAACAAGCGAAACTGAACCGAAATATAACTCAACCGATTATGACAAGACGTTTTTCTCGAACAGCCTTTTTATCGGAGATTCAATTTTTACGGGCTTTTCGGGCTTTGGATATCTAGAACCCGATAATGTCTTCGCACAGGTAGGACTTAACCCCGAATCCGCTATAACAAAGGAAATAAACGGTGTTACAGCCGCTGAAAAAGCAGAGGCAATGCAGCCCGACTATATCTGCATTATGCTCGGAACGAACGGACTCGCTTTCCTCAGTACGGATTATATGGCAGAAGAGATGTCAAAGCTTGTGGACGAGCTTAGAAACGCTTCACCCGATTCGGAGATCGTTATTCTGTCGATACCTCCTGTTACGGCTGTTCACGAGAGCGAGAATCCCGAAAAGATCCCGCTTATAATGGACTATAACAGCAAGCTCCAAAAAACTGCTGAAAGCAAAGAATGCAAATATATCGATATCTTCACAATGCTTCAGGACGATGACGGATATCTTGCGGCTGACTATGCCGAAGCTGACGGACTTCATTTCCTCGGAAAAGCTTATGGCGTTGTTCTGAGCAGGATTCAGTTTGAACTCACAGATGATGGAGAAACCGCTTCTGAAACAGAATCCTCTGCCGAAGTTGTAAGCGAAACTGCGATATCCGCAGAAACCGCAGTTACAGCAGTAGAAGCAGCTGTTACCGAAAGCGAAACGGCTTCTGTATCGACAGATCAAACAGAGATAACACAGTAAAGGAAGGAAAATTATGAAATTTAAAAATTTTGCCGCAATGTTGGTTTTGCCTATAATTATGCTCACCGCTTGTTCAAAGGTCGATTCGACCGCCGAAATGAAAGAGCCTGCTCCTGCTGATATCACATCGGCAATAATGGCAGAGATCGAGATACCGTCCGCGGTTGAGAAAACCAAAGATGATATCGGTGCATATTATGATATTGATGTTGAAGCTACAGATGCCCTTTCGGTTTATATCTGCGGCTCAGGCGCTTATCCCGATGAACTTGCTGTATTCAAGATGAATTCCGCTGAACAGGCTGAGAATGCCCGCGCAGCCGCTCAGAAGCGCCTTGACAACCAGGTCGAGCTTTACAAGGATTACACTCCCGATGAAATGTATAAGCTTGACGGTGCGAAAGTCGTTGTAAAGGGCAACTATGTTATGCTTTTTGCCTGCTCGGACGATGACAGAGCGTATGAGATCGCTGACAGCTTATTCTAAGCAGCAATTTCGCTTTGTTAGCAAAAACAAAACCTTTGTTTCAAAAAATATAAAAAAATACTTGCATTTTTGCCGCAAATATAGTATAATATAACTATTAGATGAATCCATTACAGAAGGAAGGTCATATAAAATGAATAACGACCAGACAATGACATTTACAGTTATTGAGGAAAACGAGGGAGAACTCAAAAAGAATCTCACATTAATATATGACGCTCTCAGCGAAAAGGGATATAATCCCATTAATCAGATCGTTGGATATATCTTATCAGAAGACCCGACATACATAACAACGTATAATAACGCAAGAAATCTTATCAGACATATCGACCGAGATGAGCTTCTTCAGGAGCTTGTTAAGTCTTATCTTTCCAAATAAGCTGATTTTGCAAATTGCGCTGTGATGTAATGTCACAGCGCAATTTTTGTTAATATGCGGAAACATTTTGTGATAAAATTGTAACCGCTCTGTAGTGTTATTTTCCGTAAATTTATGATATAATATACTTGTGATAAGCTATAACAAGATATGCATAATAAATGCTGTACGGATTTATCCGTAAATCTTGTTATGGAGGGATCAGATGAGATTTTCAAAGCTTATCACGGCTCTTGCAGCAGCGGTTATGACTGTGAACCTTTTTGCCTTTACAGCTTCGGCAAATCAGCTTTCAGCACAGGATATCTCCGAGCTGAACGGACTTTCAGCCGAATCTCACGGGTACGGACAGGGCGTTGAATGTGACGAAAACAACTGTCCGACGGGCGCAACGATGTTCAACGATGAGTTTGAACAATATGACAGCTATGCTGTGTTCAGCGGAGCAAAAGGTATCTGCCTGACGTTCGATCAAGGCTATGAAAACGGCTATACCGAAAAAATTCTTGACACCTTAAAAGAGAAGAACGTCAAAGCGGTGTTTTTCCTCACGGGCGACTATGCCAAGCGCAATAAAGAGCTTGTAAAGCGTATGATCGCGGATGGGCACATCATCGGCAACCACGGTATGAAGCACGAATCTCTGCCGACACTTTCGCCCGAAAGCGCCGAGGATGAGATAATGTCGCTCCACGACTTCGTGAAAAATGAATACGGAGTCGAAATGAAGTATCTTCGCCCACCGTGCGGAGAATATTCGGAACGTGCGCTTGCCGTTTGCAGTAAACTTGGCTACAAGACAATGCTTTGGAGCTATGCATACTGTGATTGGAATGTTGATAACCAACCCGACCCTGCATCTTCGCTCGAAAAGGCAAGAAATGCCGCACATAACGGCGCGATCTACCTTTTGCACAGTGTTTCATCGACAAATGCGGAAATTCTGCCGCAGCTAATCGATGATATAAGGTCAGACGGATTTGAATTCTGCCTGCCGCAATTATAATTTTGATTTCACAACCGATTTTCGGTTATGATTTACCGCACATCGATGCAGACGATGTGTATTTGTTTTGGAAACAGCTTAAAGGTCATTCTGTAAGACTTTGAACGAACCAAGGGCGTAATACTAAACACCAATAAAATATAGGAAAAAATCTGCGCCGAAATCCAATATATTTAAGATTATCAGCTTGATTTTTCCAAAATTTTAAATGGTGTTTTGTATAAAAGACCGACCGAATGATCGGTGGGCGTTTCCTTTTGGCGCATTCTTTTTCGTGCCTCCTAATTTATTTCATTTAATTTGTTTTAAGCAGTCTTTCGCTAAAAAAGGCTGCTGTTTTTTTGCAAAAAAAAGCTGTTCAGCCTTTTTATATACTAATTCTTAAACTGAAAGTGTACAAAAAATCAAGAAAAAGCTTGAGCTGTTGAAAACAGGTTTATATTGCTTTTGCGCCGATTTTTTGTCTACACTTTGATTAAAAATTAGTATTAAGGCTGAACAGCTATTTTTTATTCGTTTATTTCTTCAACAACAATGCTGCTCTCGTCAACATCGTAATCATCATCGCTATAAATATTTCCGCTGTCATCAGCATCAGCTTTGAAATGCTTTACCGCAAGCGAGTCCGTATCAATGGCTTCTTCATCGGGAATATCGTTCATACTGCCGTGATAAAGCTCGTCGTTTTCGTAGGATTTGTCGCGAAGTCCGTCGGTCGCAAGAGCCGAAACATCAAGTCCGTTCATACTGCTTCCGACCTCAGGGAGAGGTTCTTCACGCAGAACAACGGGATCTGCCAAAGGTTTCGGAGTTGACTTGCGTCCCATATTGCTGAAAAAATCTTCGGCTGTGACTGCATTGCTCGGGTCAAAAACTTTTTCTTCCTTTGACGCTTCGGGAGCGGCGTATGCGTCATTCATATCACCGTGATAGTTTCCGTCATCACCGATCGTTTTATCGGTAAGATTTTCAGCTGCAAGTTCGTTAGCTTCGACATCGTTCATACTGCTTTCAACTTCGGGCAAGGGCTCTTCACGAAGTCCGACTACGTCGGGGACATCAACATCTGTTTTTACAGGCTGTTCGACCGGCTTTGGCTTTGCTTTTCTGTCAAGGTCGGCGAAGAAATCTTCGGCGCTTGCAGGTTTGGCTGTTGAAGCAGGGGTAGGGGATACAGGTGCGGCAGATTTGGGTTCATCTTTTGTCTTGTTTTTGTTGAATAAAAACATATTCTAACACCTTTCTTTTGTTATTTGTCCATATCTGAAAGCTGGATCGAAGCCGGATCCGCATCAAATGTATATTCTTCATCATCGCTGCTGTAAATGTTGTTGTCAGCGGGTTCGTCGGAAGAACTTTCGTCCTTGTAATCATCAAGCGAACTCAGATCGAGAGCGCTGACATCGATTCCTCCCATTCCGCCGTCATCATAGTTGAATGTAGGCTTTGCTGAACTGTCATCGGGGAGTTTGTCAACGTCCTCTGCGGAAACGACTGCTGAAAGCATGCCGCTTTCATTTGGAGCTGCGCTTATGTTGGCATTAGCGGTTTCCTGCTTGGCAGGTGAAGCTTCAGCTGTTTGATTAACGCTTGGTACACTGACAGCGGCAGGCTTGACCTCCTCGGCAGAGGGAGCCGGAACATACGGTTTGGCTTCATTCAACGGTGCGGCAGAAACATAGGCTTTATCTTCGCTTGAAGCAGGTGTGGGTTCTTCCTCTTTGTATGAAGTGTCATAGCTGTTGGAATTGTCGTTAGTGAAGTCGGACTGCTCTTCGTTCTGCTTTTTATTCTTTTTGATTACGACCACAAGTATAGCGGTGCAAACAGCAACTATCACAATGCCGATAGGTATAAACAACTTGGCGGAGGAATAATGGTTATCCAAATTATATTCTTCAAGCTGGTAAGGGAGAACATACTTATCTATGGTTGAAACGGAGTTGTCCTCAAAAAGTTCAACGTCGGCCACCCAATCGACGAGATAGTCTTTTACCTCACTTTCGAGAGGCTTGATCTTTCCCGTGAAAAATACATCGGTAAACTCAACATCATCACCGGCGAGGTAAGCATAAGTATCATCAACGAGCTGATCACACAGTGCTGTAAAGTCTTTGTCCTTTATAAGCACAGTTATGTAATACATATTGTTGTCATTTGAGTTTATGATCGGCATAAGATAGTAGCTTCCCGATACTCTCGAAGAAGTTTTTATGCCGTTTACAGTGTTGGTCGTTGTTTCTTCGCAAAAACATTCATACAAATAATTTATGTAACCGCATACATTTTCATTAAGCTTATAGTCGGACGGATACATAAAATCAATGATGTTTTCTTCTTGCTCAATGTTTTTTCTTATATCGCTTTTAAAGCTCATTGCACCGATGAGCGATGAAAGTCCGAACCCGATAAAAACAATGCCTACAATTGCCAACCCCAACAGCCTTGTTGTTGATCTGTTATTGAAAATCCCCATAATTACTCCTTGTTCAGCCTAAAAATATAGGCGTTTTTTCTATAAATAGATTTTACCATATATATTGAATTAAGTCAAGAAAAAAGTTGACATTATTAAAAAAATCTGTTATAATACAATTTGGTGATTTAGTTTATTATTGCGGCTTCTTTTTCGGCAGCAGGGAAGTCGGTGAAAATTTTTTGCTGTCGGGAAACGGAGTTTTCTATGGCTGCTAATATTGTAATCGGTACTCAGTGGGGCGATGAAGGAAAGGGTAAAGTCATCGATATCCTTGCTTCAAGAGCAGATGTTGTTATCCGTTCACAGGGCGGTAACAATGCAGGACATACTGTTGCAAGCAACGGTGAAACGTACAAGCTTCACCTTATCCCTTCGGGAATTCTTTATAAAGATACCCTCTGCCTTATCGGTGCAGGCGTTGTTCTCAACCCTCAGGATCTCCTCGGCGAGATCGATAACCTCGAAGCAAGAGGAATTTCCTGCGATAACCTCAAGATCGACCCAAGAGCACACATCGTTATGCCTTGGCATATAATCCTTGACGGACTTTCCGAAGAATTCAGAGGAAACCTCGATATCGGCACAACAAAGCGCGGTATCGGTCCTACTTATATGGACAAGTATGAGCGTTCGGGCATTCGCTTCTATGACCTTATCCACCCCGAAGTTTTTGCTGAAAAGGCTCGTGCAACGGGCAAGCTCAGAAATAAGATCATTACCGCAGTTTTTGGCGGCGAAGCTGTTGACATCGAAGCTGTTATCAAGGAATATACCGAATACGGCAAGCGTCTTGCTAAGTATGAAGCTGATGTTTCCGTACTCGCTTATGAAGCTGTAAAGGCAAACAAGACTATCCTTTTTGAGGGCGCACAGGCTACGCTTCTCGATATCGACTTTGGTACATATCCTTACGTTACAAGCTCGCACCCACTTTCCGCAGGCGTTTGCGTAGGTACAGGCGTTGGTCCAACAGTTATCAATAACGTTTACGGCGTTGCAAAGGCTTATACAACAAGAGTTGGTAAGGGTCCGTTCCCGACAGAGCTTAACGATGCAACGGGCGACTATATCCGTGAAAAGGGTCACGAATTCGGTACTATCACAGGCAGACCAAGACGTACAGGCTGGTTCGACTCTGTTATCATTCGTCACGCAGTACGCGTAAACGGTCTTAACTGCCTCGTTGTAAACAAGCTCGATACCCTCGCAGGAATCGACACACTTAAGATCTGTGTTGCATATAAGAAGCCTGACGGCACTATTATAAAGGATTTCCCCGCAACTCTTGAAGAGCTTGACGGCTGCCAGCCTGTTTACGAGGATTATCCCGGATTCAATGATGATATTTCAAATTGCAGAACATTCGATGAGCTTCCCGAGATCTGCAAGGGCTATATCAAGCGCCTTGAAGAGCTTTGCGAATGTAAGATCGCAATGATCGGCGTTGGTCCTGACCGTGAGCAGCAGATCGAAATATAATTTTACGCATATCATATAAAATTATCCCCACATCGCAAAAATGTGGGGATTTTGTGTAAGAGGGGAAAATATGAAAATTAAAGCAATAGAATACGATTTTACAGTATGCAAAGTGACTGATTATTCGCTCGTGAACCTCGATTCGGAGTATGTTTTCCTCGGCAAAACGGATGAAGAACGTTCATTGGTCTGCCTCACAAGCGAAGTGCCGTCGAATACGACAGAGAGAACAGATGGTTGGAGATCTTTCCGTATAGAGGGTGTCCTTGACTTTTCTTTGATAGGTGTTTTGTTCAAGATATGCGGTATTTTGGCTGAAAATAGGATAGGCGTGTTTGTTGTTTCAACTTATAACACTGATTATGTTCTGACTAAGAAAGAGCAGTTTGAAAATGCTCTGCAGGCACTCGAAAACGCGGGATATGAAGTTGAATAAAATTAATAAAGATCATACCAATACATTGTCATACTAAACAATATTTAAATTTAGAAAAAATCGAGCCGATGATCTTGTAGCTGTTGAAAACAGCTTGATGTTGAAAACAGCTTGATGTTGAAAACAGCTTGATGTTGAGAATGGTATTATTGTAATTTTGGTGTAGAGTTTTTCCTGAATTTTATTAGTATGATCTCTTAGACATAAAGAAAAAACTGTTTAAACTCTCGTTTAAACAGTTTTTAGTGGGGTGGGAGATGGGATTCGAACCCACGATCTTCGGGACCACAATCCGACGCTTTAACCAACTAAGCTACACCCACCATATTGGTGCGTCATACTGGATTCGAACCAGTGGCTTACTGCTTAGAAGGCAGTTACTCTATCCAGCTGAGTTAATGACGCACATTTAATGTGTCAGGGAAAAGTGGAGCGAGTGATGGGAATCGAACCCACGCAACCAGCTTGGAAGGCTAGTGTTCTACCATTGAACTACACTCGCATTGTGTCTTCCCTGACAACGTTATTTATTATACCATATACAATACTAAATGTCAATACATTTTTTCAATTTTTTTCGATTTTTTTGAGAAAATTTTCTGCTTATAAAAAGCAAAGGGGACAGCTCAAAAATGAGAGCCGTCCCCTCAAATTTTATTCTGTTGTTATTTCAAGTTCGCCCTTTTTCTCGCCAATCTTTATCGTCTTGAATGGGTTAGCTGTGCTTGTTATGATAAGCTCTGCGACCTTGTCTTCGATCTCCTCGCGGATAACACGGCGGATATCACGAGCGCCGAATTTCTGTCCGAACGCCTTGTCTGCGATAGCTGTAAGAGCCTTTTTGCTGTATTTGAGTGTGATGCCCTTTTCAGCGAGAGGATCTTTCATCTCGTCAAGCATAAGTGCAGCGATGCTCTCATAGTTTTCCTTTGTGAGCGGTGCGAATGTTACAATTTCATCGATTCGGCTCAAAAATTCCGGACGGAGGAAGTCGGAAAGTGCTTTCATTGATTTTTCCTTGGAAACTTCCGATTCGGTCTTGTTGAAGCCGATGCCCGTTGACTTATCGGTCGAACCTGCATTAGAGGTCATAACGATGATAGTGTTCTCAAAGTTTACAGTTCTGCCCTGTGAATCGGTAACTCTGCCTTCGTCGAGTATCTGGAGCAGGATATTCATCACATCGGGGTGAGCTTTTTCAATTTCGTCAAAAAGAACGACCGAGTAAGGCTTTCTGCGAACCTTTTCCGTGAGCTGTCCAGCCTCATCATAGCCGACATATCCCGGAGGTGAACCGATAAGACGCGATACCGAGTATTTTTCCATATATTCGGTCATATCAAGTCGGATAAGCGGGTCTGTGCCGTCAAAAAGCTCGGACGCAAGCACCTTTACAAGCTCGGTCTTGCCAACACCCGTAGGCCCTACAAAGATGAATGAGGCAGGTCTGCGGCGCTTGGAAAGCTGTACTCTTGTGCGCTTTATAGCCTTGCAGACGAGTGACACGGCTTCGTCCTGACCAATTATCTTTTCGCGAAGCTTGTTTTCAAGATTTTCGAGCTTCTTGTACTCGCTTTCGACAACCTTGCTTGCAGGAATTCCCGTCCAGAGTTCAATTACCTTTGAAAGGTCTTCTTCGGTAACATATACCTTGTCTGCGGCAGCTTCAGCTTCTTCAAGGTCTTTCTTGAGCCTTAAAACTTCAGCCTTGGCATTTGCAAGCTTTTCAAAATCGGGTTCAGCCGCTTCTTCTATCTCGGAAACGTTCTGTTCTTCTTTTTCAAGCTCTTTCTTTACCGAATCAAGCTTGCTGAGTTCCGTGCTTCGTATGCTTCTGCAAGCGCAGGCTTCATCAAGCAGGTCGATAGCCTTGTCGGGGAGAAAACGGTCATTAATGTAGCGTTCCGAAAGAACTGCGCACATTCTGAGCAGTTCGTCCGTGATTTTTACCTTGTGATGCTCCTCATAATACTGCCTGATTCCGAAAAGTACCTGCTCGGTCTCGCTTACGGACGGCTCGTTTACAGTAACGGGCTGGAAACGTCTTTCGAGCGCACTGTCCTTTTCGATGTATTTGCGGTATTCCTTAAAGGTCGTTGCACCGATTACCTGAACCTCACCTCGTGAAAGGGCAGGTTTAAGGATATTTGCGGCGTTCATCGAACCCTCATTGTCACCGCCCGTTCCGACAAGATTGTGTATCTCATCAACGAACAGAATTATGTTTCCTGCGTTTTTGATCTCATCGATAAGCGCTTTCATACGGCTTTCAAACTGACCGCGGAACTGTGTACCTGCGATAAGCGCCGTGAGGTCAAGCAGATAAACCTTTTTGTCTTTGAGGTTGAAAGGAACTTCACCTGCCGCGATCTTCTGCGCGATGCCCTCAGCGATAGCGGTCTTGCCGACACCCGGTTCACCGATAAGGCAGGGGTTGTTTTTCTGACGGCGCGAAAGTATCTGGATAGTACGCGCAATCTCTTTCTCTCTGCCAACTATATGGTCAAGCTTGCCGTCCTCAGCTTTCTGCGAAAGGTTGTCGCAGTAGGTTTCGAGCGACTTCATCTTTCTCTGGCGAGGACCTTTGCTCTTCTTTTCGGTTTCTTCGGAAACAGTTTCGCCCGAAGTGCTGTCCTCCTCACCGTTTGGTTCAGACTTTGCAAAGGCTTCAAAGCCCTTTGGAAGTCCTCCCATAAGGTTCTGGAGAAAGTTCGGGAATCCAGCCGTTCCGCCCTTTTTGAAGAATCCGCCATCGTCATTCTCGGTGATGTCCGTAAGCTCGTCGGATATCTCCTCAACGTCCTGATCGGTCATTCCCATCTGATCCATATATTCTTTTACCTGCGGTATTCCAAGCTGTTTGGCGCATACAAGACAAAGACCCTCGTTGTGATTTTCTTCGCCCTGTATTGCCGTAATAAATACCACAGCAGTCCTTTTCTTACATCTTGAACAAAGCATTTAGTGTCCTCCAAACTTTTATTTGAATAAAGCTGTGAGCAGAACAAAGCTCAACGAATACGCGTGTTTGAAAATGTATGTCTTTTCAATAACATCTGTGTTCAGAACAGAGTTTTCGTTTGCCGTAAGCTTTATAAATATGCTGCAAAGCAGCGAAATTGCTGTAATCGTTAAAATAGAGTATATCGCTCCAAGCACTCCTCCGAGGAAAGAGTCAGGTTTTTTTATTGAGTCAATGCGCCTTATCACCCTGACCGCTCTTAGAAGCATTGAAAATATAATGCCAATGACCGCAAATGCCGCAAAGAATATCACATTTTTGACTGTTCGCAGCATAACGGGACGCACGATCTCCGCTTCAATAATCGTCACCGCGGAATCCTTTATATTTTCGGGCGCTTCAAGAGCCTTTTCCTTATTTATCTTGTTCTTTTCAAGGTATTTATCGGCACTTTCGAGTATCTCTTCGGGGATAACTCCGTTCAGAGATTCTGTTATCCTGCCGCAGTATTCCTTGAATATACTGTTAAGTTTACCACTTATTTCTTCATTCGTCAAGTCCGGCATTTCGATGTCGGGAACATCTTCACTGTCGGGTATCGTAACGCCGAATTTTTCAAGAAGCTTTTCCTGCGAGTATTCTTCGGAAAGCTTGTCGGCTTCGACCTCGATATATTCCATTACCGACGGTTGAACGATGTTAAAATACACATATTCGTATGTTACATTGCTCACGAAGCTTGCGATAGCCGCCGAAAAAAAGAAGCTTGCAAGAGATATTACCATTCGCAGGATACCCTTTTTATATCCCGAATAGGTTATTATGATTATAAGAAGTACCGTAATTATGTCAAGTATATGTTCTGAAATAAAAGCCATTGCTGATCCTTAGTGATTAATTAAAATCTATTTTATTAATAGTATCATATCCAAGGAGGAAAACATTGCTGCCAAGCTTTCTGAAATCGTCATAATCCTCCGAAAGCTCCACGCTTGAAACTTCTTCTCCAAGTATATTGTATGCGATAATGTCGCGGTTATTGTGAACATAGATCTCTGAATCGTATACGTGGATACTGTTTACGATGAAATCCATGTCGAAAGTTTTTTCTTCGCCCGTTTCGCTGTCGATCATAACGATCTCGGAGCTTCGCTGTTCAGTGTTGTTGAAAACGAGCGCAGCGATCTTGCTGTTCGAGTCGAATCCCGTAAGGTCACGGGTGTACTGATATGTAGAAAGAAGCTGTCCGTCTGTATCGTATGTTGCGCATAAGTTGTCACCGAAAACAATTATCTTATTGTTTCCGAAAAGTCTTACCGAAACCGCAAGCGTTTCAAGATATTCCGTCTGCCATATCGGCATAGGGTTTCCAAGATCGTCATAGTCTATCTTGTCGAAGCGGTAATAAAGTATCTTTGAAACGAGAACGCCGTCTTTTGAACCGATAGTCGTGATATAGCATCCGCTGCTGTCGCTTGTGAATGTTACATCGATAATGCGCTCTATCGAGCTGTAGTTGAAGATGTTTTTGCCCATTCCGTCGTAAATTTTCATTACCGCAAGGAACTTGTCGTCTTTCGTCACGATAGCCGCCTTGTCATTGCTGCTGAGCTTCGCAAGCAGGATAGGGTAGTCGGTATCAACTTTGTATATGCACTTGTATTTGCTCATAAGGCTGAAAGAATTGCCGCCGATGTCGTAGATGAGCGCTTTTTTCGGCGAAACTGTAAGTATCGGGTTCGCCATAGTGTGCTGTTGGGTGAAAACGCTCTTTCCGTTTGTGTCATATACAAAATAGTGTGAGTCATCAAGTACAGCGACAGCGTTGTCAACAGCTTCGAGCTGATATGCCGCACCGCCCTCGATAGCGATAGGGAAGTTTCCGCCTGCAAGCTCGGTCGAGTTCTCGGCAACGGGTATTTTTGTAAGAATACCGTCAAGCTTCGGGTACCATGAGCTTTTTGTGAATATAAGCAGAACGACCGCCAGAGCGAGTATGAAAATTATGATGAATTTCTTTAAAAAGCGACCAAATTTCTTTCTCTGCCGTCTTTTTTTTAGATCGGAAACATCAGTTACAGCCATTTTTTTATTCCTTTCAAGTCATATATCCCACAATATTTTAATTAAAGTGTAGACAAAAAATCGGCGCAAAATCCATTTATTCGAGATTTTGCTTGATTTTTTGTACACTTTCAGTTTAAAAATTAGTATAAAAGACTCTGTTCAGGTAAAGTCCATAGGGAGCAGCAGTCTTTCCTGCGTAATTTCTGTCCTTTTTGTTCAGGATATCCTCAATACCGTCAGGGGCGATCTTGCCCTCATTTATAAAGATAAGTGTTCCGACCATTATCCTAACCATATTATACAGGAAACCGTCGCCTTTTACAATAAATCTCACAAAACTTTCATCATTCTGTACGCAAAAATACTCAATTGTCCTTGTGCAGTTCTCTTTTATGTTGGCGGTTCCGCAGAAAGACGTGAAATCATGCGTACCGACAAAGCTTTGCGCGCATCGGTCAAGGAGCGAAACATCAAGCTTGTATGGATAATGCAGTGCAAGGTCGGCAGTGAATGGGTCTTTGGTCGGACGGTTCAGAATAAGATAAACATATTCCTTGCCCGTGCAGGAAAAACGAGCGTGAAAATCCTCATCGATTTCTTCGCAGGTGTGAACGGCGATATCATCGGGCAGAAGTGAATTTATCCCCCTTATAATGTTATTGCAGGGGATAGGGTGTTCCGTCTTGAAGTTGAAGCAGAACTCGTTCGCGTGAACGCCCTTGTCCGTCCGTGAACAGCCGTTGACCTTTACATCACCGTGAGTAAGATAGGACAGACGTTCTTCGAGTATATCCTGAATGGCAACAGCGTTGTTTTGGCTCTGAAAGCCGTGATAAGCCGTTCCTCTGTATGACATTGTGCATTTTAAATTGCGCATAAGTTCACCTTTTAGCCGAAAATAATGTTCATAAGAATTACTGCATCAAGAAATACGAACGAAAGTCCGAGTGCAGTATAGTCAGCCGCAGTCGATTTGAGTTCTTTCAAGCGTGTTCTGCCCTCGCCGCCGTGGTAGCAGCGGCACTCCATTGCGAGCGCAAGCTCCTCTGCACGTCGGAAAGCCGAAACGAAAAGGGGAATAAGTATCGGCGTGAGAGCCTTTGCCCTCTGCATAAGATTTCCGCTTTCCATATCAGCACCGCGCGCTTTCTGCGCAGACATTATCTTGTCCGTTTCTTCGATAAGCGTAGGGATAAAGCGGAGCGCAATAGTCATCATCATCGCAAGCTCGTGAACGGGAAGATGTATCTTCGCGAGCGGCGACATAAGCCTTTCAATAGCATCTGTGAGCGTGATAGGCGAGGTAGTGTATGTCAGCAGCGAAGAACCCATAATGAGCGCGATTATTCGTATTATCATAAATATCGATGTGCGAACGCCCTCATAGGTTATCTTCAAAAATCCAAGCTTGAAAAGCGTAACTCCGTCAAGGAAGAAAAGGTTCAAAACCGTCGTGAAAATTATGATAGGCACGATGGGCTTTATGCTCTTCATCATAAGTTTGAGCGGAATTTTGGAGATAAGGAACGATATAAGCATAAAAACACAGCTTATTAGCAATCCGAGAAAGTTGTCCGCGCAGAAAAGCGAAACAATGAAAACGGCGGTTATTATTATCTTGAATCTCGGGTCGAGCCGATGAACGGCGGAATTACCCGGGAAATACTGTCCGATTGTGATATCCTTAAGCATTTAACGATCTCCTATGTCCTGCAAGGTATTCCCTGATAGTTTTTACAGCGAATTCGGTCGTGTAAACATCGGAACGAATGTCGATGCCCTTTTCACGCAGCGCAAGAAAAACCTTTGTCACCTGCGGAACGGAAAGACCTATCTTCGTAAGCTCATCAGCCTGCATAAAAACTTTCGGCGGCGTGTCATAGCAGAAAACCTCTGCGTGATCCATAACGAGGATTTTTGTCGCAAACTTCGCAACATCTTCCATACTGTGCGAAACAAGAAGAACGGTAGACTGCGTTTTTCTGTGATATTCCTTTATCTGTTCAAGAATGATATCTCTGCCCTTGGGGTCAAGTCCCGCAGTCGGCTCGTCAAGAATGAGAACTTTCGGCTGCATAGCCATTACGCCTGCAATAGCAACGCGGCGCTTCTGACCGCCCGAAAGCTCGAACGGCGACTTTTTGAGATTATCCCGACCAAGTCCGAGAAGATCGGTTATTTCGTAAATTCGTCTTTCTATCTCTTTATCATCAAGTCCCATATTTTTAGGACCGAATGCGATATCCTTGTAAACAGTTTCCTCAAATATCTGATATTCTGGATACTGGAAAACAAGCCCGACATTGAAGCGAACATCGCGGAGCTTAACATCTTTGCTCCATATATCCTGTCCGTCAATGATGACTTTGCCCGAGGTCGGCTTGATAAGTCCGTTGAGATGCTGAATGAGCGTTGACTTGCCCGAACCTGTGTGTCCGATGATGCCGACAAGTTCGCCCTCTTCAATTTCAAGGTTTACATTATTTACAGCAGTCTTCTCAAATGGAGTTCCGACGCTGTAAGTGTAGGTTAGGTTTTCGGTTTTGATAATTGCCATTGAATAGCCTCCGTTGAATACATTCCGCTTTTACTGCGGTAATATTTCATTTATGCGGTTTTATTTTCAAGCGTTTGACAAAAGCTTGTATAAAGCTTCGGTACATTCGTCTACATTTATAATATGTGTATCGGACGGGAGTCCCTCTTTGCCGAGCATATACATAAGCTCCGTTACCTGAGGAACATCAAGTCCGAGCGTTTTCATCTTTTCCACCTGCGAGAAAATATCCTTGGGAACACCCTCAGTAACGATGTTTCCGTTGTCCATTACGATTATTCTGTCAGCAAGAGCCGCTTCGTCCATATAGTGCGTGATGAGAACTATCGTTATGCCGAAATCCTTGTTCAGCTTTTTGATAGTTTTCATAACTTCCTTTCGTCCATTCGGGTCGAGCATCGCAGTAGGCTCGTCCATTACGATGCAGTCAGGGCGCATCGCGATTATGCCCGCAATGGCAACACGCTGCTTCTGACCGCCCGAAAGCTGGCTCGGCGAATGATCCTTGTATTCATACATATTGACCGAACGGAGCGCATCATCAACACGCTCACGCATTTCTTTCTGCGGAACGCCCATATTTTCAAGGGCGAAAGCAACATCTTCCTCAACGATAGTCGCAACGATCTGATTGTCTGGGTTCTGAAAAACCATACCAATATGCTGGCGAATGTCGAAAAGCTTGCTTTCGTCCGATGTATCTATCCCGTTTGAATAGACCTTGCCCTTGTTAGGAGTAAGGATAGCGTTGAAATGCTTTGCGATAGTCGATTTTCCCGAGCCGTTGTGTCCGAGAACAGCCACAAATTCGCCTTTTTTTATCGTCATTGAAACATCTTTGAGGATAAGAGCCGCTTCTTCGCCGCTTTCGGGATCGGCAGGGTAGGAAAACTCAACATTTTCCGCGATAATTATATTTTCCAAGCTTTCGCCTCCTTTTATGTGTTATACAGCTGCCAAAAGCTGTAAGTCGAAACGATAAGCAAGAGTATTCCGACCACAATGTAGGTTATTTTGACAGCCTTGAATTCTTTTCCCGTAAGGGGAGTGCCCATTTTTGATGTAAAGGCTTTTCCCTTACCGATAATACCTGCAATGATGAAGTAAATTCCGCCTATAAGCGCAAGTATAGCCATTTTTGACCTCCGTTAGTCATTTGTCCAGATAGCAGTTGAGCCGCACGGCAGTGTGAAGCTGCTTTCCTTTACAGGTAAACCGATCTCATCAGCGGAAACTTTTCCGCCGTATTTCGCCGCAACCGTTTCGCCGAGAAGATACGCCATTACTGACGGCGAAAGTCCCGTCGTGTAGCTGTTCAAAAGGAAGAAAAGTGGGTCGTCGCTCAATACTCCCGTGCAGAGCTTGACGAGATCGTAAATGCAGTCCTCAAGCTTCCAGACCTCCTGATTAGGACCTCTGCCGTAAGAGGGAGGATCCATTATAACAGCATCGTATTTTCTTCCGCGCTTTATTTCACGGGCAACGAACTTTTCGCAGTCGTCAACTATCCAGCGTATAGGCTTGTCGGAAAGTCCCGACGATGCAGCATTGTCCCTTGCCCATTGAACCATACCCTTTGAAGCGTCAACGTGACAAACGGAAGCGCCTGCATTTGCGCAGGCAAGCGTTGCGCCGCCGGTGTAAGCAAAAAGGTTAAGAACGTTTATCGGTCGTCCTGCATTTTTGATAAGCTCGGACATATAGTCCCAGTTTACAGCCTGCTCGGGGAAAAGTCCCGTGTGCTTAAATCCCGTCGGGCGAATGTTGAATTTTAAGTCGCCATAGGAAATGAGCCAGCTGTCGGGAATTTTCTTGGCAAAATCCCAGTGTCCGCCGCCCTTTTCGGAGCGGTGATAATGACCGTGCGCACTGTTCCAAAGCTGTGTTTTATGTCCCGTTTTCCATATTATCTGAGGGTCGGGACGAATAAGAACGATATTGCCCCATTTTTCAAGCTTTTCGGAATCGGAGCAGTCGATGAGCTGATAATCCTTCCAGTTTTCTGCTGTTCTCATATTTTAAAAGTTCCTTTCGTGCATAAATCATTCAGCCGAAGTGCAGCGTTCCTTTATCTTGTCGGCGATCTTTACAGCCATATCGTTGATAACGTCAAAATGCTTGCCCTCGATCATAACACGGATAAGCGGCTCTGTTCCGCTTTCACGAACAAGGATTCGTCCCGTTGTGCCGAGAAGCTTCTGATTGACGGAGATTATCTCTTCGATCTCGGAATCGTTCTTCCACTTTTCTTTCCAATCGTTGGTTATTTTGACATTTATCATCACCTGCGGATAGCGTTCCATTATCTTTCCAAGTTCGGAAGCCTTGTGTTCGGAGCGCTTCAAAACGGAAAGAAGCTGAACAGCTGTCAGCTGACCGTCACCCGTAGTGGAGAAATCTCTGAAAATGATATGTCCGGACTGCTCACCGCCGAGGTTGTAGTCGTTCGCAAGCATCTGTTCGATGATGTATCTGTCGCCGACCTTGGTCGAAACAATGTTGATATTGCTTGCCTTTGCAAAATGTGCAAAGCCGAGGTTTGTCATTATCGTAACTACAGCCGTGTTTTTCTTCAATGTCCCCTTGTCACGCATATCTCTTGCGAAGATGGCAATAAGCTTGTCGCCGTCAAGGATAGCTCCGTTTTCGTCAACGGCAAGACAGCGGTCAGCGTCACCGTCAAAAGCAACACCGATATGACATTTGTTTTCGATAACGAATTTCTGGAGCGGTTCAAGGAAAGTCGAGCCGCAGCGTTCGTTGATATTTGTACCTGTCGGTTTGTCATTGAGCATAAGAACAGATGCGCCAAGTCCCGAGAAAAGCTTCTCTGCGGTAGTGCTTGCAGAACCGTTCGCACAGTCAATGGCAACTCTTATTCCGCTGAGGTTGTGGTCAATGGTCTTCATAATGCTTCTTATGTAGTCCCATTCAGCGTTTTTGTCGTAGGAAATTCTTCCGATGTTCGCGCCGCCCGTGATCTGTTCCTTTATCTTTTCGGGGGTGTCAAGAATAAGCGCTTCTATCTCTTCTTCAATGTCGTCGGAAAGTTTGAAGCCCTTGCCCGAGAAAAGCTTGATGCCGTTGAATTCCATGCTGTTGTGCGATGCGGATATCATAATTCCTGCATCGGCTTCTCTTTTCTGAACGAGATATGCAACTGCAGGTGTCGGAACAACTCCGAGGATAACAGCGTCCGCACCGATGGAGCAGATACCTGCCGCAAGTGCAGCTTCAAGAACATCGGAGGATATTCTTGTGTCCTTGCCGATAAGGATTTTCGCTTTTTTATGTGATTTCTGAGTAAGCACCATAGCTGCGGCTCTGCCGATCTGCATAGCCATTTCGCAGGTAAGTTCGGTTATAGCAACACCTCTTGCTCCGTCTGTACCAAATAGTCTTCCCATAATTCTCTCCGATCCGCCGTTTTGCGGCTTAAAAATTTATTATTCAAATCTGAGCTGATCGTCGTCAGCGTTTGCATCTCCCTTGTATTCATACCCAAGATGCTTGTAGGCAAGCGCCGTTGCACAGCGTCCCCTCGGTGTGCGCGAAAGGAAACCGAGCTGCATCAGATACGGCTCGCATACGTCTTCAAGCGTAACGGCTTCTTCGCCAATAGCCGAAGCAAGCGTTTCCAATCCGACAGGGCCGCCGCTGTAGCCTTTTATAATCATATTCAGCATACGCTTATCCATATTATCAAGACCGAGAGAATCAACTTCAAGTCGGTCAAGCGCAATTTTTGCAATATCTTCGGTAATTTTTCCGTCACCGATGACTTCGGCGAAGTCACGCACTCGCTTTAAGAAGCGGTTCGCGATACGCGGAGTACCTCTCGAACGACGTGCAAGCTCGGTCGCACCCGCTTTGTCACAGGCAATGCCGAGAATTACCGCCGAACGCATAATAATGTCGGAAAGCTGTTCAACGCTGTAAAGCTCCAATCGCATTATAACGCCGAAACGGTCACGAAGCGGCGAGGTAAGCTGACCTGCTCGCGTTGTCGCGCCGATGAGCGTAAATTTCGGCAGGTCGATTCGCAGCGAACGAGCCGACGGACCTTTTCCTATGATGATATCGAGCGCATAATCCTCCAGCGCAGGATAAAGAACTTCTTCTATCGAGCGCGAAAGACGGTGTATCTCATCGATGAAAAGTACATCGTTTTCCTGCAAATTTGTGAGCAGTGCCGCAAGATCGCCCGGCTTTTCAATGGCAGGACCCGAGGTAACGCGGATATTTACCCCCATTTCATGCGCAATGATTGCGGAAAGGGTAGTTTTACCGAGTCCGGGAGGGCCGTATAAAAGAACATGGTCGAGCGGTTCGCTTCGCTTTTTTGCAGCTTCTATAAAAATTGAAAGATTTTCCTTTATCTTATCCTGTCCGATGTATTCCGAAAGGGTCTTCGGACGGAGCGTGACTTCAAAATCTTCTGTTTCGTTATCTGTTTTTTTAGGAGAAACCATGCGTTCCTCAAAATTCATCTCGCTTGATTCAAGCACGATCTTACCTCCTTAAATAAGCTTTTTCTGTTTGTATTCTTTGGTCTGCTTTGTTGCGGCGACAATGAGCGGAACTGTCATCTCCTGCTCGGTAAGACCGCCGTGGTTAGCCTTGTTCATAATTTTAGGCTTTGCATTCATAGTCCGATACCGAAGTCCGATATCCGATATCGCACACGCAAAGTAATCACCGATAAAGTCGAGTGTTTTCTTGTGAGTTTTTCCACCGCCGAGAAGCTTTTTGTCGAAAACCTCTCGCCTGCTCAGAAGCAGAAAATCCTGCCCGAGAAGATTTGTGAAAGCACGTTCAAAATCAGTTCGTCTGTCCGATTTTACGAAGAAAGACATCGCTCTGCTTTCGATAAAAGGCGGAAGAACAAGACAATCGTTTATCTCGGGTATACGGTCAATAAGTATCTCGTCGGAAATATCTATCATTCCGTGGTCGGCGGTCACGATGAACAGCGTGTCGGTCACGGACTTGTATAAAGCTTCAAGCTTTCGGTTTATGTCAGCAAGCTTTTCCTTTGTTTCGTCGGAGTAACAGCCCGTGCGGTGAGCCGTATCATCGGGCGAACACCATTGAACGTATGTGAAAGTGTTCTGATTCGTGGCGCATATTTTTCCGATAAGCTCGCATACCGTGTCGAATTTGTCAGCTGTCTTGTGAATGTTTCCGTTCTCGGCAATTTTGACTTTGGACTGCGATATCGTGAAAGGCTGTACTTCGCCGATTATCGAATTTGCGATAGATCGATATATCGTTTCATAAGGCATAATGAATTCCGCCGCGCTTGAAATTGCCGCAGGCTGTTTCGTGTAGGTGTCGAGATTCGTGAAAACATCTATCGTTCGGCAGAATTCCTTGAAGAAAAGCGACCAGCCGAGCCAAGCGTGTTCATTCGGGGAAACGCCTGTGTAAAAGCTCGTCATTGCCGAGGCAGTGGTGGACGGAAAAACCGATGAAAGCTTTGAAACACAGTTGCTTCTCAAAAATGAATTCGACGGCAGATCGTGTTCAAGCATATCATGACCCATTCCGTCAAGCACGATGAGAACAACGTTCTTGTAAAACTTCGATAAATGCTTGTCGAGCGCGGGAACGGTGGGGTACTCATACGGTGCTCTGTAATAATTCATTATCGAGGAGATAACGCTTATTATTGATCTGCTGTAATCGGGATAACAAAGCATAGCAAAACAGTTCCTTTACGAAATTACATTGATGCTGCGATCTTTTTCAGTGCATTCTTTATAAGATCTTCAACGGACATCGATGGGTCAAGCTTTGCAATGACCGAAGCTGCCTCTGCCTGAGAATATCCAAGCACAACGAGTGCGGAAATAGCCTCGCCCTGATTGCCGCCCGAGGAAACAGCCGTGCTGATCTCGGATATACCCGTAACGCCCGATGTGAGCTGTTCGTTCGTGATCTTGTCTTTGAGTTCAAGCACGACTCGCTGTGCAAGCTTCGGGCCAACGCCTTTTGTCTTTGTGAAAGCTTTGTAATCGCCCGTTGCAACGTTAAGAGCAAAGTTTTCGGGGGTCGTATCGGAAAGTATCGCAAGTGCAGCCTTAGGGCCAACACCCGAAACGGAAAGCAGCATTTTGAAGCAGTTGAGTTCCTGCTGTGAAATGAAGCCGAAAAGCTCAACAGCGTCCTCGCGAACGTGCATATATGTATAAAGAAAACATTCCGAACCGTTTTCCCCAAGCTTGGAAAGCGTGGAGAGCGTGGTTCTGCAAGCATATCCAACGCCGCCGCATTCTACGACCGCAAGCGATTGTTCCTTGTGAATAAGCTTTCCTCTTACGCTGTATATCATAATGGATTCTCCTTAATACTTTGGGATTTTTACACCGCCGCTTGCATGACCGTGACATATCGCAATGGCGAGTGCATCGGCTGTATCATCGGGCTTCGGGACGGAAGCAAGACCGAGTATTCGCCGTGTCATCTCCATGACCTGCGGCTTTTCCGCTCTGCCATAGCCGACAACGGACTGCTTTACCTGTAAAGGCGTGTATTCATATATCGGTATTCCCATATTCGTTGCCGCAAGCAGTGTAACACCTCTTGCCTGAGCAACATCAATGCCCGTTTTCTGGTTAGTGTTGAAAAAAAGCTTTTCTATCGCCATTACTTCAGGCTTGAATGTGGAAAGAACCGTGTTCATATCATCATAAATCGTCTTTAACCGCATATTGAAGTCGGTTTTTGCCTCGGTCGTTATCGCACCAAAGTGAACGGGTGTGAATTTATACCCGTCATATTCAAGCACACCGAATCCGACTATCGCATATCCCGGGTCGATACCGAGTATTCTCATAAAAATATGTTCCTTTCGGCGCTGCGTAAAACACTGAAATGCGTGTTCCTGCAACATAACAATTTATTATACCATATTCAAAGAAATTCTGCAACTGTTTTTGCAATTTTTTCTGCGTTTTGGGTGAATGTCGGGAAAATTTTTCTCTGCTTGCAAAAATGAAAATTTTGCTTGAATTTATATAAAAATTGTAGTATAATAAATACATTATATCATTTTTTACAGAGGTATGCTATGGATCTTTCAACTTTAAGAAACCGGATCGACGAGATAGACAGCGAAATTTTGAAGCTTTTTATTGAAAGAATGGACGTTTGCCGTCAGGTCGGCGAGTATAAGAAAACGCACGATCTTCCTGTTATGCAGGGCGGCAGGGAACAGCAGATAATCGACAATATAAGAGCAAATTCCCCCGATGATCTCAAAGACGGCGCGGCTGTTCTGTTCCAGAATATTATGGATATCAGCAAGAGCATACAGAATATCGGAATGGCTGCCGATAAAAAGAGGGAATACAGTTCTTTTTCCGCCGAAAAAGCAGGGAAAATAGCTTGTCAGGGAACGGACGGAGCGTATTCGGCTATTGCCTGCAAGAAGCTCTTCGGCGATAATCCGTCGGTATTTTACCGCAGTTTTGAAGATGTTTTTGATGCGGTCGAAAGCGGCGAGTGTGAATACGGACTTCTTCCGCTCGAAAATTCGACGATCGGCTCAATAACGGAAACCTACGAACTTATGGGCAGAAGACAGTTTTTCATAAATTCTCTCGTCAGAGTGGAAATAACCCATTGTCTTGCCGCCAAAAAAGGAACAAAACTTTCCGATGTGAAAAAGGTCTATTCAAAGAACGAAGCACTTTCTCAGTGTTCAAAATTTTTGAAAAACAGCGGATTTGAAACATACGATTTTGCGAATACAGCGCTCTCGGCAGAGTTTGTGTCCAACAGCAGTGAGCCTATCGCTTGTATATGCTCGGAAAGCTGCGCTGAATTGCTCGGACTTGAAATTTTGAGCAGGAATATCGCTGATGCACAGCCAAACTATACACGTTTTATCTGTTTCTCGAAAAATCTCACCGTTAACAGTGATTCGGATATCGTATCTGTTCTTCTTACCATACCGCATACAAAGGGGGCGCTCAACCGTCTTCTCACAAAATTCTCTGTAAATGGCATCAACCTTACAAAGATAGAGAGTAAAAGTATCGCAGGAAGCGACTTCGAGTTTATGTTCTTCCTCGATTTTGTCGGAAACTGCCTTGATGCAAAGGTAACAGCTCTGCTTGATGACTTGAAAAAAGAGATGAGCTCGTTCCGCCTACTCGGAAATTTCAAAGAAATGCTTTGATAATGTGTCAAGTAAATAGCCTTTACATATACCCGAAAGGAATGGTCATATAAAATGTCCGAAATAACGGTATCGGCAATAATCGCCTGCGCAGGGAGCTTTTCCCGAATGAATGGCGTGAATAAACAGCTTCTTGAACTTGACGGAATACCCGTTGCAGTTCGTTCAATGCTTGCTTTTGAACAGCTTGAAGAGGTAACGGAGATAATAGTTTCGGTCCGCGAATGTGATATTGAAGAGTATAAAAAGCTGTGTGAAAAGTACGGCGTAACAAAGCTGAAAGCTGTCGTAAAAGGCGGCGAAACACGTCAGCAGTCGATTTTTAATGCATATAGGGAAGTATCAAAGAAAACAAGATATGTCGCAGTTCATGATGGCGCAAGACCGCTTGTTTCTCCCGAAAATATAAAACAGTGCATAAGGGACGCTTCAATTTTCGGCGGAGCAGTTCTCGGCGTTCCCGTAAAGGACACGATAAAGAACGTTGACGGTGGTCTTATAACTGATACACCCGACCGAAGAAAGCTTTATATCACCCAAACTCCACAGATATTCCGCAAGGATATCTATGTAAAGGGGATAAACTTTGCAAACAGCCACGAGCTTGATTTCACCGATGACTGTCAGCTTGCCGAAGCGGTAGGCGCGAAGGTTGCAATGACCGAATCAAGCTACCGCAATATAAAGATAACAACGCCCGAAGATATCGCCGTTGCGGAGATACTTCTGAAAGGAAATTCGTAACTATGTTCAGAATAGGTCACGGCTATGACGTTCACCGTCTTGCTGAGGGAAGAAAGCTTATCCTCGGCGGAGTGGATATACCATACGAAAAAGGTCTGCTCGGACATTCCGATGCAGATGTGCTCGTTCACGCGATAATGGATTCTATTCTCGGTGCGCTCGCCCTCGGTGATATAGGAAAGCTCTTTCCCGACGATGACAGCGCATATAAAGGTGCAGACAGCATAAAACTGCTGGAGCAGGTAATAAGAATAACCGAAGAAAAAGGCTTCACTGTCGGAAATATCGATTCAATAATACTGTGTCAAGCGCCTAAGCTTGCAGGGTATATCGGCAGTATGCGTGAGAATATCGCCAAAGCCTGCAATACCGATATCGACAACATAAGCGTGAAAGCCACGACCGAGGAAAAGCTCGGCTTTACGGGCAGCGGAGAGGGGATTGCCGCTCATGCTGTCTGCATAATGGAAAAGATGAAGTAATAATAGTTTTTTGGCTCTCATATAATGCACTAAACAAGCCTTATGGGAGGAAAAAACTATGGTTTCTGCAAAGCATAAAAGGAAGTTTACCGCTGCTGTCGCTCTCGCAGCGGTATGTATTTTTACAGGAACGATACTATATGCAAAGTCAAGATTGGAAAATGCTGTTCTGACATCTACAGAGCTTTCGGATCAGAAAATGATCGTTCTTGATGCGGGACACGGTGGAATGGACGGTGGCTGTTCAAGTGCGGACGGCAAAACAGAAAAGGGGATAAATCTAAATATCCTGCTCTCCGTCCGAGATATGGCAAGGCTGTTCGGCTATAACGTTGAAGCTACACGCATAAAGGATATCTCTATTCACGATAAGGGTGTTGAGGGTCTTCGCAATCAGAAGATCTCCGATATGGAAAACCGTCTTGCGCTTTTCAACAAATATCCCGACTGCGTTTGTGTTTCTATCCACCAGAACACCTTTACCGACCCGAAATACAGCGGTGCGCAGATGTTCTATTCGGATAAAAACGAGGAAAGCGAACGTCTTGCAGGCATTATGAAAAACAGATTTGTAGCAAATCTTCAGCCCGATAACGAGCGTGAAACAAAGCTTTGCAAAGACGAACTGTACCTTTGCTATTACTGCAATAATCCTGCGGTAATGGTCGAGTGCGGATTTCTCTCCAACCCCGATGAAGCTGCAAAGCTTACGAATAAGGATTATCAGCAGCAGGTCGCATTTACAGTATTTTCGGGAATAAATGAATTCATTGCAACGGAATAAGTTCTGACCCGAGCAGGTCGTGTGCTTATTTCGGAAAGGAAAAATAAAATGGCAGGAAAGTCCAAAATAGTATATGTCTGCTCGGAGTGCGGCTTTGAATGTTCAAAGTGGAACGGTAAATGCCCTTCCTGCGGCGAATGGAATACACTTGAAGAGCAGGAAGTTCAGTCTGCACCAAAAGGCTCTTCACTAAAAAGTGCGTCAGCTTCGGCGAGCCGTGACCTCTCTTCGCAGATAAAAGATCTCACGCAGATAGGAACGGACGATGAGATACGCTATTCAACGGGAATAAGCGAGCTTGACCGTGTCCTCGGCGGAGGTCTGGTAAAGGGTTCGCTTGTGCTTCTCGGTGGTGAACCCGGTATAGGAAAATCGACGCTCCTTTTGCAGATATGCAAATATCTCGGCGAGGAACATTCGATACTGTATATTTCGGGAGAAGAAAGTGTACGTCAGATAAAGCTCCGTGCCGCACGACTGGGCGTTGATACCCCGAATCTGTACATTTTATCGACAAATGATGCAGGTGCGACCTCCGATACGATAATATCGAGCAAACCCGATATTGCAATAATCGACTCTATTCAAACAATGACTTTGAGCGAGATAAACAGCACATCGGGCAGCATTTCGCAGGTCAGGGAGTGTACAAATCTGTTTATGCGAACGGCAAAATCCGAGGAAATACCGATATTTATTGTCAGCCATGTAAATAAGGACGGCGCTATCGCAGGTCCAAAGGTAATGGAGCATATCGTTGACGCAGTTCTATATTTTGAAGGAGAAAGACACCTCAGCTACCGACTTCTCCGTGCTGTAAAAAACCGTTACGGCTCAACTAATGAGATAGGCGTTTTTGAAATGGGCAATTCTGGACTTGAAGAGGTCGAAAATCCGTCTGCAATGCTGCTTTCGGGCAGACCCGAGGGAGTTTCGGGCTGCTGCGTTGCCTGCATAATGGAGGGCAGCCGACCGATACTTGCCGAAGTTCAGGCGCTTGTCACAAAAAGCGGCTTTTCCGCCCCGAGAAGAACAGTCACAGGCTTTGACTACAACCGCCTTGCAATGATAATCGCAGTCCTTGAAAAACGTGCGGGAATGTTCTTCGGAACGCTCGATGTTTTTCTGAATGTTGTCGGTGGTTTCCGACTTGATGAAACGGCAGGCGACTTATCGGTCGCACTGGCGCTGTACAGCGGTTTCTATGATACCGTACTCGACAAAAAAATGATAGCTTTCGGCGAGATCGGACTTGGCGGAGAAATACGAAGTGTGGCAAATATCCCTCAGCGGATCCGTGAAGCGGAGCGCCTTGGTTTCGAGCATTGCATTATCCCAAAGCAGTCAATGAAACTCATTGACAGGAACAATACGAAGATTAGAGTAACGGGAGTTTCCTCCGTAAAACAAGCTTTTTTTGTTATCAGAAACAATAATGATGAAAAAGCTGAATAAGTATCTCAGCATATAAAAAAACACAGTTTACTTTTTGGTTTTAAAAAGTAAACTGTGTTTTTTTTTATTTTGCTTTCTGAACGGATTCTCGCTGAATAAGTCTGTAATTCAGCTTTATGTGTCTGCCTTTTTTCTGATTTTGCTTTATGTTTTGTACGAGCTCGTTTATGACTGTTTTGCCAATCTCAAATGCAGGTTGTTCAATTGTCGTGATGCCCGGATTGTAAAGTTCACACATCTGGATATTATCAAATCCGCAGACGGAAATATCTTCCCCAATCTTGTAGCCGCTTGAAATTGCTTTTTTCATCGTTCCTGCCGCAAGAAGATCGGAAATGCAGAAGATAGCCGTTGGAGGCTCCGGGAGAGCCATAAACTGCTCGAATGCCTTTCCACCGTTGTATGGGTCGTATGTTCCGCGATAGATATATTCTTCTCTTACGGGAATATCAAATTCGTTCAAAGCCTTTATATAGCCGTGTTCTCTGTCTTTTGAAGAACGAGCCATTCCTTCGGTAGAAACAATGGCGATCTTTCTGTGGCCGAGTGAAATAAGATTCTTTACAGCTGTATAAGCTCCGCTTTCATCGTCAACAGTAACGGTGAGAACATTTGCGCCCTCAACACGCTCGCAGCAGATAGCAATATAATGCTTTTCATTAAGCTCATTGAGCTCTTCAGCGGAAAGCTGAGTTCCGAGCATTACAGCAGCGTCAACAGTTCTGTTGTAAAGCATACCGAGCATTCTTGTTTCCGTGGAATGTGAGCTGTTTGAAGTGCAAAGGAGTATATCATAGCCGTTTTCGGAAGCGGCACTCTGCATACCTTTTATTATTTCGTTATAAAACGAATGTTCTGTAGAGGGAAGTATTGCAAGAATAACATTGGTTTCACATTTGCGGAGGTTTCTTCCGAGAAAATTTGGGTTGTAGCCAAGCTCTTTTATGGCGTTGTTTACCTGCTCTGCGGCGGCTTCGGAAACGGTAGCGCTTTTGTTAAGCACTCTTGAAACAGTCGCAACGGAAACGCCTGCGGCTTTGGCAACGTCTTTTATAGTTACGTTCAAATCTATTCCTCCAGTATAATACTAAATTTTGATCAAAGTGTAGAAAAAATCGGCGCAAAAGCCATATGAAGCTGTTTTCAACATCAAGCTGTTTTTAACAGCTGCGAGCTTTTGCTTGATTTTTTGTATACTTTCAGTTTAAAAATCAGTATAAGTCAAAGTATTTTTTCGTCATCATTAAGGCTGCGTTCTCTTTCAGCTTTTCGGGCGTTTCTTTTCTCCAAACGTTTCTGAACAGCTTCCTCACGGAAGAAGTTAAAAATTATCAGCAGGATAAGAAGCACAGTGACCGAAATGGTCGGAAAATGCTTGGCTGAAAGAGCCTCTGTATATTCCTTAGGTATTTTTGCGTTTGGTATTGCTTCAATAACAGCAAGCGTATAGATGTAGCAAGCCGAGCCCAAAATAGTCAATATAAGCGGTATAAGTGATTTTTTGAATTTTATAAAAACAAGTGCGGCAACAAGAAGTACCGTGCTTGCGAAAAGTGCAATACCGCATTTTTCATAACCGTTCATAATGAAAGCAGCACCGCCGAGGGTATTAAGAACAAGACAGCATATTACTTCCGCAATTACCGCTAAAATGAATGTGATCTTGGAAATTTTTTTCGTAAAAACTCCTCCGTGTCAATTTTGTAATAACGTTTTCATTATAGCATACTCTTAAAGAACATTCAAGGGTAATTTTTTAAAATTCTTTATTTTTACATTATTTTTGCAGGCTTGGCTTTAAAATAACATATAATTAGAATTTATAAAAAGCTTCAAAATGTGAATAGTAATAACAGCTCGGCGAGAGTCGAAAACGGAAAATTCGGGAATAAGTGTTCGGCTTTGTTATATGTGCAAAGAACAATTTTAATAAAGCCAAATACTGTTACGAAAGAAAAGAAAGGAAAATAAAAATGCAGGAACTTATAAAAAGCATTGTTTTTTGCATATTTGCTGTTATATTATCTTTAGCGGCATTTATAATATACCTCAACAAAACTCTGCCAAATGATTACTATATCACCAAAGGCGGAAAAATGAATATCTCGGCTATGTTAGATGCAGTTCCCTGTTCAAATTCGCAAACCGATCTGACTGAAATCGACAGTGAAGCCGCAGAGCAGGCGGAGCTGAAACTTCTTGGACTTATCCCGATAAAAGTGGTCAATATTTTCCCTGTTGAAACGCCTGTTCTTATTCCGTGCGGAGAGCCATTTGGGATAAAGCTGCTGACAGACGGTGTTATTGTCGTTGAAGTAAGCGGCTTTGAAACGGAGAATGGTTATATATCACCGGGGGAAAGCTGCGGACTTAAATCAGGAGATATAATAAAGAACATTGACGGAATAGAGGTTTCATCAAATGAAGATGTTGAGGATATCATTTCATCAAGCGGTGGAAAACCACTTAAAGTAAGTGCGGTACGAAATGAGAGAGAATTTACAGCGTGGCTTTGTCCGCAGATATCAAGCACGGACGACAGTTACCGTGCAGGAATATGGGTACGTGACAGCTCGGCAGGTATAGGAACAATGACTTTTTATGATCCCGAGACAAAACAGTTCGGCGGACTTGGACACCCTGTTTGTGATATAGACACAGGCAATCTTATGCCTCTTGATTCGGGCGAAGTGGTAAAGGTCTCTATAAGCGGAGTGAAAAAGGGAAAATCGGGTTTCCCAGGTGAACTTGTGGGAGGATTTGTTTCGTCTTTTTCTATGGGAACGCTTACCGATAATACAACAGTGGGATTATTTGGGACGCTCGATGATTTCTCTGGTGTAAATGAGGCTATTCCGCTCGGATTAAACAGCGAGATAAAAACGGGAAAAGCATACATTTACACTACCATAAGCGGAACACGTCCTCAACGTTATGAAATAACTATTGAAAAGATAGATCATTCGGGAAATGAGGACTCCCGTGATATGGTAATAAGAGTGACCGATGAACGTCTGCTTCGTGAAGCAGGTGGCATTGTTCAGGGAATGAGCGGAAGTCCAATTATCCAAGACGGAAAGATAGTTGGTGCAGTAACACACGTTTTTATAAATAATCCGACAAAGGGCTATGCTGTTTTTGCCGATACAATGTATGAACAAATGAAGCAGGCAAGCTGACAAAAAAAGGCGCAGGGAGAACCTTGCGCCTTTGGGCATCATTTTGTATATTCGACAATATTATCAAGCGGTTTTCCACTGAAAAATTGATCGAGGTTATAGACCGTTACCTCTGCTATCTTCTGCAAAGCTTCTTTTGTGAGAAAAGCCTGATGAGAGGTGATGATAACATTCGGCATTGAAACGAGGACGGAAAGTTCATCGTCGTCAATTACTTCGCCAGACCAATCTTCAAAGAAAAATGATGTTTCTTCTTCATAAACATCAAGACAAGCGCCGCCTAATTTTCCGGATTTAAGTGCTGAAATAAGCGCGCCGCTGTCGATAAGCTTTCCTCTGGAAGTATTGACGATAAAAGCTCCGTCTTTCATCTTTTTGATGTTTTTTTCGTTGATGATGAACTTCGTTTCGGGCGTGAGCGGACAATGGAGAGATATTATACTGCTTTGTCCGAGCAGGTCATCGAGCGAAACGTAGTTTATGTCGGAGTCCTTTTTAGGGTATGGGTCATACGCAACGACATTCATTCCGAAGCCTTTGCATATATTCATAAAGATGCAGCCGATCTGTCCCGTTCCGATTATGCCAGCTGTTTTTCCGTAAAGGTCAAAACCCGTAAGACCGTTAAGGCTGAAATTGAATTCTCTTGTTCGGTTGTAGGCCTTGTGTATCTTTCGGTTCAGCGTGAGCAGCATTGCCATAGCGTGTTCGGCAACGGCGTAAGGGGAGTATGTTGGTACGCGGACAACGTTTATCTTGTTTTTGGCATATTTCAGGTCAACGTTGTTAAAGCCTGCACAGCGCAATGCCACAAGTTCAACGCCAACACTGCAAAGCACATCGATAGTGTTTTTATCGATCGTATCATTTACAAATGCGATCACAGCTTTGCAGCCTTTGGCGAGTTCGGCACTGTCGGGAGTGAGCTTGCTTTCAAAGAATTTGAATTTATAGTTTGTACCATATTTCAGAAACCATTCTTTATCATAAGGCTTCGTATCAAAAAAAGCTATCTGTTCCATAAAATGATCCTTTCATATCAAATATGTAAATATTATTTTTAGATAAAAGGATTTTATACTAAACACCATTAAAATTTAGAAAAAATCAAGCCGACGATCCCGAATATATTGGATTTCGGCGCAGATTTTTTCCTTTATTTTATTACAACTCAGAAAAATCAGTTGAATTTTTCGGGAAAAACAACTTCCTCAACTATTTTGGCGGCATCAAGAACGCAGTCATTGCAGGAATGGAGAACGATCTTTGTATCGATGCCTTTGAGAACGCGGCAGATAGTTCCGCCAGCGGCTTCTTTAAAGCGCGACATTATTTCTCTGGAGATTTTGGCTGTTGAACCCTTTGAACTGTTCTTTTCAAGGTCGGCGGTGCTGTTTTTCATACCTGCGAGTGCTACTGCACCTGTTATTGCACCGCAAGTGCCCTCGGTAGTACCGAAACCCGAGCCGAAGCCCTCCATTATTTTATACATTGTTTCTTCGCTCAGACCGACAAGGTCGCAGTATGTGCAGGCAACAGCCTGAGCACAGTTATAGCCTTTATTTTTGCGTTCTACAGCGAGTTCTGTTCTGCTTTCCATAAATTTATACCTCTTTCTTATTCATCAAAGTTTGAAATAACTTCGGTGAGCATTTTTTTATAGTCTTCTTTAAGCGATTTGGGCGAGATTATTGAAGCCGATTTTCCAAACTGGAAAAGCCATGCAAAAAACGGCGGCTGAGCTTTGATATTTACCTTTATTTTAAAATGATCGATATCAAGGTTTACAATATCAGCATTTATTCCAAATCGGTCTATAACGGGATTTATGAGCTTTTTATCGAATTTCAGCACAGCTTCGACGGTATCTCCGCTGAACATCGAAAAAGTAGAATTGAGATATTCGGAAATGTTCAGCTCTTGGGGAGATCGTAGCACAGGTTCATCGAGTATTTTTATATTTGACATACGGTCAACTCGGAAATTTGTGTAGTTTTCGGGATATTTGAGATAGTAGGAAACAAGGTAGTATTTTTCATCATTCCAAGTCAGTGCACAGGGGGAACAAACTCTTTCGCCCTCGCGGTAGACTTTTTGCTTGTTAGTGTTGTAATCAAAATAACGGAATGAGATCTGTTTGCCCTCATTTATGGCTTTGTGGATAGCGTCAACGTTTATGTAGATCTGTTCGTTCATCGACTTAACTCGGTCAACGACCATTACCTGACGTTCGATGAGCATACCCTCATGGACACCTGCGAGCGATTCGATTTTATGCAGGAGTAGCTCCGATTTCTTTTCTGTCAAAAATTTAGCGGAACAAACCGCATCGGCGAGAAGCTTCAGCTCTGGCAGTTCAAACTGCCTGCTTGCAATATAGTAACGGTTGCATTGGCCTTTTACGGTAATAATGTCAAGACCGAATTCTTTAAGGGCTTCGATATCACTGTAAACAGATTTTCGCTCCGCTTTTATACCTGCTTCGGCAAGGCCCTGTATCATTTCTGCAATGGAGATAGGGTGTTCTTCGTCAGTTTTTTCATACAGCATTTTCGCGATATATAAAAGTTTTAGGTGCTGTTTTGGCTGTGTCAAGATATCACTTCCGTTTCAATAAGTTATATCGGACGAATTTTCGATGCTTTTATTATACCATTTTACATAAAGAATTGCAAGAAATAACACCAATTTTGCCGAAAAATGAAAATATAGAGGATAATGTACGATTTAACAGCGATTTTTCTTGAAAAAATCAACTTGTTGTGATATAATTTGTTTATATTTATAAAAATACCGATGAAATGCCGGTACTCGGGAGATCGATCATGGGACAATTCGATTATATATTTTTTGACCTTGATGGAACAATGATAGATTCAGGCGACGGAATAACTCTGTCCGTTCAGTATGCCTTAAAGAAAATGGGGATAATTGAAAAAGAATTGAGTGCGCTCAAAGTATTTGTAGGACCTCCTCTTAAAGATTCGTTTATGTATTATTATGGATTTTCGGACGAAGAAGCCGAAAAAGCGATCTCTTACTACAGAGTTTATTATGAGAGCCGAGGAATTCTTCGCTGCTGGCCGTACAAGAGAGTGGATAAACTGCTTTCGTTTATTGAAAACACGGGGCGAAAGGCTGTTATCGCAACATCAAAGCCTGAGCTTTTTGCAAGAAGAATAGTTCAGCATCTTCATATGTCACAGATGTTTGAATACATTGCAGGAGCATCATTTGATGAGAAGATCGTCAAGAAATCCGAAGTTATTGCTTATGCAATGAAAGAGATAGGTATTGATGATCCGTCAAGAATTCTTATGGTCGGCGACAGAAAGTTTGATGTTATCGGTGCAAGGGAAAATGGCATAAAAACGGCAGGCGTTCTTTACGGATATGGTTCTTATCCCGAGCTGCTTGATGCCGGGGCGGATTATATTGCCAAAAATGTAAGCGAGCTTGCTGAGGTAGTGGCACTTTAAACGGTTCAAAAATTTATCAAATGTTAAAATATTAATTTTTCATACTTTTATTTTATTATTTTTTGTGTTAAAATAAATAATGGCGAAAAAATTATTCTATCTGAGGTGACTTTATGGCAGAGCGTATTATTCAGGTCAGCAATGTTGACGAGATAAGCGCACTTTTCGGGAGTTTCGATGAAAATATAAATTTTATCCAGCGGCAGTACGGCGTTGCTGTTCTCAGCCGAGGAACGGATATACGGATAAGCGGTGAGGAAGACGGTGTGCGCCGTGCGGAATCTGCCGTTAAAACTATGCTTGACCTTATAAAAAAAGGTGAAACGATAAACGAACAAAGCATTAGATATGTAAGTTCTCTTGTTGATGAGGGCGAGTCGGAGCAGGCGGTAAAGCTTGCGGACGGCGGTATATGTGTTACATCGGGCGGAAAAGTCGTTAAGGCTAAAACACTCGGTCAGAAAAACTATGTAAAAGCTATTGAAAAAAACACTATTGTTATGGGTGTCGGTCCTGCGGGAACGGGTAAGACTTATCTTGCAGTGGCAATGGCGGTCAAAGCTTTTAAGGCGCATGAAGTAAACAAGATAATACTCACAAGACCTGCTGTTGAAGCAGGTGAGAAGCTTGGCTTTCTTCCCGGTGATCTTCAGAACAAAGTTGATCCGTATTTAAGACCGCTGTATGATGCGTTGTTTGATATGTTTGGCGCAGATACTTTTGCAAAACACATGGAAAAGGGGACGATAGAGGTTGCTCCGCTTGCATATATGCGAGGACGAACGCTCGATGATTCGTTCATAATTCTTGACGAAGCACAGAATACCACCCGTGAACAGATAAAAATGTTCCTTACAAGACTTGGCTTCAACAGCAAAATGGTCATAACGGGTGATATTACTCAGATAGACTTACCCGACAGCAATAAATCGGGACTTATCGATGCGATGAGGATACTAAAAAATGTTGATGATATTGCAGTAATGCATTTTACAGAAAAAGACGTTGTCCGTCATAAGCTTGTACAGGATATTATCAAGGCTTATGAAAAGGCAAGCGAACAGAAAAGGGAAAGAAATACAGAAAGGAAATGATTTTTATGGCAAAGGTTAAGGTAATGATAAGAAATAATCAGCGTGAAGTAAAGATCCCCGTAGGTCTTAGACTTCTTGTAAGAAAGTGCTGTCAGGCTGTTTTGACTACGGAAAAATTCCCCGGTGCTGCCGAGGTAAGCGTTTCTTTTGTCAATAACGCAGAGATACGCAAGCTCAACCGTGTTTACAGAAACAAGGATAAATCGACCGATGTTCTTTCATTCCCTTTGGGCGAAAACGGCGTTTACGATCTCAATAATGAAACAGGCGCATATCTGCTCGGAGATGTAGTTATTTCTATGGAAACTGCTGTAAAGCAGGCACATATTTACGGCCATTCCCTTGAAAGGGAAGTTGGTTTCCTCACTGTACATTCAATGCTTCATCTTCTTGGATACGACCACGAAACTTCACCGCTCGATGCTGCCAAGATGCACGAAAAGGAAGAGATCATTCTTGATTCGCTCGGTATTTCAAGAGATGCTACTTTTGTAAATGACGGCGAATGATAAAGGAACGGGTTATGAATACAAAAATTGAGTTTATCACTATCGTAGGACGCGCAAATGCGGGTAAATCTTCACTTCTGAATGCACTTGTAGGGGAGAAGATCGCTGCTATAAGCTCCAAGCCACAGACAACGCGTACAAGGATCACGGGCATTGTTACGGAAAACGAAGCACAGTATGTTTTTATGGATACTCCGGGTGTACAGAAAGCCAAGAACAAGCTTGGAGAAAGTATGAACAAGGCTGTCAAGGATTCCGTTACCGATGTAGACCTTATACTTATGGTAGCAGATGCTTCAAAAGCCATTAATGACATTGACAAGAGGATAATAAACAGTTTTCACAAAAAGGATAATGTTATTCTCATACTTAACAAGATAGATCTGCTTCCCGACAAGGAAAAAGTCGCTTTAAAGATAGCTGAATTTTCGGCTTTGTATGATTTCAAGAGCGTTATTCCCATAAGTGTTGTACGTAATGACGGCATAGATATCGTATGGGAAGAAACCAAGAAATACGCTGCCGAAGGTCCGCATTATTTCCCTGATGATTCGTTCACAGATCAGCCTGAACGTGTGCTTGCGGCTGAAATTATCCGTGAAAAGATTCTTCGCCTTATGCACGATGAAGTTCCTCACGGCATTGCCGTTACAGTTGAGCAGATGAGTGAAAGAACTGATTCTTCGGGTGAAGATATACTTGACATTTCAGCTGTTATCTACTGTGAAAGAGATTCGCACAAGGGAATGATAATCGGAAAGCACGGTGCAATGCTCAAAAAGATCGGACAGTATGCCCGTGAAGACCTTGAAAAATTTTTTGAGATAAAAGTAAATCTCCAGTGCTGGGTAAAGGTCAAGGAAGACTGGCGCAACAGCGAAGCTATGATAAGAAGCTTCGGACTTTCAAATAATACCTCTGATAATTAAGTTCCGGAAGGGCATAATCATAATGTAGTTTTCCGAAAGCGGGGCTGTATTATGAATGATGAAAAAGATATACTTTGGGACGAATTTACCAGGAGCGGCAATATTGCTGACTATTTAAAATATAAAGGAATTTACAAGTGCGGCAATTCTGCGGAATATGGTTATTCAGGCATATCCGCCGAAGAACCGCATTTTTGCGGTCAGATATCGGATAATACGCTATCTGCGCAAATGAAAGCGAGATGAAAGAATATGGCATCAATGCTGACGGTTGACGGGATAGTTGTCCTTGAAAGATGCGTCGGTGAGAATGACAAATATATAAGCATACTCACCGAAAACTATGGAACGCTTGAAGTTTCAGCGAAAGGCTCAAAGAAGATAACTTCAAAGAACCATGCCGCAACGCAGCTTTTTGCCTATTCAACGTTTTGTCTTAGAATGAGCAACGACAAATATTATCTTGACAGCAGCGAAGTAAAGCACGATTTTTATAATCTGAGGTTTGATATAAAAAAGCTTTCGCTTGTCTGTTATTTCGGTGAACTTGCGCGTCATGCTGTACTTGCAACGAGCAGAAAACATGAACACGATATAATGCGGCTTATGCTCAATTGTCTGTATTTTCTTAATACAGATCAGCGAAGCTGCGAATTCATCAAAAGTGTTTTTGAACTTCGGTTCGTTACGGAAATAGGTCTTGTTCCGCAGCTTATCGGCTGTCGTATATGCTATGATTATGAAGCTGACCCGATGTATTTTATTATCGACAAGTCACGCTTTTACTGCGAATATCATTTTCATGAAAAAGAACTTGAAGAAAGCTACTATCGTGTAAAGCTTACTCACTCTGAGTTTGAAGCACTTCAGCATATTGCGCTTTCGCCGATAGATAAGCTGTTTAATTTCCGCATCTCGGACAAAGCTTTGGCTAAAGTAAATGAAGTTACGGAAAAATACATTTATACACAGTTTGGCAGAACGTTCAGATCGCTTAATTATTACCATGAGATATGCAACCCCTTTGAGAAAGGTCAAACATCATGAATAACTACTATAAGTCACTTGAATTACATAAAATTTTAGAGATGCTTTCGGACGAAGCGTCCAATTCACACACGAAAGAAATGGCATTGGCTCTTTCACCATGCACAGATCTTGAAAAAGTAAAAAAAGAGATGAAGAAAACCGAGGATGCATTTGAGCTTTCCGTAAAATATGGCACTCCCGGTTTTACGGCGTTCAAGGATATAAGAGGTTCGCTTCGCAGAGCTTCATCAGGTGCAAGTCTTTCACTCCGTGAGCTTATCGACATCGGTCAGATGCTTTATCAGGTAAGAATAATTTCTGATTGGTATAAATCCGTTGAAGAAAAGGATACAACTCTTTGTGAGCTGTTTTCATCGCTTTCACCGAATAGTTTTCTTGAAGACAAGATCAAGAACTCTATCCTTTCCGAAGATGAGATATCCGATATGGCAAGCCATGAGCTTGCGGATATCAGAAGAAAGATTGCACAGGCTGGTGTTAAGATCAGAGAAAGCCTTGACAAGCTTGTGCGCAATTCCGAGGTTCAGAAATCCTTGCAGGAAAATATCGTTACTATCCGTGACGGGCGTTATGTTCTTCCTGTAAAGGCGGAACATAAGGGAAATGTGCCGGGATTGGTTCACGCAACATCTGCAACGGGTTCAACATACTTCATTGAGCCTATGTCGGTCGTTGAAGCTAACAATGATATCAAAATTCTCAAAAGCCGTGAAAAAGAAGAGATAGAGCGCATTATTGCGGAGCTTTCGGGTGATTGTTCTTACTGTGCAGAGTCGCTTTCTGCTGACTATGAAACTTGTGCGGAGCTTAATTTGTATTTCGCTAAGGCTAATCTTGGTGCAAAAATGAGAGGTTGTATCCCTGCAATTTCCGATGACGGCATTACCGACCTTAAAAAGGCACGTCATCCGCTTATTGCTGCGGATAAGGTCGTTCCTGTCGATATAAAGCTTGGCGAGGTCTATCAGGCACTTATTGTTACAGGCCCTAATACGGGCGGTAAGACGGTTATCCTTAAAACAACGGGACTTCTTACTGCTATGGCTATGTGCGGACTTATGATACCTGCATCGGACGGCAGCCGAGTTTCAGTATTTGAACATATTCTTGTAAATATCGGCGATCAGCAGAGCATCGAACAGAGCCTTTCGACTTTCTCGTCACACATGAGCAGCGTTGTAAAGATACTTGAAGCGGCTGATGACCATTCGCTCATACTTCTTGATGAGCTCGGTTCGGGTACTGACCCTGTTGAGGGTGCTGCGCTTGCTGTTTCTATCATTGAAGATATGATAGCTAAGGGAGCAAAGCTTCTTGTTACAACGCATTATCAGGAATTGAAGCTTTTTGCTATTGAAACAAAGGGTATTGAAAATGCTTCGTGTGAATTTGATACCGCAACGATGCAGCCGACATATCGGCTTATAATCGGTTCGCCGGGTAAATCGAACGCTTTTTCTATTTCGTCAAAGCTTGGCGTTCCGCAAAATATAATCGATCGTGCAAAATCGCTTGTTTCATCGGAAAATCAGCGCTTTGAAGAAGTTGTTGCAAATCTTGAAAAAGCACGAATTGACCTTGAAAATCAGAACAAAGAACTTACAAAGCTCAAAAATGAGCAGGCTGAAAAAACAGCTCAGCTTGAAAAGGAACTTGATGAGCTTAATGAGAAAAAAGCAGGGGAGCTTGAAAAGGCAAGAGTTCAGGCTATGCGAATCGTTGAAAGTTGCCGTATGCAGTCTGATGAGCTTCTCGGTCAGCTTGAAGATATGCGCAAACAGCAGAACAAAGCTGACCTTGCGAGTGCAAAATCCCGTCAGAAATCTGCAATGAGCAAGATGTATGATACGGCAAATCCCGTTCAGCAGCGTGAACGCAAGGAATATAAGCTCCCACGTCCGTTGAAACGTGGCGACAAAGTTCTTATTTTTGATATCGATAAAACGGGTATTCTTGCAAGCGACCCCGACAGCAGCGGAAATGTTTTTGTTCAGGCTGGAATTATGAAAACAAAGGTCAATGTCAGCAAGTTAAGACTTATCGAAAACGAACCAAAGGTAACTGTTCAGAACAAGAGAGTATCAAAAGCGGGAATTCAGAGCAAGCTTCAGAGAAAGCCGTCGCTTGAACTTGATATTCGTGGCTGTGCTGTTGATGAAGGCATTCACGAACTTGATATGTTCATCGACAATGCTGTTCTTTCAGGTGCAGGTATCATTACTGTTATTCATGGAAAGGGAACGGGAGTTCTCCGTGCGGGAATACAGAAGCGCCTTAAATCGCATCCGTCTGTAAAGAGTTTCCGTCCCGGACTGTTCGGTGAGGGAGAAGACGGTGTTACAATAATTGAGCTGAAATAAGCATAGAACAAGCAGTCCTTTCCATACTATTATATAAAGTATGGAAAGGTCGTGCGAAATGAAATACACTTTAAATGATATACGAAACAAGGAAGTAATAAATATTCGCTCAGGCAGCAAGATCGGCTACGTTGATGACATTGAATTCGATGCGGAGAGTCTTACAGTAAAATCACTTGTGATATACGGCAGAGGACGTTTCTTCGGATTTTGGGGAAGAGATGACGATGTGGTCATAAAATGCCGCGATATTGAGATAATAGGAACGGATACGATTCTTGTTTCGACTAATGAAACAATATCACCAAAAACGATTGATGTGAAAGTGAAAAGTTTGTGCAAATAAATAATGCGTATCGTATTGTAATTTGGGAAAGAATATGATATAATATTTAAGTAATTCGCACGTTCGTACTTTTAACGGTTGGTGCTTGGAGAATATCCGAGTTTATGTTAAGCTAAGTCGGGCGGAGGTTATAAAATTTAAAAACCAATATGGAGGAAAAAATCATGGGCGTAGTATCAATGAAGCAGCTTCTTGAAGCTGGCGTACATTTCGGTCACCAGACAAGAAGATGGAACCCTAAAATGGCACCTTACATCTTTACAGAAAGAAACGGTATTTACATTATCGATCTTCAGAAGACTGTAAAGAAGCTTGACGAAGCTTACAATTTTGTTCGTGAAGTTGCTGCAAACGGTGACACAGTTCTTTTCGTAGGAACTAAGAAGCAGGCTGCTGATTCCGTAAAGGAAGAAGCTATCAGAGCTAATGTTCATTATGTAAACGCAAGATGGCTCGGCGGTATGATGACCAACTTCAAGACAATTCAGAGAAGAATCAAGAGACTTGAACAGCTCCACCAGATGCAGGAAGACGGAACATTCAACCTTCTCCCTAAGAAGGAAGTTGTTAAGCTCGAACTCGAGATCGAGAAGCTCGAAAAGTTCCTCGGCGGTATCAAGACAATGGATAAGCTCCCCGGTGCGCTTTTCGTAGTTGATCCTCGCAAGGAAAAGATCGCTGTTTCCGAAGCTAAGAAGCTCGGTATCCCTGTAGTTGCAATCGTTGACACAAACTGTGATCCTGACGATGTTGACTATGTAATTCCCGGTAACGATGATGCTATCAGAGCTGTAAAGCTTATTGCTGGTGCTATGGCTGACGCTATCATCGAAGGCAGACAGGGTACACAGGAAGCTGTTGCTGCTGAAGAAAAGGACGAAGAAGCAGCTGCTGAATAATTTATTCCGCATTTTCGGGCAGACACAATTTATAATTATGTCTGCCCTAATTAGATTATTTGACCGTAAACGGTTATACTATAAATATTTGGAGGAATTAAAATGGCAAAGGCATCTATTGCAGAAATCAAAGACCTTATGAAAGCTACCGGCGTTGGTATGATGGATTGTAAGAAAGCTCTTGAAGAAGCAGATGGCGACACAGAAAAGGCTGTTACCATTCTTCGTGAAAAGGGTCTTGCTACACAGGCTAAGAAGAGCGGCAGAGTTGCTGCAGAAGGTATCGTAACTTCTGTTGTTGAAGGCAACGTTGGTGCTGTTGTTGAAGTAAACATTGAAACAGACTTCGCTGCTAATAATGATGAATTCAAGGCATTCGTTGCAGCAGTTGCTAAGACTGTAATCGAAAAGAACCCTGCTGATGTTGACGCTCTCAAGGCAACAGTTATCAGCGGCGGCGACAAGACTGTTGAAGAAACTCTTCAGGATCTCTTCATCAAGATCAGAGAAAATATGGTTATCCGTCGTTTCCAGAGATTTGAGGGTACACTTGTTCCTTATGTTCACGGCGGTGGAAGCATCGGCGTAATGGTTAAGCTTGATACTGACCTTCCTGCTGATAAGGTATTTGAAGTTGGTAAGGACTGCGCACTTCAGGTTGCAGCTATGAACCCTGCATACCTTGATGAAGCATCTGTACCTGCTGCTGTACTCGAAAACGAAAAGACTATCATCATGGCTCAGATGGCTGAAGATCCTAAGATGGCTTCCAAGCCTGAACAGGTAAAGGCTAAGATCGCTGAAGGTAAGGTTGGCAAGTATTATTCTGAAAACTGCCTCCTCGATCAGGCATTCGTTAAGGACGACAAGATGACTGTTAAGCAGTATGTTGATAACGCAGCTAAGACTCTCGGCGGCTCAATCAAGGTTGTTGATTATGTTCGTTTCGAGAGAGGCGAAGGCGTTGAGAAGAAGGTTGACAACTTCGCAGAAGAAGTTGCAAGCATGGCTGGCACTAAGTAATCTCAATATAAGCTAAAAATTGCCGCTTGGATCGAATTTCCAAGCGGCTTTTTTATGCTTTTGGGAAAATAGTATTGCAAATTCTTCAATTAAATGATATTATTATAGAAGAATTTGTTTAAGGGAGTAGTTTTCAATTGGTAAAGCGAAGATTTTGGAATATCTTGATAACAGCTGTAATGATCCTGAATGTTCTGACAATTTTTACAGGCTGTGAAGAAGATGACGGTTCAGGGCATACTTTTAAATACAATTTATCGAGCAATCCGCAGAATCTTGACCCACAGCTTGCAAGTGATGAGTCATCAATAATGGTTATCGAAAACATTATGAGCGGACTTGTAAAAAAAGGCTCGGACGGCAGTATTCAGCCGGATGTGGCAAAAAGCTATACAATTTCCGATGACGGTCTGGTTTATACTTTTGAACTTAAAGATGATATTTACTGGGAATCGGCAGCCGATTATACTGGAAAACTTACAGCTGAGGATTTTGTTTTTGCGTTTCAGCGTATCTATGACAGCAAAGCGCTTTTCTCACCATATATTAACGATTTTCTATGCATTAAAAACGCAGAAGCAGTGTCAAAGGGTAGCCTTTCAAAGGACAAACTGGGCGTAACTGCGACAAGTGATGACACTTTACAGATCGAACTTGAATATCCAAGCTTTGATTTTTTGGAAAAGCTTACATTAACAGGCGCAAAACCTTGCAGCAAAGCCTTTTTTGAGTTTACAAAGGGAAGATACGGCTTATCTGCAGAAACTACGGCTTCGAATGGAGCGTTTTATCTCAAAGAGTGGAATTATGACCCGTATTGGGATAATAACTATATGATACTGCGGCGAAATAAGTCGAATTCCGAAAATTATTTTACATATCCATACAGCTTGAATTTCTTTATAAAAAGCGGTACTGATACGAATATGTCAGAATTTACGGCAGGAGATATCGACTGTACAGTTGTTTCAAATTATGATAAAAAAGCTTTTGTGAAAAATCAGTATGAGAGCTATGCTACCAAGACCTATGGTTTGATATTCAATACTAATTCCAAATATCTTGCTTCAAAATCGATAAGAGAAGCTCTTTCCTCATCATTCGTCAGAGTTGAATCGCAAAATCCCGATTATGTATCTGGCAGCGGAATTATTCCCGCGGGAATATCTGTTGCCGGAAGAAAATATCGTGAGTTGGTTTCCGATGAAGGGTTAAATTTATATGACAAGGGAAAAGCCTTGTCACTATGGAACAGCGAACTTAAAGCAAATAATTATGTTTCAATCGATGGATTAAAGATAACTGTACCGGAAAGTTTCGGAGAACCGACACTTATTTCAGGCATCACAGAACAATGGCAGCAAAATCTTGAATTTTACTGCGGCGTTGAGGTAGTGTCCGAGAATGAATATCAGCTAAAGCTTTCAAACGGAACTTATGATATTGCTTTAGTCGAGATACAATCGGAAAGCGGGACAGCAAGCGGATTTTTCGATTATTTTTCATCTAATAATGATTTAATCACTCCAAATACAAGGTATGCTGTTGCAGGAGCAGTGGCACAAATTTCAAAAGCTGAGAATCTTGGTAAGGCTACTGAGCTTTACACCAATGCGGAACAAACCATAATCGATTCATACGAATTCATTCCGATTTGTTATGGAAATGAATATTTTATATATCCCGATAATGTAACAGATTTGATTTATGATCCGATAACTCACTCGATAGATTTTAGCGAAGCTAAATATTTTAGATAAAAAAAGACTGGCTGTTAATTAAAACAGTCAGTCTTTTTTTATCTATGCAGATATATTAGCCAAAGTAAGCAACGCCGCTTTCAAAGATCTTCTGATCCTTTTCGCCCGAAACGTTCTTGGAGATGTCACGGCCGATACGTTCGCTGTGTCCCATTTTACCGAGGATACGTCCGTCGGGTGATGTGATGCCCTCGATTGCGTCAATTGAAGTATTAGGATTGAAGCGGATATCCATTGTTGGATTGCCCTCAAGGTCAACATACTGAGTTGCGATCTGTCCATTATCAGCAAGCTGTTTGATAAGCTCCTCTGAAGCAACAAAACGTCCCTCGCCGTGTGAAATTGCAATTCTATGAATATCACCTGTTTCACAGCCTGCAAGCCATGGCGATTTGTTTGAAGCGATTCTTGTGTTTACCATCATTGACTGGTGGCGGCCAATCGTGTTAAATGTAAGTGTAGGGGAGTCGTCCTTCATATCAACAATGTGTCCGAACGGAACAAGACCAAGCTTGATAAGAGCCTGGAAGCCGTTGCATATACCGAGCATAAGTCCGTCACGATTATCCATAAGGTCATGAACCGCGTCCTTGATGCGTGGGTTGCGGAAGAAAGCTGTGATGAACTTACCTGAACCGTCAGGCTCGTCACCGCCCGAGAAGCCGCCCGGGATCATAATGATCTGAGAGTTCTTGATAGCCTTTTCAACATAAGCAACGCTGTCTTCGAGTGCTGCTGCCGAAAGGTTCTTTATTACTACAACCTCGGGAACTGCACCTGCACGTTCAAATACTCTTGCAGTATCGTATTCACAGTTTGTTCCCGGGAATACAGGGATAAGAACACGAGGCTTAGCAACGTGAATACTTGATTTTGCTCTTTCTGTTGCTGTATAGGTAAATACCTTTGCAGGCTTGTCCGTTGTTTTGATATTGCAGGGGAATATAGGCTCAAGCTTGTCTTCCCATTTCTTCTGAAGAGCTGCCATATCAACTGTGTAACCCTTGCAGTCGATCTTGTATTCGCTGATCGTTTCACCGATAACATTTTCAACTGTGAACGGATCACCATTGAGTTCAATTACAAATGAGCCGTACTTGGAGTAGAAGAGTGTATCTTCGGAAAGCTTCTTATCAAAGCGGAAACCGATCCTGTTGCCGAGTGACATCTTTGCAACAGCTTCAGCAACGCCGCCGAAACCAACTGCCCAAGCTGAAACTGCAGTTCCGTCTGCGATAAGCTTTTCAACTCTTTCAAAGCAGCTGCGAATGCTTTCAAACTTAGGAAGATTATTTTCGTCATATTCAGGGGTGATGAGGATGACCTTATTTCCTGCCTTTTTGAATTCAGGTGAGATAATGGACTTGCTGTCACCCGTGGAAACTGCAAAGGAAACGAGTGTTGCAGGAACGTCAATGTTCTCAAATGTACCTGACATTGAGTCCTTACCGCCGATAGCGCCGCAGCCAAGTTCTATCTGTGCCTTGTATGCACCGAGAAGTGCTGCAAAAGGTCTGCCCCAGCGTGTAGGATTGTTCTGAGTTCTTTCAAAGTATTCCTGGAATGTGAGCCAGCATTTCTTGTAGCTTCCGCCTGCTGCAACGACCTTTGCAACGGATTCGATAACAGCGGCAATTGCACCGTGGTATGGGCTCTTATCGCTTACATACGGGTTGAAGCCCCAGCCCATGATAGAGCAAGTATTTGTTTCTCCCTTGAGAACAGGGATCTTTGCAGCCATTGCCTGAGTTGGTGTGAGCTGATATGCACCGCCGTAAGGCATAAGAACTGTGCCTGCGCCGATAGTTGAGTCGAAACGTTCAACAAGTCCTTTCTGCGAGCAAACATTGAGGTTTGTCATAAGAGCTTCCCAGCTGTCTGCACAGTCTGTGTAAGTTTTGAGCTGTGAGGTAACAGGGAGCGGAACAGCGACATCGGTATGCTTTTCTGCACCGTTCGAGTTAAGGAATTCTCTTGAAAGGTCAACGATAGTCTTATCGTTCCAGTTCATTTTAAGACGTGGTTCTTCTGTAACAACAGCAACAAGTGTTGCTTCGAGGTTTTCCTTTTCTGCTTCTGCAATAAATTTATCAGCGTCAGTCTTGCGTACAACAACAGCCATACGTTCCTGGCTCTCGGAAATTGCAAGTTCTGTACCGTCAAGACCGTCATATTTCTTTGGAACAGCATTAAGGTCTATGATAAGACCGTCTGTGAGTTCGCCGATAGCAACGGAAACACCGCCTGCACCGAAGTCGTTGCATCGTCTTATCATGTGTGTAACTTCGGGATTTCTGAACAATCTCTGGAGCTTTCTTTCAACGGGAGGATTACCCTTCTGAACTTCTGCACCGCAGGTTTCGAGTGAAGCTTCGGTGTGCGACTTGGAAGAGCCTGTTGCACCGCCGCAGCCGTCACGTCCTGTTCTTCCGCCGAGGAGAATAACTACATCGCCCGGTTCGGGGACTTCACGGATAACGTTGTCCTTTGGTGCTGCTGCGATAACTGCACCTATTTCAAGACGCTTTGCAACATATCCCGGGTGATAAACTTCGGAAACGTGACCTGTAGCAAGACCGATCTGGTTGCCGTAAGAGCTGTATCCGTTTGCTGCACCGACAGTAATTTTTCTCTGCGGAAGCTTGCCGTGGATAGTGTCTTCAACTGGAACAAGTGGATTAGCTGCGCCTGTTACACGCATTGCCTGATAAACATAGGAACGTCCCGAAAGTGGGTCACGGATAGCTCCGCCGAGGCAGGTTGCAGCGCCGCCGAAAGGTTCGATCTCTGTTGGGTGGTTATGTGTTTCGTTCTTGAACATAAGAAGCCAGTCCTGAAGATCGCCGTCAACATCGACCTTTATCTGAACTGAACAAGCGTTGATTTCTTCGGATTCATCGAGATCTTTGAGAATACCGTCTTTTTTCAGCTTCTTTGCAGCAATCGTTGCAATGTCCATAAGTGTGATCGGCTTGTTTGTTCTGCCGAGTTCTTCTCTTGCATTAAGGTATTCGTTATAAGTCTTTTTGATATAGTCAGCGTTGATCTCAGCGTTATCGATAATGGTCGAGAAAGTGGTGTGACGGCAGTGGTCAGACCAGTATGTATCGATCATACGGATTTCTGTGATAGTTGGGTCACGCTTTTCGGTTTCCTTGAAATACTTCTGACAGAATTTAATATCGTCAAGATCCATTGCAAGTCCGTACTTTGAAATAAAGTCAACAAGTTCTGCTTCACCGAGATAGATAAAGTTTTCGAGAGTTGCAACCTCTGTTGGGATATCATATTCGGTAACGAGTGTGGAAACTTCATCAAGAGATGCTTCGCGACTTTCTACGGGGTTGATGATATATGCTTTGAGCGCAGACATTTCGCTTGCGGAAAGCTTACCGTCAACGATGTAGATCCTGGCATTTTTGATCTTGCAGCGTTCACCCTGAGTGAGGATCTGAATACACTGCTCGCAGGAATCGGCTCTCTGGTCGAACTGACCGGGGAGATACTCAACTGCAAAAACACTTTCGTTCTCTCCGAGTTCGGGAAGCTTTGCGCTTGTGGTGTCAACGGCAGGCTCGGAGAATACATTTCCGATAGCAAGCTTGAAATCAGCTTCGGAAAGACCTTCTGCGTCATAACGGTTAAGGATCCTGATGTTTCTCAGCTTATCAAGTCTGAGAGCCGTTTTGACATCGGCAAGAAGATTCTTTGCTTCAACAGCAAATTCAGGCTTCTTTTCAACATAGATACGAAATACAGACATAGTTTACGCTCCTTAAATTCTGTTTATTTGGTGACCCCGTTACCCCTTGGGACGGCTTTATATCAGCAGCGGGATGATTTTAAACCGCATTGATAAAAGCTGACTTTATATGGCTTTGCGGACAACCTTTTAAGCTGATCATTGCTCAGATATAATTTCGCCTACACAATAATCATTCTCTATCCTTTCTATTTTAACATAAAAAATCTGATTACGCAAACTTTTTCCTAAATTTTTTGTAAAAATTTTTACCAAAGTGTAGTTAGGCGTGTAACCGTGGGGGATTTTATCAGATTTTTCACGCTCGAAAAGTACGGGAAAAGTAAGTCCTGACTGGCTTTGCAGGAATTTTTGGTGTGATTCCTCAGCAGCTTCGGACATTATCTTTGCACGAATACTTTTTTGTGATGTCGGTATTTGATTTACAAAATCAGCAGCAGGAGTGCCTTTTCGCTGCGAATATGGGAAAACGTGGACTTTTGCAAAACCAATTTTTTTGACAAACTCTACTGATCGCTTAAAATCTTCTTCGGTTTCATTTGGAAACCCGACCATTACATCAGTTGTTATAGCACAATTGTCAAAATTGGCACGAAGTTTTTGTACGAGTTCAGCATAATCGGCTGTCGTATATCGGCGGTTCATTTCTTTAAGAGTCTTATCACAGCCGCTTTGGAGCGAAAGGTGGAATTGAGGGCAGAATTTTGGCTGTGCGGCAAGTCTGCGGATATCTTCATCGTTTATCATTTCAGGTTCAAGAGAACCAAGACGAACTCGCTTTATGCCGTTGATCGCACATATTGTTTCAACCGCATCTGCAAGTCGAAGTTTGTATTCTATACCATAGAATGACAGGTTTATACCGACAAGGACGATTTCTTGATAGCCCGATGCAGCAAGCTTTTCAGCCTCTTCTTTCAGCTTATTGATAGGCTTTGAACGAAATCTCCCTCTTGAATACGGAATGATGCAGTAGGTGCAGAACATATTGCAGCCGTCTTGTATTTTTATAAACGCACGGGTGTTGTTTTCATAACCTGCGTTGCACATATCTTCAAATACGTCGTTTGAAGTATAATCGCAAATATCTACTGTCCTTTTGCGGCTTTCAAGATATTCGTTTATAATGTCGGGAAGCGCGTTTCTGTTTTTTGTTCCGACAACTATATCAGCTTCTTTTATATCGGAGGCTTCATTTGGAAATGCCTGCGGATAGCATCCCGTTACAGCGATTACCGAGTCGGGATATTCTCGGCGAAGTCTGCGAAGTTCCTTAAATACCTTTTTGTCGCCGGTTTCGGTAACTGTGCAGGTGTTTATAACAAAAATGTCGCTCCCGCTTTCTTTATCGGTCACAGTAAATCCTTTTTTGCTGAAATTCTGCTTCATATTTTCGGTTTCATAAAGATTTACTTTACAGCCGAATGTTTTAAAGTGAATATACATAAAATACTCCATAAAATATTGTTAAATTTCACCAACGGGTGTATATTTTGCCGCTGAATTCTATATTATTATACAATATAAAAAAAAATTTTGCAATTCCTCTTGACTAAATTATAAAAAACTGATATTCTATAAATGTACCAAAAGTTAGGTACAGAAAATTTAACGTAAAACTACAATAATTGGAGGGATTTTTATGTCAAAAACTACTGTAATGCTGGCTACAATCAACGATGTTAAGGAATTTGTTTCCATTGTTTCTCTTTGTGACTTTGATGTCGATTTAATTTCCGGCAGATATGCCGTTGACGCAAAATCCATTATGGGTATCTTCAGCCTTGACCTTTCAAAGCCTATCGCTCTTGAAGCTCATACTGATGATGCATCTAAGTTCTTTGCACAGATCAAGCAGTTCATCGTTGAATGATGATTTCGGTAAAAATTATTTAAACAAAAGTGTCGTTTTTTTCGGCACTTTTGTTTTTGTATGTCTATAAATTTAAAATAAGCATAAAATATCATAGGTAAATAAAAACTTATGAGGTTGATGCTTATGAAAAAAATAATAGGAATTTTTCTTTCTTTCATTATTGCTGCGTCACGCGCTGCAGCGGTTTATGCAGAACCGTCAGAGTGCTGCAGTATCGTTTTTGAACTTACGTCAGGGATCGTTATTGATGATGTAAATGCTGATAAGGTCGTGCCTGTTGGAACAATGAACAAGCTTATGACTGTGCTGCTCGCGGCTGAAAAGATAAGCTGTAAAGAACTTTCACTTGACACAAATGTCGAGGTGTCGGAGTATGCCAATTCGATGCAAGGGGCGCAGATATGGCTTATGCCGAATGAGAGCATTACTGTTGAGGAGCTTCTTAAAGCAATAATAATAGGCAATGCGAATGATGCTTCGGTCGTGATAGCTGAGGCTGTTTCGGGCTCGGAGAAAAAGTTTGTTGCTGCGATGAACAATAAAGCGGTTGAATTGGGAATGGAAAATACATCGTTCACAAACTGCTGCGGATATTATGACGATGACAAACAGCTTTCAACAGCGTCCGATATTTCAAAGCTTATATGCGAACTGTATAAATATGAATTTCTTACACCGTATTTCACCACTTGGCTCGATTATGTCCGAAATGATACGGCGGAGCTTGTCAATGCGAATGAACTTGTCAAAAAATTTGATGGGATCATCGGTTTTAAAGCAGGAATGAGTGAGAACTCGGGGCACTGTATTGCCGCTGCTGCACAGAGAGGCGACAAAGCTTTTGGCGTTATCATTTTAGGTGCTGATGACAAGGATAAAATGTTTTCGGCTGCAAGAACAAAGCTAGAATCCGTATTTGCAGATTATATTGTTATAAAACCTGAGCTGCCCGAAAAAATTCCGAGTATGGTCGGAGTCAGAAATTCACTTACAACGGAAATTCCGGTCGATTTTGGTGATATACGAAATATAGTGATACCGAAAGGAGCGGCAGACAGCATTTCATCAGTCTGTATCATGCCCGAACAGATATACGCACCGATAAGAAAGGGCGATAAAGTAGGTGAGATACAGTTCTATCGAAAAGAAAGGTATCTTTTTTCGGTAGATATTTTTGCTGCTGAAAATGCAGATGAAAAGACAAATTTTAATGTTTTGCTAAAGTTACTAAAAATGCTTGTCTTTTTTAGCTAATTTGAATAAAACTTGTTAAAAAATCTTTATTGTTCGCAAAAAATATTGCAAATTCACAAAAATTATAGTAAAATAGCATTTAGGAATTAATATGGAGGAATGTTGAAATGCCAATTTCACTTAATTGCAAGTATTTATCAAAGTTTATTGCTCCTCATGAGCTTGAAGCTGCTAAGGCACAGGCTGAGCTTGCCGCTAAAACGCTTCACGATAAAACCGGTCTTGGAAATGATTTTCTCGGCTGGCTGAATCTCCCTACAGATTACGACAAGGAAGAATTTGCGAGAATCAAGGCTGCTGCCAAGAAGATCCAGAGCAACTCCGATATTCTTATCGTTATCGGAATCGGCGGTTCATATCTCGGCGCAAGAGCTGCTATTGAACTTCTCAAAACACCTTTCTATAATGATATCAAGAAAGATACACCTGACATTTATTTTGTCGGAAACAATATCAATCCTACCTATCTCAATACAATTCTTTCAATCTGTGAGGGTAAGGATATTGCAGTAAATGTTATTTCCAAGTCGGGTACAACAACAGAACCTGCACTCGCATTCAGAGTATTCCGCAACCTTGTTGAAAAGAAATACGGCAAGGAAGGCGCTAAGGAAAGAATTTTCTGCACAACCGATAAGGCTAAGGGAACACTTAAGGAACTTGCTGATACAGAGGGCTACGAAACATTCGTTATTCCTGATGATGTAGGCGGCAGATTCTCTGTTCTTACAGCAGTAGGTCTTCTTCCAATCGCTGTTGCAGGCTGTGACATTGATGCTCTTATGGCAGGTGCAAAGCAGGCTCAGGAAGACTATTGCAAGGATTTTGATAATAATGACTGCTACAAGTATGCTGCTATCAGAAATATCCTTTACTCCAAGAATAAGTCTGTTGAGCTTCTCGTTTCTTATGACCCAAGTTTCACAATGATGACTGAATGGTTCAAGCAGCTTTACGGCGAGAGCGAAGGCAAGGACAACAAGGGTATTTTCCCATCTGCTGCAACTTTCTCGACCGATCTTCACTCTATGGGTCAGTTTATTCAGCAGGGCTCAAGAATCATGTTTGAAACCGTTGTTGATATCAAGAAGCCTAAGAAGGATTTCTTCCTTGAATCCGATGAAGAAAATCTTGACGGACTTAACTTCCTCACAAACCAGAATATGTCTGTTGTAAACCGCAAGGCTCTTGAAGGTACTATCCTTGCTCATACAGAGGGTGGCGTTCCGAACATCGTTCTTGAACTTGATGACACAACAGAATACAATGTAGGATATATGATCTACTTCTTCGAGAAGTCCTGCGCTGTTGACGGTTATATGCTCGGAGTAAATCCTTTCGATCAGCCTGGTGTTGAAAGCTATAAGAAGAATATGTTCGCTCTTCTCGGCAAGCCCGGTTATGAGGGAATGAAGGCTGAGCTTGAAGCAAAGCTCAACTGATATAAGTTTAAAATCACGTTGATTTCCACTCGTGATATTAATATAAAAGCCTAACGGCGGAACGGAGTGTTTTCACATGGTAAAAATTATTACTGGTAAAAAAGGTACAGGTAAAACAAAGATCTTGATTGATATGATTAACGAGGCTTCCAAGAAGTCTGACGGTTATGTTGTTTGCATCGACAAGAGCGAAAAGCTCAGATATGATATTCCTACAAACGTAAGAATCGTTGATACAGACGCTAACAGCATTTACTCCTTCGAGGCTTTCTACGGACTTGTTGCAGGTCTTGTTGCAGGCAACTATGATATCAAGGAGATTTTCGTTGACTCCATTCTTAAGGTTGGCGGCGCTGACTTTGAAGCACTTGGTGCTGTACTTAACAAGATCGACAAGCTCACTGGTTCTGATGTAAAGGTTACATTTACTGTTTCCGCAGAACTCGCTGATCTTCCTGAGTCTGTTTCTAAATTTGCAAAAAAATAATTTTTAAAAACTATTGACATATCACTGATGTTGTGATATAATTTAATTCGTTATGTTTGGGGTGTGCTATGGTTTTAAACTTAAAGCAGCTTTATAATATTGTCGGCGAAAAGCTGATTGTGGATTATGCTGTTGATTCCGACAAGCTGAAAGAGATTAAACAATATAGTTTCATTGACCCCGTAAATGTTAAGGGTTCGGTCTATAACCGTGCAGGTGTGGTCATGCTCAGCTGTACTGTTGATTTTACTCTTGACGCTGTTTGTGACAGATGCCTTATCCCGTTTAAAAAGAGCTTTTCTTTTGATTGTGAACATATTCTTGTTCGTGAAACCAACACGGATAATGATGAGTATGTTGTAACAGAGGGAGATTCGCTTGATTTGGACGAGCTTGTGATACAGGATATTCTGTTGCAGCTACCTTCAAAGATGCTCTGCAAGGAAGACTGCAAAGGTCTTTGTCCTGTATGCGGAACGGATTTGAATTTCAATGAATGTAACTGTAAAGGTTAAAGGATAAGGAGGTGCTGAATAATGGCAGTACCAAAGAGAAAGGTATCAAAGGCAAGACGTGATAGCAGACGTTCTGCTGTTTGGAAACTGGAGGCTCCTGCACTTTCCAGATGTACTCACTGCGGCGAACTTACATCTCCGCACAAGGTTTGCAAAAATTGCGGATACTATAAGGGTAGAGAAGTAATTTCTAAGGAAGCTTAAGTAGCTTGCTGAACCGAAGAGGGAGATTTATCCTTCTTCGGTTTTTATTTTAAGGAGAAATATGGCTGTAAAAATTCAATCCGTTATTAAAGATTCACCTGCTTTTCATGCAGGGGTCAAAGAGAATGACATACTGATATCGCTGAATGGTCATGAGATCCGTGACGTACTTGATTATATGTATTATGCGGCTGAGATAAATGTCAGCACTACAGTTGACCGCGGCGGAAGAAGATTGACTTTTCATATTGAAAAAAGTGAATATGATGATCTCGGACTGGAATTTGAAACTTTTTTGATGGATAAAAAGCAGAGCTGTACGAATAAGTGTATTTTCTGTTTTATCGATCAGATGCCTCCAAATATGCGTGAAACATTGTATTTCAAGGACGATGATTCACGACTTTCGTTTTTGCAGGGAAACTATGTTACCCTTACAAATCTTGATCAGAAAGATATCGACCGCATAATTGATATGCGTTTAAATATTAATATTTCCGTTCATACGACCAACCCCGAGCTTCGCTGTACGATGATGCACAATCGTTTTGCGGGCGAAAAATTGAAATATTTGAAGCAGTTTGCCGATGCGGGCATCGCAATGAACTGTCAGATCGTTCTTTGTCCCGGAATAAACGACGGTGATGAACTTCACAGAACACTGACTGACCTCGGAAATCTTATGCCGAACATAAAGAGTGCTGCCGTTGTTCCCGTCGGTGTTACAAAATTCCGCAAGGGACTTTATCCGCTTGAAAAATTCAACAAGGAAACCGCGGGACAGGCTATAGACCTCATTGAAAGTTTTCAGGCTGAATTTCTTGAAAAATACGGAACAAGGCTTGTTTTTCCTGCCGATGAATTTTACATTACGGCAGAAAGGGAGCTTCCCGACGGTGATTATTACGAAGATTACTGTCAGTATGAAAACGGAATAGGAATGCTGCGTTCTCTTGCAGATGAATTTGAATCTGCAATGAAAATCGCAGATGATCCGGCAAAGCCAAGAACCGTTTCAATTGCAACGGGAGCGGCTGTTTGTGATTTTCTTGTAAAGCTTGTAAAAAAAGCGGAAGAAAAATGGAACAATATAAAATGCAATGTTTATAAAATAAGAAATGACTTTTTCGGGGAAACTATAACAGTAACCGGGCTTATCACGGCGCAGGATATAATTGCGCAGCTTAAGGGAAAAGAGCTTGGAGATGCACTTCTTATCTCCAAAAGTATGCTTATGCGCGATTCGGATATTTTCCTTGATGATTTGAGAATACCCGATGTCGAGAAAGCTCTCGGAGTTTCTGTAAGGCCCGTGGATAATGAAGGTTTTGAGCTTCTTGATGCTATTTTATATGAATAAATTGATTGGAGATGATAGCTTTGGCATTACCTATACTTGCAATTGTCGGACGTCCGAACGTCGGAAAGTCCACACTTTTTAACAAGCTTGTAGGGCAGAGAATATCAATTGTTGAAGATACTCCCGGTGTTACAAGAGATAGGATCTATTCCAAGTCTGAATGGAGAAACCGCGAGTTTATGATCGTTGACACGGGCGGTATCGAGCCTGACAGCAGTGATATTATTCTTTCGCAGATGCGCAGGCAGGCAGAACTTGCTATCGAAAAGGCTGATGTTATCGTATTTTTGACCGATATAAGAACCGGTGTAACTGCTAATGACTATGATGTTGCAAAGATGCTCCAAAAGAGTGGAAAGCCTGTTATTCTTTGTGTAAACAAGGTCGATTCTATCGGTGACCCACCCGTTGAATTCTATGAATTCTATAATCTTGGTCTTGGTGACCCAATTGCTATCTCTGCTGCGCACGGTCATGGCACAGGTGATATGCTCGATAAGGTATTTGAGTATTTTCCTGAAGATGACAGCGTTGAATATGATGAGGAATATATCAAGGTAGCCGTTATAGGCAAGCCGAATGTTGGTAAATCTTCGCTTATCAACCGTGTTTCGGGCGAAGAAAGAGCTATCGTTTCCGATATCGCGGGAACGACCCGTGATGCGACGGATACTGTTATTGAAAATGAACACGGAAAGTATGTATTCATCGATACTGCAGGTATTCGCAAGAAATCAAAAATTCAGGAAAAGATCGAACATTACAGCGTTTTGAGAGCTTATATGGCTGTTGACCGTTCCGATGTATGCGTAATAGTTATCGATGCGGAAGTCGGCTTCACAGAGCAGGATTCAAAGGTTGCAGGATATGCTCATGAGCAGGGAAAAGGCTGCATTGTTGCTATAAACAAATGGGACGCTATCGAAAAAGACACGAACACTATGGACGAATTCAAAAAGAAGCTTGAAGAAGATTTCAGCTTTATGTCCTATGTTCCTTTCGTGTTTATTTCTGCGAAGACAGGTCTTAGAATAGACAAGCTTTTTGACCTTATCAACAATGTAAATATGCAGAACAGCATGAGAATTTCCACAGGTATGCTCAACGATGTGCTTGCTTATGCGACTACGAGAGTTCAGCCGCCTTCCGACAAGGGCAGACGACTTAAGATCTATTATATGACACAGCCGTCTACAAAGCCGCCTACGTTTGTAATTTTTGTAAACAGAGCCGACCTTTTCCACTTCTCTTATCAGCGTTATATTGAAAATCAGATAAGACAGACATTTGGACTTGACGGTACGCCTGTTCGCTTTGTTGTACGCGAACGAAACCGTGAAGATGATTAATAGGGGAATGGAAAATGATAAAATTGGTGATCTGTCTGCTGCTGACGATGATAATTTCATATCTCCTCGGTAGCTGCAATTCAGCAATTATTGTTGTGCGCTGCTTAAAGCATGATGATATCCGTGAGCACGGAAGCAAAAATGCAGGACTTACCAACACACTTCGCTGCTATGGCAAAATTCCTGCTTTGCTTACGCTTATAGGCGACCTTGCAAAAGGTATAATCGCTGTATTGTTAAGTATTTTGATGTTTAGGCTTATTATCGGAAGAGATTTTCCGAATGAGCTGCCCAATTGGTATCCTACGGTAATGGACGAGAAATCGATTGGTTATATATCAGGATTTTTTGCAATACTCGGTCATATTTTTCCGATATATTACGGATTTAAGGGTGGAAAGGGAATCCTTGTTGCGTCGTCTGTACTTATTGTTATCGATCCGCTTACATTTGTGATAATCATACCGTTCTTTGCGTTGGTACTTTTTATTACAAGATATGTTTCGGTTTCATCGATCTCAGCAGCGGCATTTTATCCTATACTTACTTTTTTGCTTCATTTTTTTGTGGAAAAACTTCCATTGGCGAACTGCATCACGCACGTTATTCTTGTTGCCTGCACAAGTGCGCTGCTGATATATATGCACCGCGCAAATATAAAGCGCCTTAAAGAGGGCACAGAAAACAAATTCAGCTTTAACAAAAAGAAAGAGTGATCGGAGGAATAAATAATGGCAAAGTTTACAGTTCTCGGCATGGGCGGATTTGGTCTTGCACTTGCTGTAATGCTTGACAATAACGGTCACAGCGTTAATGTTTGGTCGGCGTTTGAGAGCGAGATAGAGGATATCAGGCGTGACGGTGAAAATAAAAAGAAACTCCCCGGGGTCAAAATAAAAGATTCTATCACGCTTACATCGGATATTTCAACTGTATCGGGCAGCGATGTTGTGATTTTTGGTGTTCCTACAGGTTTTGTACGAAGCGTTGCGAAGCAGGCTGCACCGTTTATTACAGAAAACACGGTAATTCTTAACACAAGTAAGGGACTTGAAGACAAGACATTTAAGAGAATGAGCGAAGTTCTTCACGAAGAACTTCCTAATTCGCCGATAGTTATTCTGACAGGTCCTTCACACGCAGAGGAAGTTGGCATCGGTATGCCGACAACTGTTGTCGTGGCTTCTGACGACTCCAAATATTCCGATTATATTCAGTCAATCATGTCGAATATTGCGCTCCGAATTTATATCAATGATGATGTTGTTGGTTCAGAGCTTGGTGGTTCACTTAAAAATATAATTGCTCTGTGTGCAGGTATCTGCGACGGAATGGGGTTCGGCGACAATACCAAAGCCGCACTTATGACAAGAGGAATAACGGAGATTGCGCGTCTTGGCGTAAAAATGGGCGGCAAGAGAGATACATTTGCAGGTCTTAGCGGAATAGGCGATCTTATCGTTACCTGCACAAGTATGCACAGCAGAAACCGCCGTGCAGGAATTCTTATCGGACAGGGTGTTTCTCCCGATGAAGCTGTAAAGCAGATAGGTACTGTTGAAGGTTACACCTGCACAAAGGTAGCCTATGAGCTTTCACAGAGCGTTGGAGTTGTTATGCCGATAACCGAACAATGCTACAATGTTTTGTTCAACGGTCTTGACCCGAAAACAGCACTTAAAAATCTTATGGGTCGTCCGAAGGGACACGAAACAGAACAAATCTGGGTGGAAGAGTAAAAAATATAAATACATTAAAAAGCTTTCGAGATCAATTTCTCGGAAGCTTTTTTTGTTCTATACTTGTCCGCAAAAGCATATCATTTATCAGAATAAAAAAGAAAGGAAGTACGGCTTCTAATATGAAAACGGCTGATAATATGCAGGACTTGATTCAATATTTTCCCGAAAGACTGAGAGAAAGTATTGCCGCATTTGGTAACGGCTTGACGGAGATACGTTTGCGACGTGAGAAACCAATTATTTTAATGCGAAATTCAGATATGCTTTTTGTTGATAGCAATGGTAAGATAACAAAAGCGGTTGACAGTGAGTGCGTTAAGGTAACTTCTGCGGAGATAGACAGCTTTTTCTATGCGATATGCAGAAATTCGGTACATTCCTTTCAGGAAGATATTTGCAGCGGATTTATTACATTGTCGGGAGGACATCGTGTAGGATTATGCGGAACAGCTGTGGTTCGTGACGGGAAGATAACAAACATAAAAAATATAAACGGTTTTAATGTCAGAGTCAGCCGTGAGATTATCGGCTTGGGCGAGGATATATACAACAAGATTTTCTGTGGAGAATTAAAAAATGTCCTTATCGCAGGAGCACCTGCAAGCGGAAAAACCACGATATTGCGTGACTTGTGCCGACTTCTCGGAAGAAGATATAAGGTTTCGTTGATTGACGAGCGTTCAGAGATAGCGGCTGTTTATTCGGGCGTTCCTCAGAATGACGTTGGGATGAATACAGATGTTTTCGACGGATATTCAAAGGCTGACGGGCTTGAAACTGCGGTGAGGGTAATGTCGCCTGACATTATCATTTTCGACGAAGCAGGTTCGCAGGACGAATTCGGATATATGGAACACGCCATGAACTGCGGTATTAGGATATGCGCTTCGATACACGCATCTTCAATTGAAGATATAAAGCGCAGAATACCGTTTTGGAAAAGCTTTGATCATATTGTAATGCTTGGAAAGCTCCCAAAGCAGGAGCACAGGATATTCAGGACGGACGAGTTATGAAAAATGTGTTTATAATTCTGATAATGGTGATATGTTCCTTGTTTGGAGGCTATTTTTCGGGAAAGCTTCGGAAAAAATGCAGTTTTTTGAAAGATATCGCATATATGCTTGAAGAACTGCAGCTTATGGTAGAATTTGAATCGGCCGAGGTCGGAGAGATAATTGATAGACTTGCTAAAAATAAACATCTGTCCGAGCTTGCTTTCTTAAAAAATATAAGTGATGAAATTCATATAGGTTCGGATATTGGTTCGCTTTGGGAAAAGGCTGTTGAATGTCAGCAGTATGGCTTTCTGACCGATGAAGAAAAAGAATTCGTCAAGGATATAGGAAGAAAACTTGGGAAAAGCGATATCAGCGGACAGCTTAATGCTATAAAATACGAAAAGCTTGAGCTTGAAAAAATGATAAGATCAGCCGATGAGGATAATTGCAGAAAATCAAAGCTTTACCGTTCGCTCGGTGTGCTTTGCGGAGCATTTATTGTGATAATGTTCATCTGATCTCGGAGGGAAAAATGAATTTAGATATTATTTTTAAAATTGCAGGAGTTGGAATAATCGTAGCCGTTCTAAATATGATCCTAAAAAAATCGGAACGAGAGGAATACGGTCTTATTGTCACAATAGCAGGACTTATTGTTGTTCTGCTTGTGATAATTGATGAGATTGCGTCCTTGTTTGAAACGGTAAAGTCCGTTTTCGGGTTCTGAGAGTTATGGATATTGTTAAAATTGCGTCGATCTGTATTGTTTCGACAGTTATATGCAAGCTGTTTGACAAGAATTCGCACGAATATGCGCTTTATATCAAAATAACAGCGGCGGTGATAGTTCTTTCGTTTATGTTCATTTATATCTCACCGCTTATCGAAAGCATACGGTCTATATTTGAGCGTTCACAGGCGGATACTGACTATTTGAAAATTCTGTTCAAGGCTACGGGAATATGTTATATTTCGCAGTTTGCTTCGGATATATGCAAGGACAGCGGAGAGAATCTTCTTGCTTCGCAGGCAGAATTAGCGGGCAGGGTAGGGCTGATGATCTCAGCGATACCTCTTTTTGAGCAGGCTGTTGAGATAATAATTTCTTTTTCGGGAACGTAAAGGAGCTATAGGATATGAAAAAGATCGCTGTTCTGATACCGTTGATTTTTGCTTGCATATATTTTATGTTTATCCCTGCTTTTGCCGAGGATAATTTTGCTTCGGAGATAGGCATTGATATTTCGTCCCTGAATGAGAATGTTCCGTCAGATGCGGAGGATATGATTGCCGATAACAGTATTTCGGCTGACAATATTGATGCCGTGAAAAACATCAGTCCTGCCGATGTTATAAAATATATGCTCGGAGAAGCTAAGGCAAAGATTGATTATCCGCTCAAGCTGCTTGTTATGCTGTTCGCAGTGATAATCGCAGGTTCAGTGACGGAAAACTTCGGGAGTTGTATTGAGAACAAATCTGTTTCAAGTGTTTATGGTACGGTATGCGTTCTTATTGCAGTTGGGATAATATCCGATCCGATAGTAAAATGCGTGAAAACAGCATCGGATACGCTTTACAGCGGAAGTGATTTCGTAACGTCGTATATCCCTGTTTTTTCTGGGATAATGGCTTCATCTGGGTGTGTAACATCCGCGGCGGCGTACAGCGCGGTCATGGTGATCTTTGCTGAATTTGCAGCTTCGGCTGCTGCAAATTATCTTATGCCGTTGGTATCGATATGCACGGCACTTGGGATAATCCAATCGATAAATGAAGCATTTGATCTGACGAGCATTACCGATATGATAAGCAAGGCTGTGAAGTTCATACTTGGATTTATTATGACTGTTTTCATAGGACTTTTATCCCTGCAGAGCATAATCGGGGCATCTGCTGACACTATCGGGGTTAAGGCGGCGAAATATCTCGCTTCCAACTGCATACCTGTTATAGGCGGTGCTGTAGCAGATGCTTATACCACACTGAAAGCAAGTCTTGGCATATTAAGAGGCGGAGTTGGTTTCTTTGGGATAGCTGTAATATTTGTTTCGGTCGTTCCCGCGCTTATCGAGGTTGTTCTTGTAAAGGCGGCGTTCTGCATCGCAGAGATAATAAGTGGTATGTTCGGGATAAAGGGGATAAAAACGCTTCTGCATAATTCCTCGGCTGTGCTATCGATGATAATCAGTTTGATCATATGCTTTGGAATGATGCTGATAATTTCAACAGCGGTAATGATGATGATGGGACTTGATGTTTCGTAAAGGGGATGAAAAGATGAACGAAATACAGCTTGTTGTCATTTCGGCAGGAATACTGGCTGTGGTGATGAACATTTTTAAATCGATATATCCGTCCGAAAAATATGCAAAGCAGATGAGGATAATTTTTGCGCTTATTTTTGTTCTGACGCTTTCAAAGCCGCTTATGGGCAGCATAAAAAATTTGTCCGATACAGCCGAAAGTATTGATGTCATTAACAAAAACGTTTCGGGCAGCACTGATAATACGCTCGACTACTTTAAGGGATCGATCGAAAGAAACATCAGCAGCAGATTAGCGGACATACTTTCGGAAAACGACATTGCCGTAAAAGAAATCAAGACAAGTATTAATATTTCCGAGAACGGCAGCATATCTATTAATGAGGTCAAAATAGCTGCACAAAATGCAGCGCAGGGAGCTGAGGCAGTTGACATAGTTAAACGTGAAACCGGGGAAAAGACACTTGTAAAAATCGAGGAGCTTACACAATGAAAAAGGACGAAATTCTGAAAAGCTTAAAGGAGTTTTCGCAAAAGCCTATCTTTCCGAAGATACTCATTTCAGTTGGACTTGTGATTATGGTAATGATAGTTTTTGCTGATTTTTCGGGCAGTAAGGACATAAAAAGCGTCAGTGATACCGATGCTGATTTTCAGACAGCGGATACATACATTGAATGTACGGAAAGCCGTCTTTCGGAAGTTCTTATGTCCATTGAGGGAGTCGGCAAAGCAAAAGTCCTCGTCAATGTTTCCTCCACTGAGGAATATGTTTACGCCGAAGAATTCAAGCAGGGTTCAAGCAGCACAGAAAATGAAATAGTCATTATTGACAGCGGCTCATCAAAAGAGGCGCTGATAAAAAAAGTAAAGATACCCGAGATAAGCGGTATCGTGATCGTATGCGAGGGAGGAGATGATCCTAAGGTCTGCGAAAAGGTGTATAAAGCGGTTTCTACCGCACTAAAAATTCCAAGCAGCAGAATATATGTTGCTGAAATGAAATAACAGGAGGCAAATAACAATGAAAAGATTAAACCTTATTATCGGAAAAAAACAGATAATCCTTGCATGTCTTACGCTTATTCTCGGCATTGCAGTGTATATGAATTATGCGCTTTCTTCATCGGGTGATGATATTGCGCAGGACGTTATGAACAACGATGCTGTGGCTGCCGATTCGTCTGCAGAAGATTCGGCTTATTATGGCGACGCTGCTTTTGTGAGTGCCGAGGGCGCGAGCGATTATTTCGCACAGGTTCGTTTGAGCCGTATGACAAGCCGAGATGAGGCTGTTGAAACTCTTTCAGTCATTCTCAACGGCGGTGATCTTTCCGATGAAGAAACTGCCACTTATACGAATGAATCTATAACACTTTCAAAGCTTTCCGAAAGCGAGAGCAAGATCGAAAATCTCATCAAAGCGCAGGGGTTCAACGACTGTGTAGTTTATCTCAATGACAGCACAGCAAACATTGTTGTTAAGTCAGAGGGGCTGGAAGCGGCACAGGCAGCACAGATTAAAGATATTTTGTTAACAGAGGTTACAATTCCCGCAGAAAATATTAGAATTTTTGAGGTAAAGTAGTTGTACATTTTGAAAATATCTGCTATAATATAATGGTATAGATATTTTCAGATGGCTGACTTTAAAAATTATCCTGATAGATCGTCAGCCAATTCGGCAGGGAGGTTTATCAGATGGATAAGATCAATGACGTTCAGACAAACAGCATCAGAATTTCGGAAGATGTTGTTTCCAAGATAGTTGAATTGGCGGTCAAGTCCGTTGAGGGCGTGAGCGGCATTACAAACAGCAAGATCAATTTCAGCAGCATTTTTGATAAAAAGAACGGTTCTGCTATTGCTATCACAGGTGAAAGCGGTTCGGTAGATGTCACTGTTAATGTAATTGTTGCATACAGCAGCAAGGTAAAGCAAGTCGCTGAAAAGATTCAGAACAAAGTTAAAAATGATATCCAGAATATGACCGGCATTATTGTTAATAAAGTAAATGTCATCGTCGAGGGAATATCATTCGATAATGAAAAGTAATATGGAAAGCAGGCTCTTTTCAGTAAAGCTGATATAGGGCTTGCTTTTCTGTACATAAAATGAAAGGATTTGAAAATTTTGAAAAGAAGTGAAATAAGAGAAGCAGCTTTTCTGCTGACATTTGAAAAGCTTTTCACTGATGATTCGGTCGATGCTGTTATTGATGCGGCATACGAAGTAGATGAATTTGAAATGGACGAGGAGTGTGAAAAACTCTTTGAAGCTGTAACCGAAAAGGCAACAGAGATCGATGAGATCATTGCTGCAAACAGTGAAAAGCGTCAATTCTCCAGAATTCCAAAGGTAAGTATTGCTATTCTTCGCGTGGCAATATATGAGATGCTTTATAACGATAAAGTTCCGAATAATGTTGCTATAAGTGAAGCCGTATTGCTTGCAAAGAAGTACACATATACACCCGATGTAAAGTTTATCAATGGTGTTCTCGGTGTCGTTGCAAAGGGACTTGAAAATAAGAAAGGCGCAGAGGAATAATGCCGATATATCTCGGACTGGACACAAGCAATTACACAACTTCCACAGCTCTTATCGATACTGAAAAGCTGAAAGCCATACAGTGCAAAAAGCTTCTTCCTGTAAAAGAGGGAGAACTTGGTCTGCGGCAAAGTGATGCTGTTTTTCACCATACAAAGCAGCTTCCCGAAATGGTGTCGGCATTATTTGAAAACAGACAGATAAGACCCGATGCTATCGGCGTTTCTGTTCGTCCGCGCAATATTGAAGATTCATATATGCCGTGCTTTTTGTGCGGAGAAGGATTGGCTGATTCGCTTGGAGCAGTTAATAAAGTTCCCGTGCATAAGACTTCTCATCAGATAGGACATATACTTGCAGCGCTGTTTTCTTCGCAGAAGCTTGAACTTGTAAATGAAAAATTCATTGCTTTTCACGTCAGCGGCGGAACGACCGACTGTTTGCTTGTTACTCCCGACAAAGAAAAGGTGTTTGAAATAACGGAGATAGGTTCTTCGCTTGATATCAAGGCAGGACAAGCAATAGATAGGGCAGGTTTGATGCTTGGACTAAAGTTTCCGTGCGGAAAAGAGCTTGAAAAGCTTGCTGTAATGAGTGATAAGAAATACAAACTCAAACCTATGCTTAAAAACGGAAACTGTTGTCTTTCGGGACTTGAAAACAAGTGCCGAAAAATGCTTGATGATGGCGAAACAAAGGAAGATATTGCAAATTACTGCCTTAGCTTTGTTTATTCAACGATATATGAGATGACGAAATTCGCACTTGACAGATGCGGAAATATTCCAATCGTATATGCAGGCGGAGTGATGTCCGATAAATTTATTCGAGATAAGCTTTTGCAGAAATTTGATGCATTTTTTGCCGAACCCGATTTTTCCTGCGATAATGCTGTCGGAACGGCAGTGTTTGCAGCGATCAAGGAGAACGCATTATGAGCAGTTTGCTTACCGTGAGCCAGCTTAACCGATACATTGCTTTCAGAATTAAAGAAGATAAGCAGCTGAAAGGAATACTGATAAGCGGCGAAATTTCAAATTTTACCAATCATACAAAGTCGGGACATTTGTATTTTACGCTTAAAGACAGTACAAGTTCGGTAAAGGCTGTGATGTTTGCGAGTGCGGCTTCGCAGCTGCGTTTTGTTCCTGCATCGGGAATGAGAGTTATAATTTCTGCAAATGTGCAGGTCTATGAGCGTGACGGCGTGTATCAGCTTTATGTCAATGATATGCAGCCTGACGGTATAGGCACGCTTTATATTGCATTTGAGCAGTTAAAAGAACGGCTTTCGGCAGAGGGCTTGTTTGATGAGAGTCTAAAAAAGCCGCTGCCCGAATTCCCGACTAAGATTGGCATTGTTACTTCGATAGAAGCGGCGGCACTTCAGGATATGCTCAATATAATATCGCGCCGATACCCAATTGCGGAAGTTGTCATTTATCCTTGCCTTGTACAGGGTGCAAGCGCTCCCGAAAGTATATGTTCGGCGTTAAAACGTGCGGACAGCGGTGAAAATGATATTATCATCATTGGCAGAGGCGGCGGCTCTTTGGAAGACCTTATGGCTTTCAACAGTGAAAGTGTTGCAAGAGCGATATTTAACTGTGAAACGCCTGTAATATCCGCTGTCGGACATGAAACCGATACGACAATAGCCGATTATGCGGCTGATTTGCGCGCTCCTACGCCGTCGGCGGCGGCAGAACTTGCTGTACCCGAGCTTTCATCGCTGATAAACTTTTTTAATGCTTCACAAAAGGTTCTTGAAAAAAAGCTTATCGATAAAACGGTCTTTTTGCGATTACAGCTTGAAAATAGGGAGAGATCACTTGTTTCTGCTGAACCTAAAAATCGTATAGAGAATTCAAAAAAGCTGCTTGATGAACGAAAACATCGTTTGCAGGAACTTTTGAAGATACAGACAGAATTAAAGAGCGCAGAGCTTAGAGCTAAAATATCTGCACTTGACAATTTAAGTCCGACAAAGATAATGATGAGAGGCTACTCTCTTGTTTATAAGGATGATAAGCTTATACATTCCGTTTCGGAGCTTAAAACGGGTGATAATATTTCCGTAAAGCTTCACGACGGTGAGATAGAAGCCACTGTAAAATGAAAGGACAGAAAATGAAGTTTGAGGATTCAATAAAACGAATTGATGAAATAATATCTGCTCTTGAAGATAAGGATATATCGCTTGATGATTCGATCAAGCTTTACAAAGAGGGCGCGAAGCTCATTGACAGCTGCAAAAAAGAGCTTGACAAAGCTGAAATGCTTGTCACTGTTGAAGAAAACGAATAATAAGGGGAGTTTTTATGCCGAATATCAGCGGTATATCAGCTGAAACCAAGGTCAGACTTGATGATTATATTGAAAAAGTCAATTCAGAGCTTGAAAAATATAAATATGATGAAATAAGCCACTGCGGATTGCAGAAAGAGGTCGCCGAAGCAATGTGGTACACGCTTTCGGCAGGCGGAAAGCGCGTTCGTGCCATTCTTGCAATGGAGTTTTGCAGGGTGTGCGGAGGAGATGTCAAAGATGCTCTTACTGCTGCCTGCGCAATTGAAATGATACACGCTTTTTCACTTATCCACGATGATCTTCCGTGTATGGATAACGATGATTTCCGACGCGGAAAGCCGTCCTGCCACAAGGCATTTGATGAAGCGACTGCACTTCTTGCAGGTGATGCGCTTCAGAATAAAGCTTTTGAGATCATCTCAAATGATGAAAAGCTTTCCGATACTGTCAAGGTGAAGCTTATAAGCTGTCTTTCCAAGGCTGTCGGAGTTCAGGGAATGATTGGCGGTCAGGTCATTGATACGAACTGTCAGAACAAGCTTACAACTTCGGAAAGTTTGCTTGAAATGTACCGTATGAAAACAAGTGCGCTTATTGCGGCGGCTTGTGAAATGGGCTGTATATGTGCCAAAGCTTACGATAAGGTGGAGTCGGCAGGAAAATTTGGCGAATGTCTTGGACTTGCTTTTCAGATAGTTGATGATATACTTGATATTGTCGGTGATGAAAAAGAACTTGGAAAGCCTATCGGCAGCGATTCTTCAAATGAGAAAAATACATTTGCTGTTCGATGCGGAATTCAGGAGGCGCAGAAATTTGCCGAGAAGCTTACGGATGATGCAATGAATGCATTGTCAGATTTTGATGATAATTGCTTTTTGAAGGAATTAAGCGCTTATCTTATGAAAAGAAATAAATAAGAATTTAAATGAAAGGTTGGGATCTGAATTGTCAATGTATTATAACTACACACTTGCTGCAGCGGTCGTTTCATGGTGCGCCGCACAGATCATAAAAACTATCATTCATGCTATAAAAAACAAAACATTTAAGGCGGAAAGACTTGTTGGTTCAGGCGGTATGCCGAGTTCACACTCTGCTTTGGTATGCTCTGCATCTGTTGCAACATTCCGTTTGTGCGGTCCTCAGTCGGTAGAGTTTGCTCTTATGTTGATCGTTGCGCTTATAGTTATGTATGATGCAATGGGGGTAAGACGTGCAGCTGGACTTCACGCTCATCAGCTCAATCGAATGAACAAATATTTTGATGAAGAGGGAATAGAGATCCCTAATTATGATACAAAGCCTTCCAAAAAGCCGAAGAAGCAGAAAGATTTCAAAGAATATCTCGGTCATACTCCATTTGAAGTGCTCGGCGGAGTGATACTCGGTATTGTTATTGCGTTGATAATGCCTGTTGAGATATAATTCGGAGGATATTTTGGGTAAAAGTGAGATAAGGCTCGGCGATCTTGATCTGCCGAACGATTTAAAAAAAATGGATTATTCGGAGTGCAGGGAACTTTGTAGGGAGATACGCCGCTGTATCACTAAAAATGTTTTAAAGAACGGCGGACATCTTGCTTCAAACCTTGGAACTGTCGAACTGACGGTAGCGCTGCACAGGGTTTTTGATTCTCCCAAGGATAAGTTTGTATGGGACGTTGGTCATCAGGCTTATGCACATAAGCTTCTGACGGGAAGATACGATAAGTTTTCAACTCTTCGCAAAAAGGGTGGAATTTCGGGCTTTATACGTCCGAATGAATCGGAACACGATGCTTTTGTAAGCGGTCACAGCAGTAATTCCATTTCGGCTGCTCTTGGTATGGCAGAGGCAATGCGTATTGACGGTGACACCAAACACCGTGCTGTTGCCATTATCGGTGACGGGGCATTCACCGGAGGTTTGGCATACGAGGGACTTAACAATGCGGGTAAAAGTGCAGCAAACCTTATTGTTATCCTCAACCATAATGATATGTCCATTTCCAAGAATGTTGGTGCGCTTGCAAAATATCTTACATCGATAAGAGGAGATCAGCGTTATCTTGACATAAAAAAGACTGTTGAACATACACTTGATAAAACTCCCGTTATTGGTGAACCAATAAAAAATATACTTCTGTCTTCAAAATCCGCACTGAAAAATGTGCTTTATCATTCGACGATGTTTGAAGATCTTGGATTTGTGTATCTCGGACCTATTGACGGTCACAACGTTGAAGAAATAGAAGAAACTTTGAAAATGGCGCGTAGGATAGAAAAGCCTGTGTTTATTCATGTCAATACTGTTAAAGGAAAAGGATTCAGACCTGCTGAGGAAAACCCGGGTGCATTCCACAGTATCCCAAGCAGTGGATATTCAAAGAATAATCCCGATAACTCCAATCACGACAGTTTTTCCGAAAATTTCGGAAGAACAATTTCCGAATATGCTGAAGCAGATGACAGAATATGTGCTGTAACGGCGGCGATGAAGTATGGAACGGGTTTGCAGTATTTTGCGGCAAGCTTTCCAAAGCGCTTTTTTGATGTAGGCATTGCCGAGGAACACGCTGTTACTTTCTGTGCAGGTTTGGCGAAAAGCGGAAAAATTCCGGTATTTGCGGTTTATTCAAGCTTTTTGCAGCGAGCTTATGATGAGATCATTCACGATGTTGCGATAGACAATACTCACATAGTTCTTGCGGTTGATAGAGCGGGATTTATAGGTGAGGACGGCGAAACACATCAAGGTGTGTTTGACATTCCGATGCTTACGGGAATACCCAATGCTGTTATTTTTTCTCCGTCAAATTATTCGGAGCAGAAGCTTTGTCTTAAAACATCTCTTTATGACTGCAGCGGTTTTGCAGCTGTACGTTATCCGAAAGGTAATGAAAGTTTTGGTTTAACGGATAACAGATATGATACAGATACTTTCTGTCATATTTCCTTTGACAGTGATTGCCTTGTCATAACTTTCGGCAGACTGTTTGAAAGAGTGTTGGAGATAAGCCGTTCGGGTGATGCAGGCAATTTTGATATTTTAAAGCTTGTAAGAATATATCCGTTAGACAACGAAGCTGCACTTATTTGTATGAACTATAAGCGCATAATTTTCTATGAAGAAAGCAGCAAGGAAAATGGCATTGCCGAGCATTTGCTTGTGAAGCTTTTTGAAATGGGTTTCAAGGGTTCTTATGAGATTGTTGCGGCGAGCGGATTTATCCCTAATGAAAGCACTGAACAGACAATGGAACGCTTTAAAATGGACAAAAAGTCAATGACGGAAACTATCGGTAATATGGTGAGAAATATTGAGAATTGATTGTTATCTTGTTGAAAATAAAATAGTCAAGAGCCGTGAAAGGGCAAAAGAACATATCAAAAACGGAGATGTTTTTATAAACGGAAAGCTTATTTCAAAGCCGTCGGCAGAGGTCAATGAAGGTGATAATGTTGACTTCAAAGGCGCAGTCCTGAAATATGTCGGCAGAGGCGGATTGAAGCTTGAAAAGGCTGTTGATGTATTCGGTATTGATTTGAACGGCAGAGTTTGTATGGATATCGGAGCGTCTACGGGAGGTTTTACCGACTGTATGCTGCAAAATGGTGCCGAATATGTTTACGCTGTTGATGTCGGACACGATCAGCTTGACGAAAAACTGCGCGCTGACAACAGGGTTTGCAATATGGAAAAGACAAATTTTACTGAGCTTTTTCCTGAAAATTTTGAACCCTATCCAAATTTTTTCAGTGTTGATGTTTCGTTCGTATCTCTTAAAAAGATAATTCCAAGGCTTTCCGAATTTATGAAAGAGGGCAGTTCTGCTGCAGTTTTGATAAAGCCGCAGTTTGAGGCAGGAAAGTCCGATATAGGCAAAAACGGTATTGTTAAGGACAGAAAAGTACATTTGCGTGTTTTAAATGAACTTATGGCTTTTTTCTCACAGAATGGACTTGCTGTAAAGGGTCTTGACTTTTCACCTATAAGCGGCGGTGACGGGAACATTGAATATCTCGCATATATTGCTCGCAATGACGGGAAAACTTCTGTTATAGATGTAAAAAAGGTTATTGATGAAGCCTTTTCAAATATTCGCAGAAAGGATTAAAACCAAATGAATATAGTTTTATTTCCGAATTTCACAAAACCCAATGCACTGCCGACTGCGCAGAAGCTTTGTTTAAAGCTGCACGAACTGGGCGTTGATATTTATACTGACAGCGAATATAAAAAGGATTTTTCGGGAGAAAGCTTTATCAATTATGGCAGTATGGATAAGATCGCTGCGGAATGTGAAGCGATAATCGCTATAGGCGGAGATGGAACTATTCTCAAAGCTTCGCACTATGCTTCGGAATATGACAAGCCTTTGCTCGGGGTAAACACGGGGCATCTTGGATTTATGGCTTCTATGGAGATCGATGAGCTGGACAATATTTCACGGCTCAAAACTCACGATTACAAGATAGAATCAAGAATGATGCTCGATGTGGTTCTTATGCACGAAAATACAGTCATTTCAAACTATACTGCGCTGAATGATGTCGTTGTTGCACGTCCGTGCTCAAATTTATGCAGTTACGAGATATCAACTGACGGAATAGTTGTCAGCTCGATACGCTCTGACGGTGTTGTTTTTTCGACACCGACAGGTTCGACGGCTTATGCATTGTCGGCAGGCGGACCAATTGTTGAACCGCTTATGGAAACGATACAGATGACACCTGTGTGTCCCCATTCGCTGTCGTCAAGACCAATGCTTTTTACGGCTGACAGACGGTTGGAGATCCGTCATTTTTCAAGTGATGAAAATGAGATATATTTTTCCGTTGACGGTAAATTTGAATGCAGTTTCGGCAGGGAAGATCACCTTGTGATATCGAGGTCGAACAAAAGGCTGAGGCTTATAGATATCAAAGGCAATTCATTCTTTGATGCAGTGAACAACAAGCTTATGAATCCAATAAAATAAGCTTTTCGGAGGATTTATGGTAAAAAAAGAACGTCAGAATATTATCATAGATATAATTTCAAAAAATGAGATTTCCACGCAGGAGATGCTGAAAGAACATCTTGAAAAGCAAGGGATAAACGTTACTCAGGCGACTATTTCACGTGATATAAATGAACTGAATCTGAAAAAAGAGGCAGATGGTGTGTATAAATACATTGCTCCGCTTAAGGATATTATGGAATGTCCGCCTATATTTAAAGATTCTGTTCTGGATATCGTTTATGCAATGAATACAGTTGTGCTGAAGTGTCATACCGGTATGGCGCAGGCAGCTTGTGCAACGTTGGACAAAATGGAATATGTCGGCATTGTTGGAACGATAGCGGGCGATGACACGATCTTTGTGCTTATGCCGAGTGAAAAGGCGGCGGCGGACTTTTGCGAAAATCTTCGTGATATGATATTGTAAAAACAGAGGAAGTTTTTTATGCTTTGTGAGCTTTGTATTGAAAATCTTGCTGTAATTGAACACGCAGTCATACCATTTTCTGATGATTTTAATGTTTTTACCGGTGAAACGGGTGCAGGTAAATCTATACTTATAAACGGAATAAATGCTGTTCTCGGAAAAAGGGTCAGCAAGGATATTGTCCGCTCAGGCTGTGATAAGGCTTCGGTGACGGCATTATTCAAGGGACTTTCTGCTGAAACAAAGGAAAAGCTTGACGAGTTCGGTATTGATCATTCGGATGATGAACTGCTTATTACAAGAACAATATCATCTGACGGCGGCAGCGGAGTTCGCATAAATTCACGCACATCTTCGGTTTCCGTTTTAAAGGAGATCGGCATAACGCTGATAGATGTTCATGGTCAGCACGATAACCGTATACTTATGTATCCAGAAAAGCATATTGACATCGTTGATAATTTTGCAGGTATACAAAGTGAGATCGAGGATTATCGGGAAAGTTTCCACAAATTGCAGAATATTTCACGACGAATAAAAAAATTATCCGATAACGAATCGGAAAAATTGTCACGTCTTGAAACTCTCAGAATAATGACGAATGAGATAAAGGAAGCTCAGATCTCGGACGAAAATGAGGACGAAAAGATAGATAACGAATTTAATGTTATCAGCAACAGCAGTGCAATTTCTAAGACCTTATCTTCGGCGGCGGAAGAAATTTCGGGCGACGATGATAACGACGGGATCTGCGGTGTTATCAATGATATAATTACGGATCTAAAGCGTTATTCTGATATAATGCCCTCGCTTGATGAAATATCGTCACGTCTTGACAGCTTAAAAATAGAAGCTGCTGACATCGCGGATCAGATAAAAAGTCTGAATGACAGTATTGATGTGGACGAGAGCCGTTTATCATATCTTGACAACAGAAGAGATACTTTGATATCTATAAAGAAAAAGTATGGTCCTGAGCTTAAAGATGTCATAGAAAAATACACTTCGGCGCAGAACGAAGCTGCCGAACTTATTGACAATACGGAAGAGATAAAGAGGATAAGTGCTGAGCGAAATGAGCTTCTTAAAGAAGTAAGTGCAAAGGCGAAGAACTTGTCACAGAAACGTCGCGAAGCGGCAGATCAGCTTTCATCCAAGATAGAAAATGAACTGAAATTCCTTGATATGCCAAATGTTAAGCTTGAAATATCACAGATGCTCGGAAAGCTCACAAGTTCGGGAATGGATTCAATGGAGATACTTATATCCGTCAATGCGGGAGAGCCTCCTAAGCCTATTGCGAAGATAGCATCGGGCGGTGAGCTTTCACGAATAATGCTTGCAATAAAAAATGTTACAGCGGAAAAAGATGACGTTCCGACAATGATATTTGACGAGATCGATACCGGTGTAAGCGGCAAGGCTGCGCAGAAGATAGGCGTAAAGCTCCGTGAGATATCCCGAAGCCGTCAGGTTTTGTGTGTAACACATCTTTCCCAGATAGCTGTAATGGCGGACAGTCATCTTTTTATCGAGAAAAAGACAAAAGACAACAGAACATTTACAGAGGTATCTATGCTTGACAAGAATTCAAGAGCAGGAGAGATAGCGAGAATAATGGGCGGTGACAATATAACCGATTCAACGCTTAAAGCAGCGAAGGAGCAGCTTTCTTCACGCGATGAGATTTACAACAGAATGTTGGGAAAATAAAAAAGTACAGCCTATATTTGACATAGGCTGTACCGAATGTTTATGAATTGTCACCGTCAAGATCGAGTGAGAAATCGCCCTGATCGTCAGTTGCTTCCTCTGCAGAAGTGTCTTCGTCGGGAGAAATCAGCGGATCTACCATTTCTTCATCTGTTTGTTCACCGTGAATACGGGTGTAGAATGAATTTATTGTTTCCATATCCTTTTCGGAATAGTTATCCTTTTCAGAGAGCAGTTCATTTATCACCTGATCGTAAAAATTCAAAGCAGCAGGGCTTATATCCTCGGGGGATTCATCGTCTTTGAGAGGAAATTTTTGCAGTGCGGTTTTCCATACCCTGTTAATCATGCCCGTAATGGCTGCAGGTTTATGTGCAAGATAATTGCGCTTATAAATGCTTGGTACTGGATTTTTAAACGGATAATACTTTTCAAGAACGATAAGGTCTTCAATGTACTTTTCGATTTCAGCTGTATTTTTAAAGAAGAAGACGGCTGAACGGGTAGTGTGAAGATTTGCGAATGCTGTATTGATTATCTTCATTCTTTTTGATATGTATTTTATAGTCATTCCGTTCAAAAAATCTTCCGAAACCATAAGTTTTTTTTCACTTGTTCCGAACAGAAAATTCTGAAGCTCAACTTTAGTTTGTTTATCAAGTTTCAGTATTGGATTTGGAGCGGCAGGAGTTTTCTTTTTTGAAGCTTTTTCTGCTTCTTTATCTTTTATAGCTTTTTCTTTAGCAGTTTTTTCTTTTGCCATTGGTTTTTGCCTCCGAGAATAAGAATTATTATTTATATTTTAACATATTTTTAAACAAATTATTTGTATTTTGATTTCTAAAATATTAAATAATTATTAACTTTGTAAAAAATGCATATAAAACTTTGGCGAATCACTTGCAAAAATGCCAAAATAGTAATTTTTTTAGAAAAACGGAAAAAAGCTTGACAAAATGCTTGACCGATGCTATAATAATAAAGCCGCATGTCTTAGGCTATTTCAAGTATGCTTTTGCATACGCCTATTGTTACAGCGAGTTTATAGAAAAGGCAGGTGCCATTTTAATGTACGCTATTATTGAAACAGGCGGAAAGCAGTATCAGGTTTCCGAGGGTGATGAGATCTTCATCGAGAAGCTCGACGTTAATGCTGATGATTCTGTAAGCTTTGACAAAGTTATCGCAGTTGGTAAGGACAGCGGTCTTGTAGTTGGTGCTCCATACGTTGACGGTGCAGCAGTTGAGGCTAAGGTTCTTAAGAACGGCAAGGCTAAGAAGATCACTGTTTTCACTTACAAGCCTAAGAAGGGCTCTTCTCACAAGAAGCAGGGTCACAGACAGCCTTACACAAAGGTAAGAATCGACGCTATCAAGGCATAAGTTCTTATCCAAAACAGTTATTTTTAGATTAACGGAGGTGTAATCAATATGGCACATAAAAAGGGTATGGGCTCCACCAAGAACGGACGTGATTCTGAATCCAAGCGTCTTGGTGTTAAAAGAGCAGACGGTCAGGCAGTAATTGCCGGCAACATCCTTGTTCGTCAGAGAGGTACACACATTCACCCAGGTGAAGGCGTTGGTATGGGTTCCGATAATACACTTTTCGCAAAGGTTGACGGAACGGTTAAGTTTGAAAGAGTTGGACGCGACCGCAAGAAGGTAAGCGTTTATACTGCTGACTAATTTCATATTCTGACTTTAAAAAGGGATAGATATCTATCCCTTTTTGTTTTTATATAAAGGAATATTGTTTATCGATGAAAGGAAAACAGCGTTTACGGCGAATTTATCTTAAAAATTATTGACAACTATTCAAAAAATGTGGTATAATATAATGTATTTTAATGTCTGAATGCGGCAGAGCCGCTTGATTGTAGGAATCAATGATTCCTTGGAACGGAGTATTATATGTTCGTTGATAAGGCTAAGATCTATATTAAAGCAGGTGACGGCGGTGATGGCGCTGTTTCCTTTCACCGTGAAAAATATGTTGCTGCAGGCGGCCCTGACGGCGGTGACGGCGGAAAAGGCGGAGATATTGTTTTTGTTGTTGATACAAACATATCAACGCTTATCGACTTCCGATACAAACGCAAATATGTTGCTGAAAAGGGTCAGAACGGCGGCGCAGGGAACTGTACGGGAAGAAATGCTGCTGACCTTATAATAAAAGTTCCGCAGGGAACGGTCATTCGTGATGCTGCAACGGGACGTATAATGGCTGATATGTCAACCGATGAACCGAAGGTTATTGCCAAAGGTGGAAAAGGCGGAAAGGGCAATGCCCGTTTTGCTACTCCGACAAGACAGATACCAAAGTTTGCAAAGCCCGGATTTGTGGGTGAAGAATTTGAGGTAACACTTGAACTTAAACTGCTTGCAGATGTAGGTCTTGTAGGTTTCCCGAATGTCGGAAAATCAACACTTATCTCAGTTGTTTCCGCTGCAAAGCCGAAAATCGCAAATTATCATTTTACTACGCTTACACCTGTTCTTGGTGTTGTCAAGGTAACAGAGGGAAAATCTTTTGTTATGGCTGATATTCCCGGACTTATCGAGGGAGCGAGCGAGGGTGTTGGACTTGGACACGAGTTTCTCCGTCACGTTGACCGATGCAGACTCATTGTACACGTTGTTGATGTTTCTGGTGTTGAGGGTCGTGATCCTAAGGAAGATTTTGAGATAATAAACAGAGAGCTTCGCAATTTCAGTGAGGACTTGGCTGACAGACCTCAGATAGTTGCTGCCAACAAGTGTGATATGGCTTCTCCCGAGCAGATAGAGGAGTTCAAGGCTTATATTGAAAGCAAGGGACTTGAATTTTATCAGATCTCTGCCGCAACAACGCAGGGTACGAAAGAACTTATGGCTGCTGTTTCGGCTAAGCTTGACACACTTCCTCCGATAAAGGAATATAAGCCTGAACCGCTTACACAGAAAGAGCTCGATGAACGTGCAGGTATTGGCGAGAAGTTCGAGATCACCCGAGGCGATGACGCTGTTTACTATGTTGAAGCTCCGTGGCTTGAAAACATTATGCGCACAGTTGATATGGACGATTATTCTTCGCTCCAGTACTTCCAGCGTGTTCTTCGCAATACCGGTATCATCGACAAGCTTGAAGAAATGGGCATCAACGAAGGCGATGTCGTAAATATCTATGGATTTGAGTTCGACTTCGTATATTAATGGTGAGCTGTTATGGAGATATTTGATCTATACGATGAAAACCGCATAAAGACAGGGAAAACCATGATAAGGGGAGATAAAACCCCTGATGGATACCATAGAATGGTAGTTCATATCTGTATTTTCGGCACGGACGGCAGAATGCTTATTCAGCAAAGACAGCCTTTTAAAAAGGGTTGGAGCAATATGTGGGACGTAAGTGTCGGGGGCAGTGCTGTTTCGGGCGATACGAGTTTATTGGCGGCTGTAAGAGAGGTCCATGAAGAATTGGGCATCAAGCTTGATACCAAACAGCTCAGACGCTTCATCACAATAGATACCGGGAAAGTTTTTGACGATTGGTATGCGGTGAATATGGATGTTGACCCGTCGAAGCTTCATCTTCAGAATGAGGAAGTCCAAAATGCTAAATGGGCGGATATTGATGAGATAAAAGCAATGATAGACAATGGTATTTTTATTCCTTATCACAAAAGCTTTATAGATATGCTGTTTCATTTCAGCCATAATTCGGGAACGATAACTAAGGGTGATGTATCATAGAAAAACATGAAGTAAATCAGTACAGTCCGCTGACGCTTGCTTTTCTCGGTGATGCGGTCTATGAAAGGCTTGTCAGAGAAAAGCTTGTCAAAACGGCAAATATGTCTGTAAACAAGCTTCACAAGGAAGCTGTTGAAAAGGTTCGCGCAGGCTATCAGTCAAAAGCAGTCGATGTTATACTTCCGCTTCTTACCGAGGCTGAAACTGATATTATGAAAAGGGGGCGGAATGCAACTTCCAACACTGTCCCCAAGAGTTCAAATCCTATCGAATACCGCAGAGCAACTTCGCTTGAAACTCTTTTCGGGTATCTCGATCTGCTCGGCGATAATGCGAGGATAAACGAACTTTTTGATTATATTTGGAATAATACGGAGGTGTGAAATGAGCGGTCTGTATGATGATCTTAATATGATCGACTGCGATGGTGTTCACTGCTATGTTGTGAAAGCGCCTGACGGTGATATTCTCATTGACACGGGCGAAGCAAGATACCGTGACAGCATTGAAATGTGGCTTATCAACTACAATATAAAGAAGATTCTGCTTACGCACGGTCACAGTGAAGTGACCGGAAACGCCAAGTATTTTTCCGAGCTTTTCGATGCGCCTATTTATATGAGCGAAGCTGATTATGTGCTCGCTTCGGGCAGATCAGACAGAAATGTTTTTTCAGTCGGACTTACGGGTGCGGCTTTGAGCTTTCTTGAAGAGAGAAAACGAAGCAAACCCGTTGAACTATTCGATGTTTACAAGTTCATTGATGAAAATTCCGATATTTCGTCCGAGATCGGTGCAGAATGCAAAATTTATTCGGCGGAGGGACACACAATGGGTTCACTCGCTTATAAATTTGGCAATGATCTATACATAGGCGACGCTGTGATGAATATTATTTATCCTTGTTTTCCTGCTCTGTGTGAAAGTCCGAAGAAGGCAAGACAGTTCATAACAAGGTTAAAGAAAATTGCTCCCAAGCGCATACTTTTCACGCGCGGAGAGCCGATAAAAACTCAAGATAACAAGCTGTACCTAAACTTGTTCAGCAAAAATATTATAATGTAAAATTTTATTTATAAGGAGATTTAAGGTTATGTCAGGACATTCCAAATGGAACAACATCAAGAGAAAGAAAGAAGCAACAGACGGCGCAAGAGCTAAGGTCTTCACAAAGATCGGCCGTGAGATCACAGTTTGCGTTAAAGAGGGCGGCGGAGATCCCAACAGCAACTCCAAGCTCCGTGAACTTATTGCAAAGGCTAAAGCTAACAACGTACCTAATGACAACATCGACAGAGTAATTAAGAAAGCTGCAGGCGGCGGAGATAAGACAAGCTATGAAGCTAACGTTTATGAGGGCTATGGTCCTAACGGCGTTGCTGTAATTGTTGAAACTCTCACCGATAACAAGAACAGAACAGCAGGCGATATCCGTCATTACTTTGACAAATTCGGCGGAAACCTCGGTACAACAGGCTGTGTATCCTTTATGTTCTCAAGCAAGGGCATCATCGTTGCTGACGGTGAAGGTCTTGATGAAGACAAGGTAATGGAAGATGTTTTTGATCTCGGAGCTGCTGATTTCTCAATGGAAGACGGCACAATTGAGATCGAAACAGAGCCTAATGATCTTTCCGCTGTTCGTGACGGACTTGTTGAAAAGGGCTACAAGCTTGTTTCCGCAGATGTTGAAATGGTCCCTGCGACCTATACAACACTCACAGACGATGAATCTATCCGCAAGATGAATCTTCTTCTCGATGCTCTTGAGGATAATGATGACGTTCAGAATGTTTATCACAACTGGGATATGCCTGAAGAAGACGAAGAAGACTGATCTCAGCCAAAATATAAATTGATTGGAGTAGATAAAAAATGAAGTGGACAGGACTTAATGATCTTCGTGAAAGTTATCTTAAATTTTTTGAGAGCAAGGGACATCTCCGTATGGATTCCGCGCCTCTCGTACCTAAGGACGATAATTCTATCCTCCTTATCAATGCAGGTATGACACCGCTCAAAAAGTATTTTCAGGGCATTGAAGAACCACCTTGTCACCGTGTAACGACTTGCCAGAAGTGTATCAGAACACCTGATATCGAAAACGTTGGTAAGACAGCACGTCACGGAACATATTTTGAAATGCTCGGCAACTTCTCATTCGGCGATTATTTCAAGCACGAAGCAACAGCTTGGGCTTGGGAGTATCTCACAAAGGTACTTGAGATCCCTGCTGAAAGACTTTGGATCACAATTTATGAAGAAGACGATGAAGCAGGCGATATCTGGGCAAATGAAGTTGGTATTCCCCGTGAAAGAATCGTAAAGCTCGGCAAGGCTGACAACTTCTGGGAACACGGAAGCGGTCCTTGCGGTCCCTGCTCCGAAATTCATTTCGACAGAGGCGAAAAGTATGGTCCTTTTGAAAGCTTTGAGCAGGCAGGCGACTGCGACAGACTTATCGAGATCTGGAATCTTGTATTCACACAGTTTGATAACGACGGTCACGGCAACTATTCACAGCTTGCTACAAAGAATATCGATACAGGTATGGGTCTTGAAAGACTTGCTTGCGTAATGCAGGACGTTGATAACCTCTTTGAGGTAGATACGGTTCAGAACATTATGAAGAAGATCTCCGAGCTCACAGGCAAAGTCTACAAGCAGAATGACAAGGACGATGTTTCTATCCGTGTAATCACTGACCATATCAGAAGCACAACATTTATGGTAGGCGACGGCGTTCTTCCTTCAAATGAAGGCAGAGGCTACGTTCTCAGACGTCTTCTCAGAAGAGCTGCACGTCACGGCAGAATCCTTGGCACAAAGAAGCCATTCCTCTATGAAGTAGTTGATACTGTTATCAATGAAAATGTATGTGCTTATCCCGATCTTGAATCCAAGCGTGAATATATCAAGAGAGTTATCAAGCAGGAAGAAGAAGCTTTCGCTAAGACTGTTGAAAACGGTTCTCAGATCCTCGATCAGTACATTGCTGATATCAAGGCTAAGGGCGGAGATATGGTTCTCGGCGGTGAAGAAGCATTTAAACTTCACGATACTTATGGATTCCCTCTTGACCTTACAAAGGAGATCTGCGCTGAAAACGGCATCACAGTTGATGAGGACAAGTTCCACGAATGTATGACTGTTCAGAAGAAAACTGCCCGTGAAAACAGAAAGCTCAACGGCGGTTGGGACGATGCTTCCGCAAGCGTTCTTACACAGTTCACAACAAAGTTTGTTGGTTATACAGACCTTGAATATACAACAAAGCTCCTTGCTATGGTCAAGGACGGCGATGCTGCCGATATCTGCGAAGAGGGCGACAGAGTTACCGTTCTTCTCGAAACCACACCTTTCTACGCTGAAAGCGGCGGACAGGTCGGCGACAAGGGTACTATCGAATCTAACGGCAACGTTATGGAAGTGCTTGACACACAGAAGCTTACGGGCGGTCAGTTCGTATGTCATTGTGAAGTAACAAGCGGCGGATTTACAACAGGTGAAACTGTTACTGCAAAAGTAAACAAAGAACTTCGTGATGCTACAGCAAGAAATCATACTGCTGCACATCTTCTTCAGGCTGCACTCAGAAATATCCTCGGTGAACACGTTCATCAGGCAGGTCAGCTTGTTTCTCCCGACAGAATGAGATTTGACTTCGCTCATTTCAGCGCAGTTACACCCGAAGAACTTCAGCAGATCGAAAATGCTGTAAACAATGCTATTCTTTCAGCAATTGAACTTGATATCAAGGAAATGCCTATTGAAGAAGCTCAGAAACTTGGCGCTATGGCACTTTTCGGCGAAAAGTACGGCAAGGTCGTTCGTGTTGTAAATGTTCCCGGAGTTTCTCTTGAATTCTGCGGCGGTACACACGTTAAGAATACATCTAACATCGGTCTTTTCAAGATCGTTTCAGAAAACTCCGTTGCAGCAGGCGTAAGACGTATCGAAGCTGTAACAGGCACAGGAGTTCTTTCACTCATTGATGAATATAAGGGCACTATCGACAAGGCTGCTGCTGCGATCAAGGCTCCTAATGCAAGTGAGCTTGCGGCTAAGTGTGCTGCTGCTTCAACCGAGATCAAGGATCTTGAAAAGCAGATCGCTGAACTCAATTCCAAGCTTGCATCCGGTCAGCTTGACGCTGTTCTTGATAATGCAAAGGCATATAAAAATGTTCGCATTTCTTCCGTTAAGCTCAGCGGTGTAAAGCCTGATGTTCTCCGCACAATGGGCGACCAGATCAAGGATAAAGCACCTGATATCATTGCTGTTCTCGTTTCCGACAGTTCTATGCTCTGCGTAAGTGGTAAGGAAGCTGTTTCGGCAGGCGCTCATTCGGGCAAAATCGTTCAGAAGATCGCTGCTGTCACAGGCGGTAAGGGCGGCGGTCGTCCTGACAATGCTATGGCAGGTATCGGTGATGTTTCCAAGGTTGACGAAGCACTTGCAGCTCTCGAAAATGTAGTTGCAGAGTTCGTAAAATAAGGAGATAACTATGGATTGTATCTTTTGTAAAATAGCAGCAGGTGAGATACCAAGCACTAAGGTTTATGAGGACGACAAGGTTCTTGCATTCAAGGACATCAATCCTCTTGCGCCTGTTCATATACTCGTTATTCCGAAAACTCACATTGAAAGTGCAGCAGAGATCACAGCGGATAATTCCGCTGTGGTTGCACATATCTTTGAAGTTATTGCAAAGATCGCCAAAGAGCAGGGCGTTGACAAGGACGGATTCAGAGTAGTTTCAAACTGCGGCGAAAATGGTTGTCAGAGCGTTAAGCATCTTCACTTCCATATTCTCGGCGGCAAGAAGCTTGATGTTGCAATGGGTTAAAACTCGGAGGTAATTTATATGATACGAAAAATGGCTTATGTGGTTTTTTCATACTTGCTTGGGCTGTTTTTCGCATCATTTTTTATATCGGAGGCTGTAATTGCAGTGAGTATTGCGGCAGTCGTGTTTTCTGTCGTGATTTTGATACTCAAAGGCAGGAGTAAAATTGTTTACCTTGTATGTTCGGTGTGCTTTGCGATAGGCTCATTTTATTTTGTTAGCTATGACAAGCTTTGCTATCAGAATATTATCTCTTTCAGCGGTCAGGAAGTTACTGTTTCGGGAGTTCTGACCGATTTTACCGACTATAATGATGATAGGTCACTTTATTATATTGACGGAAAAATAAACGGGAACATAGATGCAAAAGTTTATTGCTATGGTGAAGCCAAAATGTGTAATATCGGAGATGATATCACTGTAAAGGGAATTGCTGTACTGCCCAAAAACAGTTTCTCTTTCAACAGCTTGAAATATTACAAGGCAAAGGGTTATTTTCTGTCGATAGATCAACCCGAAATCAGTATTATTCCGTCGGATAATGTGCCTATAAAACGTGTAATGTGCCATTACAGAGAGTTTATTCATGACAAAATGCGAACTCAGCTTGATTCGGAAAGCAATGCGCTTGTTGACGCGATTATGTTCGGTGATAAATCAAACATTGAGAGCGATACCAAAAAGATGATGTACCGTGCAGGGATAGGTCATATAATGGCTGTTTCGGGAGTGCATTTATCTATAGTGTGTTCACTATTCTGGTTTGCGCTGAAGCTGACAGAGCTGAATAAGTTTGCACGTTTTGGAATAGTTCTGATACCGATGTTTGCATTTGTAATGCTTTCGGGAGCTTCAAATTCAGTTATTCGTGCAGCTGTTATGCTTATTTTGGTGTATGGTTCTTCACTTTTCAACAGAAGAGCTGATCTTATGAACTCGCTTGGAATTGCTGCTATATTGCTGACGGTCGGCAATCCATTTGCGGTTATGGACGCTTCGTTTATACTTTCGGTGACGGGTGTTATTGGTGTTGGAGCGGTTGCACCTGCTATAATAAAAGTTGTTGAAAATAAGCGCAAAATCGGAAAAACAGCAAAGTCGATGATAACATCGGCTGTTGTTTCGGCAGTAGTCTTTCCCGTATGTTTCTTGTATTTTGATGAGGTATCGGTCGTTTCACCATTATCAAATCTAATACTTATACCGATATGCTCGGTCATACTTATATGCGGAACGATAGTTGTTTTCAGCGGCGGTGTGGGTTTTCTGCTCGTTCCTCTTATGAAGATAAGCGGAATATGCTGCAAGTTTGTGCTTGCGAGTGTAAAGCTCATTGGCGAAATGCACTTTACATATATTGCTGTTTCAAACAGGTTTTCTTATTGGGCGATAATTGCGGCTTTGGCTGTGACGATTGCGGCGGCGGTATATTTTCGTAAGGTAAAAACGACTGCGATAGTTTATACGGCAGCGTGTGTTTTATGTGTGTTTGCGGTCTATGTTTATCGATTTGTTCCGTCGAATCATATTGATGTTGCATTTATAAAAAGCGGAAGTTCTTCAACTATTGTTATAAATGATAAGAAGAATGCATCAATAATCGACCTTAACAAGGGCGGTTTATGTGCTGATGAGATATTCAAATATCTTGACCGAAAGGGAATATACCGAATAGAGATGATAGGACTTCTTGTTGATGCGCAGGCATCTGTTTCGACATATTCTGCGCGAAGCAGGCTATATAATATCGGTACTATCATATATCCGAGTAAATATGAAGAATCTGTGCAAGGCTTTATAGATGCAGTTCACAAAGGATATGATGAAAGCCAAACAGCGGTCATAACAATGCCGACCTACACTCTAAATATAATGGATAACAATACACTGATGCTGAATGTGAACGGCTGTGATATATTCGCTTATGACGGACGAAAAAATGCTGCGTCAGCAGGCGAATATGACGTTGTTATTGAGTATGCAGGAAGAAAGTTTTATGAAAATATCAGCGGCAAAGTTCAGATATTTGCTGACAGCAAAATTGAAACCGCTGCAAACAAAGACACTCGAAATTTTTACGGTGAAAATGTAATTATAAAGGCTTATGATGACGGCTTTGAAGCGGAGGTGTTAAGCTGTGCCGACTATTATTGAAAATGAACTTAAAGCTGTGATACGCTCGGCTCAGTTCAAAAGTGTGTACTGTTTTTACGGTAAAGACATTGTTTCGGTTGAAAAATATAAAAATGCACTCGTTTCAAAGGCTGTAAAGACTGACGATGTTTATAATTATCATGTTTTTGATGGCAAAAATTTTGACTATGAGGAATTCTACGAAGCCTGCGAAGCTTTGCCTGTGTTTGCAGAACACGTTTGCTGTGTTGTGAGTGACCTTATAGCCAACAAAGACGGCAAGGATATGCTTTCCGATGTTTTGAAGTACATTCCCGATATTCCCGAAACCACTATAGTTGTTTTTTTCTACACTTCGATAGATATTACAGAAGGAAAAAAGTATCCTTCGCCGAAATATAAAAAGCTTGTTGATGCTGTTTCCCAAAAAGGCGATGTTTGTGTTTTTGAACTGAAAACTGCAGAAGAACTTGCAAAGGCTATCGTTGCAAAGGTGACAAAAAGCGGAGGTTCGATATCAAAGGATACAGCTGTTTATCTTGCGAAGCTATGCGGCTGTGATTCTATGATTACGGCGAATGAAACAGACAAGCTGATAGCATACAAAAGCGGGAGAGAGATAACCAAGGCTGATATTGACCTTGTTTCTCCAAGGCAGCTTGAAGCGACGACATATAAGCTTGCAAGCGCGATTGCAAGGCGTGACAAATACAATTCCATTCAGCTTCTTAACGATCTTATACTTGAAAAAGAAGAACCGATAAGGATCATATATGCAATTTCGGGAAATATGCTTGACCTTTATCGGGTAAAACTTGGCATAGGCAGCAGAAAATCGACGGGCGAGATAATCTCGGACTTCAATTATAAAAAAAATATGGAATTCCGTGTCAATAACGCTTATCGCGATGCAAGGTTCTACTCAACTTCACATTTAAGAAAATGCTTAAATATACTTACCGAAACCGATTATAAAATAAAATCATCAAAAACGGACAGCATTGTGCTTTTGCAGGAAGCAATCGTTCAAATGCTGTCGCTTGAATAGGAAATTTTTATGCTTCATCTTGAACAGGCTGTGATCGTCGAGGGAAAATATGATAAAATAAAGCTTTCCTCTGTTGTCGATGCAGTGATAATAACAACAAACGGTTTTTCTGTTATAAAAGATAAGGAAAAACTTGAAATAATAAGATTTTTTGCAAAAAATAAGGGAATAATTATTCTGACCGATTCGGACAGTGCAGGCTTTAAGATACGGAATTTTCTCAAAGGTGCAATATCCGACGGCAAAATAACGAATGTTTATATTCCCGATATTTTCGGCAAGGAAAAACGCAAAGCTGCTCCGTCCAAAGAGGGCAAGATAGGTGTTGAGGGTATTGACACACAGATATTGCTTGAAGCTTTCCGCAAGGCGGGAGTTATTTCGACCGAGGCTGACAGCGAGCGAGAACCTGTTACAAAGCTTGACCTTTTTGAAGCGGGACTTTCGGGAGGAAACAACTCCGCCGAGAAGCGAAGTGAGCTTTTGAAATATCTCGGAATGCCTGAATTAATGACGACAAATGCAATGCTCGAGATCATCAACACGATGATGTCAAGGGACGAGTTTATGAAAATCACAGCTAAATTATCACAAAGGCAGGGGAATGATTAAAATATGGTTTTTTCAAGTTTAGTATTCTTGTTTTACTTTTTGCCGATAACAATGATCTTGTATTTCATACTTCCTGATAAGTTCAGAAATATCTTTATTCTCCTTACGGGATTGTTTTTCTATGCATGGGGCGAACCGAAATATGTGGTCATAATGCTTATTTCAACGGCGATAGACTATACGGCAGGTTTGTTTATTAATAAATTCAATGACAAGCGAAACATTCAGACAGTATGCCTGCTTGTTTCAGTAATAATGAACCTGAGTTTGCTCGGAGTTTTCAAATACAGTTCGTTCATAATTACAACAATTAATTCCGTGTTCGGTTTGCATATCACCGACCCACAGCTTCCACTTCCTATTGGTATTTCGTTCTATACGTTCCAGAGTATGTCTTACACGATCGATCTTTATATGAAGAAAATCAAGGTACAGAAGAATTTTTTCAGCTTTGCGGCTTATGTTACGCTTTTCCCGCAGATCGTTGCAGGACCTATCGTTCGTTATGAAGATGTTGCGCGAGAGATCGATTGCCGAACTATCAGCATTTCAAAGGTAAGTGAGGGAATATGCAAGTTCCTTAAAGGACTTGCGAAAAAGGTTCTCCTTGCGAACAACATCGGTCTTGTATGGACGCAGGTAAAGGTTATGGACTATGGCGAGATATCTGCGGCAACAGCATGGCTTGGAATTTTGGCATTTACATTCCAGATATACTTTGACTTTTCGGGTTATTCCGATATGGCTATCGGACTTGGAAAAATGCTCGGATTTAATTTCCCGATAAATTTTGATCACCCGTATCTTTCGAGAAGCATAAGCGAATTCTGGCGCAGGTGGCATATCACACTTGGAAGCTGGTTCAGAGAGTATGTTTATATTCCGCTCGGCGGCAACCGCAAAGGTTCGGCAAGGACTATTATTAACCTGCTCATTGTATGGTCACTCACAGGCTTATGGCACGGTTCAAGTTGGAACTTTATGCTTTGGGGATTCTACTTTGGTGTTCTCATTGTTATTGAAAGACTTGGCTGGGGAAAGATACTTGCAAAGCTTCCAAAGGCAGTAAGTACGCTTTATACCTTTATTTTAGTGGTTTTAGGCTGGGTATTGTTTGATACGAATACACTTACAGACGCTTGGCATTTTATCGGTGCAATGTTCGGCGCTAACGGAATATTGGGCGACAGCACGGCGCTTTACCTGCTTGCATCGAACGCTGTAATATTTGCTTTGTGTATATTTGCATCAACGGATATTTTTACAAAATTTACAGACAAGCTTCAGCAGCAGAAGCCCATGCAGCTTAAAATTGCAGCGATAGCGGCACAGCTTCTTATACTTGTGAACTGCACGGCTTATCTTGTTGATGCAAGCTATAATCCATTCTTATATTTCCGTTTTTAAGAGGTGAGAACAATAAAAAAGTCAGATAAGAAGAGCAGCCATATTATTGAGATCGTAAGCTGTATCATATTTTTCGGATTTTTCATAATATTTGCGCTCATAACGATATTTAAACCAAAGGAAACATTCTCTGAGCTTGAAAACAAATCGCTCGAACGAAAGCCAAAACTCTCTGCCAAAACGTGGTTTGACAGAACTTATACAGATAAGCTTGAAAAATATGTTGCCGATCATTTTTCGGGAAGAGTTGGCTGGCTCGAATTGAAATCGGGTATTGAAACTGCTGTCGGAAAGAAAGAGATAGGCGGTATATATGTCCTCAAAGACAGGCTAATCGAAAAGGTCGGCGAACCCGATTACAGTGATGTTGACAAGAGTATTACAGCGATAAACGAATTCAGCAAAGAGAATAATATCCCGGTCTACACTATGCTCGTTCCTACATCGGCTGAATTTTACAAAGATGAGCTTTCATATTTTTATCCCGAGCTTGACCAGCGCAGCTTTATTGATTATGTTTATTCGGGTCTTGATGATGATATAACCAGGATAGATGTTTATGATGTATTAAGTTCGCACAAGAACGAGTATATCTATTACAGAACGGATCACCACTGGACATCGCTTGGGGCATATTATGCTTATGCTGCGGCAGGTGAGAAAATGGGTTATGTTCCGCACGAACTTTCCTATTATGATGTTGAACACGCGAGTGACAGCTTTAAGGGAACGTTCTACTCAAAGACGCTCAACACAAGCGTCAAGGATGATACGATGGACTATTATCACGATCCTGACGGTGATAAGCCGATGACGGTCGAGGTAACTCAGGTATTCGGTTCTGACCCCGAAGTGAGCGACAGCATCTACTATCGTGATTATCTTGATGTAAAGGATAAATACGCGTCTTTCCTTGGAACAAATGCGCCCATTGTAACTATCAAAACGGGAAATGAGGGCGGAAAACTTCTTATAATCAAGGATTCCTATGCACACTGCTACTCACAATTTCTGACGGATCACTATTCGGAGATAACTCTGATCGATATGCGGTACATTCAGATATCGTATAAAAAAATTATTGATGTATCGGATTATGACGAAGCGCTTGTTTTATACAATGTTTCTTCGTTTGCGGGAGATACTGACTTGAAAAAGCTTCTTTACAGCTGATATTACTCTTTTTCTGCGGACAAACTGACTTGTGGCTTTTTGCGTTATGCTGCATAGAATGAAAATATACGGCATAAGCAATACGGTAGGTCAGAGTGGTATTTTCATTTAATGTGAGAATATCCGCAGGGGAGCTTTGGCTATAAAAAACTGATTTTGCAGCCGTTTTTATATAGATTAAGGTCAAATGCTTATATTTTTAGCATTTGACCTTGATTTTTTTTTGACAATGATATATAATGTTAAATGAATGATTATGTTTTCAAGGAGATTTATTGTGGATACGATTATTTCAGCTTCAATTTTGAGTGCAGATCTCTGTAATCTCGAACGTGATATTAAACGTGCGGAAAAGGCAGGCTGCGACTACATACATTTTGATGTTATGGACGGTGTTTTTGTAAATAATATCAGTTACGGTATTCCTGTACTGAAGTCCGTTTCAAAGGTTACTGATATCGTTCTTGATGTACATCTTATGATAGTTGATCCTATAAAGTATATCAAGCAGTTTGCCGAATCGGGCGCTGATATCATTACTTTCCATTACGAGGCAGGCTCGGACTGCGGAGAGGTCATTGACCTTATTCATTCTTATGGTAAAAAAGCAGGTGTTTCCGTTAAGCCGAATACTCCCGTTTCGGTACTTTATCCTTATTTGGATAAGATAGATATGATACTTGTTATGACAGTTGAACCAGGTTTCGGCGGACAAGGCTTCATTACCGAAACGCTTGATAAGATAGCAGAACTTAAAGGTGAATTGGACAAGCGCAATATGACTGTTCCTATTCAAGTTGACGGCGGAATAAATGATAAGACAGCTCCCAAGGTCAAAGAGAACGGCGCAAGCATTCTTGTTGCGGGTTCATATCTTTTCGGTGCGGAGGATATGAAAAAAGCTGTTGAATTATTGAGAGATTGACTTTGTTATGGAGCGTATAAATTCAAAATCGGATAATCTGATCTCGGCAGATATGCTCATAGCTTTGCTTATTCCTGCTGTAATTGCGGTATATTATTACGGCATAAGAGCAGCGATGATAATTATTGTTTCTGTTGCTGTATGTTTGCTGACGGATATGATATGCTATAAACTAAGAGGCAGGGTAAGGGTAAAGGCTGAAATCTCAACTATTGTCACAGGTTTGACGATAGCTTTGATGATGTCTGCCGCTGTGCCGTTTTATGCGGTAGTGACGGCTGATCTGTTTGCAATAATTATCTGTAAACACGCATTCGGCGGCAGGGGAAACGAGATATTTAACGGTGCTGCTGTGTCGTTTTTGTTCAGTTCGATATGCTTCCCAACGGAGATGCTGAACTATCCGCGTCCTGCTGTGCATTTGAGTCTTTCATCGGAAGAACTGCTGAACACATCATTGTTTCAGTCAATGTCAAAGAGTGTAGCTTTGTCTAATGATGCGGCTTCAAGTTCGATAATTGATCTTTTGGTCGGTAAATTCTGCGGACCTATGGGTACAGGATTTATAATTCTGTTCATAATTACGGCGATTTTTCTTATGCTTCGCCGCTCTATATCTGCTATTTCATTTTGCTCGCAGTTCGCTGTAGTTGTTATCGGAACGCTTATTTACTGCGGATTTGACACGAAATATACTTTATCCGTGCTTTGCAGTGGTATGATGATATTCGGAATGATATTTCTCTCGTGTGATTATCGTACATTGCCGAAGACAAGGTCGTCAAGGCTTATTCTCGGACTTATCACGGGATTTTTGACGCTTATTTTCAGATTCTATGCAGGAGCGGAAAATCCAATAATTTATGCAGTGGTAATTGCCGCACCATTCGGAATTGAACTGGACAGAAAGATGCTTTCTTTTGCTAAGATAATTTCCGATGCAAAGAAGAAAAGAGCTGCGGCAGCAGAAAAAACTAAAAAAACTGATGAAAGCGGTCTGAGCAATGAATAACCTAAAAAAAGAATCACTGGGTTCTGTGATATATAATGCCATGGTGCGGAACAATCTTGTTCTTGTGCTTGGAACAGCGATCGCGCCCGTTATAGTTATAGCAAACACATTAAAAAATGCTGCGATACTTGCGCTCACTTTTTCTGTGATTACTTTCTTTACGATGCTTCTGTCATCGTTTATTCCGCAGAAGTTAGTTTATACGGTAAGGGTAATTGTCTATATTGCGATCGGTGCACTTGTTTATGTTCCGACGGCGATAATAATTTCCTCGCTGTTTCCGCAGGCGTTGCAGAATATGGGGATATATTTTCCTCTTCTTATAACAAATTCATTCATCATTTTCCATTCGGATACGGCTTTTATGACAGAAAAGAAAAGCAGAATGGTGCTTGATCTGATATTGGGCATCATTGGATATGATATTGTTGTATTGATTTTCGGATTGATAAGAGAGATAATATCTACGGGAGAGATAAACGGAAACGTGATAACTCTGCCGATGCTGTTCAAAGCATTTTATCAGCCGTTCGGAGGATTTATTCTTCTCGGTATATTTGCGGCGGCATTGCGCGGAATTTTACTTTTGATAAAGAAGGTCAGCAATTAAAAGGAGGTAGGCTTGTGATGTCAGAGTTATTCAGACTTATTTCAATATCGCTTGTATTGATCTTTGTTGAAAATACGGTATTTACAAGGGCTATTGACACAAGTACACTCATTTCCGTTTCACGAAACAGAAAAAACATTTTCGGATTTGGTTTATGTGCTGTGTATTTCTCTGTTGTAACAGGCTTTTTAGGCTTTTTTGCTGACAAATTCCTTCTTGGATCAGATATAAAAAATGAACAGGCATATATTTATCAGCCGTTTGTTTATGTTGCGATACTTGGCATTGTTTATATTATAACACTTCTTATTCTTTGGAAATTTTTCAATAAGAAGTTCCTGAAAATAAAGAAATTCATACATCTTTCGGCGCTGAACTGCGCTATTCTCGGAGCGATGTTCCTTAATTCACAGAACTGTACGATGCTGTCTGAATATATTTTCAGAGGTGTTGGCACAGGTCTTGGGTTTATGTTTGCAATATATATAACAGCAATTGTTTATGACAGACTTCATGATGCGTCTGTTCCATACTGTTTTCGAGGTTATCCTTTGACGCTGATATATATCGGCATAATAAGTATGGCGTTTTACGGACTTGCATCTACGACAGTAAGATAATTATACGAAAGGACGGATATAATGTCAAAAAAAGGCAGAAAAGTTTATCGTACCAATTCTTATGAAAAAAAGAAAAGGCTCAAAAGGGCGCTTCGTGTTCTGTTGGGATTGATAGTTATAGCGGCACTTGTTTTTGTTGGATACAGCGTTGGCAAGCCGATATTGAATTATTTGAACAAGGAAAATGAAAATACGGATAATGTAAAAGAACCGTGGACACCGCCCGCTGTGACCTCTGAAGTTGCCGAAACATCGGACACAAACGAGGACAGCACAGAGGTGACGGCTGAGTCGAGTGAAACTGTAACTTCTAATGAAATAATTAATTCAACCGGACTGACTGCATATATGCTTTCCGAAGATGCATTAAGTGATCCATCACAGTTTTCTGCATTGCTCGATCAGGTAAAAGCTGACGGATATACAGCAGTATCGGTCACTTTGAAAGCAAAAGGCGGAAAAATATATTACAGCACCGCTTCAACAATGGCAAAATCAGATGAAAATGCTGTTGTAGGAAATATGCCAATTCAGCAGATCGCATCTTTGATAAAGAACAGCGGATTGAAGATGATTGCTGAATTAAATATCCTTGAGGATAACAATCGATACGGTGAGTATCGTGACGGCTCTTATCATGCGCTTGATGGCTCGACATGGCTTGATACCGCAGCGGACAAGGGCGGCAAGCCGTGGCTTTCGCCGTTTGATGATGATACCAAGGAAATGGTCAGATATATGGCCAATGAGGTTTCGGCGGCAGGTTTTGACTATATTACTGTAAGCGGATTGACATTCCCGACATTCAGAAATTCCGATCTTAATCTTCTCGGCGATACTGTAAAAGATGCAAACAGATATAAAGCTCTTATTGAGCTTGCAAATATTGTTCAGACTGCTGCAAATGAGCATAATACTAAAACATTTATACGAACAAACGCAGCCGATATTATTTATGGCAGAGCTGAGATATTCAAGCCGGGTGAGTTGAGCGGATATACGCTTCTTATTGATTTTGATCCTGCTGAATTTAGCGAAAGTGTTGTTTACAATAACAATGAAATAGTATTCAGCGAGCTTGACTCGAGCAGTAAATTCAAAACTGCTTTTGAGATCATCAAGGGACAATGCGGAACTGAAATTTCGGTAATTCCCGTAATTACCGAAAGCGGTTCCAATCATGCTGATTATGACAGCCTTATTGCAGAGATAATAGGCGAAGATTTTGAATCATATTTTGTAAAGTAATAAAAGCTCCTGTTACCGAATCAGTAACAGGAGCTTTTGTATTATTTGAAGTACATATAAAGCTGACATTTTATCATTCCGTTATAAAGCTTGCGGCGTTTATCGGCCTTCCTTCCGAAGAACTGTTCAAACTGTTCGTGCGGAGCAATAACAAAGGCAGGAGCTTCGGAGTTGGCTTTGAATCGCTGTCCCATTATTTTGTAAAGTCCCTCGGCTTCTTTGATCTCAAGCATTCTTTCACCGTATGGAGGATTGCATATTGTGATCGTGTTTGGTTCATTTACATAGCTTCTTATATCCGCCTGCTCAATTTTAACGCGTTTCTGTATTCCTGCTTTTCGGCAGTTTTCCTGCGTAAGAGCAACGGCCTCCGGGTCAATATCATATCCGTATGCAAAAAAATCAGTATCTTTTCTGATAGCATCAAGAGCATCTGCACGAACATTTTCCCATATCTTAGGGTCGATAATGTCCCATTTTTCAGCTGCAAAATGGCGCTTCAGACCAGGGGCAATGTTAAGAGCCTTGTATGCCGCTTCGATTATAAGAGTTCCGCTTCCGCAGAATGGGTCACATACGATAGAATCACTTCTGACGTGTGAAAGGTCGATTATGCCTGCTGCGAGCGTTTCCTTAATAGGTGCAGCATTGGAATTACGTCTGTAGCCTCGTTTATGAAGTCCTGCTCCTGTTGTATCAAAGTAGATAACAGCATTATCATTCTGTATGCTGAACTGTATCTGATAAGTATTTCCCGTTTCATTGAACCAAGTTACATTATATTTGCTTTTCAGACGTTCTACAACTGCTTTTTTTATAATAGACTGGCAGTCGGGAACGCTGTGTAGTGTAGAATTCAGTGAATAGCCTTTTACGGGGAAAACATCATCTTTGCCGATGAAATCTTCAAATGGAATTGCTTTTACGCCCTGGAAAAGCTCCTCAAAAGTAGTTGCTTTGAATGAAGCAAGCTCGATAAGAACTCTTTCTGCCGATGCAAGGCATATATTGGCACGTGCAAGAGTAGCAAAATCACCTGTGAATGATACTCTTCCGTCGGTCACATTGATGTTTTCGCCACCAATCTTGGTAACTTCAAATTTTAAGACACTTTCAAGTCCAAAATGGCATGGACATACAAGTTTTAATTCGTTCATATTTACTCCTCAGTCAAAAATTAATGGCAGAAATTATCCTGCCATTAATCCATCAGTCGTTGTTGCTTTTTTTATCTTCTTTTTTGTCTTCGTCGTGATGTCCTGAACACATTTCCGGAATATTTGTACTCTTATAATAGCCTACACTTGAAGTCGGGCAGGTTCCACTGGCAAGTTTGCCTGTCTTTGTACAGTAATAAAGCTCCTGTACATCGCTGCATTCGGGGAATGATTTGGTTGGACCCGCATCGGCGATATCTCCGAATACATTTTTCCAAACAGTTGATGAGCTGTAGTAAGTGCCTGTTGGTATCTCTTTAGGAATATCATAACCATACCATATACCGCTGACGTAGTCAGGGGTACAACCTACGAAAGAAAGGTCTTTCCAATCCTGCGAAGTACCTGTTTTACCGATAAGCGGCGTATTTGCAAGCTTCGCAGCTCTACCTGTACCGTTAGGACCTTCAATAACTGTTTGCATAAGCTTGTTCATTACATAGGCTGATTCCTTGCTTATTGCCTGAATTGGAGTGTATTTGTGCTGAAGAATTACCTTGCCGTTTGAATCAAGTACCTGGGTGTATGATGTCGGCTTATAGTATTTACCACCGTTTCCGAATACCTGATATGCGGCAACAAGCTCTTTAAGGGTAAGACCGTTTGTGAGCGCGCCGACTGACAACGGTGCAAGGTCAGCGTCGCTGGCGGTCAGTGTAGTGATCTGGAATTTATTCTGAAGAAAATCGAATACAGCCTGCGGTGTTTCCATTTGTATAAGCTGTGCAGGAACGGTGTTGAGTGAACGCTGAAGTGCCTGGAACGTAAAGTATCCTGCATAATCATAGGTTTTGGAGTTATAGTTATAAGGCCATGAACGTTTTTGACCTGTTTGCTCATCAAGAATTTCAGTAACAGGTTTGTTGGTGAAGATCGATGACCATGTTATCAGGTCGTTCTCAATTGCATAGCCGTACGAAGTTATAGGCTTTATACATGAACCCGGAGAACGGGTAGCTCTTGTTGCTCTGTTAGAGATGTTTGAACCCGATTTTGCGCCGATTCCACCGACAACTGCCTTGATATTTCCCTGATAGTCCATACAAATGAAAGCTGCCTGTGGAGGGTCAACAAGGACATTCTGAGAGAAGTTGGTATAGTCTTGGAATTTTGCCTCAAGTTCGTCCTGCATTTTAATGTCAACAGTCGTGTAGATCTCATATCCACCGTTGTAGAGCTTATCGCTCGCTTCGTCATAATCGATTCCGTAAAGATCCTCAAAATCAAGAATAACATCACGGATAACCATATCGACAAACCAGTTCTGAACTTTATTTTCACCGTTTTCGTATTTTGCGTTAGGGTCAACAAACTCGATTTTCTCATTCAATGCTTCTTCGTATTGGCGTTTTGAAATAACTGCATTTTTGTACATCGCAGCAAGAACAAGCTTTTGACGTTCGAGGCAGAGATCTTTGCCGTAAACCGTTTCTCCGTCTGCATTGACCGTAACAGCGAACGGATTATTTACCTCGGGGTTTTTAGGGATACCTGCAAGACACGCACCTTCGGCAATAGTAAGTTCAGATACATCTTTTCCAAAGTATTTGAGCGAAGCAGCCTGAATACCCGATGTACTTCCGCCAAAACCGATATAATTAAGGTATGCTTCAAGAATATCCGTCTTGGGACAGTATTTTTCAAGTGTTGCTGCACGGAATATTTCACGGATCTTTCTGTCCCATTTAACATCAGCATCGCCCGTAACGTTTTTTACAAGCTGCTGGGTGATCGTGGAAGCACCCTGACGACCCCACATGTGAAGAATTTCGTTTATAAATGCTGTAAAAGTACGTTTCCAGTCAACGCCATAGTGCTCATAAAATCTTTCATCTTCAATGTAAACAAATGCATCTTGGACGTGCTGAGGAATTTGGTCGATCGTAACAGGGATTCGGTCAGCGTTTCTGCTTATACTTTTTAATTCAACAAGAGATTCATTCTCATCATAGCCGTATATAAAAGTAGTATAATCAAGGTCAAGGTCAGACAGCGAAATATCAACAGCATCCTGATCGGCAAACTGGAGAACATAAACTGTCAGTGCTGCAGCAATAATAGATCCTGAAATAACAACTATAAGAAAGAGTGAAAGCAGGGTAGTACCAATTATTGCAAAGAACTTTTTGACAGGATGCATTTTTTTCTTTGATCTTGTCTTTTTGCGTTTATTAGATTTTTTATTGTGAGATGTGTTTGCAGAAGTATCTTCCTGGTCGGAGATAATTTCCTGATTTTCATCAGCGTAGTGATTTGCCATTTTATAAAAATCCTTTCTGAAAAAACAATGTTGCTGGATCAATAAAGTTTATATAACTAATTATACCACATATTTATTAAAAAGTTAAGTATATATCTAAATTGTAACATAATTTTATTTTTTTGTATATTTCTGAATATTACAAAATGAAAATTTATTATAAATGCATAAAAATGTTTGGATGAGTATTTAGAGCTGAGCAAAACACATAACTTATCAAGGAAAAAAATGTGTAGCACTCAAGCACAAAGCTCAAATTGACAGCCAAAAGGCACAGCAAAGCAGACCTCAGCGAAAAGGCACTGAAATCTGGATAAAATATGAAGTTACAAAAGCTAAGCGATACGTTTGACGGATTTGAGAGAACGGTAAGAGCATTCAGCTTTAGTGACAACAGCGGCGTAAGCAACAGCAAGCAGTGCGATATGAGCAATGGAGTGATAATTTTTAATCAAAAGATATCAAAAGATATTGTTAGTTTGGACTTTTTTATAATATAATCTATTTTCTTTTACTTTAATTTCGCTAAACTTTTATTTAGCGAAATTACTCGCTCATTTTTCAGGTGGTGCAATAACCTCTATCAGCTCTTTCCTGTCTGCAACAGAATACCACAAATCAAATAATTTATCTCGCTGCGCTTCATCTTTGGCAGCTATGCGCACTGTGCGAATAAGTGTACGACCATTAGGCAAATCAATATATATTCTATAAACCCAAACTTTTCTCATTTTTATCACCTCAAAAGTCCGTTTAAAACTCGGCTTTCAACTCTACTAACTAAACGTATAGATTTATTATATAAAATTTCTTCCTCGTCAGACGAAAGCAAATTATCTACCTTGAAGCAAATAAGCTGACCTTGAAATCTACCAATTTCAACAAGCAAATGCATAAAGTAATATTCATTATGCTCTTTACAAGCTCTGTGAAATCCTTGAAGAATATTATAATATTCATTACATTGCAATTCAAAAGAAGAACAAGTTAATATTTCACGTTTAACAAATTTTTTCATTTCTATGATCCTCTCTGCCCGTCTTGCCGTTAGCTCAGCTTTATATTATTACCAATCAATTGTATTTATGTTTGAATTACACACATCTATACATAAACAAGATTTATCAACTGGAGAAAAAACACATTCAGAATACATTTGATAACCATGACCCTTAATTTCACAACCTATATATGTTCCGTTTATATCAGCTTCCATTAAAACAATATCTTCAACAGCAGGAGCAAAACCATAATGATGTAAAAATATTTTCTTTGCTAATTTTTTTAATTCGTATTTACTCATTTTACATTTTCCTTTCCGAGGTTTTTCGGGTTATCCTCTTCCCTTTCACTATATATATTATAACATAGTGACACCACTATTGCAAGTGGTAAATTGTACAAATTTGACACCACTATATTGGCTATATTGTATATTGACACCATTAGAAACGTGCGATATAATTTATAAAAAGGAGTTGAAACAATGGGAGCATATTATTCAGAAGCACAGAATAAAGCAACGCAAAAATACCAACAAAAAGCCTATGACCGTTTAGCAATAAGAGTGTACAAAGGTCAAGCAGACCAAATCAAAGCCTACGCAGAGAGCCACGGCGAGAGTATTAACGGCTATATCAATAGGCTTATAGCGCAAGATATGGGCGAGGCACTCACCAAGCCGACCAAGCAAGAGCAGGACAATTAATTGTCCTGCTTTTTTTTGATTTCAAAAGAAACGTTTGTAAAAGTCATAAAGATTATAAGTAAATTTCATAACAAAAAAAACAATAACACAAACTATACATTTTACAATTATTCCAATCATTTTATTTTACCTCTCTCTTTCCTTTTTCTCGGCGTTCCGTTACCCAGTCGGCAAGTTTACCCAAAAAGAAAGCGAACAAACCATAAATAAATTTTACAGCGAAAACAGCAACAAACACAATCAAGAAAGCATCTGCGCTTATAGCCCCGAAAAGCTTCGCGAACTCTTCTAAAGTGAGTTCTCCAACTAAAGTTTGTAATTCAATCATTTTATTTTACCTCTTTCATCTGTTTTTTTTATTAATCAAATGCGAACGAAGTTGTTTTACTTCGTCAAAAAGCCCGATATCAATACAACGCAGACAAACAAAGTGTTTTAAATCTCCGTCATCTGCAAGGGAACCACAAATACGGCATTTAAACAACATTACTATTCCCCCTTTCCTTTTTTACTAACATCACTTCGCAAGCGTTCAGCGGCTCGCCTATAGGCTGTATAGTCGATATTAACCATATTAACCCGAGTATCAGCAGGGCAAGACAGCTTAAAAATAGCGACAGCGTGAGCAATAAAATCATTGAAACAATTAAGCCGCTCCATAGCTAAAGTAAGTTCCAAACAATCCACAGCATCAATATTTCTATAACGTAAAGTCTGCCGCAAGTTGTCAACATCGTTTTCAAGCCTATCACGCTCATTCAAAAGATATTGGAAAAAAATTTCTTTTTGAGTTACCATAAAATCACCTGTTTTTATATTTAGTAGGACAAGAAAAAAGCTTTACACAGCAAGAACAAGACAACTTCCCTTGAACATTGCAGGAAAAATCAGAATATTTGTATTTACAAAAGAAATAACTGCAATCCTCTTTATCCTTTGAATGTTGGATTTTACAGATTTTTTTATGTATGATATCAGAAATAAACGGTCCGTTATATTCGGACGGCTGACATTGATATGTACACACAAAATCGGGACAGCGCATAAAACCACCTCACTTAGTTTTTATATAACTGTAAACGGCAAAGCCGATAATATAACCGATAAAAACGGAAAGCAAAAATAATAACATCATAACGCCCCCCTTTCCGAAAGATATTTTAAAATACCCTCTGTCGGGTTTATATCCGAATTTTCAGAAAGCTTGAAATCAGATTCATATTTCATCTGCAACCCGTATTTTTTAATCGGTTCAAAATGCAATTCATCAAATTTATCAGAATTGCAAAAAATTGTATCAACATCACGGCGGCAGTTTCGGGAAGAAAGATAGAACTTTCCGAAAATCTTTTTATTGTCCTTTGTGATGTACTTTGTAATATAGCAAGCAAGACGAGCAGGCGCACCAGTAACAGGAATAGCCGTTGTAAAGCCGTATTTCCAAGTAGGCAGATTGTAGATTATTTTCAGACTATCTTTGTAAAAGCCTTTTTTAATCAAATCTTCACGCCGCCAAGCTTTACCCTGAAAGAGGTTGCGCCCACTATCGACACGCGGCAGGACATCATTAACAAGACCGTGTATATGTATGCCCTCAACTTTCTCGGGATGATACTCGGGAATTATGAGGTATTTCAAACCTTTTCGGGAAACATTATTAGAAAGCCAGTTTTTAATTTTATCATAAACTTCCTTAGGATTATTACGGTCAAAATCCTCGTTAGGCTTAAGAGTGCAGGTTATGAAATAATTCCAGTCATTTTGAAAAGAAATATCGTACACTTTATCAATAGCACGCTTCATACTGTCGGAACGACAACGTTCGGCATTAAGTTCCTGTTGTCGCTCGTAACCCTCAACATATTGCCGAGCAATCTCACTATCAGAATTTTTATATTCTTGATAGATACGTTCCGCTTTTTCCTTTTTCTGCTCGGATAACATACGACCTAAAGCCGCTTGACCTTTTCGCGCTTCTTCTTCCTCGGATATGATTATTTCATTCTTCGGCAAGAATACGCCAGTATTTGTATAAATGGCGGTATAACTTCCGTCCTTGTAGCATTTTATTTTTGTATTGTACCGTTCTTTTGTAGTTGGAATTTGTGGAGATTTTTCCATTGAATTTCCACCTTATTACATTTTTGATGACGATTTGTGGCTAATATCAAGTAAGAGCCGAGCGGCGAACCGCCGCCGCCGCCCGTTGGGCGGCTGGCGGTCGGTTAGCTCGCATCGGCGTTTTTTTCATTGCCTAACCGCTCCGAGAGAGGCTTAAAGCCTTTAAGATTCAACCTCTTTACTTTTTCGTATGTGTCATAAGCTTCTCGCAATTCATCGGAATGAACGAAGAAATATGTTTTTAAGTGACGAGCCTTTTTAACAACGCCGTCAGCGTCAACGTTCGGTTTGTAGCACCGAACTATAGTAAGACAGCCTAATATTGTAATAGGCTTGCAAAGCATTGTACATTCCTGCCGCAACTGTTTAGACATTCTGTTAAATCTCTGCGTTGTTCCGATAATACATTTACTCTGTTTACGCTGTTGGCAAATTTCCCCAACGAATTCAATCGGAACATTTTTACTTTCGTTACTGTTGAACCAGTTTTGTATTTCGTCAAGCAAATTTATTTGACCGTAAATGCCGTTAGAGCTATTCAGAACGCTATCTATACCCTCTAAAGTTTCCACTTGACCCCTTACATTAATGTTTGAGGAGAACGTTGCTAAAGGGTATTTCTGTAGCTGTGTGTAGATGTATTCGACAGCAGAAAGGGTTTTTCCGCTCCCCTGCTCCCCCTCGAAGATGATAATTCCCGTGTCAGTGTATCGGTCACGGTCTTTTTTTAAGCAATCCAAAACAAATCTTTTCGGAAAATCCCAAAAAAGTCGCTTAAAGAAGTTCGGACGAACGTATGTAGGTTCTTTAATGCGTTTCTTCGGACGCATTCCCTTAAAAATGTAGTAATAAAGGAAAAGACCGAAGCCGACTAAAACAATCGGAATAAGAACAGCGGCAAGGATAACACAAGCCTTTGCTAAAAGGTCACCGAACATTTTAAATATTGATGTCATTACATTTCCCATAATCAAACCTCACTTTCAATAATTTCAAATGAAACCAAATCTTTTTTTATAAGACAGCCAAAACAATTCCAACCAACAGAATAAGTTAAAGAAACTGTATCACCTTTTTCAGAAGAAAAATATAACCTATCGTTTATAACAGTATAAGACTTTTCACCATCGAAAATATAAACATAATGACGGCGAACAAATTTATATAAAGTGGAATATTCTACATCATCATACCCGTAAATCTCACCTACAATAACAAATTTATCGGATTTATAAGGAATACAAAAAAGAAGAATAAAGAACAAAAAAGAAACAGAAAGACCAAGAAGAACGCAATATTTTAATTTATCAGCCATAATAAAAAACACTCCTTAATAATCATTATCGTCAACAGGTTCAACTTTAAAACCAATCTGCGGAGGATTATATAAACCTTCCGCATTATCTAAAGTAACAGGTTCAACGGGTTCAGACGAAATTTCTACATAATCTTTACCTTTTTCATTATCAATCAAACGTTCAGGCGAAATCAATTTAGAAACAATTAACCTTAAAATCATACCTAAAAGAAAAGAGGGTACAAGGAACGGAATAAATTCAACAAAAAAATCAGCCATAATAAAAACCACCTTTTTTACTTAAAGAATTTAATAAGAACATTAACAAGCTTCCAAAGGAATTTACCCGAATAACAAAGAATAGTTAAAGAAAAAAGCGTCATAATAAGACCAACGGGAATAAACTGTTGCGACCAAGCGAATATATTTGCAACGTGCGAAGTAACAGACAAAAAGCCATTAATTTGACTAAAGTCGGGAGTTGGCAAAAGTTTAAGAATAACCGTTACAATTTTAACCAATAGCAACGATAAAAACATCGTAGGAGCAGACACAATAAAACACCTCACTTAAATCACTTACATCAAATTAACAAAGAACTTACGAGCCCATTTTAACCAAATATATATTATCATAACAGACACAAGACCTTTAACGATAGCCAAAGAACCTGAAACAATAGGAATATTTAAAAACGAAGCAGACAAAAATGTATAACTTGCATTGTTGAGCGTAAATGTCAAATCAGCAGGAGCATTTTTATTAAACATAATATTAAAAGTAGTTTCAATAAGCGTTTTAATAATGCTGAAAGGAACAAGAGCGCCCATAAATGCAATTACATCAACAATACCGGACATTAATTTCGTCCCGAGAGTTCCGGCATTAATACATACCTCAATAATTTCGGAAACCTCATCATCACCAAAACCAAAACCAAGCAAACGAGTAAGACCGCTTGTTAAACCACTGATAAGACCTTGCAAAATACTATTGGCTTCTTCGGGTGGAACTTCCTCATCAGAATCAAAGCCCTGAAGAATATTCCTTATATTGATAAGTTCCTTTAAAAGATCATCATTCGACTTTAAAACAGCATCGTTATTTGTTTTATTCTGCAAAGTCAAAGCCAAAACAGCTTGATCTAAAAGCGGCTGTAATTCTGCAGCGGTCAAACCGTTGCCGCCCTCGCCTATTCGGTTTTCAATGTCGTTACACTTCGCTAAAATAGCTCTTAAAAGACCCTCTATGGTTGATAAATCGGGAAATTGCATTTGAAGTTTTTCAAGCAAATCTTTTAAAAAGTCGATTAAATCATCATCAGATACAGAATCATCATCATACGAAGGAGGAACTTTTTCAGGAAATTCAGTAACAAAATCGTCATTAGAAGAGCCGTCAGAATTACGCCAATCTCCTAAATACTGACGTAAACCATTAAAACTTGGAATATAATGAGTATACGCAATAGAACTATCAACATCATTCTCAGAAAGCAAATCTCCCGAATTATAATCATATTTAGCAATATGAGTATATTTCAAAAAAACATCAAATTGAGTTTCTTTTATATTTCTAAAAATGCCATAATCACCATAATAGACAGTGTTTAAAACACCTTTAGAATTATATATCTTTAAAATAGCACCGTAACCATTTAAAACGCTATCATCACGATTACCGCCACCACCGCCACCGCCCATTTTATTTTCATAGTACCATTCTTTCCAATCATCGGGAACAGAAACACCGCAGAACTCAAAAACCTTTAAAACATCTTTAAAAGATGTTACATCTGAGCCGTAATTTATACCGAAGCGAAGCATAGAATTACCGAAAGAAGAAATATATTCAGTTTTAGAAATTTCACCTTTATCATACTGTTCAGATAAATTCCATATATCAGTTACAAACCTTGAAAAATCATCGGGAAGATTAGAAGGCAATGCAAAGGACGGAACGAACAAACAAGAAAACGCAATAGACAACGCAAGTAAAACAGCAATTAATTTATTTATCATTTTTTCACCCTCTCAAAGATAGAAAAAGAGAGCAAATATATAAAATACTTGCTCTCTCTTTCGTGGTTTTTATGGCTGTCTGTTAACAGCCGCGAATTGTGGACATCATAAAGCTAATTGCCTTACGAATGCCGCAGACTGTAACAGCCACGGGAAGAACCTGCGGAACCATTGACGTAATAGCGGAAACAAGTCCCGAGAAGTCAACGCCCGAAAGATCAATAGCAGGAGCGGCAACAACGTCCGCAAGAGCAGTAAAAAGGTTCATAAAAAAACCACCTTTCAAAAAATAAAATAAAATGAAATAATATGTACACGTTCATTAGAACGAAAGTACCGAATTAACAAGACGGTAAACAAAAATTGCCGCCAAGATGATAAATGTGAAACCGCAGAAATTAACGAGCGTGTTTTCTATTTCTATTTGCGCGTCAGCTTTTTGAAGCATTTCCTTATTCTGCTGAATAAGTGTTTCATTCTGCGATATTATTGTTTTTTGGTTTTCGGAAAGTTCCGAAAGGTCGAGAGTTACGGGTAAGCCGTTTTCATCGTAAAGAGTAATGTCATTCACTGCCGCCCCTCTTTTCCTCTTCGGGGTTCGGGTCTATGTAAAAGCTTTTTGCGGCTTTCTTTGCTTTCTTTGCTTTGCGGTTCTTCAAAATCGTAAGAATTTCAAACACCACGAAGAGAACGCCGCCGACCGAATAACAAATTATCTGCCAAAGTTCAAGATGCATTACTCTGCGCCGCCTTTCTTTTTGTCAGCCTTTTTTATTTCTTCAAGGACTTCGGGCGAAAACTCAATTTTAGAAATCTTGCCTTTGCGGTTAAAAACAACACGGCAAGGCTTAAAAACATAAGGGTTTAAAACTTCCGAGTGGTCAACAGGAAAGCCGAAGATTTTCTCCATATCTTCCGCATTAATCTTTCTGCCGTCCTTATAGCTTGCGCCGCCCTCTGAATCAAAGCCGCTACGTTCAAGACCGAGAATATCATAGCCGCAAGATGAAACATCGTTAGTATCTTCCAACATTTCTTCAAGAGCGATATTCAGAATAAAATAGTGATATCCCTTTTCGGGGTTAGTATTCGGGATTATTCCCGCCTTTTCTTTTACTCCAAGAAAAAAATCAGCCATAATATAAAACCTCTTCCTTTGTTAATAAAAATTTTACAGTGTAGTGTTTTAAACTACATTTAAAGCTTACCACAAACTACAATAAATTACAATTGACAATTTTAACAAATTGACAAGTGTATTTTTATGTAGTATGATGTAGTTTGAAAGAGGGTGTAAAACTATGATGAATGACAAAGAAGAAAATTTAGTCAAAAGCATACGCTTTCCAAAAGAATTAGCAGAAAAAGTTAAAAGAAGCGCAGAAAACGAAACAAGAACATTTTCGGCGCAAGTTATACAGATTATTAAAAAATATTATGAAATGCAGGAGAAATAAACGTGCGGCGCACGATAAAAAAATGACGGTTACCCCGCAAGCGGAATAACCGTCATTTTTTTGCGCCCACACAGACGGCAAACACCGAAGAAACAGCGAACCGAACAACGCCCACACTGTACACCGTTCACAAAGCTTTTACAATCTCCACCTTGCGTAATACTCCGTTGCGCATTTTGGCTGGTTAAGGGAGATAGGCCCGCTTGCGGTCGTGGGTCGTTCTCATATCCATTAGATGTTCGCAGCTGTCAGATGTTCAAAGAGATAGACCCGCTTGCGGTCGTGGGTCGTTCTCGGATTCGTTAGATGTTCGAAGCTGTCAGATGTTCAGAGAGATAGACCCGCTTGCGGTCGTGGGTCGTTCTCGGATTCGTTAGATGTCTGAAAACGTCAGATGTTCAGATTCCTAAACTGCGGGTCTATCTCCGTCAACGTGCGGGTCTATCTCCGTCAACGTGCGGGTCTATCTCCCGGGTTTTTAATTATATGCGCAACTCCGTATTCCGCAAGGTAGTATTGTAAAAGTTTTGTGAACTCCTGGGCGCAAGTGTGCGCCACGCTCTCAACCGAGCGGAGGCATTTTATTGCAATTCCTTTTCATTCCGCTGATACGGCGCACAGATTATTTCTATTCCTGCACCGTAAACACCCTTTTGCGCACTTTTTAGAATAAGTTCATCAAGGTCAATTTCATCAATGAAATTTTTTATATCTTCATCTATTGCAAGCTGAAAAGGACAAATCATATACACTTGACTTTGACTCTATCAGCTCCGTTGAAGCTAAATTCTGCCACTTTCCTTGTGTAAAGTGTAAAAAAACTTCCGACATAATCCCAAACGCTCACACTCTCCAAACCGCCGTTGCTCAAACCGCACAATTTTTTTCTCCTTTGATTTGCTTTCGATTCTGCACTATACCTTATTTTTTTTGCAATTTTCTACCACCTTTTAAACCTTTTGTTAATACCTTTTCCATTCCGCTCGTTCCTCACTCCTTTAAAAATCTATTCACAGAAGCTTTAAAACTTGGTAAAAAGCCGCAAAAAAAAATAAGGTAATTAACGTGCAACGAAATCAAATTCAAAGGAGAAAAAATATTATGTACGGTTTATGCAACAACGATTATTACGAGGTAAGTGAGCGCACTTGGGATTATGTCGAAAGTTTTTCCAATCACACTTTACACGGGGAAAATAGGCAGAATTTAGCAACAACTCCACAGGCAGAGTCAAAGCCAAGTATATATGATTTTATAGGTCCTTTTCAAATCGCAACAGATGAAGATATAAAAAATTTCATTGATGAAATTGACCCTGATGAACTTCCATTCTAAGAAATGCCCGAAAGGGCATTTTTTTTGTTTATCAATATCAATAATCTATGCTCTATATCCGACTGCATTATTTTCCATTGCACTAAAATTCACACAAAAAATTATTCGTTCACAAAATTTTATAAAGCAAAATCCCCCGACTTCACAGCCGAGGGGAAAAACGACGTATTAACTTTTATTTAGCGAAATTAAATAGACATCAAACACTACTATCCAATAACTCAAAATACCTGTTTTATGCCACTATTACACAATTACTGTAATAGTAATAAAGATCAATATTAAAAAATCAGTCTTATACAAATTTAATTGTTTGTATAAGACTGATTTTTATCAACAAAAATAAACAAGATCTTTGCTTACTGCGGAAAGCATTTCTTTGTAAAGTTCTCCTGCACTGTCGAGATCGATGCAGACGAGCGGATCGTTGAGAAATGCATTAAAAGCTACATCAAGATCCTTTTCAATTACGGATTTTACTATTGTGTTCTGATTTGAAATATGTCTTATTGCAATAGCTGCGATCTCATCTGGAAGTACGCCTGAAGTAACTGTTTGAACGTTATTTTTGCTTATAAGCGCGTTTGATGCAACAACAGCATTCTCTGGAAGATTAGAAATCTGGCCTTTATTTGTTCTGCAGGCGTTTGTTATAAGATTTCCGTTACCTATAAGTGCACGTATCTGGAGTACAACATCGCTGGTATATCCGCCTATGGCGAGGTACTCATTTCCGCTCATAAGAGGCTTAACTCTTCCCTGGCGGTCTATTGAGAGCTTTTTATTGTAATTTACTGCTGAACCGCTGAATTTCCAGTTTTCAATAGTTTTCTTACTTCTTAAATACCAAGGCGGACAAAATTCTGCGATCGTTCTGTCACTTACGGCAGGAATAAGACCATATCTCAGAAAAAGGTCAAATTTGACTTTATTTGCGGATGAAAAAGGATTGGTTTTATATTCGCCCGGGTGAAGTTCGTAGCCCGTTTTATAGAATTTTTCGGCATATTTGCGGAAGATCGGCATTATATCTTCCCCGTCGTAGCTAATTTTATCGAACCATGAAAAACCGCTTATACCCATAAGGTTATATTTTATATCACGTCTGCGAACATTGGATATGCCATTTTCGGTTTCAACAAGTCCTCCGATAAATTCGAGCGTTTGAAAAAGCTCATTTGTCGAGCCAAATATTTTTATTTCAGGGAAAACCTTTATCATTATGTCAATACATTCCGACATTGGATTGCTCAGATTTATTACCCAGGCATTTGGACAATACTTTTTAATAAGCTCGGCATATTTGATGTAATCAGGGAGGATCCACAGTGCGTTTATCACGCCGATAGGTCCTGTTTGTTCACCTGAGGTTTGGATAATTCCGTATTTTTCAATAATATTGTGGAGTGCAGCTTCATCATCGGTATTTCCGCAGCTTATCGACATTAAGACGATATCCGCTCCCTTTAATGCATCTTCGGGAGTGTCGCAGGCAAGAAATACTATATCACTTTTGCATCGTGGGTTATCCCTCAAATTATTTCCTATAACTTCATTAGTCAGCGAAAGCTGCTTATCCTTGTCATAAAGGTTGATAGTCGCACAAATTTCTTCGGCAGCCAATTCAGAAAAAAGTTTCCAGCCAAAATTGTATGAACCGCCGCCAATATAGGCGATTTTGATTCTTTTATCGTTATTCATATCAGGAATTTCCTTCCCCTATTAATATATACATATATTATGTAACAAAATTAAGTTTTTGTCAATGGGATTGGAACTATTTTGCAATGAAATTTTAAAATTCGGCAAAAGCAAACTTTTTATTTATCTTATTTTACAAAGCTAACTGTTTAATCTGATAAAATTAATAAAATAAATTGCCTAAAAAAAGAATTATTGTTAAAATTGCAATAAGTTATTGACTTTTTAAGGGAATTTTGGTATGATATAAATATATAATTTTGAAATTTGGGGGCAAAAATATGGACGTATTTAATCAGTATGACGTATTTAAGGAAAAATGCTTTGCTTTTGCCGATGAACTCGAAAACAAGTGCTTTTCCGAAGCTAAATTTATATGTCATCCTACCCAGAAAAATGAATTGATATGCAGATGTTCTGACGAGGAAGCTAAGAGCAACGGACTTAATATCTGCCGTTATTCCGACATGCTTTTAATGTCTGCCGACAATGAAGAATGGCAGTCTTTCAATATCACAAGAGCGAGAGAGATAGCTGCCGAGAATGGCTATGTATATCTTACCGATATTATGGCTGAGAACGCATTCTATGCCGAGGATTGGATGATAAACGGAAAGAATGATACTATTGTTGTAAGCGAAGCATATATGCGTGAAAAGGGCAAAAGATACGCTCCTGTCACTCCCCTTACCAATAGAGTCCTTCATTTTAAGAAAATCAATAATACATTCTTCTGGAACAAAGCAGAGATCGGCGAGATAATCACGCTCGGTGCTGAATATATTCAGAAATGTATTGATAAGTATTTTGCAAAATGTGTTGATGAAGCGCCTGATTTTGCAGATACGAATGACCTTACATTTGATCTTTTTGATAAAAAGGTCATCATTGACGGCAAAACCACAAGAATACTGAAAACTGATGTTCTTTTTGAGCAGTTTAACGCTATCGCAGGTGAACTTTCCGAAGCTGACGAAATTTTTAAGGCTTCAGAATTTGAATTCTCTGCTGATAAATTTATCAGAAAGCTTGCTGTTGAAGTGCTTTCAAACAACGGCGTTACAATTACTCTTGACAAGTTTGTTTCCGAGTATGTAAACAAGTACATAAATCTTTCAGAAGAAGAACTTAAGGAAAAATCACACGGTATCAATATTGACGGAAACAGCACTGCTATGGCTGCAGTGAAGATAGCATTTACCGATGCACTTACAAAGTCTGATCTCTTTGAGTACAGCTATTCCGTTAATTCAGACAGTGACTACGTTTCGCTTATGAAAGACCTTGAACAGAAGGAATTTTCAGGCTCGCAGGGTTCTGCCGAAGAAAAGTTCCTTATTTCCAAGATACTTTCATTCAGACCTGAAAGCTATGGTATTTTTGCATATACGCTTTACAGATATCCCGAGGAAGAAGCTAATCTCGAAAAGCTTGCAAACTTCTGGAATGTTGCACCTGTAGATAAAGCTACACTTCAGCGTATTATTTTTGATTCCTATCTGAATGCTGATCTTTTTGATGAAAACGGCAACTTTGTTTCGGGGATCAAGCAGGCTGAGATCATAAAGGACGAACTTGAAAAAGTTAACGTAAAGTATGGCTTTGAGGACAGAAGCTATATTGACGAGCTTGCTGAATATATCAAGGATGCTGATATTCGCAGCAGAAGCTTTAACGGAACTGTTTTTGACACTCCCGAGGCTATGAAGCGCGCAGTAGCAAATGAACTTGAACTCCAGACACTTTGCATAAATCTTTCTGCTCTTAACGAAGATGAACTCAATCAGCTCAAAAAGCATATTGAAGGTATTACTATTGACGATGTCACAAAGTCAAAATATCTTCTCAAAGTTAAGATGGCAATGAACTGCGTTGAGGAAAGTATGCTCGATCAGCTTTGCCTTGGTCTGCCAACGCTTGACGCTGATGAAACTATCAAGCTTCGTGATGATGTCCTTAAATCCGGATATGCGGAATCTGTTATAAATGCCAAGCTTCCCGATATCAACAATCACCTTGATATCGCATTTACAGAGGAACTCGACAGAAGAATTGCAAAGCTTGATGATATGGATACTGCCGAGATATCTACCCTGCTCCAGAGTGTAAATTCTGGCAGATATCCTGCTGTAATGGCTGAAAGCTATACACGCAAGATAGAGCAGTTTGCAGATGATAAGATCAAGGCTGAGATCAATCTTATTTGCAGCGGTATGGATGAATTTACACTTGATATGCTTACAGATGCAAAGCTTAAGCTTTCAAGTGACAAGTTCCCCGAAAAGTACACGAGTGCATATATCGAAGAGATCGACAGACTTATCGTTGATTACGAGCATCACGAAGTTGAAAAGCTTTTTGAAAATGTTGATTTTGCAACAGAAGAAGAACTTGAAAGCATCAAGTCCGTTCTCAGCGAAAAGAGCTACAGCGATGAACTTATCGCTCCCTATATGGTCAAGGTCGCACAGCGTGAACAGACCCTTATTGATGAAGAACTTGCTTCAATGTGTGAAAACATCGAAAATATGGAACAGGATCAGCTTGATGAGCTTCGTTCAAAGATCAATTCTTCCGATAAGAATTACAACAGCGAACTCAAGGATAAATGCTTTGACAGAATTGACCGCCGTGAGGCTGAACTCAAGAACTCTGAGCTTGCTGAACGCTGCAAGTATATCTTCTCTATGAATCAGGACGCTTTGAATGAACTCAAAGATGTTCTTCTCAGCGGTACTTACGATGAATCTATCACAACAGTTTATCTCAAAAAGGTAACCGAACGTGAAGATGAACTTCGTCGTGAAGAGCTTGATGAACTCTGCTCGGGAATTTCCGAAATGGATATCGAACAGCTTGAAAAGCTCAGAAATGAAATTGCTGAAAACGAAGAATATGTTGCAATCAGCGATGAATATTATGCTAAGATCGATGAATGTATCGACAATATCAAAAATGCTGAATATAACAAGCTTCTTGATACAGTTCAGAATATGTCCGAAAGTGAGCTTGAACAGTTCAAGTCTGATCTTTCCGATAAACTTGCCGATAACGAAGTTACACTCGAAAACTTTGAGCGAGGTGTAAATAAGATAGCTGAAAGAGCTTCTGTTCTTGAAACAGAAAAACTTGATGCTATCATTGGTGATATTACCACCATTGATGTTGATAAGGCAATTTATGCTCTCGATACTATTAAGAATGGTGATTTCCACGAGGATAAGAAGACAGAACGAATTGAGCAGCTTGAAAACAGAATAAAAGAACTCCACATTGAAAACATTGAGAAACTTATGGACGGCGTTGAAAATATGTCTAAGGAAGAGCTTCTCGCTGTTAAATCAAAGATCGAAGAATACAGATGTCCTCTTGAACTCAAAACGAAGTACATCGTTAAAGTCGATGAGTGCCTTTCTTTCCTTGCCGAAAAGGAAGTTACCGATATTATCGGAAATATCAACAATCTCAGTGCAAAGAAGTCGCTTGATGTTATAGTTCGCCTCAGAACAATGGCTCTCGATGATACAGTCAAGAACAAGTATCTTGATATGATCGAATCACATATTATGGAACTCAAAAATAACGAGCAGAGAACATATATTATGTTCCTTAAGCAGAAGATCGATGAGTTCAATGTTTCAACAGCAAACTTCCTTGTTCCTACTCTTTCAAACCTCTTTTACCCTAAGTATGATGAGGCCTGCAAGAATTATATCTCTGTCGGAAGATATGAACTTCCTATCTTTCTCCATGACAATTCGGGAGATAACGGTTTTGCTCTTACAACAGAGTATTTCTACTTTATCAATAAGGGCGTGTTCAATCGTATTAAGATCGACGATATCGTTTCGTTCCAGGCTAAGAAGTCGTTTGTAAGCACATCTATCGTTGTGACTGAGAGAAACGGCAACACCAACGAGATCAACTGTGCAATAAACAAGAATACCATTGACGGCACAGCTAAGGCTATGACTGCTCTTGTTAATTACATAAGAGATCAGCGTTCTGCTGAAAAGATGAAGGAACTCCTTGAAAATGCCGTTAAGGAAAGAACGCAGGAAATACCTGTTGCTGCTATAAACGCAGCAGTAAATGAAGCTCCTGCACCTAAAACTGAAACCGCTGAACCGACAGCAGAAGCAGTTGAAGAAAAGACCGAAGCAGCTGAAAAAACGGAAGAAGCACCTGCCGCTGAAGCAGCAGAGGAAAAAGCAGATGAACAGCCTGCTTCTGAAGAACCTAAGCCTCGTTTCTGCGACCAGTGCGGCGCAAGAATAACAAGTCCAAACGCTAAATTCTGCGCAGAATGCGGCAACAAGTTATCATAACCAAATAAAAGTACAGCACCCTTGCATTGAACCTGCAAGGGTGCTGTTTTTTATGACAAAAGACAAGGAAGAAATCAAAGAATAAAGCAAATAAGTCCGCCGCAGCCTTCGTTGATAATACGTTCAAGCGTTTCCTGGAGTTTGAGTCGAGCGTCAACGGGCATCTTATAAAGCTTGTTGTGCAGACCCTCATTAACAAGGTCGTGCAGAGATTTGCCAAAGATGTTGGAGTTCCAAATTTTTGTTGGGTCATCATTGAATTCATTCATAAGATACATAACCAACTCTTCCGACTGCTTTTCCGAACCGACTATCGGGTTGACTTCGGTGACGATATCAGCTTTCATCATGTGAATTGACGGCGCAGAAGCTTTCAGACGAACACCGTATTTTCCACCCTGCTTAACGATCTCGGGTTCTTCGAGTGAAAGATCGTCGATATCGGGCATAACGATGCCATATCCCGTTGCTTCTACTTCATTCAAAGCATTTTCTACTTTTTCATATTTCTTTTTGATAGCGATAAGGTCTTTCAGAAGCGGCATAAGGTCATTGTCGTTTTTGATATCAATGCCCGTTTCTTCGCCGAGAATTTTGTAGAAAAGTTCACCGTCAAAGTCCAGCCTAATGCCTGCACTTCCCTTTCCAAGGTCGATTTCAGATATCTGCGAACCGGATATGTATTCTCCGTCCGAAAGTCGCTCGGTGAGCTTAGTCATATCACGGATATGTCTGATGTTTTCTGCAGCTGCTCTAATTGCGGAAACAACACTGCTTTTGAGCCAGTGATTTTTGTCGAGTGCCGTTATCCATTTCGGCATAGTGATATTGACTTCCTTAACGGGAAATGCGTAAAGCACCTGCCTTAAAATATCGCTTATCCCCTTCTCATCGAGTTCAAGACAGTTTACGGGAATAACTGGAGTTGAATATTTTTCTCCAAGCTCTGATGCAAGCTGCTGTGCGCTGCTGCTTTTCGGGTCAAGACAGTTCAGAACGATTACGAACGGTTTATTGATCTCGGTAAGTTCGTTTATTACGCGCTCTTCGGCATCACAATATTCATCACGGGGAATGTCGGTGATGCTGCCGTCTGTTGTAACAACAAGACCTATTGTCGAGTGCTCCTTAATGACCTTCTGCGTTCCGATCTCGGCTGCCATTGCGAAAGGAATTTCCTCCTCAAACCAGGGAGTCATAACCATTCGAGGAGCTTCATTCTCGATGTAACCGATCGCAGCAGGAACGATATAGCCTACACAGTCTATCATTCGGACGTTGAAAACAGCATTGTCCGAAAGTATTATTTCTACCGCTTCTTCGGGAATGAATTTGGGTTCGGTTGTCATTATGGTCTTGCCTGCAGCTGATTGAGGAAGTTCATCAATGGCACGTTCTTTGCGGAATTCGCTTGTGATATTCGGAATAACGAGCGATTCCATAAATTTTTTTATAAAAGTTGATTTGCCTGTTCTGACCGGTCCGACAACACCGATGTAAATGTCGCCGTCAGTTCTTTTGGCAATGCTGCTGTAAATATCATTATTGACCATTCCGGAACACCCCTTTTACATTATTGGAATTATCAGCATCATATCATTGCCGATCATCTCATCTTCTATGTCGTTTTCATCCATTATAAGTTTTGCGGAAGAGTGGTAACGCTTGGCGATATCCCAAAGACTTTCACCGCTTTCGCAGAAGTAAAGCTTCAATGCACAGTTTTCGTCCTTTTGTATAGGAGCATCTTCGTCTGCATAAATATCGGTGATACATTCCGCTGTCTTGGTACAGCAAATACTTCCGCAAAGCTTTAATTCTGCCTTTGCATCTACAGTTCCCTCAGATAAAATATTGTATGAGCAGGAAGTAGGTATCACGCTGATACTGATATATGCTTCATCGGAGATGTTTTCAAGGGGAATGCTGTATGTAAAGTTCTCTTCCTTGTCAGCAAAAATGCTTTTGTCGTCCTCTGAGCTTGCAATAAGTGTACAGCATATAGTTCCGTCTGCGGTTAGTTCATTGCTCTCATTGTTTGCTGTAAAGTGACAATTCTTTACACTTGCTGTGACACCGTAAACACGTTCAACTTTGTTTTCACCGGTATCAAATGAACAGCCTGCAGAAAATGTAGTGTTTATCCATTGCGGCATAGTATCGTAATGGATAGTTTCTCTCTGGTCGGAAGTTCCAAAAGAGGTCGAATATTCGTCACAGACGAGTTCAAGCGTTCCCATTCTGTATGCATTGCACTTTATCATTATCGAAATGGAGCAGTCAACGACTTTGGTGTTTCCGTCACCGTCTGAACGGGGCATTATTTCGCAGTTCATTATCTCTGCTTCAATATTGCAGTCAAATCTGTCATCAATACCCTCGATATCGATTATTTGCGAGAATGGAAGTGTAAACGTAAGCGTTTCGATCTTGTCTTCATCGCAGGTGTAGAACATATTTATGCAGATCTCGCCCTTTGCGACCATTTTATTGGCGATTATCTTTTTATCAGTTGAAGAAACACACGCATCATAGTAAAGTATGTCGTTTATGGCAGGTTTTGAGATCCCAAGTTCAAAATCGTCGGTTATTGTGATCTGTTTTTCGGCATAAAGCTTGTTCACGGGGTAAGTTATCGGTTTTTTGCATAGTTCGATGTCCATTCCGTAAGCATCACAGACAACTTCCTGCCTGCTGCTGTCGGTGACGCATATATCGGTCGAAACAGCTCCCCTGATGTCAAGTCTGCGTGAATTTACTGCACGGCAGTTGATGTAGTCAACGCTTGGCTTTATACAAACTTTGGGTTCATTGCAGGATCTACCGAGTTCAACTGACTTCGTAAACATCATTTTCTGGTCTACAACGTGAACAGTGCAGCTGTTTTCGTCATTATACGCTATCTTTATGTTTACGCAAAGTTCGTATGTGAGTTTGCTGCCCGAAACGCTGTATGAAGCTATCTTCGGCGAAGTGAAACATTTCAGTATCTTGAAAATCTCGGGGTAATAATCGGGAAGAACATAGTCAAGTTCGATCGACTGCTCCTGTTTGGTTTTCAGGATCAATTCGGACGAACATAACTCTTCCCTGTTGATTTTAAGTTCCATAGGTTTTCCTCCTTGTTTTGTCGTGGTAAAACAATTTTAATGATAAAAATTTCTCGGTAAGAGCATTTTTGTATCATCACCTGCTTTGTTCAATAATATTCAAAGCTAAGGGCTTGTATGCTTATATAGAAGCAAAAGATATGAACAAAAAATAAAATTTTGAAAACCCCTTGCATTTTTTATGTGTATGTTGTACAATGTAATCAATTACATAAGAGGAGGATTTTGTCATGAAATTTGCAGACGGCTTTTGGCTTAATCAGAAAGGCTATGATGTAAACTATGCATCACAGGCCTATGAGATCAAGACAGGCAAAAACTTTATAAATGTCCTTGCGACCACAAACTATATCCAGAACAGAGGTATGACCCTCGGCGGACCTGTTCTCGATATCACCTATTCCTGCACACAGAAAGATGTTATCAAGGTTTCCATAAACCACTATATGGGTACACTTGACAATGCACCTAAGTTTGAACTTTATGAAGATCAGGGCTTTACTCCCGAGATCGTTGACGGCGATGATTTTGTTGAACTCGTTGCAGGCAATACAAAGGTACACATTTCAAAGTATAGCTGGAATGTTCAGTTCTACTACAAGGACAAGAAGCTCACCGGCGGCGCTTGGAGAGCTACAACTGTTGTAAATGAAAGTCAGTTCAAGGTTTCCAGTAGACTTGAAGCAACACAGGACGATACATTCTGGTCTTATCCTCGCGATAAGCGTAATTCCTATCTCCGTGAGCAGCTTACGCTTTCCGTTGGTGAATGTATCTACGGCTTTGGCGAAAAGTTCACAACATTCGTTAAGAACGGTCAGAACGTTGAAACATGGAACTCTGACGGTGGTACTTGCAGCGACCAGTCCTATAAGTCCATTCCGTTCTATATCTCTTCAAGAGGATACGGTATCTTCGTAAATTCCTCCGATAAGGTTTCTTATGAAGTTGCTTCCGATACAGTTTCAAAGGTTTCCTTTACTGTTCCCGGCGAAAAGCTTGAATATTTCGTTATCGGCGGTGAAAACCTCGAAGAAGTTATCTCAAATTACACAACACTCACAGGTAAGCCTGCACTTCCTCCTGCTTATACATTCGGACTTTGGCTCACAACTTCGTTTACAACAAAGTATGATGAAGAAACGGTTACTTCCTTTATCGACGGTATGGCTGAAAGAGATATCCCTCTTCAGGTATTCCACTTTGACTGCTTCTGGATGAAGGAATTTGAATGGTGTAACTTTGAATGGGACAAGCGTCAGTTCCCAGACCCTGCTGCAATGCTCAAGCGTCTTAAAGCAAAGGATCTTGAGATCTGCGTTTGGATCAATCCTTACATTGCACAGCGTTCTGCTCTTTTTGCAGAGGGTAAGGAAAATGGTTACTTCATCAAGAATCTTGACGGCAGCGTTTTCCAGTGCGATATGTGGCAGCCGGGTATGGCAATTGTAGACTTCACAAATCCTGATGCTTGCAAGTGGTATGCAAGTAAGCTTAAAAAGCTCTGCGAAATGGGCGTTGACTGCTTCAAGACCGACTTCGGTGAGAGAATCCCGACAAACGTTAAGTATTTCGACGGTTCTGATCCTATCGCAATGCATAATTATTACACATATCTTTACAATAAGACTGTATTCAATGTTCTTAAGGAATATTACGGTGAAAACAAGGCTTGCCTCTTTGCTCGTTCTGCAACAGTCGGCGGTCAGCAGTTCCCTGTTCACTGGGGCGGCGACTGCTCTGCTGAATACACTTCAATGGCAGAAACACTCCGCGGCGGCTTGTCACTCTGCGCTTCAGGCTTCGGCTATTTCAGCCACGATATGAGCGGATTTGAAGCAACAGCAACACCTGATATCTACAAGAGATGGGCAGCATTTGGACTGTTCTCCTCACACTCAAGACTCCACGGAAACTCCTCTTACAGAGTGCCTTGGCTCTTTGACGAAGAATCCGTTGATGTTCTCCGTTTCTTCACAAAGCTCAAGGGTAAGATGATGCCTTATATCTGGGCACAGGCTAACAAGACATCAACTGTCGGCGTTCCTATGATGAGAGCAATGGTTATCGACTATGCAGATGATCCTGCTTGCCTCTACCTTGACAGACAGTATATGTTTGGTGATAATGTTCTCGTTGCTCCTGTATTCAACGAAGAGGGCACAGCAGAGTTCTATGTTCCTGCAGGCGTATGGACCGATATCATCAGCGGAAAGAAGTACGAGGGCGGAAAGTACTACAATGAAAAGTTCGATTACTTCTCTCTCCCCTGCCTTGCAAAGCCTAACAGCATAATTGCTTACGGTGCATTTGAGAAGAACTTTGAATACGATTATCTCAACAATGCAGAGATAGTTATTTATGAGCTTGAAAACGGTAAGTCCGCTTCATGCACTATCTACGATACAGATTCCAACAAGGTTCTGGAACTTACAGCCGTAAACAACAACGGCACGATCGATGTAAGCTTCACAAAGAATGCTTCACCGTTCAAGATCACTGTTTCGGGCGGCAAGACTGTTGAAGTTCCTGCTAATTCCGATGGCAAGGTTTCTATCGCACTCTAAATTAATGCTTATAAAAGCTCACACGGTTCAAGTGATCGTGTGAGCTTTTTCTGCGAATTATTTTATGTCGATTTATAACCGAATTTATTAAATTTGAAAAAAACTATTGAATAGAGTGTCGTTTTGTGATAAAATGAATAAGATAAAATCACATTGTTATAAATGAAAGGATCTTTAACTATGGTAACATCTAAATTTACCAACCTTATCGACCTTAGCGATATGCCCATTTCTTGGTGGAACGAAATCGTTTCGCTCGGTGCAAAGATCGCAAAAGAACCCGAAAAATATGCTCATGAATGTGACGGAAAAATTATGGGTACGCTCTTCTATGAACCGTCAACAAGAACGCAGATGTCGTTCCAGACAGCAATGCTTCGCCTTGGCGGAACGATAATTGGTTTTGATAATCCTGCGACCTCATCGGTTTCAAAAGGTGAAAATCTTAAAGATACAACAAAAATAGTTTCGGGTTATGCAGATGTCTTGGTAATGCGACACCCTCTTGAAGGATCTGCAAAGGCTGCTGCATTGACAGCTGATTGCCCTATCATAAACGCAGGCGACGGCGGACATCTTCATCCAACACAAACCCTCACCGATCTGTTGACTTTATACATAGAAAAAGGAACTATTGAGAACCATACTATTGGATTCTGCGGTGACCTCAAAAACGGTCGAACTGTTCATTCTCTCTGTAAAGCAATGTCCTGCTATAAGGGCAACAAGTTCATCTTTATATCAACTCCCGAGCTTAAAGTTCCGTCATATATAATTGATATATTAAAGGCTCACGGTTGTGAATTTACTGAAGTTGATTCACTTGAAGAAGTTATTGACAAGCTTGATATTCTCTATATGACACGAATCCAGCGCGAGCGTTTTTCTGACCTTGATGAATACGAAAAGCAGAAAAATGTTTACCGCCTTGATACGGAAAAAATGTCCAAAGCAAGCAAGGATCTTATCGTTCTTCACCCTCTTCCGAGAGTTGATGAGATCGATATTGCAGTTGATGATGACCCCCGTGCAATGTATTTCAAACAGGCAAAGAACGGAATGTATGTCAGAATGGCGCTTATTCTCACTGTTTTAAAGAATGAATATCCGTCTACACTTCTTAGCGGAAATATTCACAACAGTATCAGATGCACAAACCCTAACTGCATTACTCACAAGGAAGCATATCTGCCGAGATCATTCAGAGGTAATGGAGATACTCTTGAATGTGAATACTGCGATGAACGCATTTTAAATCAGCACTAATATATAATACTAATTCTTGATCAACCTATAGACAAACTCTCGGCTATAATAAGTTCATTCGGCGTCAAGCTCCCTTGTCAGGCAACAGTCTGCCTGTGGTCGCTTTTCTTGACTGAACTTATTCTATCTGTCGATTTTGTCTATAGAACGATCAAGAATTAGTATAAAGCCGTTTTTGAACTAAAATCAAAAACGGCTTTTGTAATTGTAACAGCCTGACAAGAATTAACTTATCAGGCTGTATTTTTATGAATCTTATCAGGCTGTATTTTTATGAATTTGAGTTATCTTTTTCGCGAATTTCAACTCGTCTTATTTTTCCGCTGATAGTTTTTGGAAGTTCATCAACGAATTCGATAACACGTGGGTATTTGTAAGGTGCAGTCTGGTTTTTAACGTGTTCCTGAAGCTCTTTTACAAGCTTTTCGTCGCCTTTTTCCTTGTATGCCTTGGTAAGAACGATAGTTGCCTTAACGACCATACCTCTGATCGCGTCCTTTACGCCTGTAACAGCAACTTCAAGAACCGCAGGATGTTCCATTAGAACGCTTTCGATCTCGAATGGTCCGATTCTGTAGCCCGAGGACTTGATAACATCGTCCTTGCGTCCGACATACCAGAAATAGCCGTCATTATCCTTGTAAGCAAGGTCGTTTGTGTGGTAAACTCCACCTCTCCATGCCTCGGCGGTAGCCTCTGGGTTCTTGTAGTATTCCTTGAAAAGACCGATCTTCTCTTTGGTCTTGGGAATTATTACAATTTCGCCCTCCTGACCGTTTTCAACCTCATTGCAGTCATCATCATAGATCTTTATGTCAAAAAGCGGTGTAGGAATACCTGTTGAACCCGGCTTCGGCTCCATTTCACACATATTTCCTATCGCAAGAACTGTTTCAGTCTGACCGTAGCCCTCCATTACCTTTAAACCAGTAAGGTCATACCAACGGTTGAATACTTCGGGGTTAAGAGCTTCGCCTGCAATGCTTGTGCGTTCAAGATTGGAGAGATCATAACCCGAGATTCCCTCTTTGATGAACATACGGTACATTGTCGGAGGTGCGCAGAACGAAGTAACTTTATAATCCTGGATCTTCTTAAGAATATCATTTGCATGGAAACGGTCAAAGTCGTAAACAAACAGGCAAGCAGCGCAGAGGAGCTGACCATACATCTTTCCCCACATACATTTTGCCCAACCTGATTCGGAGATAGTAAGATGTAGGCTGCCCTCGTGGAGCTTGTGCCAATATTTAGCTGTAACAATATGTCCGAGGCAATAATAATGTGTGTGAACGACCATTTTCGGATAGCCCGTTGTTCCCGATGTGAAGTATATCAGCATATTGTCATTGACGTTGTTCTGAATTCTTTCAAGTTCTGTCGGGTATTTAGCACATTCAGCGTCAAAGTTCGTCCAACCGTCACGTTCACCTCTGACGATGAACTTTTCCTTTATGCCCTTGTATTCTTCAAGTGCCTGCTCAATGTGATCGGTAACATCACCGTCTGCGGTTGCGACAACATAGTTAACGTCTGCTGCTTCAAAACGGTAGGTGTAGTCCTTTTTCATAAGCTGATTTGTTGCAGGAATGAGAATTGCTCCTATCTTATCAAGCGCAAGAAGCAATATCCAGAACTGATAGTGTCTTTTGAGAACCGAAAGAACCATATCACCTTTTTTTACGCCGTGTGCAAGAAGCATATTTGCGCACTGATTTGATCTGACCGAAAGATCTTTATAGGTGAAGGTGTGTTCTTCGCCCTTATCATTGACCCAGACCATTGCTTTGCGCTCAGGCTCGTTTTTTCCTATAACATCGATTATGTCGTAAGCAAAATTGAAGTTTTCAGGAATATCAAAATCGAGGTCTTTGATAAGTCCGTTTTCATCGAAGGTCTCCTTGACATATTTTTTGTAAAGATCTTTCATTTCCATGGTTTATAGTTCCTTTCGATACAGTTTTTTAGGAAGCGGCTGCTCAGAGAATTTTGGAGAGCTTTTCAGAGTATTCTGCTCTGAATTCGGAAAAAGTGCCATTGTCAAGAGCATCTCTGATCTTTTCCATAAGTGTGTTATAGAAATAGAGGTTATGAATTACAGCAAGTCTTCCTGCAAGCTGTTCATTTGACTTGAAAAGGTGACGAATGTATGCTCTCGAATGATTGCGGCAGGTTGGGCAGTCACATTCAGGGTCAAGCGGAAGAGGGTCTGTTTCATAGCAGGCATTCGTTGCGTGCATTATTCCGCTCCATGTGAATATGGTAGCATGACGTGCATTTCTGCTCGGCATTACGCAGTCAAAAAGGTCAACTCCCCTTGCTACTGCTTCGATGATGTTTGACGGAGTGCCAACGCCCATAAGATATCTTATCTTATTCTTCGGCATAACGGGTTCAACATCTTCGATTATCTTGTACATCACATCGGTAGGCTCGCCAACTGCAAGTCCGCCGATAGCATAGCCGTCCATATCAAGTCTTGCAATTGCTTCCATGTGCTTTATTCTGAGGTCGGAGAAAGTACAACCCTGATTGATGCCGAAAAGAAGCTGATGCTTATTAATAGTATCGTGTAAAGCGTTAAGCCTTTCCATTTCGTCTTTGCATCTGTACAGCCAACGAACTGTACGCTCACATGATTTCTTTGAATATTCATAAGCTGCAGGATTTTCAACACATTCATCGAATGCCATAGCGATAGTCGATGCAAGGTTTGACTGTATCTGCATAGATTCCTCAGGTCCCATGAATATTTTTCTGCCGTCAACGTGGGAGTTAAAATATACGCCCTCTTCTTTTATTCTTCGAAGCTTTGAAAGGGAGAAGACCTGAAATCCGCCACTGTCGGTAAGTATAGGCTTGTCCCAGTTCATAAATTTGTGCAGACCGCCCATTTCTTTTATTACTCTGTCAGACGGACGAACGTGCAGATGATAAGTGTTGCAAAGCTCGACCTGAGTTTTCAGCCCTTTTAAGTCAATTGACGAAATACCGCCCTTGATTGCAGCTGATGTGCCAACATTCATAAAGCAAGGTGTCTGGAATGTGCCATGAACAGTTTCAAACTTGCCTCTTCGGGCTTTCCCCTCTGTTTTTAAAAGTGTGTACATATTTTCTCCTATCTTCTATAATCGTAGATATTTTCATCTGAACTGTATCTGTCGATCAATTCGTAAATATCAACGTAGTAATTCTTTTTATTGTTGCTGTCAACGTAAACTGTGACTTCTCTTCCAATGAGGTCAGAAATATTACCCATAATGTTATCAGAGTTGTAAAGATACTTTTTACCGCTGTAAGGGTCAATAACTTCACACTCGGCTTTATAGGGGTGTTGGTTATTTATGGTGACATACTTGTTTTTTTCAACATTTGTTATAACACCTGTCAAGCATTCACCCGATCGTATCAGTCGTTTTATCTTTTGGTCGTAAAGTATCTTTTTCAGAATGAAGAACAAACCAAGCATTGCAAATATGCCGCCCAATGGAATAATGACAAAGCCAAGAATTTTTGAACCAATATTTGTTATTATTTTCGATGGATCATCGGGAGAATAATTTATTATAATAGTATCTCCTTCACGCATATCCGAAGAATAATAGTCGAGAAGTTCTTCATATTGCTTGCCGTTTATTTCATATTTGACCCAAGCACTGTGTTTTGCTTTACGCTCGCCGTCACTGTCATAATAATATTCTTTTTCAATTCGAGAGATCACAGCATTTGTTTGCTGGGCATTCTTTAAGAAATTATTGTTATGAACAGAAATAATTATTCCTACTATAAGGAATATTATCCCAACAATCGCATAAATAATTCCCATAAGAAAGCTTACAGATGGTGCTTTTCTTAATCTATTCTTGTAGATCATAATGTTTTCTCCACGCTAAGATGTCATTGCTGGGTTTATGTCAAACTATCAGCATTGCGTCACCAAAGCTAAAGAATCTGTATTTTTCATCAACAGCGATCTTGTAAGCGTTCATTGTCTTTTCATAACCAAGAAAAGCCGATACAAGCATAATAAGAGTGCTTTCCGGAAGATGAAAATTTGTTATAAGTCCGTCAATTACTTTGAATTCATATCCGGGATAAATGAATATATCGGTGTATCCCTCATGTTCGTCCATATCATCAAAGAATGTTCCGACGCTTTCAAGTGTTCTGCATGAAGTTGTACCTACTGCGATAACACGGCCGCCCTCAGCCTTGGTCTGTTTGATGAGATCGGCAGTTTCCTTAGGAAGATAATAGTGTTCCGAGTGCATTTTATGTTCGAGAACATTATCTTCCTTTACGGGTCGAAATGTTCCGAGTCCGACGTGAAGTGTAACGTATGCAAGCTTTACACCCATATTTTCAAGCTCGGCAAGCATTTCTTTTGTAAAGTGCAAACCTGCTGTCGGAGCTGCTGCAGAGCCCAATTCTTTTGAATAAACCGTCTGATAACGTTCCTTATCTTTGAGCTTTTCCTTGATGTATGGAGGAAGCGGCATCTGTCCGACTTCTTCAAGTGCTGTAAAGAAGTTTCCTTCACACTCGAATTTTGCTATTCTGTTTCCACCCTCGACTGTTTCAATTATTTCGGCTTTAAGTCTGCCGTCGCCGAAGCTGAATCTTGCGCCCGGCTTGGCCTTTTTGCCGGGGCGAACAAGTATTTCCCACAGCTTGTCCCCTTTTTGTTCAAGAAGCAGAAATTCAACGCAAGCGCCTGTTTCTTCCTTTATGCCATAAAGTCTTGCCGGCAGTACACGTGAATCATTCATAACGAGCAAATCACCTTTTTTTAGGTAATCGCATAGATTATAGAAGTGACGATGCTCTATTTCACCGCTTTTGCGGTCGATTTTCATTAATCGGGAATAATTTCTCGGTTCGATTGGCGTTTGTGCGATAAGCTCTTCGGGCAGAGCGTAATAGAATTCCGATTTCAGCATAAAATACAAATTATCCTTTCACATCTGATTAAATATATTGCAGTTGATAAAATTTTACCACAAAAAAGCTATAAAGTCAAATGTATTTATATGATATTATATTAATTTAATGTTATTTTGGAAAAATCTATTGACAAATAGAAAGAATGGTGATAATATAAAACTTGATTTAAGATAGAGGTGCGGTATAGAATAGTAGATGCTGACAGACTGCCAAGTCGACTTATGCAGCATTGAAAGGCGCAGCCGCCGAAGATGATGATCTTGGCCGATCGTTTTCTGATCATGCATTTAATAGGTGTATGATTGTCATCATACATTACGAATGATGGAGTGCTATCGCATTTATGTGAAGTTATTTCAATATTCAGTATGATGAATCGGTTTTATACCGATTTTTATTTTTATATTAATAATTTTTAAGGGAGAAATCAGAATGAAAAAGTATAACGTAGGTATCATCGGCGCAACCGGTATGGTAGGTCAGAGATTTTCTCTGCTTCTTTCCAATCACCCTTGGTTCAATGTAGTCGCTCTTGCAGCTTCTCCGAGAAGCGCAGGCAAGAGATATGAGGAAGCAGTCGGAGCAAAGTGGGCTATGACTTCCCCTATCCCTGAGAATATCAAGGATCTTATCGTTATGGACGCAACTGCTGATGTAGAAAAGATCGCAGGCATGGTTGACTTCGTTTTCTGCGCAGTTGATATGAAGAAAGATGAGATCAAGGCTCTTGAAGAGCGTTACGCTAAGGCTGAATGCCCTGTTGTTTCCAACAACTCCGCACACAGATTCACACCTGATGTTCCTATGGTAGTTCCTGAGATCAACCCTGAACATATTGAGATCATTGCAGCACAGAGAAAGCGTCTTGGCACAAAGAGAGGCTTTATCGCTGTTAAGTCCAACTGCTCACTCCAGAGCTATGTTCCTGCACTTCACCCTCTTAAGGACGAATTCGGCATCGACAGAGTTCTTGTATGTACATATCAGGCGATTTCCGGCGCAGGCAAGACATTTGAAACAATGCCTGAGATCATCGACAATGTTATCCCTTACATCGGCGGCGAAGAAGAAAAGTCCGAGCAGGAACCTCTCAAGCTTTGGGGCAAGATCGAGGGAGATCACATCGAAAGCGCTAAAGAACCTCTCTTTACAGCACAGTGCTTCCGTGTACCTGTTTCCGACGGTCACACAGCTGCAGTATTTGTAAAGTTTAAGAAGAAGCCGACTAAGGAGCAGATACTCGAAGCTTGGAAGAATTTCAAGGGTGTTCCGCAGGAATGCAACCTCCCAAGCGCACCAAAGCAGTTCCTCCATTATTTTGAAGAGGATAACCGTCCTCAGGCTAAGCTTGACAGAATGATCGAAAACGGTATGGCTGTTTCTGTCGGCAGACTCAGAGAAGACAATCAGTATGACTACAAGTTTGCATGTCTTTCTCATAACACTCTCAGAGGTGCAGCAGGCGGCGCAGTTCTTCTTGCTGAACTTCTTGCTGAAAAGGGTTATTTTGATTAATGGATCTTTCGTTAAGAAAAGCAACAGGATCGGATTCGGCGACTATTGCTGCATATCTTAAAAAGCTTGCGGAATTTGAAAAACTTTCTGAATACTGCAATGTCACCGAGTCACAGATCTGTGGCTTATTGAACGAAGAAAACGGTCTGAATGCATTGATCGCCGAGAATAATGGCGTTCCTATCGGAGTTATGTCCTATTATTTCTATAAAATAGCAACTTTTTCGGGCAAACGCGTACTTTATATTGAGGATATTTTTATTGATCCCGAATACAGAAGATGCGGTGTAGGGAAAATGATGTTTGATAGAATAAAAGAGATAGGAAAAGAACAACATTGCTCACGCTTGGAATGGAACTGTCTGAACTGGAATACCTCTGCTCAGAAATTCTATGAAGAGCTTGGCGGAAAATGCAATTCAGATGAATGGCTTACATATACAATAAACCTTTAAACCATAAAAGGAGCCTAATATGAAAAACACTATTTTTACAGGTGCAGGCGTTGCTATCGTTACCCCGATGAACGCTGACGGAAGTGTTAATTATGATCAGCTCTGTGCAAATATCGATTATCAGATCGAAAACGGCACAGATGCAATTATTATCTGCGGAACAACAGGTGAATCTGCGACTCTTAACCATGAAGAACACGTTGAATGTATCAAGCGCTGCATAGAACACGTTAACAAGAGAGTTCCCGTTATTGCAGGAACAGGCAGCAACGATACAAGCTATGCTATCGCACTTTCCCGCGAAGCTGAAAGACTTGGCGCTGACGGACTTCTCGTTGTTACACCTTACTATAATAAGACTTCACAGCGTGGACTGGTTGCGCACTTTACAGCAATTGCTGACAGTGTGAACCTCCCTATCATTCTTTATAATGTTCCTTCAAGAACAGGTGTAAACATTGCTCTTGATACATATATTAAGCTTGCTGAACACAAGAACATCGTTGCTGCAAAGGAAGCAAGCGGAAGCATTTCTGCTGTTGCAAAGCTCATTGAAGCTTGCGGCGATAAGCTTGATGTTTACAGCGGCAATGACGACCAGATCGTTCCGATAATGTCACTCGGCGGCAAGGGTGTAATCAGCGTTCTTTCTAACGTTCTCCCCAAGGAAACACACGAAATGACTGAATACTGCCTCAAGAATGATTTTGCTTCTGCAGCAAAGCTTCAGATCAAGTATCTTGAATTTATCAACAACCTTTTCTGCGATGTAAATCCTATTCCTGTAAAGGAAGCTATGAACATTCTCGGAATGAATGTTGGCGAATGCAGACTTCCGCTTCTTAAAATGGAGCAGGCTAAGATTGATCTTCTCACAAACTCTATGAAAAAGGTCGGACTTGTTAAGTAAATCTGTTAGGAAGTGAAAAAATGATAAAAATTGCTATAAGCGGCGCGAACGGACACATGGGAAAAGTCATCAGCTCTGTTATTTCGGAAAGAGATGACTGCAAAACTATCGCAGGCATCGATATCAATACCGAAACCTACGCTGACTTCCCTATCGTATCTTCCCCTGCTGAATTGAACGAAAAGCCTGACGTTATCATTGATTTTTCCCACCCGTCAGCTCTTGATAAGCTGCTTGATTACTGCCTTTCAACAGGAATTCCTATTGTTATTGCCACAACGGGCTACAACGAGGAACAGACAGCGAAAATCAAGAAAGCTTCCGAGCAGATACCTGTTTTCTTTACATTCAATATGTCGCTTGGAATCAACCTTTTGACAAAGCTTGCAAAGACGGCTGCTGAAATTCTCGGAGATCAGTTTGATATTGAGATCGTTGAAAAGCATCATAATCAGAAGATAGATGCTCCGAGCGGAACAGCTATAATGCTTGCAAACGCTATCAATGATACGCTCAACGACCGCTGTCACTATGTTTATGACAGACATTCACAGCGCAAGAAGAGAGATAAGAATGAGATCGGTATCCACTCTATCAGAGGCGGTACGATCGTTGGTGAGCATGATATTATATTCTCGGGCAGAGATGAGGTTATCACACTTTCTCACCACGCTTCTTCAAAGGAGGTTTTTGCTGTCGGCTCTGTAAATGCAGCTGTTTTTATCAGTGATAAAACAGCGGGAATGTATGATATGTCTCAGCTTATCGATAACAAAGCATAATAATTTAAGCCGTTCTGATTTTTTCATCGGAACGGCTTTTATTGTTTTGATTTAACTGTGAAGTAATTGAGCTTTACTGCTGAATTTCGTTATTTATCATGTGAACATCGAGCTGATTGTAAGGAATAACGATGTCATTTTTGTCAAATGCATCTTTTATCTCTTCCAAAAGGTCAAAATAAACGGTCCAATAGTCCTCAGAGTTTACCCAAGCTTTGACAGAGATGTCGATAGAACTTGCTGCGAACGCACATATTCTTACAAATGGTTCAGGAGTCTCGAGCACCTTGCTGTTATTTTTCAAAACATCGGAAATAACCGAAATTGCTTTTTTAGTGTCGTTATTATATGATATCGACATAACGTGTTCAACGCGGCGTGTTTTTTCTCTTGTGTAGTTGATTATGGTTGCATTGGAAACTATGCCATTCGGAACAAAAATAGATTTATTGTCGTAAGAAACGATATTTGTAGCAAAAACGGATATTTCCTTGACAGTGCCTTCTGTTCCGTTTATTGAAATATAGTCACCGACACGGAAGTTCTTTTCAACAAGAACGATAACCCCGCCTGCGATGTTTGAAAGGCTGCTTTGGAGAGCAAGACCGATAGCGATTCCAGCTGAACCAACAACTGTAATGATCGAAGTCATAGGTACACGAAGTATCGTAAGTACAATTATAATTGTTATGCATAAAAGTACAACTTTTACAAGTGATTTCAAAAAGCCATGTACCGTTGAGTCGATACGGCTGCGATTCAAGCCCTTGGAAAGAAGCTTCATGATGATCTTGTTGATTATAGTGCAGATTATGTAAACAATAATTGCGGCTATAAGCGTGGGAAGATATTCAATGAAGTTTGACCATAGCTTTGAAAAGAAAGAAACCTTGATAACGCCGTCTTCAACATAGTCAGAGATATCAGGTACTGCGGATTCGATCTGTGATTCAAGCTGTGATATTAAAAAAGGGGTCATTGTTCTGCCTCCATTCAAAAATTAATATAATTATAGCACATATCGATCAAATAATAGTAAAAAAGCATACAATATTTGATTAATATTTTCTTAATCGATTATTTGAGCAAATGTAGTGGAATTAATAGATAATTCACAGAAAAACACATAAAAGTTTGTTATTTTTTTAGCCATAAAAATCTTGCTTTATTGTCGGAAATAGGTTATAATAATATAGATATTTTTTTTAAAGGAGATGTGGAATTATGCAAATGGAAGGCTCTTATGTAGCTGCAGTTGTACTGACAGGTCTTATCGTTGTATTTATTGCACTTGTCATTCTTATTGCATTCGTTTGGGTAATGGGTAAGATCTTTGATGCTTTCAAAGGCAATAAAGATAAGAAAAATGACAGCGGCAAAAAGACCGAAGCTGTTGCAGTCAAAGCTCCTCAGGCTTCTGCTCCCGCAATGCAGATCGAGGACGGCATCAGTGATGAGATAGTTGCTGTTATTGCCGCAGCCGTTGCTTCAATGTCAGGAAATTTTGCAATCAAAAGTGTAAGAAAAGCTTCTCCCAAGACATCACGCAGAAGTGCTTGGGGCTCACAGGGTATCGCTGAAAGTACCCGAGTATTCTAATAGAAAGGTAAAAACCAAAGATGGAAACTTTTATTCAATCCATTAAGGGACTGATCGACACCTCGGGTATTGTCAATATGACATTCCCGTCTGTTATAATGATCCTGATCTCTTTCGTGTTCCTGTACCTTGCAATCAAGCATCAGTTTGAACCGCTTCTTCTTTTGCCTATTGCTTTCGGTATGCTTCTTACAAACCTTCCGCTCACAGAAATGTATCACCCTGAGCTTTTTGATATCAGCGGCGGTCGTCAGCTTGATTTCGGTGAGATATTACATAACGGCGGTTTGCTCGACTTGCTGTATTTGGGCGTAAAGCTTCAGATCTATCCTCCTCTCATATTCCTCGGAATCGGATGTATGACTGACTTTGCTCCTCTTATTGCAAATCCTAAGAGCTTCCTTCTCGGTGCTGCTGCTCAGGCAGGTATCTTCCTCACATTCTTGGGCGCTGCTTGGCTTGGATTCTCACCTCAGGAAGCCGGTTCTATCGCTATCATCGGCGGCGCAGACGGTCCTACTGCTATCTTCGTTTCAAGTAAACTTCTCCGAAGCGGTGGATTTGATATTGATACAGGTACGATCGCACTTGCAGCTTATACCTATATGGCGCTTGTTCCTATCATTCAGCCTCCAATAATGAGAGCTCTTACAACCAAGAAAGAGCGTGCTGTTGTTATGACACAGCTCAGACAGGTTTCCAAGACAGAGAAGATCATCTTCCCTATCGCTGTAACAATAGTTATTGCACTCCTCGTTCCTTCCGCAGCTCCTCTCGTAGGTATGCTTATGCTTGGTAACCTTATCAAGGAAAGCGGCGTTTGCGACAGACTTTGCAAGACTGCACAGAATGAACTTATGAATATCATTACTATCTTCCTCGGTGTTTCCGTTGGTGCTACAACAACTGCTGATAAGATCGTTAATGCTAAGTTCCTTAAGGTTATCATTCTCGGCGTTATCGCATTCAGCATTGGTACTGCTGCCGGTGTTCTTTTTGGTAAGCTTATGTATCTTGTTACAAAGGGTAAAGTTAATCCTCTTATCGGTTCTGCAGGTGTATCCGCAGTTCCTATGGCTGCCCGTGTATCTCAGAAGGTTGGTCAGGAAGAAAATCCAAAGAACTTCCTCCTTATGCACGCTATGGGTCCGAATGTTGCAGGTGTTATCGGTTCTGCTGTTGCAGCAGGCGTTCTCCTCAGCATTATTCCTTATTGATTTATGGTATCAAAAAATCCCGATTTCAAACGAAATCGGGATTTTTTCTTTTATATTATTATTTATAAAGTGAAACGTTTTGGAAACCGTCAAGAAGTTTATCGAGATACTTGAATGAAAGCTGTGCTCCCTTTGCAACACAGGAAAGTGGATCGTCTGCAACGATACATGGTACTTTTATTTCACTTGAAATCAGCTTGTCAAGTCCATTTATAAGTGCACCGCCACCCGTAAGATAAATTCCGTTTTTATAAATATCTCCGACAAGCTCAGGCGGAGTGTTTTCAAATACAGATTTAATGTTTGCGACGATCTCATTTATGCTGTCAATGATCGCTTCGTATATATCATAATCTGATATCTGAATACATTCGGGAAGTCCTCTGATAAGATGTCTGCCCTTTACAACTATCGTTTTGCTTCCATCGGGATCAAAAACATTTGCAGCGGATATCTTTGCCATTTCGGCTGTCTTCTCACCAATGAGAACACGGTAGCGGTTGCTGATGTATTTTACGATCTCCTTGTCGAATTTGTTTCCTGCAACTTTTATCGATGCTTTTGCAACGATTCCGTTAAGAGAGATTATCGCTATATCAGTTGTTCCTCCACCGATGTCAACGACCATATTTCCATTTGGTGCTGAAATGTCAACTCCTGCACCAAGAAGTGCTGCAATCGGCTCTTCAAGTAGATATACTTTCTTCGCACCTGCAACTTTTGCAGCTTCAACAACTGCCCTGCTCTCAACATCTGTTATTGAAGACGGAACACACATTACGATGTTAGGCATAAGGAGCTTTTGTCCCGTTATTTTTTCAATAAAAGCAGTTACCATATATTCTGTCATTTTATGGTCAGAGATAACGCCGTCAGAAAGCGGTTGAACAACAAGAATGTGTTCGGGCGCTTTGCCGAGCATTTTATATGCTTCCGTACCTACTGCAATTACCTTTTCAGTTTTCGTGTTGAAAGCAACGATAGAAGCCTCATTGAGTACAATACCGCTGTTTCCCATTGTAATAATAACATTTGCAGTTCCTAAATCAATTCCAATATCCATTATATGTCATTCCTTTCGGGATTATAGTATTCTTAATTAGATAGTTGAAGCGGCAACCGCTGCGATTATCTCTTTTGCACCCATTTCAAGAAGAATTTCGGCGCAGGAGTTTATCGTTGAACCGGTAGTCATAACATCATCAACTATTATAACTGTTTTGCCTTTGATATCTATATTCTCACCTGCTGAATACAAGTGTGCGGCATTAGTTTTTCTGCGAGATGCGGATAGCTTATGCTGAGCAACAAAAGAAATGCTTTTTGTAAGTGCATTTCCGTAAATAGGTATGTTGAGCTGCTGCCCCAACGCGTCGGCAAGAACTTCCGCTTGGTTAAATCCGCGTTTGCGAAGTTTTGTTTTGGACATTGGAACGGGAACTATGCAGTCAGCTTTGAATTCATAAGAATCTGTTTCGATATCAGACTTTATTTTTTCGGCGAATAGCCTTGGAAAAACATCATTCTTAGTGTTCTTCAGATAAACAACTCCGCCTTTTGCACTGTCCAAATAATAAAACGCAGCATAACATCGTGAAAAGAGGTTTTCATTTCTGTGACATATACAACTGCTTGATATATTACCGCAGCCGCGGCAGAATTCTTCACCTGTGTACGGAAGTTCTTCAAAACAGCCTTGACAGTATTCGTATTTCCAGTTGATGACCTCTCCGCAGAGCGGACATCGGTTCGGAAATATCAGATCAAGAGTAAATGCCTTGACATTTTTGATATCAAACACCAAAATCCATCTCCTTGTCAAGCATTTCGCGCAAACAGCTATAGCGCATTGTACGTCTGTTGTTTGCAATCATAAATTCGACTGTTCGCTTTGAACCAACGATTATAAGCATCTTTTTGGCTCTTGTAACTGCAGTATAAAGAAGATTTCGGAAATATAGCTTCTCAAAATTTCCAAGCAGCGGAAGAATGACTGCATTAAACTCACTGCCCTGACTTTTATGTACGGTCACAGCATAAGCAAGTTCAAGCTGGTCAAGCATTTCTGTTGAGTATGAAACTATTCTTCCGTCAAAATCGATTACTAATTTTAATTCTCGCTTGGATATTTTTACAATAGTGCCGATATCACCGTTAAAGATACCCGAGCCGTTTTCACTTTCCTTTTTCCATATTATATCGTAATTATTTTTTATCTGCATTACTTTATCATGTTCGCGGAAGGTGTAGTTCATACCTTTTATCTCATTTTTGCCTCGTTCAGGCGGATTTATTGCGAACTGCAATGCATTGTTCAGCTCAACCACGCCGAGAACACCTTTTCGCGATGGGCAAAGCACCTGAATATCATCGGTCGGTGAATAATTATAAGCTTTCGGAAGACGTTCCGTGCAAAGCTGCACGACCGTTTCGGCTGCTTCCTGATAATCAAGCTTTTGTATAAAGAAAAAGTCATTGTCAGTTCGTGTAAGGTCGATGTTTTCGCCTTTAACGATGCGGTGAGCATTCATAACGATAGCGCTTTGCTGTGCTTGGCGGAAAATTTCGTTGAGCTGTACAACGGAAAGAACACCGCTTTCAATCATATCTTTGAGCAGATTTCCTGCACCGACAGACGGTAACTGGTCGCAGTCGCCTACCATAATAAGCCTGCACGAAAGCTTTAGCGCGCGGAGCAGTGACTCGAATAAAAGGCAGTCCACCATTGACATTTCATCGATTATCATAACATCGCAGGCAAGCGGCTCTGTTTCATTATGTTTGAAACGAAGCTTGCCCGAATTATCGAATGAAACTTCCAAAAGACGGTGTATCGTTTTTGCTTCGTATCCAGTAAGGTCAGAAATTCGCTTTGCGGCTTTTCCCGTTGGCGCGGCGATCTGGACTTTCATTCCACGCTGTTCATACAGCGAGATTATAGCTTTGAGAGTTGTGGTTTTTCCCGTTCCCGGTCCACCCGTCAGGACAATGAAGCCTTTGGAAAGTGCAAGCGAGATCGCTTTTTTTTGCTGCTCTGCATAAACGATATTTTTTGACTTTTCTTCAAGCTCTATCATCTTGGAATAATCATATTCCGTATCTTTCATAAATGAGTTGAGGACATTCAATCTGCCTGCAATATAAGTTTCGGCGTTGTAATATTCATATATATAGATATAATCGCGGTTCTGCCTGCGGCTGGTGTATAAAGCAAGGCGGTTTTCATCGATTTCCTCATCAATAACTTTATCAATAAGCTCTTCTGTGACGTTGAGGTATTTGGCGGTCGTTTCAACAAGGTGTTGGTATGGCAGACAAGTGTGCCCGAGATATGTATTCTCGGTAAGGATATAGAACATTCCTGCTTTCACTCTGCCCTCGCTGTCGGACGGTATTTTCATTTCCCCGGCAATTTTTTCTGCCTTGACAAAATCAAGTTCTATCCCCTGTTCACAAAGCACATAAGGGTTTTCCTTTATAACATCGACAGCATATTGTCCCCACCTTTTCCAAGCTTTTACAGCAAATGACGGACTTATGCCATATTGTGACAGAAAGATCATAAGTGTTCTTATGCCATATATTCGTTTGAATTCAATAGCCGCTTCCTCGGCTTTCTGCGGAGTAAAGCCTTTTACTTCTTTAAGTCGTTCGGGGTCATTTTCAAAAATATCAAGGGTGTTATCGCCGAATTTTTCAACTATTCTCTTTGCGAGTGTAGGACCAATGCCTTTTATTACGCCTGATGAAAGATATTTTAGTATCGCCGCGGAAGTTTCGGGAAGCTTTCTTTCGCAAATTTCGGCGCTGAACTGTGTTCCATAGCGTGGGTGATTCACATATTTTCCAGTAACGGAAAGAAGTTCGCCCTCTTCAACATTTCCAAGTTCACCGGTGACAACGATATCGCCGGCGTTGGTCGAAAGACCTACAACAGCATATCCGTTTGACGGATTTGAAAAAAGTATCTGATCGACAGAACCCTCTATTATTATACCCTGGTTTTCGTCCATTGCGTAAAACACCCAATCATTAACAAATATATGTTTTATTATATCACATTTCAATATATTTTGCAATATTTAAGCAGCAAAAAATAAGACCGCTGTCCTCAAACAGTGATCTTATCCTTTATATTATCAAATTTTTTGTCGCCAATACCCTTGACGTTCTTTATATCTTCTATCGAATTAAAACCGATCGTTTGAGCATATTCAACTATCCTTGCGGCGATCACATCGCCAATGCCGTTCAGCTGCTTTAATTCATCTGCAGTGGCAGTGTTTATGTTGATAAGTTCGTTTTGTTCCAGTTTTGGGGATGTTTCTGAGATTTCGGATGTGTAAGTTTGCTGTTTGGTTGTGACTGTTTCTGTAGGTTCGGATATTCGCGGGGTATTTTCCGGAGCCGATACTGTTGTAATTGTTTGAGTTTCGGAAGTCTGTGTTGTTTCTTCAGTTTGTGCAGTTTCTTTCCACATACTGTCAAGAGGTATCTGCGTTACTGCCTCGGAATAGCCAATGATCGGTTCTGCAAGCTTTTCTGAATCATACAGCGATATTACGAGTACAAATGCCAATACGGATACGATTGCCGCGGCAGCTTTTATAAAAGATTTTTTCACAATATATCACCGCTTTTTCCTTTATAATTACATTTTACAATATTTTTTGCCGATTTGCAAGCGAACATAAAATTTTTATTGATATTTTTTTATGTCAATTTACAGCTCATTTCATATAATGAAAAAGGAAGTGATAAAACTAAAAATGAAAAGAGGAGCTGCTATGGATAAAAACTATAAAAATGAAACAAGCTTGTTCCCGGAAGATACTCCGCTTGCAATGTGCTATGTTCCGTTTCAAAAATATGATGAAACCTACCCTGAAAATATTGCTCTTGAAAAAGGAACTGTCTTTCCTGAGCTTTATTTTCCGTTTTTAGGTGATGGAGGTGACTGCAATGATGTGTGCAGGTAATCTTTTAAAGGTCATACAGATGTATGACTTCTATCTTTATGACTTAAATTTGTTTCTTGATACTCACCCGAACGACAGAAACGCTTTGGCAAAGTTCAATGAGATAAAAGAACGCAAAAAGAAAGCTGTTGAGGCATACAATAAAAAGTATGGTCCGCTGACTGCACGTCAAAATGATTCCGATGAACATTTTTACTGGACAGATGATCCTTGGCCTTGGGAAAGGAGTGCTAACTGATGTGGGCTTATGAAAAGAAAATTTCATATCAATCATATACATAAAAGAGCAGGAACTTAAATCCCTGCTCTTTGAATTACTTTTCACTTTTATTCTTAAGAATATCAATTGCTTTCGTAAGGATGCGCTGCACTCGTTCGGGCAAAATTCCCATAAGCCCCGCTATTTCCATTATGGAAATAGCCTCAGCTACACAAAAAGCTATCACGATCGCATTTCTCACAAAATTAAGATCAGCCACTACATCTATGTAGTGCGACATCACGACGATGAGCAACGTGCCTACCTTCTTCACAAGTCCCTTCCAGCACGCCGCCGATGAGAGCGCCCCGCTTTCGGATTTGTTTGATTTTCCGAACACTCCCGCACAGAGTAAGCCCATCACGAAATCAATTGCCATAAAAATAATCAGCGTGAACACTGCATCATCCCAGCCGCCGAGAGCCTCAGCAATCGCCGATCCGATTACACCGGCAACACTGCATACCGCAATCATCTTTTCATTCATTTTATCCCTCCTAAATTATTTTTGCATATTTCGAGCTTATATTGATCCAGCCTGCACCGGATTTAAGCTTTCCCCACATCGAAGCGCCGACCTGCTCCACCTCAATGATCGTGTAAATGCCGCCGCCCCGAATGATGCCAACAGCCTTATTCGCAACGCCCGACTTACATCTGATGTTGAGCGCATCATCAATTATCTGCACCTTAAAAGGCACTTTCGGCAAAGCTTCATTAATAGGCTCATCTACTTCATCACAGCGCATTATGTATGCTACACGATTTTTGAATGCCTCAAATCTCGCATTTGCTACTGAGGCTGGTTGATACTTAGTCGGCGACCAGTACAGCGGGCATTGCTTGCCAGTGACATCATAATGCCTTATAATATCGTTCGTTGGATCGAGCTTAAACTTATTGCACAAATACGCACAAAGTTCCGCAAGGCTCTGCTCGGTTGCCGCCGTAAACTTGCCGCAAACCGCATCGGAGATGCAGCACTCAATTGATATGCTATATGCATTCGCTTGATTACTGCAATAGCTCCATTCATTCAGCGGGATGCACTGAATTATCTCTCCTGCCAAGCCTATTATAAAATGGCTTGATACCTTTCGCCCACCATTTTTCAGATTTTCAAAATAATTTCTTTCTGCAAGAGCCGATGCTCCCGGATCACCTGTGTAATGCGTTACAAGTTTTCTCACACTTTTCAGCGGAATTTGTGGGCGACTGTACTCGTTAGGTGTGAGAAACATTTGTTTTATCTGCATTTTATATTCCTCCTAGAAAATCTTATAATGCGGCATTTCCTCTCCAAATAGCCAAAATCGCAAATGATCATCAAGCACTATGGCAATAAGCGAAATAAAATACCAAATAGTCGAAAACAACGGGCAAATCTGCCCTAAAAAGTTGCCCCAAAGCTTAGAATAATCCCAAACATTCAACCCGAGCCAAATATTGACAATGCAACCGCATCCAAACTCCAGTGCGGTAATAATTATCGCTCCGCAAAGCATCTGTACCACAAGCGGCATCTCCCACGGAATAAGCTCATTTATCAGCCCGACCGTCACAAAGCATACGCCGCCGAGAACAATCATAGTCCAGTGCGTATGCCCCCTGAACAGCAATTCAAGCGCACCGTAAATAATGCCGCCAATGAGCGCAAGAATAGCGTGCTTCTTAATTTTATTCATAAGCAATAGCCACTCCATTAAGCTCATCTATCGTCGAGCAAGCGTTGAGTGCTATTTCAATTGCCTGCTGCTCCGCCACTTTAGGCGCAACATAAGCAGCGATAGCCAACGATAAGCCAACTAAATCCTCGTAGTCCCATTCTGTACATTCTTCGCCCGTCGCATTCCATTTGAGGGGATAGTTGAGGTTCGCTCCTTTCGCACGCTCATACGATGATAAATTGCTGTTCAGCAAGCTCTGCTTTTCAGCGGTCACGCTGTACATCTTTCCGTCCGTGTGGCCGTATGGATGCGCTTCAAGCCATTCCGCAAGAGCTGCCTTGCTCTCTGCAATTTTATACGCTTTTGCTTCATCGATGTCCTCGGGCGTCGGAGATGTTGAAGCCGCCTCGGGTTCGCTGAACTGCCCTGTTGCCGCATTGTACAGCATTCCTGCTTTTACATTCGCATCGTCGGCGATGTGTACACAATTTTCTACTATTTCCGCCGAAAATCTATCCTCGATAGGCACGCCCGGAAAAGCCTCATCGAAGTCGGGGATAAGTTCCCTCACTACACAATTAATTATATAAGCATACATAAAAAATTCCTCCTTATAAGCTTTCGCCGATATACTGAATAAAAATTGCTCCAGCAGCCCCTCCAAAGCTGCAAGCAAGTGCCGACGCTGTAGTTGTCAGTGTTCCCGCAGCTCCGCCTGCTCCGATTGTGCAAGTAGCAGTATCTCCTTTCTGGAAAGAGATTATTGCACTTTTCACTTCTCCCGGCTGCCCAGCCGAGCAGAAAGAACTATCCTTATTGAATGCACCGCCACTCGCTCCATAGCCGCATCCCGTTGTAACCCCGAAGCACACTTCTCCATACACTGCCGCCCCGTTGAAGCCGTTTATTGGTTCGCCTCCGTGATATTGCTCTTTCGTTTTAAAGCCGCTTCCTCCCGAAGCTCCGCCTTTAGCAGATAAATAAGAGCCAAACGATGTTGTTTTCCCCGCTTCTCCGTTCGCTTCGACTGTCGAGCTCGATGTGCCTGACTTGGCTGAGCCTGCACCGCCGCCGCCAACGCAAATCACTTTATAAATGCCAGATTTAGGGCAAGTCCAGGTTTTGTTCGCTGTAATAGTCTCCGAATATATAGTTGCCATAAATTTCCCTCCTAAATTTTCAAAAGTCCCATTGCTCCGAAAGGCAGCTGCGATTTCGTTGATATGATATTCAGCCTTGCCGTGTGATCGGCTGTATCGATTGTGATGCGCTCATCTTCTCCAAGCTGAAGCAGAAAATCATCCCAAGTTTTCTGATATTGCGCAAATAAATCAGTAGTCGAAATAGTGCTTATTCGCCCGACCACAACGCCGCAATAATCATCGTCGAAGCGTAAATCCTTGATGTTTGCCTGCGTAATTTCCGCCGAATTTGCCGCAACTGTAATAGCCGCCAGTCCGAGGCAATACGCCGATGCATCACGCTGCAGAGTTGGAATAGCAGGCGTCGCCGACGGCTCACCCACCACAATATTCACATACACTCTGTTCGCAACGTAGTCACACTTTATTTCGATAAGGTCGATGCGGTCGAACTCTGTGTCACTCTCTGCAAGCGTCAATGGCAAGTCAGCAGGCGGTCGGTAAAAATGCCCGTCGATGTAAGCAATGCCCTTCTTCACTGTAAGCCCCATTCCGCTTTGTGCGGCAACTTGGAAATAGCTCGTATCCTCGGCTTTTATGCCGTTCGTGTAAAAGTCCCGAAAATAAGTAGTAAAATCATCGGGGCCGTATGCCACGTCGGGAAAAAAACCATATTCGTTTGCCATTTTATCACCCTTTCTATAATTTAAAAATTTCACTAAGCGTTTTAGGCGGTTCGCCTAAAGTTGCCGTGAGCGTCGCACTGTTCGCCGACCAAAATTCTTGAACTTCCGTGATTTGCTTGTTCGCCGCTAAGTTCCAAGCCGTGTTTTGAATTGTCACGGTGTCGCCAACAAAGAATTTCCGCTCCCAGTCGTCACATAAAAGAATGCTTGCCCCTAAGAAGTCGGTTGGCACAACATATCTCGACGCCGCCAGTTCATCAGCCGCAAGGAATGTGTCCCATTTGTTAAGGATAGTCCATTCGACCTTGCCTCTCGTTTCCACTTTAGTCACGGGATTTATACTCTGAAAAGTCTCAATTCTATCATACCCTTGAGCATCACCGAAAAATTCGGTGTACTTCTCAATATCAATGTGCGTGCTGTCGTTATACTGCTTCTTTGAGCCTACAACCACGCCCGTCACGGCTCCGCTCGGCGACTGCTGAAGCTCAAAATCCGATGCATTTTCGTACTCATCGGAGAAGATGCATCGGTCGACTTCCGACTGCAATATCGAGCGGTCGACACATTGCCGCCCACCAACTTCAATATGCACGTCGGACTTACCGTGTACAACTCGTGATTGAAGCCCCCAGCCTTTGGCGGTTGCGATATTCGCCGCAAACTCAGAAAGCTTCTTATATAAGAATTGTGCCGTCTGATAGCCTGCAATGTCGTCGACCTCATCGAATACGATTGCCCCGAACTGCCTTTTCGCATCGGCAAGATCGCCTGCATTTTTTCGCAGAATAGTGATTGCCGTGTCGCCTGCTTCATAGTCCGCAAGAATGCGGCGTTCAAGCATTCCGTCAAAGCTCAATCCCGACACTGTAAGCGTGGATTTTTCCCCCGCCGAAATAGAGCGTGAAGTAATTATTCCACAATGCTCCGACGCCCCCGTCATGGGGTTCAACTTTGCGAGTTCAATTACTTTTCCCACCGAGAAAAGCTCAATATTCCCCGTCGTGGGTGGGAGCTGAATTGTGAACTCATCGCCTTTCAAAAATTTACGCTTCCACAAAAGCTCAAACCACTCACCGCAAACGCCGTCAAGTGTCAGCTGTTCGCCGTCGATGTGATAGCAGTAAATATCCATTATACGCCACCTGCCTTTTCTGTAAATTCAATGTAAGCGTCAATTCCGTCAGTCCCAGCACTTGTCGAAAGCTGTATGCGATTTTGTCCGCTTTCAAGTGTAAGATACGTTGAGCCCCACTCAATAGCGATTGAAATGTCGGTGTATTTCTGCTCACCCTGCCTGCACCATTTTGCACCCTTATTGCCGCTCTGCGTATCGATGATTATTTTAGCTCCCTCGGGGAAATCATATTCGATATACAGCTGCTTCCTGGAATAAAAATCAGTAAGCTTTACATACGATAAAGCCTGCTTAGTTTTCACCACCGTCACAAAGCCCGTCGGGAGCGTGCCGCCATAGTCAAAAATCACAGAATTACCGCTTTTTGAGCGAGCAAAAACAAAATCCTGCTTAGAGGGAAAAGTCCACGGAAAACGCCAGCAAGCCATAGTTCCGCAAATCTGTTCGACGCTCTTAGCCTTGCTCCGCCAAAGCGGATAAGGGCATAAAAGTGTGACTGAAATTTCTTTTGGAAAAACGCTTTCCGAAGCTTCAGCGGAAATAAAGATGCAGTCGATCTCTTTTGCCTTTTCCTCATTATTATCGGAAATGTGCGTCAGCGTGCCGCTTCTGCGCTGCTTGAATAGCTTGTATACAGCTTCCTGCTGCCACGGCCGAAAAACTCTTATCTTGATGATGATCTGCCTGTCAGCGGCTCTGTATTTGCTCACAAATGAGCCATCTCCCGATCCATACGGGATAGTAGCGGCGGTATCATTTATTCCCCCACCGCTCCAGCCGACAAGCAGAAAGCCATTTTTGTATACAAGGTCGGTGCCGTTGTACCGCAATTTATATCTTCCTGCTTTTATCATTGCCTCAACTCCTTATGTTGCAATCAACGCAACAAGCCGCTGTGATGCCTTATCTTGATCCGCAAGTGTAGTCGAATTTCCGAACGTATTATACTGATTTATTACAGTTGTGTTGCCGCCCGATGCCGCATCTGTACCGCCCAAAGGCAATCTCGCTTTCGTGCCGTATGTATTCCCGTCGATAGTCGCAACCGTCGATGTGCCTAAAGCCGGTTCAATGCTTTTAAGCTGCTCCTCGAGATTCGTATCAATATCAATGTTGAAATACTCTGCAAAAGCCTTTACGATATTGTCGCACGCCAGCTTGATCTTGCTTGTCGAGGATTCACTCGTAAGCCCCGCAAGCATCTGATCCATTATTCCGCCGCCGATAGCAGCGAATTCCTCCGAGCTTGCCGTGATATTTCCCATCGAAGCTATCATTGCTTCCGATACCTGCTTTGATTTCTTATCGTAGAGTAAATTGCTGATTTTGTCCGACGATTTCGTGATATTTTCATATCGGAGTGCCACGCCATTGAGATCACTCGTGCTCAATTTAGCCCAGTTTTCCGCAAGCGCCGCCCCTTGTTCGAGCGACATCTCCGAAAGTGCTTCTATCATAGAATCGTTCATGCCATTATTGATAAGCTTCTGCAAATTCGTATAATACTGATTAAGCTGCTGCTGCTTTTGGCTCGCTTTATCGAGCTTGGCTGTGAGTTTGCCCTTATCATCTTTCTCGAAAGAATACATATCGGAAATATCTCCCGATAGCTTTGCTGAAGTTTTTTCATATCTGCTATTGTAACAGGTATGAAAGAAATAACAATGCTTTTTTGAATATCTTCAATTTGCTTCTGATACTCGGTGATCTCGGATTTTATGCTGGATTTAAGCTCTTTAAGATTTTCCTCGGCTACCTTTTTTCGTGCCGCCGTGATTTTATCGCCTGCGTATTCTTCGATCTCTACACGCTCATCGGCGCAAGCCTGATATACCTGATTGTACAGCTCATTCATTTCAGAAAGCGATATTTCGCCATCTTCATAAGCCTTTACGATATCGTTTACCTGCTCCTTTGCGATGCTCAATACTTCTTTTTGCCGATTTTGAGCCGCCTTTTTATCCGCCGCTACAAGCTTCTGATTTGCGTACTCCTCCACTTCTGTGCGCTTTTTTACGCACTTTTCAAGCGTCTGATTGTAGAGCTTATCATATTGTGCCCTGTTGAGAAGTCCGTTTTGGTAATCCCTCACAATCACATCAATAGCCTTTTTAGCGCTCTTAGCGTCCGTCACCGTCACGCCGATTTTATAATCATTGGGAACGGCGTCGGACATATCGCCCGAAAGCTTTCCCATCTTCTCGGTGAAGCCCTCGCTAAGTCCAAGCGCTAAATTTTCGCCGACCTGCTCCTTGAACACAGTCGATGGAGAATGTATGCCGAAAAAGCTTTTTACATTATCTAAAAGCTCGGAGCAAGCTCCCTTGATCTTATCCTTTACTTTGCCTACCTGCTCCTTGATGCCGTTCGCAATGCCTTCGATGATGTTTCGGCCAATGTCGAGTGCCGGCGTGATCAGCTCGGCAAAATCCTCGATTATCTTGTCGAAAGCCTCTTTAAGCTTAGTTTTAAGCCCCTGCACCCAGTCGTAAATTTTACCGCCTAAGTCCTCGAAGCTATCAACCCATTTCGTTCCGCCTTCTTTGATTTGCAGATAGATTTCGCCGAGACAAGCTCCGATCGTATCGATTATTTGCGGCAAAGCATTCGCTATCGCAACTTGTAAGCTTGCCACAACTTCTACCGCCGCCGTCAGAATTTGCGGCGTTGCCTCCATAAGTGCAGCAACAAGCTTTCCGATGATTTCGGGCGCACGCTCCAACAGTATAGGCAGAGCTGCAATAAGTCCCTCTGCAAGCCCTGTTGCGATAGCAATTGTCGCATCTACCAACTGATCTACATTTTCAATGATTGATTCTGTAAGATCAAGAATAAGCTGCACGGCTGCAGGAATAAGCGTTGGAAGCTGTCCGGCAATGCCCGATATGATCGTCGCCATTATTTCAATTGAGGCTTCGAGTAAAGCAGGCGCATTTTCAATAATGAAATTCACAAGGGAATTTATCACTTCAAATGCCGAATTCATAAGCGGCTCGAGATTTTCGGATATTCCTGCACCAAGTGCTGATACAAAGCTGATAGCCGAATTCATAAGATTAGGAAGAATTTCTGAAATAATATTCGGCAAGGCAGTTGCAACAACAGGAAGGATTCCCTCGATAAGCTGTGTAATGCCGTCAAGCGCCTTTTCCGCAACGGGCATAAGCTGATTGCCCGCAATTGTTGCAGCGCCAACAAAATTTGTGATAAGCCCATCGAGATCGGCTTCTTTATCAGCCAGTCCAACAACGAGATTATCCCACGCCGCTTTTGCGGATGCAAGCGAGCCGCTTATAGTGTCAGCTCCCTCCATTGCCGCATAGCCCGCCATTTTGTTCATCTCAACATAATCTACAAGCGCACTCTGCATATCCGCAAGATTACCCATTTGATATTGAGTTGCCTTACCGTTGGCAGCGTTCCACTCATTAGTTTTATCAATGATCTCCTGCATACCTTCTTTGGTAGGAGCTATACCAAGATGCAAATTATCAAGCATTGTGAAATTGCTTTTCATAATGCCGTTAAATGCATTCTGAATATTTTCCTGCGTTTCGCCGGTTGCCGCCACAAGATCGGCTTCTGCTGAAACGATCCTATCAGCCAATTCCGCCGCTTGCCGCTGTGCTTCCGGTGTAGTCGCTCCCATAGCATTGATAAGTCCGGTTGCAAGCCCGTTCACCTGCTCTAAGTAGTCGGCCGACGACATCTGCACATTTTTATATGCATTTTTTGCTCGTTCCTCTATGTAGCCGTATGCACTATCCCACATAAGCTCTGCACCACCAACAAGCTGCTCATAGTTTGCGTAAGCCTCTGTGCTATTTTTCACAAGTGCGCTTATGCCTGCAGCCGCCGCACCAACCGCTACACCGACTGCCTTTAAAGCCGTTGCAGCAATCTTTGAAGCTCCCGAAACAGCTTTCTGAAATCGACCCCATTGTCCTTCGGTACTTGCTGCATCGTCACCGGCTTTTTTGGCGCTTTCGCCAAGCTCTTTCATATCGTTTGCTGCTTCATCGGCTTCAAGCTTTGCTATGGCTTCATTATTGGCTTTCTGTGCAGCCTCCAGCTGATTAAGCGATTTTTGAGTATTGTTCGCCCCGATTTGATATTCACTAAGCTTTGAATTTACCGCCGCAAGATTTTGCTCGGCTTTTTTCACCTCTGCACTTTCAGCTCCGAACTTTTCTTTAGCTTCAGCCACCGCCGCCGATGCTTTATCCTGTGCTGATTTGCATTCCTCGAGCATTTTATTATACTCCGCAAGCTTGGCGTTCTGAGCTTCTACCTGCTTCTCATATATGCGCCCTTTGGCTTCAAGATCGGCTACTGATGCGCTATTTTTATCAAAGGAAGAAGTCACGGCGGCCATCTCTGAAGCCATTACTTTTACGCTCTGATTAATATTATTGATGGCGATTTTGAATTCCGCTTCACCGTCGAGCTTTATTTTTGTACCGATCTCTCGCTTTGCCAATCGCTTCACCCCCTATATAAAATTTGCATTCAACTGCAAAAATTGATTTTATTCCTCCACAAGCCGCAAAAAATACATCTGCATAATTTCTCCCGGTGTGGTAAGATTGATCCTTGCATAGTCTAAGCCCAGTTTATATCCCCTCATAAAAAGGCGTGCGACGCTTATGTCGCCGCACGCCCTTCCTGGTTTTTTTCACGTTCCAATTCCTCGAGATCAATATCCTTTTCTTTTACTTCGATCCCGTCGGGAATAGTGTAGCTCATTCCCATATTAAGCGTTGAGAAAATCTCATTCTGATAGCCTGTGATGTCGGCGGCATTCGCCACAAGAATGAAATACTCCTCGGGGTAAAGCTGCTTTTTTTCGCCATCTTCAAGCCCAAGCGAAATATCTGCATTGTGCTTAATGATCGCTGCATTCGCAAGCACAGCAAGCACAATGCTCATGCGCTTCATAAGTTCGGCTGTACCGACTTTGCCATCAAAATATTCGCCAAGCTTAGAAAGATCTCCACCTGCAATATCCGAAATTTTGAGCATCGCCCAAGTCGAGAAAAAGAGTTCGATCTTGTGTCCGCCAACCTCAATCGTGTTCATCCTGCTCACAGCTTAGCCCTCACTTTCCATGTTGAAGAATTTATTCAGCCAAGCCTTAGCCTCCGCCTCGGTGGAGAAGCGAGCAACCTTTTCATACGGTTCTTTATCGAAGCCACTAAGCGGCTCAAACGTTCCCTCACTTTCGTATGTACCCCATGAGATGGATTTTTCCTTAGTCTTGGCGGATTCCTTAGGCGGGTCGAATTTCGCCTTATAAATGATCGTTGCCTCATACAGCCGCTTATTATTTTTGAAAAGCGTCTTATAGTAGCCAACAGCCATATAAGGGGAAATATCATTGCCACCCTTAGTAAGTTCTTCGGGATTGCCGCTCTCTGAATCAGCCTCCGTGTATGTATGCCCAAACATTTTCGACTGCGCTTCAAGCGTCATGTCGTCGACGTTGAGCTTAAGCGTTCCCTCTTCAAAAATTGCCAAATTCTCTGCAACTTCATCGTCTCCGTAAAGAGGATTCTTGGAGAATTTTACTTCTCTATCGGCGGCGATAAGCTTGCCGAGTACAAAAGCTTTCCCCTTTTCGATCGTAGGATAAGCGCCCGGCGTGTATGCCGCAACGGGTGCTATGATTGGGAATTTTAATCCTATCTGTGCCATAGTCAAAGCCCTTCTTTCTTTAAAAAATCATTGAATACTTCCGACATTGCCTCGACCGCCTCATCTTCAGCAGCCGCCTCAACATCATCAACAAAAAAAGTAGGCGTTTGTCCGCTTTTTCCGTAATGCAGAATAAAAGCCTTTTCGATGTTGCGGACGCCTTTATCATCTCGCCCATCGGGGTATATTTCCATCGCTGGAACGCCGTCGCTGTCGTGAAAAACTTCCTCAGATGAAGTCACACTATCCAGCAGCGCCCCTGTTGAGCGCTTGCCTTTTACGACTTTCTGAATCCCTTTCCTCCATTCACGCACAACAATTTCAGCCCCTGCATCGAGCATTTCGCCGATGAGTTCATCATTATCAAGCTGTTCAAGCTTTTTCAGATCAGCCGCCAACTCGTCAAATCCACTCATGCTGCACTTAGCCACCGTACACCTCCACATCAAAAGAATAGTGTGTGTACCCCGTGCTTTCCTCATAATCTATCACAGGTCCGTCGACGCATATTTCATCGCTGCATTCCAAAGCTTCTTTAATGAGTTTGGGAATTTCCGAATATTCGGACTTTGTAAAAAAGCTCACTGCTATCCGTGTGCCGCCCTCGATCTCCGAGCCATCGCCCGAAAGCCCTATGCCGCTTTTGATCTCCTGCCATACAATGTATTCAGAGGATTTATGCGCCGTTCCGTGAAATACGGGCACACTGCTCGCACTGCATAATATGTTGCGGAATTCACGCGATGTCATAGCTTTCAGCCCTCCTTTGAAGTGTAAGCAATACAGAATGCGGCTTCGTTTTCGTGTTCGGCTGCACCTGCTTTATATCGTACTGCTGATTTGCGCCGACCTGCTCAGTCGGAATAATCACAACGTCTTGTGGCGAAACGTGAACGCCCCTCGGTATGCTTATTGTGAGATCAATTTCAACATCTGCCTGCTTTGCCATGTAAAAGCGAACTGTGCCGACAGTGCGATAAGCAAATCGCACAGACCGCTTGTTCATGAGCTTGTCAGCAGGGCGATCTCCCGGCTCGGCGGCATTCTGCACCGTGTATATTTCGGCAATACCATCATTAAATGATATCTGATCCTTCAGCATCATTAATTCCTCCCGCAACAGAGTTCGCCGCCCTCAGCGCTGTAATGCTTTCGGAAAAATTTTTTCGGAAATCTTCAAAAGCATCGTTGTATATATACCGTACCGCATCAAGGAAAAGCTGTTCGGCTTCACCGCTGACTTCACTTTCGGCATCTGCATCATCGCCGTAAAATTTCGCTTTCGGTGTGCCGATAAGTCCGCCGACTGTAAGTGCCGCACGTTTGGCGGCATTCTGTACTTTAGTGTCGGTGTCGGAGTCCTCCCATGTAATGTTGAGATGATTTTTGATATCTCCGATATTCAGCATTTTATTCCTCCTGCGCTGTAAGTATTGCGGCGATAATATCCGCTTTTACATTGCCGCTGCTCACACCCTCCACGCCTCGGAGCGTGCAAAGCTCTAAAAGCTGCGCCTTTGTCATAGCTTCAAGCTCCGTGCGTGTGTATGTCTCACTGTCAGCAGCGGCTTTTATTCCCCCGAGCCGTTGGTGGCGTCAGCCGCTTCTTTGATCTCCTTTGTATTCACGGGATCGTCGGCTGTATTCTTCACGAGTACTTCGAGGATTTCAGGCTCGAGATCGGAAATATCGCAAAGCACAAAAGCATTGTCATCAAGCGGCTTTCCGTTGCCTGTGAGCTTTATTTTATAGGTGCGATTATCTTCGAGAAATTTGTATTCGTCCGAATACTCGATCTTGCCGTTCTTGCCCGTGCCGATAAGTGCAAGGTATCTTTCAGGAAGCCCGATTATGCAGAGATTTTCGGGCATAGCCGCCGACTGTATGATCTCCATCGGGAAAGGAAGCACATCATTCCTGTACGATCCATCTGCCGCCCGCACTGTTGTTGCAGGCATCACCTTAAGGAAATAATCGAACGGATTTATCACAAAAATAGGATTGAGCACCGTTCTTGCGTTTCCGTTGATGTCCGTCGCAACAGTTTTGAGTATTTTGCCGATGTTCACGGCGTTGAGCTTGTCAAGCTTTACCGCCGTTTTACGGGGATATTTGCCGCCGACAACAGATACATCATCGGACACATCTCTTGTCATGCCGATGAATTTATTGTCGCCGTCACCGTCGACGATCGCTCCTTCAAGTCCGAGCGAATTGTATTCCGCAAGGAGTTCACGCACAAAGCGATCCACCCAAGCCGGACCTAAATCAAGCATATCCTGCGGCACATACATGAATGCGGAAAGCTTCTTAAGCTGTACATCCAAGTAGCCGATGTCGGCGCTAAGCTCGTTCGTAATAGCCGCCGTGATATCTCCCCATACGATGGCAGGTTTGCCGCTCTTATTATACAGATAGCGGGTGAACATTGAGCCGTTGCGAAGATTTATGCGATCGAGAAGCGGATGCGCCTTGCGAATATCCTCAATTACGGCATCGATAAAGGTCGTGGGAATATCATCCTTAAGATTGCTTATTGCCTGCTTTACGTCCGATGCCTTTGCCGCATCTATAAAGTGCTGGAAGAATTCCGTCTCCTGCTGTGTGAGCTGCCTTATTCCTCTTGTCGCAAGCACCACCCTGTCAACAGCGGAATTGTTTTTCTGCTCGCTTTCCGCTGCGAGTGTTTCGCCGAGAAAATCAGCAAAGCCGCTGAGTGCCTTGTCGAGCGCTCCGTCGTCCTGTGCTTTCATGGCGGCCATAATAGCCGCCGAGCATTCAGCCTTCTTCTGCTCGATCTTATCAAGATTTAATACGCTCATTTTTTTACATCTCCTTTTTACATAAAATATTTGCTTAAAATTTTGTTGGCTGATGCAAGAAAATCAGCCTTTCCCCTATCAGCATCGCCGACCGTTTCGGCCGCTCCGACCTGCTCCACATTAGGCGGATTTACGGACGGCGGTTCCGGAGCTTTTGCCGCAAGGCTTGCCGCTGTGTGGGCTGTCGCCGCCTTTTTTGCTTTTTCAATGAGCTGCTGCTTGGCATTCTCAGCTGAGCCGCCTGCATCGCTTTCATCGGAAAGAGCTTCAATGGCCGCATTGATATCTATATCAGAATCAGCCATCCGATCAGCCAGTCCCATTTTAATACATTCGGCAGCGCTCCAGTATTTTTCTGCCACATACATATCTGCAAGCTGTTCCGCCGTAAGCTTGCCGCCCGCCTTCTGCAAATAAGCCTGCATAGTCGAAAGGGATATTTTATCAAGTTCATCTGCGATCTTCCTCAGCTGCGATGCATTGCCGCAAGCGCACATAAGCGGGGCGTGGATCATCATCATAGCACTGCTCGGCATTATGATCTCATCGCCTGCCATCGCAATCACCGATGCGATCGAACAAGCAAAGCCGTCGATGTATACCGTCTTGTGTGCCTTGTGCCTGCGGAGCTGATTGTATATTCCAAAGCCCTCCATTACAGAGCCGCCCAGGCTGTTGATATAGATATTGATCTGCTCAATATTCCCCGCCTTTTCAAGCTCCTTTCGGAAATGCTCTGCACTCGTTTCGCTATCAACGATCTCATCTGTATGCCAATCGTACCAATCGGGCTGAACGTCCGAATAAATGTACATATCAAGCGTTTTAGGCACATCTGCTTTCATCTCGATTTTAAAAAAGCTCATCCATCTTCACCCCCCTTCAAGCTTTCATTGCCGGCAGCCATCATATTTGTGATAGGCTCTTGATTTTTGGTGCAGAAATGTATTTTCGCCCAATCTTCACCCGTCGCCTCAATGCCTGCTTTTTCTCTTACCTCATCTACATTCATGAATGCCGATGAAATAAGCTTTTCCACATTTGCCGCCATAGTGAATATATCGATATGCTTTATATTCGTTGTGTCGGCTTTGATGCAGTTCCCGTCAAGGTATTCACAAGCCGTGAACTCTTTTCCCGAAAGCTCCTCCGATACAGCATCGAGTAAAGGATCAATGCAGGCTGTAAGCGCAAGGTTAAGCGCATCATCTATTCCCGAAACTTGCCCTAAAATCAGCTGAGGCGGGAATTTGTACATTTGCGCCGTCCTTGTCAAAGCATCATCGAACAAATTTTTCATATCCGTGATCTCATTGCTTGCCGTGCTTTTTGTCGTGCTGTTCGGCGTGTAGCGCATTCCCTGGAAAAGCGTAAGAGTCGCATCCTTAGCCTGGTTGTATGCCTTCATTCGCTTGTTCACGGATTCTGAATATTTTTCTTCAAAATCTACATCGCCCGACGGAGCTGCATCGATCTCCATTACGCCCTTATTTCCGCTCGATCGAACATATTTGCTGCTTGCTTCACTGAAAAGCTTGGCATATACAGAAAGTATATCTTCAAGCACATACCGAGCAGGACGACCCGAATATTTTATGTAAAATACTTCAGAGCTCTTGAACTCACGGCTGAACACGAACGTTCCACGGCTCACGCCCGAAAAAATATTATCCCGCAAGGCGTATTTATCCACGCAGAAATCCTCAGCAACAATTTTCTGCCCGTTCACGGGTATGATGAGCGCCTCACCACGCCACAAAAGATTACTGTAAAACTCTTTCCAGAACTCCGTTGCTGATTGATTTACATTTGGGCGTATATTCAGGTTGTGCCATTCAAGCCCCTTGAACTCTTTACCGCTCCGATAAGTCTTAAGCTCCGCCACGGCGCACAAAGAAGAAATCATTTCGATCACGCTTATCACAGCCGCCGCCGAAACCGCCGCCGTGAACGTCTCAGCGTCATCGCCGCCCGCAACCTCAGCGGCGCCGATCCTCTTGGACTTGGATTTAAAAATATTTCCTAGAAAATCCTTAAAGCTCCCCATTTTTCCACCCCCTTTTTTGCATTCAACTGCAAAATCAGTAAATATTGATGCTCAAAGGCAAATTTTTAAGGCTGGATAAAGCTTTATCCTGCTTTTCCAGCTCTGAGCTCAAACACATCGCAGCTACAAACGCTTTAAACGGGTCGGTTTTTCTGCTTTTCGGCTCGATCTTGCCGTAAGTAATGTTTCCGCTCGGTAAAGTCACAAGCTTTGTGTTGTTCGCCGCCCATCTCATCAGCGGATTATCGCCCCAAACGAAGCGGCAATTCACAAATCCCGATGTAATAATCGGGCTGATGAGCATTTCATTCGACGGGCGCACTAAAAAAACTTTGCCGCTTTTTTTATCGTCGGTGATATTCACTTCCTCGAAAGCTCTCTTAAGCCAAGTCCAGCGATAGTTGTCCACCGCAAATTTTACTATCTTTGAGCCGTGCCGCAAAGCTTCATTCACAAGCCACACAGCAGGCAAATCGGGCGAAATTTCCGCCGCATCAACAAAAGTAAGATGTCCCGCCTTTTCCCATGCACTTAAAGGGGCTTTTATGCGCTTCAAGTCTGCCGATCGCTTACATACCCATGTATGCCCGATCCACACGAATTTCCCATCGACGAAATATAAAAGTCCAGCACCAAGAAAATCGTTCGTTTTCATGTAGTCCGCCGCCGCAATGCAGGGCTTGCCCTGCAGCTTATCCCACGGAATGGCTTGATTGGTTGCGCATATCTGCTCCCAGGTCGCCACGCCGCATTCTTTCTCTTTGGGCGGTCGATTCATTCTCTTTGTCGCAAAATCGGAATTTTCAACGGGATTTTGCTTGTAATCTGCATATTCAAACTTTATCTCGTTGAGCATTGTCGGATTGTACTGCAAGCTTGGATTGGCTTTATACCACATTTCGGGTTGATCTATCTCCTCATCGCTTTCGAGATAGCACAGGAAAGGAAGAAAGCCATTATCGGGCGTTTCGCCATCAAGAATTTTGTGGCTTTTTTCAAGAAGTGAATCGAGATATCCGCCCCGAACGTCGCCGTCCGTCGTCACGATCGTGCGCCTCGGCTGATTTATTTTACCAAGTCCCGTGATCGCTGTCGTGATCGCACTTGTGTCCTCGGCGGCGTGGACTTCATCATGATTTACCATTCCTGGACGATAAGAGTCGCCCGTCTTGGCGTTGTTCGGCATATAACGATATTCAGAGCCATTTTTTAAGCACTTGATATACTCGCTATTCCAGTAAAAAAAACGCTGTAATTTCGCCTTGTTGCTTTCAAGCACGTCCCGCACATCTTCCCACGAACGCTTTGCCTGATCTTCAGAATTGGCGTAATCGTAGATGTTGTATTTTGGAATTTCATTTGCAGGGGAAATCCCGCACAAATTTTGATATCCAAGAAAGCCGTTTTTTCCCGAACCTCTCCCCATATAGTCGAATGAGATCGGAAATCTCGGAAATCTTTCCGCCGTGTATGTACACATGTGCAGCGCAAGCACGAATTTCTCCCAGGGATAAAGCTCAAAAGGGAAATATTTTTGATAGCTTAAATATTTTTCGAGCTGTGCTTCATCGATGTATACGCCCGGCTCACAAAGAGCACGCCGAACGAGTTCGATCATCTGGTGCTGTGCTCGGCATACGGGATATTTCCCACTTTCAACAAGCTCAATATATTCCCGTATAGCAGGGCATTCTAAATTTCGCTTTGCCTGCTCCTGCAAATTTTTATTATCCATACCCACAATAAGCCATCATTACCTCCGAATAAAAATCACATTTCATCATCGTCATCAGCAATCACGTTAGTCGTTTTTATGTCGAGCTGTTTCAATATCTGCAGCTTACGGTTGCTCGCATTCAGAGCCGAACGCATAAGCTTGTCTGCCTCAGAACTTTCCGCCGGGAGCTTCTTTATAGCCGCCCAAATCTTGCGCTCAACCTGCTCCCAGTTGCAGTAATCTTCCACAAGAGATGTGAAAAAAGGTGTCGCACTGCCTCTTGCCTCCAACTGCTTGATAAGCTCCTCTTTTATCGATTTTACCGCCGCTTTCGCCACAAGCACCCCTCCTGCAACCTGCTCCAAAAATCCCATATACGCACGCACACGCCCGCACACACACGCACACGACCCCGCTCGGAAATGTCTTGCCTATCCCTGGCGGTGTACGATCCCTTTCCGAAAGTCGTTTTTTCGGCCGGGGGTACCCCTCTTTAAAATTTTTCCTCGTTCGTGTACCCGTTGCGCTTGCCTGCGTTGCCATTGAATACCCTGCCATGAGCTTCTTCATGGCAAGCAAAGCAAAGTGCTACAAGCTGCCTATGCTTATTTCCCTGCTCATCAAGATAAAATCTGCTATAAGCAAGATCGGGACGATCTCGCAGATGCTGAACGTGATGCACAATTTTCGCTTGCGAATATCGTCCACGAGCTTTACAGCATTGGCATTCGTTCTTTTGTGCTCGCTTTACTTTCGACGCAAGCCGCCGCCAATATCGGCTATTGTAAAATATGTCGAGCCTATCATCAGCAATCAATTTTTGTATTTCTTCTGCTGAATATTTTTTTGAATTTACCATTTGGCTTATAATATCATAAATTTTGCGCTCACTACTCGCATCTTTTTTATGGCGTAAGCCCTCTGAAATGTGCGAAAATTCGGCGTGCCTCTCGCAGATAGCGATAAACTGTACTTTCATCTACATATCGTTCCACCGCAAAACGGCTTACACGTAAGCTTATATCTTTTCTTCTAAGCCTTTCGCTCGCTCCCGTGAAGTACACAGCTTTCACCGCATCTATGATTATCTCCGCATCTCTGTGCCTGAAGTGCTCTATCGTTTGCCTTACAGCTTTGATATCCTGCATTTGGCTCTCAGAAATTCCATTGAGCATTGATATCTTGGCATAATCTCTAAATGCTTCAGTTGCATAATCTCTTATTCTATCCTTCTTCATTTCCTCACGCCCTCCATATACTCATCAATCGTCACGCTTTTCACTCCATCAATCAGCGGCCGATTTTTAGGAAATTGAATTTTTTTACCACAACAAGGGCAAAATGAGATGCCTCCTAACTCCTTGCCATCACAATTGCTGATAGCGCTATTGCATTTCGGGCAATTTCCTCTGAGATAATTTCCGCCGATATGCTTAATCTTCTTAGGCTTTGCAGGCTTTCGCCACTCCACCGCACTTATTACGCACGGGATAAAATAAGCCAAAATTATAATCGCTGCTATAATCAAATTCATTTCAACGCCCACTTTCTAAATATTCAGTGATAATTTCCTTTGCCTCATCAAAGCCATAGCACACAGCCGCTTTATAGCCTTGCTCATTCAGTGCATCTATCCACCCTTTTTGAGCCGTCGATAGCTTACCGCCTTTTGCGCGCTTAAGCTCGATATACAGCCCGTGATAGCCGCCTCTTGCACAAGGCAGGCATATATCAGGCACGCCAGCCTTCACACCCTGGGCTTTAAAGCGTGCCGCTTCTGATTTGCTGCGTTTGCCGCCGTTCGGGATATGATGCAATAAGTCAAGCTCCGGATATTTTCCTCGAGCCCAAGCCGCCCACGCAAAAACATGCGCCTGCTCCGTATCTTCCGTTGGTGTATACTGCTGCATTAAATTCTCCTCCTCATCGCATATTTGAGATAAGCGCCGCCCGTCAGCTCGTCAACGCCGCTGTATATGCTGTCGGGTATAAGTTCATATCCTTTCGGTGCTTTAGGCTTCTGCCAATGCTTGGCTGTAATTTTTTCAATCGTGATTTTGGGCTTTTTCAAGCCTTGACTTGGTGTGTATCTTCGTTCGCCGATGATGTGTGTGTCGGGCTGTGTACCGCCTTTGGTACGATCGACGAAATATTCAGCCAGCCCACGCCAATCATAGTTCGACCATAGAAGCCAATTTTTATGATGCTGTATCCAGCCGCCCGAAACATTCGCCCATAGCTCCTCAATCTCTTGCAGATCGTGATGATTGTGCAAAATTATGTGATGATGTATTGCCCCTTTCGGACCAATCTCCGTATTGTAAATATAATCGGGCTTGTACCCTCGCTTTTTACAATACTTGCGATACAGCGATAAAAATTCCACAACGACTTTTTTCGCATCGGTAATTGTCCGACGATCATTCGCAGGATATGTAAGCACCACATTGTAATCTTTGGGAAAGAAATTACAAAGCAAGGTATAAAAAAGCTTCTCTATCGTCTTGCGAATATTATACAGCTTTTTCTTTTCGCTTGTCGGCTGCGATTTTGGCACTCTTTTTTTCCCGGTCTGTTCCTTGCCTGTATATTTTACAACAAATGTCATTCCGTTTGGACATTCAATCGTTTTTTTAAAATATTCTTTCATAGTGCAGAAAAGTTAACCCCTTAAACAAGACATCTCAAAAGGGGATTTCTCCCTCGCTTTTTTTGCATTATAAATAGTATAGCCGCCCTAATATGGCAATAAGGCAAGCCTGACCTGCTCGCCTTATTGTATATGTAATCGCTGCGCCGCAAATGGCAGTAAGCGGCGTTATCCTTTGCAGCGGATTACTCTTTATTGTGGCTATCTCGCAATCGATCTTGCATATCCGAAAGAGCTTTGTATACCTTTCGAGTACAACTAAGATAATTTGTGAGCCGCACATCATCAAAAGCCGCCGGAGAAATAGCAGCAACTACAAACATTCCGACTTTTACAACGATTATTGGCTTGCTATCAACTAAGCGTAAGCAATACTCAATATCGTCACCGACACCGAACGGCTTTATGTATTTAGGATCAACGAAATATACTTCATCGTCGCCGAACGTGCTTAATACTGTATGATCAAAAAAGCTGTGCCGCTCGATCGTCAGTGCTCTGTCCGATGCGTTGTATGCATCGGACATTATTTCAGCGATAAAAGGGGTCTGCTCCTTGACTTCAACCGATATTTCATCGGAATAGCAGCCGATCAGAGCGGCAATAGATGATTCGTCGAATGCCGGCAAATTTTCATCTAATGCATAGCAGCAATAGCCATCTGTAAGAAATTGCTTGACTATGTGATTTTCTTCAGCAAAATTGGAAAAAACATTGTACAGCGTGATTCTGTGCGATTTCCGAAATAGGCTGTATATTTTATCAAGTTTAAGCTTCATTTTTTACCTCCGACCATTCAATTTTCTGCAAGCTTTATCCGCTTCTTCATAATCCATAAAAGCGTTTACGCCGAATTCATTGATACCTATTTCGCACAAGCCATTATCCACCCACACTCTTTTGTCCGAAACTTCCCCGGCTACGAGTTTATCAATTTCATATGCTTTTTTATCATCACTGAAATAAATATAATAAAATGCGTTGCCGACTTTTATAGTCGGAGCGGCATCCCGCTCCATCCAAAAGCCTTTATACGGCTTGCTCTTGATATTATCAAAAAGCCTAATAACTTCAATATCTAAATAAAGCGTTGCTCTACACGATTTTATGTGATACTCTTTTTCGAGCTCGGCAAGTATCTCTTTGGCAGTCATAGGCTTATTCACACTTGTGCTTTTCAATATCGCATATACCGCCAACACTCTTATGCTACGTTCATTATTTCTTACTCCCACAACGATCATCTCCTATTACAATTTGCGCAATAAGCCGCACACTTATCGCAGCCGTCGCATTTTGGCTTGTTCTCAGTCTGCTGTATGTCCGCCTCGTGCCATGTCTGATACAGCGCCCACGCAAGCGGTTTGCGTACCCATTTGAGGTTGAGGGCTGTTTTATAGTTTGCCCTCAACAGCTCTATTGCTTTATCAAGTGTCATTTTCGCTTATCTCCTCCAAAACCAAATTTAAAAAATGTACAACCGCACCCTTGATTTTTTTACGCTTTTCTGCATCTGTGATTTTTCCAAGCTCAACTGATATCTGCTGTAGATCCTTTTGCAGTTCGCCAAGATAAAATTTCATTGTGATCTGCTCTGCATCGGCATTATTTTCAGCTTTCTTCAGCTTCTCTTCAAGCGCCTTGACTTTTTTCTGCGAGGCACTCTCTGCACCGTCGACCTGCTCCTGCAAAGCGGCTCTTTCACGCTCGGATTTATCGAGCTTGTCCTTAAGCTTGCTGATCTCGGCATTATGCTTGACTTTGTCCTCGGCAAGTGCCTTTTGCACAAGCTTGTCCAGCTCCTCAGGGTCGGGTTCACGGACCGCAACCTCGGCAGGTTTTTCCGATAATACTTTCAACTGCTGTTCAAGGTCGGTCGTCCTCATCGATTCTTTTCTCTTTTCTTTTTCGAGCGACTTGGTTTTGTCCTCAAATAAGGAAAGCTGTTCGCCCTTTTCGCAATTTTCAGCTTTCAGCCGTTCAATTTCAGCTTTAAGCTCCTGAACGGTAAGCTTGTCGGCGTCGACCTGCTCCATAAATTCTTCACGATCAAGCGGATTGACGTGTGTGAGCAGTTCCAGCTTAGTCACACCGAGACTTGCATTCGACTGCAAAAAAGCGGGTGGGAGCTCCTCATAGATTTTTATATATGTATAAGCCTGCCTGGACTTGATATTCGCTTTATCCTCGCAGTACACGCCAAAATCATCATAGCCAAGTGCCGTATAAAGCTTATCGTCCCGCATCTGCTTTAAGCAGCGACACATTTCCAAGAGTGCATTTGCGGCAATAGTGCCGTTCGTGATAATCTGCTGGTGTAGCGCAAGAGCCGCCGAATATTCGGGACTGCTTGCGTTCGTCGCAATAATTTCATTTGCCATCGATAAATCTCCTTTTTATGATGCTTTTTTAGCTTTTTTATTTTTCGGATGCTTTTGCTTTTCCGGCAACGCAATCCATTTAAGCCACTTATTCACAAATTCTTTCGCTTGAAGTGTTGGATCACAATTCCTCATCCCTCTTATCTGACTAAGTTCTTTACCTCTCATTTCGATCGTATATAGAGCCGATCCTTTATGATTCACATCACGCATAAAAAGAATTGTAAGCACGCCGTCGATGTGCCTTTCCGCATAGCCTGCTACACAGTGATGCAGATCTTTTCCTTCGTATACAATTTCGATAGCCGACTTGGGCACAATAATACAGTAGTTCTCATCTTTATATTCATACATTTTGACAAGCTTTTGATATCTTTCATTCATGTAAATGTGGGTCTGCTCAGCAGCTTCTTTTTCAAGTCGCTCCTGCTCAATAGCTCTTGCCGCTGTACTTGTGCGTTCGTGTGCTGCTCGCAGGTCGGTTGGCCTGCTGATCTGATCGTCGGCTGTATTATAGCCCATTAATCTGCATTCTCTAATATAATCCTCATAAGTCCTGACGAGGACTCGCCAGTCGAATTTTTCTGACTTGTCCGACTGTCTTTTTAGATAGTTTATGTATTTTTGAGGAGTAAGATTAGTTTTGCTGAGACAGTTGAGTGCGACACTTATGCTGCTGCCTACTTCTTTATCTAATATAATCGCATCCTCGAATTTATACTTGCGCCCTTGCCTTTTTCCGATGCTCTTAAGCCTCCGCCAACATTGAAGCTTATCTATATCAACGATATACTTATTCCCCACCATCGTTTGGCGGATCACCGCTGCATCATTGCTATCTGTGCGGAACACCTCGGCGGCATTCTTTCCCTCGAGATTTATGATGCTCTTGTGGTCCCGACTATAATCTACGATTTCTCGCACAATTTCCTTACCATCCGACTTGATGAGCATCTCGATTGCAGGATATCTTGCCGCATACATCATATATAAAAGCGGCTTAAATCCATCATAAAGCCGTTCTCTTTGCTCGTTGTCCGCTCCTACATACATTCGAGGGAGCGCATATTTCAAAAAGCTTTTCGAGAGCACTTCCGGATTGTATGCCATGAAGTATTCTTTACCGTATACTCCTAAATTAATGTACGGCTCATACATTAATTTACTTTGCTCATAGCAGCCAAAAAAATCATAAAAAAGCTGTGAATTTCCCGGTGTATATTCAACTGCGTATGCGATATCAAATTCGGGCCCTTTGTACCATTTGCTCAGCCAGTCGATGTTTTCATTATCGCTGTATCCGCTCACGAGCTGACCGCATACAGCGAATACTTTATTTTTCTTTACAAAAAAAGCAACTATATTATTCAATTCAAAGAGATTTTTTCGCCCTCTGCCCTCTGATTTGGCTGTTACTTTTTTATCGCATTTAGGGCAATGAATTTCGGCGTTGTGCGCTATACTGCGTGCTATGTCGAGCTCAATATAGTCAAGCGGTGTGATAAGCTCCTGATCGAGATCGAGGCGGTATCGCTTAAGGCAGTTTGTGCAAAAGCAATCTATGTATGTTTTGTGCTTGCGGTAAAATAGATACTGCTTATCATATTTACGGTGCATATCGAGCCGCATATCGTCCGACATTTCGGGGCAATCGGGCAAAACTTCCTGTATTTTCATTCCGTCGCCCCCTCAAAATAAATCATCAAGCGACATATTGAGCACCGATTTTTTCGGCGGCTCTGCATTTGATATCAGCTTGATCGGCGGTGTATCTGATGCGGCTGCTCCAACAAGATCAATCGCCATTGTGCATTTTATATCCGCACCGGGGAAATAAAAGTGTACAGCCTTTTTATATGCTTCGATATCCGATATGGCTTCTCCTGCACCTTTTGCTACTGATGTAAGGCAGTCGCTAAGGCTTTTTTTATTCTGCGCAACCGCCTGCGCAAATTCTTCATCCTGCTCGCAGAAATTTACGAGGGCATTGTACACGGCGGACATCATCACTGCTTCTTTTTTGCCGCCTTTAAAAAGCTTTCTTTCGTTGGAAAGCTTTTTGATTGCTTCTTCTATCATAGTTTTATCCTCTCTTGACAATATAGCCGATATGTGCTATACTGTAATTGTCACATAGTTTTATTCTTTCGTTTTTTCTTTGGGTCGTCCTTTGAGGGCGACCTCTTTTTTTGTGCCTTTGTAGGGATCACAGCCTCGGGGCTCACCGTTGGTATCAAGTATGTAATGGCAATGCCGCACACCTCCTTTGATATCACTCAGCGGCCGATAATGCACACAGCCCAAACAGCTTTTACGCACCATTATAGTCCACCCCCAGCATTATAATCAGCTCCTCTACACGTTGCTTTGTAAATCCGATTATCGGCTCGCATAAGTCGCACCGATAAAAATCTTTGTACTTTTTTGCAATGAGTGCCTTAACGGAACACTCCCACTTGATACGCACTGACGGCTCTGTGCCATCCTTATGATCAAGCTTGGCGATATATCTTTTATACCAAGTGCTAAGCACTGTATTACCAAGATTGATCTCATAGCCATACGGATTGCCCTCATTGAATACTCGCTTATGCCGAGCATCACGCTCCTCACTTATTTCTTCGTCTGTGCGATACATTTTTGAGCCTTTCCATAAAGTTTTCAGCCGCCGCTTTTATGGCGGCTTTTTCTTCGGGTATAAACGATATGCTGCAGTTCTGCGCCGTCTGCAGGATCAGCAGCCCGACATAGCCGCCCAAAATAATAATCATTGCGAGTATGTACATTACTTTTCCCCTCCTTTTAAATTTGGTATATTCTCTTTTGAATACTTAAGAATTTTTTCAACATCATAAGAGTGAACGCCATCGCCGCTTTCTGAAGATGCTTTCGTGAACTTTGCTTTATCGTCACGTATAAATTTGCGTACTGTGAGATTGTAGTCCTTATAGGTTTTACCGCTTTGTTGGCAATACTCGTCCACTTTTTTGATATATTCGTCCGCCACCTTTGCGCCGAACTCATTCACAAGATTTGCGTATTGCGCCCCCGTCAGCAGAACGTGCTTATATTCGCCGTATTTAGCTCTTGTATCGTTTTGCTTATTTGAGGGCGTTTTCTTTTTTGTCTTTGGCGGCTGTGCTGATAGTTCCGTTGAAAGCTTGTCCAGCTTTTCGACTGATGCCTCGTTGCGGCAAGCCGAATTGTCGAGCCGTTCGATGAGCGCATTCAGACTTCCAAGCTCAGCAAGCTGCTTGCACTTATCTTCAAGTTCGGCTGTGAGCCGTTCGACCTGCTCCGAATATTTCTGTGCCAAATTCGCCTGCTCAACATATTTTGTGGCAATTCTACAAGCATCTCGGAGCAGTTCCGCCGCCCTTTGTGGTGTGTCGCACTCTTTACACGCCTTGATGAATTCAGCTATCGTCATGGCTTTTCTGCACCAAGATTTTAAATCTCTGCTTAAGGCTCTGCTCCCATTCCGAGAGCACTTCACAGAAGTTCGGAAAATCATCTGCAAATGTAGCCTTGCAGAGCTTAATAGCGGCAAGAAGCTTCTGTATAGCCTCTTTCTTCGTTGGCTTCTCAAACATCGATATCACCAACCTTTTTATATGATTCGTATCTTACGCCAGCTATATCTATATGCTTCGCAATTTCCTTAGCTAATTTAATAGTCTTGGCATCGAAGCCATTCAGATAAAGCGCATATATCTTCATAATGGCGGCAACAAGGCACGGTGCTTCAATTGAAGATATCTTTTCGATGTGTATGCGGTTGATGTGTTCAATCGTGCGTTTTGCCATAAGTGAAGCGCGCTTTTTATCATCACCGGCGTCTGATGCGCTGATGATCTCCTTTAAAAAAATTTTTTCGTCTGTCATAAAGTTTTTTACTCCTTTAGCAAATCATAGAGATTTTTGATACATTGCTTATATCCTTGCCGGGATAGCAGATAGCAGCTGCAGCTACAAGAAAATCATTATTTATTTTCTGCTGCTCTTCGGGAGTGTGTATCGGCTCTCTCATCGTCACAAGTGCGCCGTTTGAAGCTCGGAATATAGTTGTTATTACGCCGTTCTCGATTTTCTCTGATATGATCTGATACATTATCTCACTCCTTTCTTCATTCTTATTGCTGCACGGGGTTGTCTCATTCCAGCGGCAAAATCTGCGTTACGGTGAATATCTCCGATTCGTTCTGCGTTATCGCCACGCCCCTATCTTCGATGTTAAGGGCTTTGGTGATGCTCTTTCGCAGCTCATTTATTGCCTTCTCTTTATCTGCGATATACTTTTCATATTCTTCGAACGACTTGAAAAACTCCTTGCTATCGTTTGTTTTGGCAAAAAGCCATTCATTCAAAGCCTGTGGCGTGAGCCTTATCACCGTTGCCGTGCATCTGAACTTTATTGTGCCGTCAGCCGACTTTACACAGTCGAGAAATTCGCCTTTTGCAATTAACTGCAAAATCGGTGATCCGGCTACTGTGAAGATTTCTGCTGTTGGTGTCATATAGTTTTATCCTCCTATTAATAGATTTTGCTGGTTTTGTCTGCAAGCAATTTATTATATATTTCCTGCAGTTCATTAATTGGCTTTGCTTTAAGCTGCTCCTTGGTGTATTTGCCGTGGCACCATTTTGAAATCCAAAATATATAATTATCCTTTTTCTCTAGGCGATAAGGATCCTTCATATAGTTTCGCCCCCTTTTTCAGTATTTCGGGAAATAGTTCTCGATGATGTATTTGGCCTGCTTTTTATATTCTCTTTCGAGAATGTTGAATTCGGGCTTTACACCATTCTGCTTGATCTGAACACAAAGTTCCGTTGGTGTGGGTTTAAGCTCTTTCACCTTCTTTTCAAGCTCGTCAATTCTCTTGCAAAGCTTTTTGTATTTCCTGCGGCTTATAGGCATTTGATCGCCTCCTATCTGTTACGATGCTCTCTCAAAGAGATACTCAAAGCTCTTATCTGCAAAATACTTGTTTTTTAGAGTGATAGCCTCGTCAATGTTAAATGCTGTCTTGCCGCTTATCTTGTTGCGAAGCGTGTCTCTTGTTATGCCGAGCTCTTTTGCTATATCTACATAATTAAGATGTGCGATAGCAATTTCTCCGATGAGATTTTTATACTCGTTCATTATTTCTTACTCCTTTCTGTACGCATTTGCGTAATCTATGCTTTTATTATATCGCAAATGCGCAAAATGTCAAGTATTAAATTATGCATTTGCATAATGTTTGTAGCTTTGCACAAATTCGCGTAATATTTTTGTATATCTATCTGATATTTTACGCATTTGCATAAAATGCCTTGACTTTTACGCTATAATGGTATATACTGATAATCAGAGAGGAGGTCAAAACAATGGGACTTGGCAAAAGGTTAGAGGATATAATTACAAGCCGTAACCTCAAAGTGGCACAGGTAGCTCAAATGGCTGATGTATCTGCAAGCACTTTATATAGCATTATTGATCGTGATAATAAGAAAGTGGATATTGATGTACTGATACGCATCTGCAAAGCTCTTGATGTGTCAACCGATTACGTTTTGCAAAGTGATGATGATACAACATTTATCCTCACAACCCACGAAAAAGCAGTCGTTACCGCATATCGCAACAACCCCGATATGCAGTCAGCAGTTGACCGATTGTTATTGCTTGATAACGATGCTCAATCCACAATCTTCCGTGCGGCGAAGTCAACCGACAATCACGCACCGGAGATAACAACAACGACAAAAGACTTCAGCAAAATCCCACCGACAAAACACAAACTTTAAAATCCAAGCATAAAAAATCCCTTGACGGCTACAATACCGTCAAGGGGGAATATGCTTGAATAATATATATGGATTTTATAAAAATATCCGTGATGCATCTTGGCAGGCTCTGCTTGATTTCGGCTGTGATCGCTTACCGATAGAGCTATCTTCTATCTGCGATCAGCTCGGCATTGTACTGCTCGATAATACCACGGCACAAGAGCTGCGTCCGACTGAAAGCGGCGTTGCTGTAAAGCAGAATGGCGTATGGTACATCGTGTTTGATGATACTGATACAAGAGGCAAACAACGCTTTACTGTTGCGCACGAGCTCGGACATATACTGCTCGGCCATGCATTAAAAAATGGGTATTACACACGCAAAAGCAACATCGTCAAACCCGAAGACGAAACGGCGGCGGATATGTTCGCCGCACGTCTGCTTGCGCCCTCTTGCGTACTTTGGGGTATCGGTGCAACAACGGCGGAGCAAATTGCCGCTGTGTGCGACATAAGCATCACGGCGGCAAGGATCAGAGCGGAGCGGCTCGACCTGCTCCGACAAAGGAATAAATTTTTGACTTCACCGATCGAGCGTGAAGTATATAAGCAATTTGAAAATTATATCACAAACAACCGCCTATAATGGCGGTTGCATCTTTATGAGGAGGACTATTATCATGGGATTTAAAATGCGTAAATCGGTAAAAATTGCACCCGGCATAAAGCTAAATTTCGGCAAGAGGGGCATTAGTACAACGCTCGGCAAAAGAGGTGCATCGATGAACATCGGCAAACGGGGCACCCGTGTGAATTTTGGAATTAAAGGCACGGGCATATCATACAGCACCAAGATCGGCGGCAAGAAAAAAGCAAAACGCTCTGCTGCACGCACTTCATCACGCTCTGCTACATATACTTCTTATACATCGATGGCATCCACAAAGCCAATCAATAATATTATGCTGCTGGTACTCTGCATTTTTCTCGGACCTCTTGGAATGCATCATTTTTATGCCAATCGCACCGGATTAGGATTGCTTTATTTATTTACTTTCGGACTTTTCGGCATTGGCTGGATAGCTGATATACTCATTATTCTCACGAATAATTATAAAGATGGAGCAGGCAATTGCATTGAATCGCCAATTAATTTAAATATTCCAATCGGGGCAAATCGTGAAAAAAACTTGACTACTCACGATGAGCAAGGCAGCGATGAAGAATAATTCTACAAATGCAGTTGACTGCAAAAAGGAGTTGAAAATAATGCCGGGATATGCAATGTATCTCCGTAAATCAAGAGCTGATGTTGAAGCAGAAGCTCGAGGAGAAGGTGAAACTCTCGCCAAGCACGAAAAAGCTCTCACAGAGCTTGCAAAGCGACAAAATTTATCAATTGTCAAGCGGTACAAAGAAATTGTAAGCGGCGAAAATATAGCCGCTCGACCACAAATGCAGGCACTTCTTGCAGATGTAAGCAATGGCATATATGAAGGCGTATTGGTGATGGAAATTGAGCGTTTAGCTCGAGGAGACACAATAGATCAGGGCGTTGTTGCGCAGGCATTTAAATCATCGCACACAAAAATTATAACGCCAATAAAAAATTATGATCCAAACAATGAATATGATGAAGAATACTTTGAATTTTCCCTTTTCATGAGCCGACGTGAATACAAAACAATTCGCCGCCGAATGAATGCAGGCAGAATAGCGACAATCAAAGATGGCAATTATATTACCCCTGTTGCACCTTACGGATATAAAAAAATACATCCCGAGCCAAAAGTGTATACATTGGAGATTATTCCCGAACAAGCCGAAATCATCAAACTAATTTTCAGTCGCCGCTTGCAGGGCATCGGATCACGAGCAATCGCAGCAGAGCTTAATAGCATGGGCATTTCTCCTCTGAAGTCCAAACAGTGGGAGCGTGTTTCAGTGAAAAAAATTCTTGAAAATCCCGTATATGCAGGGAAAATACATTGGTGCTCTCAGCGGGACGGCAACATTATTTGCGATGGACGTCACGAGGCTATTATTTCCGAGGATATATTCAATCAAGTTCAAAGCCTTATCAATAGCCACCCTTTAGCACACACTAATAGCAGTTCGGAATTGCTCAACTATTACAGCGGCTTGCTGTACTGTAAAAATTGTGGCCACCAGCTCACACGCCGCTACATCAATACAAGCGGCAAAGCTCACTTGCTTTGCAGATATAATTCGTGCCGTGGCTTAATTGTAAGTAGCTCAATGGATGCAGTTGATGAAGCACTCAAAGAAGCGCTATCTATTAAAATATCAAAATTAAAGTATATTACAACTCAAAATAAAAAAACTGATTTACCGCTGCCCGACAAACGCCCTATTATCGAGGCGAAAATGACTAAGCTCCTCGGCCAGAAAAGCAAGATTTATGATTTGTTGGAGCAAGGCATATATAGTACAGATGAATTTTTAGAACGTTCGGCTACTATTGCCATCAAAATTCAAAAGTGCGAATCGGAATTAAAAGCCTTAGCCGCCGCTGAACCTGCACTCAAAATTCCGGATGATGAGTTGCTTGTGCGCCTAAATAGAGTGCTTGAAGAATTTGACGGCGCCAACCCAACAGAAAAAAATCAACTGCTTAAATCAATAATTCGCCGCATTGATTACTCCAAAACTAAACGGCAATGCTACAACGATATGTCGAGCGATATGCAGCTTGATATAGATTTTTTATAATATTTATGTATATGATTGATATTGAAGTAAACTGCAATACCCGGTAAATATCAAAAATCCCAATCCCAAACTTGCACAGCTTATAATAACACAACTTGGTGGCCCTGACGGCGAAACGGGCGCAGCGATGAGATATCTTTCGCAGCGATATTCTATGCCGTACAGCAAAGTCAAAGCGACCTTGACCGATATCGGCACAGAAGAACTCGGACACATGGAGATCGTTTCTGCAATTGTTTATCAACTGACACGAAATCTTACTCCAAGCCAGATAAAGGAAAGCGGATTTGACAAATATTTCGTTGACCATACAACGGGAATATATCCTATTGCTGCATCGGGAACCCCCTTTTCGGCGACTACATTTCAGGCAACGGGTGATGTTATCGCAGATCTTACGGAAGATCTTGCCGCTGAACAGAAAGCACGTTTAACGTATGATAACATTCTACGACTTGCCGATGATAACGATGTAAAAGATCCGATACGTTTTCTAAGACAACGTGAACTTGTTCATTTTCAGCGCTTTGGTGAAAGTTTAAGAATAACGCAGGATAACCTGAATTCCAAGAACTTTTATGCTTTTAACCCTGCGTTTGATAAGATCTCACAAAAAAAATAATTGTATTTCTGCATGGCATTTGTTTGTCATGCAGATTTTTTGTCATTTTTGACAAGGTAATAATGTAATTTTAAACAAAAATTACCTGCAAAAAAACCTGCAAAAAAATATAATATTTTGTTGACAAGAGGACTCTATTGTTATACAATAAACATATATGACCATTTAAACCAATTTTACCGCAAATACTTTATGAGGATTTTTAAAATGAAGAATTTTATGTCAAGATCAATTGCACTTTTTACTGCAATACTTATGTCTGTAAGCGCAGCATCTATAAACATTTTTGCAGATGATGAAGATGATTATCCGGAAGATACGATGATAGATGAAATTTTCGATGATGATATGTCCGATACTGATGAAAACAGTGGAGAAACATCGAATAGTGATGATAATACATCAAACAGTGATGAAAACAGTAGCGTTATCGAAGAGCAGGAGGGCGTTATCGGCAGCAATGAACGAACCAAGGTCACAACTCCTGCAAATCGCATTCGTGTTACTTCCGATCTAAAGCCTACACTTAACCTTGGCAGTACCTATCAGATAAAATATAAGCTTTATCCTGCACGGAGTGATGATTATGTTACATATAGATCGATAAATCCAAGCGTTGCAATGGTCGATGATGACGGACTTGTTTCGGTAGTAGGTATAGGAAGTGCTGTTATCAAGCTTAAAACTTCAAAGGGATTGACCGCAAGTATCAAAGTCACTGTTCCCGACCCATACGCTCATGGCGGAAGTAATAAAAAGGTAACCAAGATATCTCCTATAAGTGATAATATCACTTTGCGTCAGGGCAGCAGCGTAACGCTCAGCTATATTCTTTATCCTCTCGGCGCTTATGATGAAGTAAGCTTCCGTTCGGAAGATACATCTGTTGCAACTGTTGACTCAAATGGCGTTATTACAGGTATTTCCGACGGAATAACGGATATTGTTTTAAGAACTTCATCGGGCAAAAAGGCTGTTTGCAGCGTCAGTGTTTACAGCGAATATTTCAAAGGAATTGACGTTTCAAAATGGCAGGGCGATATCAACTGGAAAAAGGTTAGTACGAGTGGTATCGATTTTGCAATGATAAGGAGCTCGTTTGGTTCGACTGATGTTGATATAAAACTCAAGCAGAACGTAAATGGCTGTGAAAAATACGGTATTCCTTACGGTTTTTATCATTACACATACGCAAGAAGTGTTTCCGAAGCCAAGAAAGAAGCGAGATTTTTCCTTAAAACAATAAGAAAATACAGCCCCGAATATCCTGTTGTTCTTGATATTGAGGAAAGCTTCTACAATTCTATGTCACGCAAAGAAGTCACGAACATCATAACCGCATTTATGGAAGAACTCGAAAATGCAGGCTATTTTGCAATGATATACAGCGGAGCAAAATTCCTCACGGACAACACCTATATAGAACAGCTTACAGCATACGATATTTGGGTCGCTTGCTGGGGTGACGAGGAACGTCTTATAAGCAACTACGACTATCATTATGGAATGTGGCAGTACAGTTCGACAGGAAAGGTCAAGGGTATTGACGGAGAAGTTGACCTTAACTATGCATTTAAGGATTATCCACAGAGAATACATTCCAATGGATTGAACAATCTTTAAACATAAAGAAACCTCGTTTTTACATTTTTCTCGAAATATAAACGCTACAATATTTTTACTATACAATTTAATTATCGGAGGTTTAAAATGTCAGACAAAAAATACGCGGTTCTTATTGATGCAGACAATGTTTCGGATAAATATATTAAAGCAATACTTGACGAAATTTCAAATGAAGGAACGATAACATATAAACGAATATATGGTGACTGGACACGCCCGGGACTTTCATCGTGGAAAAATATTCTTCTCAACCATTCTATCACACCCATTCAGCAGTACGGTTATACCACGGGAAAAAGCTCGACCGATTCTGCAATGATAATCGATGCAATGGATATTCTCTATTCGGGCAGTGTGGACGGCTTCTGTATTGTTTCGAGCGACAGTGATTTTACCCGTCTTGCGGTAAGACTTCGTGAATCCGGAATGAATGTTATCGGAATGGGCGAAAAAAAGACGCCTAATGCATTTATTGCTGCCTGCAACCGTTTTAAGTATCTTGAAATAATCGGCGGAGAAAAGGTTTCCGATGATAAAGAAGAAGTGCGTGATAACGATTTGGACGATATGACTATAGCCAATATCAAACGTGCGGTTGCCGAGATCGTTTCCGATGTTTCAGACGAAAGTGGATGTGCGGCGCTCAGTGATGTCGGAAATATTCTTATAAAGCGTTTCCCAAGCTTTGATGTACGTCACTTCGGATACAAAAAACTTACACCGTTTATAAAATCATTCGGACGTTATGATATTATTTCAGTTCCGAGTGAACTTAACCCAAACGTTAAGGTCGTTCTTATAAAGGAGAAAATCAATGAACGCTGATTTGACCGGTTTTTCTGCTGCGATTTTTGACCTTGACGGTACACTTGCAGATTCCAACACAATCTGGGAAAAGCTTGACAGAATTATTCTTGAAAAATACGGTATCACAGCTGACGATGAATTTATCGTCAGGCTTGCTTCGCTGACTTATCAGCAGGCTGCCGATGCTATGAGAAAGCTTGGCGTTCCGATAAGTGACGAAGAATTTACCGAAGAGATAAATGCACTTGCCCGCATTGAATATGCGAACAATATTCCGCTTAAACCTTACGCATCGGAACTTTTGCGCGAGATGAAAATAGCGGGAATGAAAATAGTCCTTGCAACAGCCTCCCCTGCTGAACTTTATGAGCCTTTATTGCAAAGAAGCGGCATTTATGACCTTTTTGACGGCTTTATTACAACAGATGAAGTTGGAAAAAGCAAGAATGAACCTGATATCTATCTAAAAGCAGCTGAAATAGCAGGCTATCCGCTTTCAAAATGCATTATTTTTGAAGACACGCTTACTGCGGTCAGGACAGCTTCAAAAACCGATGCTTATGTTTGCGCTGTTTACGATAAATACTCTGAGAATGATATTGATATGATAAAAACGCTCTCGGATAAATATGTATATTCATTTAACAAATTGTTATAATTTTAAATAATATTGTAATTTTCACAAAAATGTATTATAATAAATATAAAGCATTGTACCTACTGATGAAATCTCTAAAAACAGGAGTATTGCTATGGATTCTTATATTGTAAGACAAGCACTTATGGATTCTAACCAGAAAACATTCGGCTATGAAATATTATACGCTGACAGCAGCTTTGCTGAAACTCAGACTGATGATTCGACTGCTGCTAATGCTATCGAAAACTTTCTTTCTTCGATGAACAGTGAGAAGTTTTTGAGCGGCAAGGTCGCTTTTCTGACCTTTACACAAAGCCTGCTTGAAAAAAACATTCCTAAAATGTTTGAAACAAGCAAGCTTGTAATTCAGATCGAAGACTCGCTTATCACAAATCCGATGTCGCACAGCTACATAACAAAGCTCAAACAGAGCGGCTACAAGATCGCTGTTATCGACTTTGAATTTGCACCGAGATTTTTCGGTATACTCGATATTGTTGACTATATCAAAATAAACTTCTCGCGCGAAGATCCCTCGCTTGAAAATCTTGTAAAGATCGGTATGTCATTCGGCAAAAAGGTAATTGCTTATAACGTTGAAACTGCTGAACAGTATGAACGTGCTAAGGCGCTCGGTTGCTCATATTTTCAGGGTTCTTATCTTGCTCAGAAAACTTCATCTACTGTTAAAAAGGCTAATCATCTCCAGAGCAACTTCTTCCTGCTTATGATCGCAGTTACAAGAGATGAGCCTGATATTGACGAGATCGAAGAGATAATTTCCCGTGATGTATCACTCACCTACTCTCTTCTTAAACTTGTAAACTCTGCTTACTTTGCGCTCAGAAACCGTGCACGTTCGGTAAAGCAGGCGCTTGTTATCTTGGGACTTGGACAGCTTAAACAATGGATATACCTTCTTAGCTTCAAGCAGGACGATGGTGCGCAGGAAGAGCTTGTAAAGCTTTCGTTCCTACGAGCAATGTTCGCTTCAGAGCTTGTTATTCTTGCACATGATATGCCTATCTCACGCTCCGAAGGTTATCTTCTCGGTATGTTCTCAACGCTTGATAAACTTATGGATATTTCTCTTGATGAAGCGCTTGAACAGCTCCCGATAAGCGATGAGATAAAGAACGGTCTTCTCAAAGGCGAAGGCAAGGCAGGAATACTTTTATCCCTTGTTCTTTCGTATGAAAAGGCTGATTGGAGAAATATGAGTACGGCTGCCGAAGAGCTTGGAATCCCGTCTTCTCTCATTGCACAGAAATACTTTGAATGCGTAGAGAATGTAAACGACATTTGGAACAGTCTAACACAGGCTAACGACAATATGATAGATTGATAAAAAACGCTGCATCGAATCAACGGTGCAGCGTTTTTTTATTTGAATTTTCTTAGAAAAGTTGGTCTAAACCATTTGATGTAGGCTTCTTTTATCACTGTTAGGCAATAATCATACAATATATAAATTAGGCTTATGGCAATGAACAGAACGGGAATCATAAAGTCGCCGAGAAATCCGAATTCCTCGAAAATATCAAGAGTTCCAAGCACATATATCGTAATATAATAAATGAGTATCATTGCAGTGTCAAAAACCGCAAGCTTTATCAGCCACGCTATAAGCTTTGCTTTCATTTTGTCAACAGCATCTTTTAGCACGGGATAATATCCGAAAAGCGCACTGAAAAATATGGCGGCTTCTTTATCTGGCGTTATGAAGAATGACAATATCGCAACAACTATATATGTCACAAGCGCCCATGAAGGTGAAATTTCGATCGCGACTACTGATATCAACATTCCCGCAAACAGCGGAAGCGTCATATTCAGCGGAGGAAAAACAGCTGTCAGAAACATCAGCGTAAGGCAAAGCGCTGCAACTATACCGCCAAGAGATACTTTATAGCTGACTTTTTTTGAATTTATATTTTCGGTAACTTCAGTTTTTTTCATATTCACCAACCGTTAAAAACGTACAAAACTTTTTATATTATTATAACATTTTTTTGCTGATAAGTCAATTATTTTATGGGATTGTTTTTATAAGAACATAAACCGTTGTGGAATGATGATTATATAAGTTACCATACTTTACAAAAAATCCATTGACAAAAAGTAAATTTTGAGGTAAAATGTAAATTATATTGTATTCGACAGATAATTTCACGATGTATCACGTCAAAATATTTTATCTGTCGGATAATGCATTTTCATTTTTTTGAAAGGGAGATCCTAAAAATGATATTGAACGGTTCACAGATCTTACTTGAATGTCTTCTTGAACAGGGAGTTGATACTGTTTTCGGCTACCCCGGCGGAGCTGTGCTCAACATTTATGACGCACTTTACGATTACAGCGACAAGATAAAGCATATCCTTACTTCTCACGAGCAGGGCGCTTCACACGCTGCTGACGGATATTCCCGTACGACGGGTAAAACCGGCGTTGTTATTGCTACATCCGGTCCGGGTGCAACAAACCTTGTTACAGGTATCGCGACTGCATATATGGACAGTATCCCTATGGTTGCTATCACGGGAAACGTCGGAACATCTCTCCTCGGTCTTGACAGCTTCCAGGAAGTTGATATCACCGGCATTACAATGCCTATCACCAAGCATAACTACATTGTTAAAGATGTAAATGAACTCGCTGACACTATCAGAGAAGCTTTCTATATTGCAAATTCGGGCAGAAAAGGTCCTGTTCTTATTGATATTCCTAAGGATATCACTGCTGCAAAATGCGAATTTGAACATAAAGAACCGATGCAGCCTACATATTCTGTTGACGAAGCAGAGATTGAAAATGCTGTAAAGGTTATTGCTGCTGCTAAGAAGCCGATGATCTATGCAGGCGGCGGCGCGGTTCTTTCAGGTGCATTTGATGAGCTCGCTAAGTTTGCAGATCTCGTTGACGCCCCCGTTTCACTCACACTTATGGGACAGGCTGCATTTGACAACACTAATCCTCGCTATACGGGTATGCTTGGTATGCACGGAACAAAGACTTCTTCCCTTGCAGTCGGTGAATGTGACCTTATGATCGTTGTCGGTTCAAGATTTTCTGACCGTGTAACCTGCAACGCCAAGAGCTTTGATGAAATTATGCAGGGCAAAAAGATACTTCAGTTTGAGATCGACAGTGCCGAGATCAATAAGAATGTCGAAGTTACCGATAAGGTTGTCGGAGATATAAAGCTTGCCCTTTCTCTTATAAACGAAAAGCTTGAAAAGCAGGATCATCACGAATGGATGGCTGAAATTGAAAAGTGGAAGGCAGAATATCCGCTTATTCAGGTTTCTTCCGACCCCGATGATATTCTTCCGCAGTATGTTCTTGAAACACTTTGCGAGCTTACAAACGGAAATGCTATCATTACAACGGAAGTCGGTCAGCATCAGATGTGGACAGCTGAATTCTTCAACTTCTCTAAGCCTAACAGCATTGCAACTTCGGGCGGACTTGGCACAATGGGTTACGGTCTTGGTGCTGCTATCGGCAGCAAGGTCGGAAATCCTGACAAATACGTTATCAATATCGCAGGTGACGGAAGCTTCTATATGAATATGAATGAGCTTACAACGCTTGCAAAGTATGATCTTCCCGTAATTGAACTTGTATTCAATAACTCCGTTCTCGGAATGGTTCGTCAGTGGCAGAAACTTTTCTACAACAACAAGTTCTCGCAGACAACACTTGAAAAGGCTACCGATTTTGAGATGCTCGGAAAGGCTCTCGGAGTTGAAGCTCACACTATCAGCAGAAAAGAAGAAGTTCGTCCTACACTTGAAAAGGCACTTGCATCGGGTCACCCCGTTCTTATCAACTGTCTTATCGACAAGGATATAAACGTTCTTCCTATGGTACCTGCAGGTGCATCTATTGCTGAACCTATTCTTGAAATTAAGTAAAAAATCAACTGCCGCAAGACATTTTTATGTGTCCTGCGGCAGTTTTTATTTATCTCGGTTAACATAATCAATGAACTTTTGCATTGTTGCGTTGAGCCGTGAAGTTTTTACAAATGCAAGTCCGACTTCACGGGTGTTTATCTTTGAATTAAGAGGGATTTCCTTAAGTTCACCGCTTTCTATTTCCTTTTCAACGAACTGCTTTACAACGCAGGAAACGCCCATACCGATCTTAGTGAATTCGATGAGCATATCCATATTGCTGACTTCGAGGATATGTTTCGGTTCAATGTTATTTTCCTTAAAAAATTTGTCAACATGATGTCGGGAAACATTTTCGCTGTCGAGAAGCATTATATTGGCGTTTTCAAATATATCCGATTCGTTGCGCAGAGCAAGATTGTCAAGATAATTCGGCGTTGCAGTGAAGATATCCTCTATTTCGCCGAGTGATATGAATGAAAGTTCGGTCATATTATCGGGTTTTACCATAAGTCCGACATCGATGACTCCGTCCATAAGCATTTTATGTATTCTTGACGAGGACTGGCACTCGATAGTTATTTTTATATGCGGATTTTCGTTGATAAATCCTTTAAGATACGGCAAAAGCATCGCTTTGCAGAGTACAGAGCTTGCGCCGAGCCGAAGCCGACCTATTCCAAGTTCATTTATGCTGCGCAGCTTGTCCTCGCCTGCTTTGATTATGTCAAAAGCTGATTTAAGCTCATCATAGAACACTTTTCCCTCATCGGTGAGCGTTACTCCCCTATGATTTCGGTTAAAAAGCACTGTTCCGAGGCTTTCTTCCATTTTCGTTATCGCTTTGCTTATCGCAGGCTGACTTATGTAATTAAGCTCAGCCGCTTTTGATATACTTTCACATTCGGCTACTGCACAGAAAAGTCTGTATCTGTTCAGATTGCTTTCAGAGATCATAAATTCAACTCCCAATTTTCATAACCTGAATTTATATCAGATATTCATATTATGTATTTGAATTATACCACAAAATATGTTATAATGCAACTATAAGTTTAGGAAACCTTTAAGGTCACCTCTAAAAACCACCGGCTAAAGCCTTAGCACCTCATCTGCTTGCA
>OLGB01000034.1_pt1 | contig 188245 bp, 154 predicted proteins | sample 1605691 | NCBI WGS metagenome assembly OLGB01 (sample SAMEA3888925, study PRJEB22519) | human gut metagenome | biome: human gut; feature: human-associated habitat; material: faeces | place: Denmark | collected 2010 | reverse complement strand
TCGTCGGCGGCCACCACCAGGATGGCCACGTCGGTGATCATGGCGCCACGGGCCCGCATGGCGGTAAAGGCCTCATGGCCGGGGGTATCCAGGAAGGTGATGGGCTTGCCGTTGACCTCTACCTGGTAAGCGCCGATGTGCTGGGTGATGCCGCCGGCCTCTCCGGCGGTGACCTTGGTGTTGCGGATATAATCCAAAAGGGAGGTCTTGCCGTGGTCCACGTGGCCCATGACCACCACCACGGGGGCACGGGGCTGGAGGTCCTCGGCCTTGTCCTCGCTGACGTCGATGAGCTTTTCCTCAATGGTGACGATAACTTCCTTCTCCACCTTGCAGCCCATTTCCTCGGCAATGATGGCGGCGGTGTCAAAGTCGATCACGTCGGAGACGCTGGCCATGACCCCGTTTTTCATCAGGGTCTTGACCACCTCGGCGGCGGTCTTCTTCATGCGGGAAGCCAGCTCCCCTACGTTGATCTCGTCGGGGATCTTCACCACCGTGGGGTGCTTCTTGGCGATCTCGGCCTGGAGCCGGCGCATCTTCTCCTGCTCCTCAGCCCGGCGCTTGCCCGACTGGAAGGCGTTGCGGCCCCGCTGGTTCCGGCCTTGGAACTTCTGCTTGCCCGCTTGCATCTGGGTGGTCTTGCCCGCGGCCAGGTTCTCCAGACGCTCGTCGTACTTCTCCAGGTTCACCTGGCCGCCCTTGCGGGTGTCCACTACCCGCTTTTCCGGCACCCGGGTGGTGGGCTGCTGGGTGGCGGTGGACTTGCCGCTCTTGCCGCCCTGAGCGGGAGCTGGGGCGCTCTGGGCCGGAGCGGTCTGGCTGGGAGCGGCGGCCTTATCGGCCCCGGCGGCGGGTGCCGGCGTCTCCTGAGCCTTGGGGGCCTCGGCCTGGACGGCCGTGGGCTCGGGCTCGGGAGCCTTGGGCTCATGGTAGACCTCCGTTTGGAACACGGCGGTCAGATCGTCCACCTGGTTATGGAAGGTCAGGTAGGCGAAGATGATGGACAGCTCCTCGTCAGTGAGGACCTGCATGTGGTTTTTTGGCGTGGTGGCGTATTTGGTGAGGATCTCGGTGATGTCCTTGGTCTGCTTTTTGAAATCCTTTGCCACTTCATGAACACGGTACTTATTTTCAATACTCAAATCGTGACACCTCCATCGGGATGGGCGTTGGGTGCTTGCGAAAGACGCTGGGAAAGGCTCTGGGCAAAGCCCTTGTCGGTGACGGCGCAGATGGCGCAGCTCTCCCGGCCCAGGGCGCCGCCTGTGGCAGCCTTGGTAGCGGGCAGGGTCTCTAAGGGCACATTGCCCAGCTTGGGCTCCAGCTTACGGCGGGTCCGCTCGCTTGCGTCGGCGGCGATGAAGACCACTCTGGCCTGGCCGCCAGCCAGGGCCAGGCGGACCGGCTCTTCTCCCACGGCCAGCTTGCCCGCGCGAAAGCACAGACCCAGGTGGGTCAAAAAGCTATCCATCGCCGTCACCCCCCTCCAGCTCCTGGGCGATGGCCTGGGCCACCTCGGTGGGGATAGGCGCCTCCAAGGCCCGCTCCAGGGCTCTGGACTTGACCGCCTTTTTCAGGCAGGCCGGGTCGGGGCAGAGATACGCGCCCCGGCCGGGCTGCTTGCCCCGGCGGTCCAGGCTGATAGCTCCCTCAGGAGAGCGGACCACCCGGATCAGCTGGGACTTCTCCTTATGCTCCCGGCAGCCGACGCACTGGCGGACGGGGATCTTTTTGGGCACGGGTAGTTCGCCTCCTTTCTTGGGACGTGGTCGAGATACGGTGCGGCGCGTCAAGAATGCCGCGCCCTACGGGCTTATTCCTCGGGCTCGGCCTCAGGCTCCTGGGCGGGCTCGTCCTCCCCGCTCTCGGCGGCGGAGACGCTCTTGATATCGATCTTAAAGCCGGTGAGCTTGGCGGCCAGGCGGGCATTTTGGCCCTCGCGACCAATGGCCAGGCTCAGCTGGTCGTCGGGGACGACGACCTTACAGCTCTTGCCGTCGTCCAGCAGCTGAGCCTTGACCACCTCGGCGGGGGCCAGGGCGGCGGAGACGTAGGCAATGGGATCGTCGGAATACTTGATGATGTCGATCTTCTCACCCTTGAGTTCTTCCACGATGTTGTTGACCCGCTGGCCCCGGGTACCCACGCAGGCGCCGATGGGGTCCACATTGGGGTCGGCGGACCACACGGCGATCTTGGTGCGGCTGCCGGCCTCCCGGGCGGTGGAGCGGATCTCCACGGTGCCGTCGTAGATCTCGGGGACCTCCAGCTCGAACAGCCGCTTCACAAGACCCGGATGGGTCCGGGAGATGATGACCTGAGGACCCCGGGTGGAGTTGCGGACCTCCACCACATAGACCTTCAGCCGGTCCCCCTCATGGATCTCCTCCCCCACCACCTGCTCGGAGGCGGCAAGGTAGGCGTCGGTAAACTCGCCTCCGGAGGTGATGCGGATGGAGGCGGCGTTGTTGCGGGGATCGATGCGGGTGACGATGCCGGTAAGGATCTCATGCTCCTTGGCGGAGAACTCGTCGTAGATCATGCCCCGCTCGGCCTCCCGCATGCCCTGGACAATGACCTGCCGGGCGGTCTGGGCGGCGATGCGGCCAAAGGCCCGGGTCTTGATCTCCATACGTAGCACGTCGCCCAGCTGGGCCTGGGGCAGCTTGGTCTGGGCCTCTTCCAGGCTCATCTCGGTGAAGGGGTTGTCCACGGTCTCCACAACGTCCTTCTTGACGTACATCTTCACCTCGGCCTTCTCCTCGTTGAAGTCCACGGTGACGTTGTCGGTGATACCCTCATGGTCGCGCTTGTAGGCGGAGACCAGGGCCTGGGTGATCTTCTCCAGCATATAGGCCTTGGGGATGCCCTTCTCCTGCTCGATGAGGTTGACGGCGGCAAAAAACTCAGGACCGTCCAGCTCAGGGTTCTTGGGGGCGGGTGCTTTCTTAGCCATGACTTCTATCTCCTCTTATCAAAAAGTGACGTACAAGCGCACTTGCGCAATGTCCTGCTTTTCCAGCGTGAGGGTCTCCTGGGGCGTTTTCAGCGTGACAGCGCCGTCGGCGTAGCCCGCCAGCTCGCCCACCAGGCTCTTGGCGCCGTTTCGGGGTCGGTAGAGCCGGACCTCCACCGTTTCGCCCAGGTAGCGGTCAAAGTGCTCGCTCTTGCGCAGCACCCGGTCCGCGCCGGGGGAAGAGACCTCCAGCACATAGCTGCCCTCGATGGGGTCCACCTCGTCCAGCTTGTCGGAAAGTACCCGGCTCACCGCCTCGCAGTGATCGATGGTGACGGCCTGGGGGTGGTCCAGATAGACCCGCAAAAACCAGGTCCCCGCCTCCTTGACATACTCCACATCCCAGATGCCGCAGCCGTTTTCCGCGGCGATGGGCGCGGCCAGGGCCTCTACGGTATCAGTGACCTTCGCCATGGACAGACCTCCTCGCTTTTTGGAAGATTTTGGAAGCCGTACCTCCCGCAAAATTTCCAAAAGAAAGAGCGGGGCGAACCCCACTCTGTCAATACCTACTCTTCATACTATGGGTAGTATACCACCTCCGTGCCGGAAATGCAAGGGTTTTTCAGAAGCTTTTTCCAAAAACCTTTCAGCTGCGTGCATCTTACGTCGTTTCTACACCCCGAAAAACAGAATCCCCTTTGTTATAATGGAAAATACCTTTATTATGCAGTTCAAAAAGGCGTAAAATACCTTTATGATAAAGGAAAGCCACTTTAACATAGCGGTTTCACAGCGTGGGAAGAATATTAGGAAAAGAGGTGGAGTGGTGAAAAAGGCACGCGTACCGGATGACAAGCTAAAAAGCCGGCTAAAAGTTTTGGGATTGAAGATCGCCTTCTACCGTAAGCGCAGGGGGCTGACGCAAGACGCCCTGGCCGAACGGGTGGATTACAGCGCCTCTTACCTGGGCCGGGTAGAATCCTGCCGCGATCACGACATCGTTGTCCCCGCGCTCGACTTTCTCTACCGCATCGCGGATGAGTTGGGCATTCCCATCACCAAGCTGGTGGAGGACGAGGAGAGCTGATCGCGCCACAAATCATAGAGAAGGTGGTGGTCGAGGTTGGGGGTCAGAGCAAAGCCACGGACAAAGCGGGAACTGGAAGAGGCGTTTGACCATTTATACACGGAAAACGAACAAAAGGTTTTCAGCCTTGCCTGGCGGTTTACCGGAAGTCGGGAAGCCGCGGAGGATATTAGGCAGAAAACCTTTTTGACATTACACACAAAGCTGGAGCAGGTGCTGGACCATCCAAAGCCCAAGGGCTGGCTGTTCCAAACCATGTATCACTTTATCCAGAGCTACTGGCGCGAGCAAGCCTACCGAGCGGAGCATGAGGTGGTCTTTGAAGACACGGAGCAGGTGCCGGCGCGGCAATCGGTGGACGAGCTGCGTGAATTTCTCGACAGTCTTCCGCCCTGGCTCAGCGACACGGAGCGAAAGATGCTGACGCTCTATTACTACTACGGCTACTCCCTGCGAGATATCTCCGCCAAGCTGGGCGTCACCTACACCGCCATCCGGGCCCGTATGTCCCGGCTCCACGCCAAGCTGCGGAAACAGGGCTGGGACCCGTCGGGCTGAAAATTTTGTCGAAATTTGTCGAAAATGACCGTCACATTTTGCCATCGCGTTGACATTGAGTCAAGCGGAAGGAGGGAAAAAGATGCGAAACAGAACGCCAGATCCCTCGCATCGTTGGTACGATGAATTACAAAGGGAAAATACACAGGCGCTTTTGGATCGCTTAGAGGTCGAAATGGATAAGGAGGTGATCGAGGACCCTGAACTGATCGAGACCATTGCAAACATACTGGATGAGCGCGCTCCCGCGCCGGTCCCCCAGGAGACGCCGGAGGAGAGCCTGCGCAGGTTCCGCGCGCAATTCGCGCCCATGCTGGACAGTGGACCGGAGGCGCCCAAGCCGTCGGCCCGCCCAAGCCGTCGTGTCCTGCGGGGCGTCCTGGCCGCGTGCCTTTGCGTCGTCATGCTCCTGGCCATCGCCCAGGCCTGCGGTCTGGACCTGATCGGAAGGTTTTTGGAGTGGCGGGAGGAGACCTTTGTCCTCCGGGGCCAGAGCGGCGGCCAGATGGTGCTGGACGAGGTGTCCCAGGGCGAGTACGCCTCCGCCGCCGAGGCGGTGGCCGCCTACGGCATCACCGAGCCCGTAGCCCCCACGTGGATCCCGGAGCGGTTTCACATTGAGTATGTGCGCGCCAAAGAACTCGACTTTGCCGTTAACATTTCTACCACATATGTAGCGGACAGCGACCAAAAGATCGTCTTGAAAATCTACAAGTCCCAGAACAAGGGAACATCTGACATTCACTCGGAACATTCAGTTTCCGAGTCAGAGCCCTACGAAACAAATGGTATCACCTTCTTGCTGTCCGACAACAATGGGCAATACCGAGCAACTTGGGATGCAGACACTTGCACCTGCAGCATCAACGGCGACCTCACCGAGGACGAGCTCATCCAAATGATCGACTCCATATTTTAAAGAGAGAAAGGCAGTGCTGCTTTATGACAAAAAAAATCACCGCCCTGCTGATGGCGGCCCTCCTGTTCGTGGGCACGGCCCTTGCGGTCACCACCGACGACTCCCTGATCTCCCCCCACGCCAGCGACTATCTAGATGGCTGTGCCATTACCACCACCCCTGCGGGCAACCGGAAGATCGTGGTAGACTATGTGGTCTACGGCACAGGCGAGATGACCGTGATTGGAGCCAACAAGGTGGAGATCGAGCGGTGGGACGACTATAGCGAGGACTGGGTCTATGACCGCACCCTGACCGGCAGCTCCACCTATAACGATGTGGACCACGCGGCCACCGTCTCGTTCTATGGTACCCGGGGCGAGCAATACCGGGCTCTGATCTACGCCTACGCCAAAAACGCCAACGGCATGGACACCACGGTCTATGACGGCTCCGGCGTCTACTGTGACTAAATCGGTCCTTCCAAAATCCCAATAAAAAGGAGCAAGCAACATGACACAGCAGGAGCTTGCGGCTCTTTTCCAGGATTCCGCTCAAGCGATCCGAAAGTATCGCGAGGAGTTGGCCGCTCTCGCCCCCGAGGCCGAGGAGAACTGCCAGCCGCTGGACGAGCTGGTGGCGCATATCGAGCGCCAAGCCATCGCCCTTGGCGGCACGGCGGTCCCTCTGTCCTGACCGCGGCATAAACTTAGACCGAAAACAAGGGACGGCAGCCTAGCTGCCGTCCCTTCGTTTTCTTCCTGTTATCCCTTTGCCCCGTACTGGGCCAGATAGGCCTCCATCTGCTCGCGGCGGTGGTCGTCCAGCACCACTTGGCCGTCGATGGGGCGGTTATGAAGGTATTCGATCACGTCCCGGACGGTGACGATGGGGTGGACGGCGATGCCGTAGTCGTCGCACAGCTCGTCCAATGTCGTCTTGTCCCCGGTGCCCCGCTCCATGCGGTCCACGCTGACGAAGAGATGCTCCACCCGGACCTGCTTGCCCAGGCCCTCGAAGAAGGCCAGGCTCTCCCGGACGGCGGTGCCGGCGGTGACCACATCCTCGATGATGGCCACCCGGTCGCCGTCCTGGACCTTGTAGCCCACCAGGCTGCCGCCCTCACCGTGATCCTTGGCCTCCTTGCGGTTGAAGCAGTAGGGCAGGTCCCGGTCGTAGGTGCGGTAGAGGCTGGCGGCGGCGGTGACGGCCAGGGGGATGCCCTTGTAGGCCGGGCCGAAGAGGCAGTCGATGCCGTCGGGAGCCTGGTCCTGGATGCAGGCGGCGTAGTAGTCCCCCAGCAGCGCGGCCTGAGCGCCGGTCTTGTAGTTGCCAGTGTTGACGAAATAGGGCGTCTTCCGGCCCGACTTGGTGGTGAAGTCCCCGAAGGTCAGCACCCCGGAGCGGACCATGAAGGTGATGAATTCCTCTTTGTAGCCCATCTTGATATCCCTCCTGTGTGATTTTCCCTATCATATCGGATTTTCCCGGCAAAGTCAACGCCCCGGCCTTGCGGCGGGAGAGAAAATGTGGTAAAATAATTTAACTTATACCACTTTCCAATTCGGAGGCGCTGTACCCATGAAAAAGAAACTGACATTCCTACTGACCACCCTGGTCATGACCCTGTGTCTGTGCGCCACGGCGGCGGCCAGCGGCATATGGGACGACGGCCCGATCATCGCCCCCGAGTACAAGCCCCCCGTCTGGGTCAGAGGGCTGGCCGACGGCCAGACCGGCTATCTGGCGGGCTATGACGACCAGGGGAAAATGGTGGGTCTGCGGGTGTTCCACGGCGACGGCGCCAGCGATGCCATCGACGGCGCTGCCCGCTATAAGCTCCTGCGCCTGGGCGACGGCCTGGCCCCCCAGGGAGAGGCCCTGGCCTTCTCCCCGGACGAGAGCACGGTGCGGAAGGTGGACGGTCGGGTATGCTTCTGCTACGGCGACCCGGAGGGTCTGATGGTGGCTATGCCGTGGCGCTCGAGGGTCATCGGGCAGGTCACATCTTATACCACCTCCGGCGCGCTGCGGATCAACGGCAAGGAATACCAGGCCACCACACTGGCTGTGGAGGGCTGCGATATGCCCATCTCGGCGGCGAGTTTTCAAAATTGGATCGAGTACGGCGGCTTTTCCGCCACCTATGCCTTTTACCTGGACCCGCAGGGCGCGGTCTGCTGGATCGACCAGCGCACAGAGAGTGACCACACGGTCTGCCTGCCCCTCCAGGCCCAGGTGCGGGACGGCAGCCTTCTGCTGACCGTGCAAGACTCCGCCGTCTCCGTGAAGGACCTGAACGTGGTCCGGCTGGACGGCAAGCCCATTGGGGACGGGGCGGACTGTATCTCTCCCGCCGACGCCCTGGCCCAGTTGGAGGCGGACTCCGAAAAGACGTTTTACTCCTTTGGCCGCTGGCTGGGCGGCGGCTATCACCTGGTCCGGGCGGGCAAGGATTCCCCCGTAGACACCGGCTTTGCCAAGAGCGAGCGCTACGTCATCCCCGAGGGAACCACCCTCCAGCCCGCTGCCGACTTCACCTCCGGCGCCATCCCCTGCCTGGCCGATGAGAACACCATGTTCTGGATCGCGGTGGGCGCGCCGGGGCGGAAGACCTATTCCTTCCATCAGAGCTTCCAGCAGCTGCCCGCCAGCCCGGCCAAGGGCTGCGTCCTCACCGGGGACAACGGCGCGGCCTATCTGGTCTATCTGGACATCCCCTATGTCGCCGCGCAGCCGCCGGAGGGCTGCGTCTTTATCGCCAGCAACAGCCTGTCGTTCGACCCGGAGCTTATCGACGAGAACGTCTATCGGGCTGAGGTGATGGACGCGGACGGCTCCATGACCTCCCTGCCGGTCGCGGCGGACATCTCCCAGGCCATCGGACAGGACAGCATGGAGCAAGGCGTCTTCTCCGACAATACCTACGTGGGTAGATACTGCCGCGTCACCGCCATGGACGAGTACGGCACGGCCTGGGGCCTGGAGCCGGTGGAGACCTGCGAGGTCCAGGCCCTTGGCAACGGCGAGATCACCACCACCGCCGGGACCTGGCAGTATGACGCCGCCACCCGCTTTGTCTATGTGGATCTGATCTGGCGCACCGATTCCGATGACACTGTGGTCGCCAGCATCACCGGCAACGGCAGCTTCAGCCCCAATGGCTTCTTTAAGCCCAGCGAGATAGGGCCGGAGCCGGACAAGATGTATTCCAGCGTCCGGGCCGCCGTCCTCCCAGACCCCAACGACGAGACCCTGGCACAGTATATTTACGTCATTCAAGCGTGTAATTAAGCGAGGGAAGCAGTATGCCGGAGTTTAAGGTCGTCTCGCCCTTTCAGCCCCAGGGCGATCAGCCCCAGGCCATCGAGGCGCTGGCCCGGGGCGTTGAAAACGGTCTCGACGAACAGACCCTGTTGGGCGTCACCGGCTCGGGCAAGACCTTCACCATGGCCAAGGTCATCGAGAAGGTCCAGCGGCCCACCCTGGTGCTGGCCCACAATAAGATCCTGGCCGCCCAGCTGTGCGCGGAGTTCAAGGAGTTTTTCCCGGAAAACGCCGTGGAGTATTTTGTCTCCTACTACGACTACTACCAGCCCGAGGCCTATATCCCACACACCGACACCTATATTGAAAAAGACAGCTCGGTGAACGACGAGATCGACCGCCTGCGCCTCTCCGCCACCGCCTCCCTGATCGAGCGCAGGGACGTGATCGTGGTCAGCTCGGTGAGCTGTATCTACGGCCTGGGCGAGCCCGACGACTACGCAAACATGATGATCCCCCTCCGGGTGGGCCAAATGATCAAACGCGAGGAGCTGATGGCCCGGCTCATCGAGGACCGCTACGAGCGCAACGACATCGCCTTTGAGCGCAACATGTTCCGGGTCCGGGGGGACACCATCGAGATCTTCCCCGCCTACTGGCGGGACAGCGCCGTGCGGGTGGAGTTTTTCGGCGACGAGATCGACCGCCTCAGCGAGATCAATGTGGTCACTGGCAACCCCATTCGCCGCCTGGAACACATCCCTATCTACCCTGCCAGCCACTATATCACGCCCAGGGAAAAGCTGGCCGCCGCCATTGGGGAGATCTATAAGGAGCTGGAGCAGCAGGTGGCCTATTTTGAGGCCAACAATATGCTCATCGAGGCCCAGCGCATCAAGCAGCGGACCATGTACGACATCGAAATGCTCCAGGAGCTGGGCCATTGCTCGGGCATCGAGAACTATTCCCGCGTTCTGGCCGGGCGGCCCGCGGGTTCGCCGCCCATGACCCTGCTGGACTATTTCCCCGAAGATTTTCTCCTGTTCATCGACGAGAGCCATGTCACCCTGCCCCAGGTCCGGGCCATGTATAACGGCGACCGGGCCCGGAAGACCACCTTGGTGGACTACGGCTTCCGCCTGCCCTGCGCCTACGATAACCGTCCCTTGAAGTTTGAGGAGTTTGAAAAGCGGCTCAACCAGGTCATTTACGTCTCGGCCACCCCCGGCGAGTATGAGCGTTCCCGCTCGGGCCAGATCGTAGAGCAGGTCATCCGGCCCACTGGGCTTTTGGACCCCAAGGTGGACGTGCGCCCCGTCACCGGACAGATCGACGACCTCATCGGCGAGATCAACCAGCGCGTGGAGCGAGACGAGCGGGTGCTGGTGACCACCCTCACCAAGAAGATGGCCGAGGACCTGACCGCCTACCTCCAGGGCGTGGGCGTCAAGGTCCGCTACCTCCACCACGACATCGACACCATGGAGCGCCAGGAGATCATCCGGGACCTGCGGCTGGGCGTTTTCCACGTGCTGGTGGGCATCAACCTCCTCCGGGAGGGCCTGGACCTGCCCGAGGTCAGCCTGGTGGCCATCCTGGACGCGGATAAGGAGGGCTTTTTGCGCAGCGAGACCGCCCTCATCCAGACCATCGGTCGGGCGGCGCGAAACGCCCAGGGCGTGGTGGTCATGTATGCCGACACGGTGACTCCCTCCATGGCCGCCGCCATCGGCGAGACCCAGCGCCGGCGGGAAAAGCAGGACGCCTTTAATCAGGCCCACGGCATCGTGCCCAAAACAGTAGTCAAGCAGGTTCGGGATGTTCTCAATCTGGCCGAGGACGAGAGCGACACAAAGCGCGCGGCCCGCCTAAAGAACAAGATGTCCCGCGCCGAACGGGACGCCGCCATCGCCAAGCTGGAAAAGGAGATGCGCGAGGCGTCCAAGCGGCTGGAGTTTGAATACGCCGCTGTTTTGCGCGACCAGATCATCGAGCTGCGGGGGAAGTAAGCCATGGCCAAGCATAAAGACGAAAAGACCAACGTAATGCGCCTTCTGGAGCAAAAGGGCGTCGCCTACACGCCCCACACCTATGACCCCGACGCCGACGGCATCGACGGCGTCAGCGTGGCAAAGGCTCTGGGTCAGGACCCTGCCGCGGTGTTCAAGACCCTGGTGGCCAAGGGAGCCAGCGGGGCCCACTACGTTTTCGATATCCCGGTACACGCCACGCTAGACTTGAAAAAGGCCGCCCGGGCCGTGGGGGAAAAGTCCATCGCCATGCTGCCTCAGAAGGAATTGCTGGGCCTCACCGGCTACGTTCACGGCGGCTGTTCCCCGGTGGGTATGAAAAAACCCTTCCCCACCGTCTTCCATGAAAGCTGCCTGGCCCTCGAGACCGTCTGCGTCTCCGCGGGCAAGGTGGGCTTCCAGGTGGAGCTGTCCCCCCAGGCTCTGATCGCCTTGATCGACGCCATCACCGCGGACCTGTGCGTATAGTGTAGATAGAAAAAGAGTTGTTAATTTCTTCCCATCGTGATACAGTAGTGTATCATCCTGAAACGCGTCGTACCGCACCGTCATGGGCTACGGCGCGCCGCATGAAGATAGAGGAGGGATCGGCCATGTATCATCGCCATCTCGCGTTTTTCTTCTCCGGTCCGGACTGTGACGTCTTTCGCTCCATCCGCGACGCCCAGCCGCTGGAACGCTTTTCTCACAGCGTAGTCCCCCAGCCCCAAGAGGCCAACGTAGTTGTCGCCAACCTGACCGCCGAGCCTGACGGCCCCGACGCCCTGTGCGCTCTTCGCTCTCAGTGCCCGGAGAGCGCCTACTACATCGTCATCGCCGAGCATGGCCAGCTGGCCCCCCTCCTCCCCCTCCTTCCCGTCAACGCCGCCCTCTGGTCCGCCCCCATGAGCGCGGCAGAGACCGCTTACCGCTTCGCCCAGTGGCAGGCCATGTGTAAGCGGGACACCGATCTGTGGCAGACGCGGCAGTATCTGGACGCCACCATCGACTCCTCCCCCAACATGATCTGGTACAAAGCCAAGGACGGCACCCATGAGAAGGTGAACACCGGCTTTTGTAAGATCGTAGGCAAAGACAAGTCCTTGGTGGAAGGCAAGGACCACTGCTTCATCTGGGACGCCACCCCCGAGGACGCCGAGGTCTGCGCCGCCACCGACCGCAAGGTCATGGCCGCCGGCGTCACCTGCACCGCCGAGGAAAACGTAAAGAGCGGCGACGAGATGAAGCTCTTTATCACCTACAAGACCCCGCTCTACGACGTAGACGGCTCCATCATGGGCACCGTAGGCGTTGGGATCGACGTGACCCAGGAGCGGGCCTTCCAGCAGGAGCTGATCTCCAGAAGTCAGACCATGGAGTCCATCTTCACCTCCCTCAACTGCGGCGTGCTGTGCCACACCGTGGACGGCTCCCGGGTCATCAGCGCCAACCAGGCCGCCCTGAACATCCTGGGCTACGACTCGCTCCACGATCTGGAGAACGGCTTTAACATGGTCGCCCCCTCCGTGCTGGACGAAGACAAACCCGTCCTGCGCCGGGCCATCACCAGCCTTCAGAAACCCGGCGACAGCATCGAGGTGCAATACCGCGTCCTCCACGATAACGGCAGCCTGCTCCATGTGATGGGCAACATCAAGCTCATTGAGGAGCACGGTATCCTCTATTTCCGCCGCTTCCTTTTGGACGTCACCGCCCAAAAGCTCCGGGAGAAGGAAAACGAACACCGCCAGATGGAGCTGATCCAGGCTCTGGCCGCGGATTACAGCGTGGTCTGCTTCTTTGACCTGGACACCGGGATCGGCTCTCCCCTCCGGCTGGACGCCGATCCCAGCCATGTAGTCCATGAGGCCTTCTTGGAAGGCACCACCATAGAAGACGCCATCAACGCCTATGCCCAGTGCCGGGTCTACGCCCCCGACCGGGACCCGCTGTGCCAGTTCTGCACCCGGGAGCGGCTTTTGGCGGAGATGGCCCAGCGCACCGTCTGCGGCCTGGACTTTCGGGTCCTGGAGCAGGACGGGAAAACCTATTTCTACGAACTCAAGATCGTCCGCTCCGGAGACTGGCAGCGCAAGCACAACATCGTCCTGGGTATTCGCAGCGTAGATGAGACCATCCGCGCCGAGATGCGGCAGCGTCAACTGCTGGAAAACGCCCTGGAGCAGGCCAACCGGGCCAACCGGGCCAAGACCACCTTCCTGAGCAATATGTCCCATGATATCCGCACCCCCATGAACGCCATCGTCGGTTTCACCTCTCTGGCCGCCTCCCACATCGACGACCGCGCCAAGGTCCAGGACTACCTGAACAAGATCAGCTCCTCGGGCGAGCATCTGCTGCGGCTGCTCAACGATGTGCTGGATATGTCCCAGATCGAAAGCGGCAAGGTCACTCTGGCCGAGGAGCCCTGTTCCCTCACAGAGCTTGTGCAAGAGCTGTCCGCCATGGTCCAGACCGGTCTGCAAAGCAAAGGCCTATCCTTTACCCTGGACGCCTCCGGCATCACGGACCCCGATGTGCTTTGCGATAAGCTCCGCCTGGAGCAGATGCTCCTCAACATCCTGACCAACGCCATTCGCTACACCCCCAAGGGCGGACGCGTCACCTTTACCGCCCGGCAACTCCCCGGTACCCTCACCGGCAACGCCCGCTATGAATTCTGTGTCCGGGATACCGGCGTGGGCATCAGCCCGGAATTTCTCCAGCGCATCTTTGAGCCCTTTGAGCGGGAATACAACTCCACCACCAGCGGCATCCAGGGCACCGGGTTGGGCATGGCCATCACCAAAAACATTGTGGACATGATGAATGGCTCCATCGACATCCAGTCGGTCCAGGGCGAGGGCACCACCGTCACCATTTCCCTCCCCTTCCATCTGAATCCCAGCGTCTCCCCAAGCGTCTCCCACGTCTCCGCCGGGTCCCGCGTTCCCAGCCAGAGCGGGCGCATCCTGCTGGTGGAGGACAACGAGCTCAACCGGGAGATCGCCGTGGCCATTTTGGAGGACGCGGGGTTCCAGGCCGATACCGCCGAAAACGGCCAAGTGGCCCTGGACACGCTCCAGGCCGCCCCGCCCGGTTTTTACAGCCTGATCCTTATGGACATTCAGATGCCCGTTATGGACGGCTACGCCGCCACCCGGGCTATCCGGGCCCTCCCCGACCCAGCCCTGTCCTCCATCCCCATCTTTGCCATGACCGCCAACGCCTTCGACTCCGACCGGCAGGAGGCGCTGAAGGCGGGAATGAACGACCACATCGCCAAGCCCATCGACGCCGACAAGCTGGTGGGCCTGCTCCGCTCCGTCCTCTCCTGAAGTGCAGAACAAAAAAGCGACGGCTCACGCCGTCGCTTTTTTATACTAAGGGCCCATCCGCTCAAGCGGGCTCCGATCAAGCCTTGTCCAGCAAAACCACGGCGTGGGCTGCGATGCCCAGGCCCTGGCCGGTGAAGCCCAGGCCCTCTTCCGTGGTTGCCTTGACGCTGACCTGGTCTGGGTCCACGCCCATGGTCCGGGCCAGATTGGCACGCATCTGGGGAATGTGGGGAGCCAGCTTGGGGGCCTGGGCCAGGATGGTGGCGTCCAGATTGCAAAGGACGTAGCCTCTGACCGCCAGCAGCTCCATGACCTTGCCAAGAAGCGCCAGACTATCCGCGCCGGCGTAGGCGAGATCGGTGTCGGGGAAGTGCTGGCCGATGTCGCCCAAACACGCCGCCCCCAGCAGGGCGTCCATCACCGCGTGGGTCAGCACGTCGGCATCGGAATGGCCCAAAAGGCCCTTTTCATAGGGGATGTCCACACCGCCTAAAATGAGTGCCCGCCCTTCCACCAGGCGGTGGACGTCATAGCCGTGTCCAATGCGCATCGTTCAGCCCTCCAGTATGACCCGGGCCAGGGCCAGGTCGGTGGGCGTGGTGATCTTCAGGTTCCTCGGGTCCCCGGGGGTAAGGTAGACCGTGGCCCCCAGGGCCTCCACGGCGGAGCAGTCGTCGGTAATGGCCGCGCCGTCCTCTATGGCCTTTTGCAGCGCCGCCCGCAGCAGGTCCGCATCGAAGACCTGGGGCGTCTGCACCGCCCGGAAGGCGGCCCGGTCCGGGGTCTCCACTACCCGGTCTCCCTCCACCCGCTTAAGGGTATCGGTCACCGCTACTGCCGGACACGCCGCGCCGCAATGGCTGGCGGCGTGGCAGACGGCGTGGATCACGTCATGGCTCACAAAGGGCCGGGCGCCGTCGTGGACGGCGATGAGCTTGGCGCGCTTGGAGAGCTGGCACACACCCTTATACACAGACTCCAGCCGGCTCTGGCCGCCCAGGAGCACCTGAGTGACCTTGGTCAGCTGGTTATCCCGGCAAAGGCGGCCAATTTCCAGCAACAGGTCCTCACGGGTGACCACGGTGATCTCATGGATGTAAGGGCTGGCGCTGAGGGCGCGGAGGGTACGCAGGATCACCGGCTCGCCGCCCAGATCCTCCATCAACTTGTCCGCTCCCTCCATTCGGCTGGACGACCCGGCGGCGGCCACCACGCAGGCACAGCGCGGGCCGAGAAGCTGGGGCTTTTTCTTGCGCTTGAACAGCATGGGCGCTCTTCCTTTCCCAGTGGACTTTTTCCATGAAAAACGCCCACGGCCCCAGGCCGTGGGCGTCCGGTTCGGTTTATTGATTTAGCGCGCTGTTGACCCGGCGCTCCATCTCCTCATAGCTGGAGCCGTGGGCCAGAACAAGCTCGGAAATCAGGATCTGCCGGGCGGTATGGAGCATTTTGCGCTCTCCGGTGGACAGCCCCCTGGCTTCGTCCCGCCGGGACAAGCCCTTGACCACAGCGGCCACCTCCATCAGATCGCCGCTTTTGAGCCGGACCATGTTTTCCCGGTAGCGCTGGTTCCAACCCGGCGTCATGTCGATCTCCATGCCGGGGATGGCGGCAATGACCTGATCGGCCTGGTCAGGGCGCACCACAGGCCGGACGCCGATGGCCTCGGAGGTCTCGGTGGGGATCATGACGACCATGCCGCCTACGGGGAGCTTGAGGATATAGTAGTCCCGGACCACGCCGCCCAGCTTTTTGCTGACGATCGAGTCAACAACGCCCGCGCCGTGCATGGGATGAACGATCTTATCGCCAGGCCGAAACATGGTATGCCTCCCTCCCCGCTGTCATGAACTGCTTCCAGGATTTAGCATACCACATTTTTTACAGAAATGCAAGGTTTTAAATTGAATTTTTTGCTATTCCGCTGTTCTATCTATACAGAAATAATAAAAACCGTTTGTAAACAAAATATTGGAAATCACCGTTCGCCGCAATAACGATACACCTGTCCCGGCTCCAGCGTCACCCCTTGGGCGGCAAAAAGCTCCTCCACGGTGACGAAGGCGTAGCCAGCGTGGTGGAGCTGGTCCACCACCTGAAGGGCGGCGTCTACGCTCTCGGGAAAGATGTCGTGCATCAAGATCACATCGCCATCTCCGACGGCGGAGACAATGTGGCTCACCTCCCGCTGGACGCTGCGCTGGTGCCAGTCCTCCGGGTCCACCGACCACAAAATGATAGGGCTGCCCGCGTTTCGTTTGACGCCGTCGTCCACCATCCCATAGGGCGGACGCAGCCAGTAGTCTCCCTCCCCCAGCAGCTGGGTCAGCGCTCGGCGGGTGCGGCCTACCTGGGCGTCGAAGTCGGCGTCGCTCAGGTCGGTCAGGGCCACATGGTCATAGGTGTGGACGCCGATCTGGTGCCCGGCGGCGGCCATCCGCCGCACCAGCTCTTCGTTGCCCTCGATCTGCTCGCCGATGAGAAAAAAGGAGGCCCGGACCCCCCGGCGCTCCAGGCCGTCCAGCAGCTTGGCGGTGGTGGCGGCCTTGGGGCCGTCGTCAAAGGTAAGGGCTACCAGCTTGGCCGGCTGGGTCACCGGCTGGATCGCGTCCGCCTGGGCCGTCTTAGGCGGCTCTGGCCGAAGCCGAAAGAGCCAAAAAGCCCCAAACGCGGCTAAGAGCAGCGGCCAAAGCCAATGTCGCCGTACCACGCTCACACCTCCCCATTGCAGATGGGTCTAGTGTGTCCCCGGCGACGGATTTTTTACTGGAAAATGCCGGTGTTCAGCGGATCGATCCCGGCCTGGCTGGCCTCGCAGAATTCATAGAAATAATCGTAAAAGGGCATCAAAAAGGCAAAACCGTCCACCAAACGCTGGACTAGAGCGGGACCGTCAAAGGTCTCGGACAGGTGGACGCTGTCGTGGATCAGATTGAAGGACTTCAGATTGTACCAGCCCGCCAGGTCGCTGGGCGCGCCCTCTTTAAACTTGGCGTAGCTCTGGCCGGATAGGACGAACTCATGCTGGCGCAGGAGCTTGGCGTTGAGCTGGACAAGCCGGTCCGGCGCTGCGTCGATGGCGGCGCGGTGGCGGGCCATGGTAGCCGCCTTGGGGGCAAACATCCCCATGCCGTAGCTCCAGCCGTCCCGGCCTACCTCGAACCAAAAGCCCGGCGCGTCCTGCCACTGCTCCACCGGCGGCAGGATGGAAAACCAGAGGCTGGTCTTATAAAACTCCAGTCCGTGGCAGCGGCGGGCGTCCTTATAGATGCGGGCCACCTTGCAGATCAGATCCCGGTCCGGGCAGCGGTCGATGAGCGCGTCAAAGACCTCGTCGGCCAGGGCCTTCATGGGCTTCTGCAAATAGTTTACATAATCTTCCTTGTGGGCGTTGAACCAGATCCGCTCATTGTTGGCGGCAATGCCCAGCAGGAAGTCATAGGTGGCAGGGGAAAAGCCTTCAAACATACCGCTCACCTCCCGTATTCCGCGGCCAGGGCGGCAAAGACGTCCAGGGCCTTTTCAATGCGCTGGGTGGGCACGCAGAAGGAGAGCCGGGCGTAGCCCGCCGCGCCAAAACCGGAGCCCGGAACCAACAGCAGATCAAGGCTTTTTGCTTTTTCGCAGAAGGCCACGTCATCAGGCTCCAGGGTGGGCAAAAAGTAGTAGAACGTCCCCGCCGGAGGCAGGGAGGTATCATAGCCCAGTCCACCCAGGCCCTCAGTCAGCAGCGCGCGGTTTTTCGCATAGACGCTCAGGTCGGATGTCAGGCCGTCACAGGCGGCGCAGAGCCGCTGGAAGAGGCTGGGTGCGTTTACATAACCCAGGGTCCTTCCCGCCCCGGCCACGGCGGCAAAGACCGTGTCGTGGCCCGTCACCGACCGCCCGATGAGCACATAGCCCAGCCGCTCGCCGGGCAGAGACAGGGACTTGGACCAGGAGTAGCATACCAGGGTATCGGCATAAAAGTCGGGAGCCCAGGGCGTCGCTTTTCCGTCATAGACAATCTCCCGGTAGGGCTCGTCGGAGATAAGGTAGATGGGCCGGCCCAAGGTCTGGGACTTGTGGTGAAGGACCTCCGCCAGGCCGGTCAGGGTCTGGGGCGTATACACCACCCCCGCGGGGTTGTTGGGCGAGTTGATGAGCACCCCTCTTGTCCGGGGCCCAATGGCCGCCTCCAGCGCGGCCAGATCGATCTGGAAGTCGGGCAGATGGGGAGGCAGGATAACAGGGACCGCCCCGGCGCCCTCGATGAAGACCTTGTATTCAGGGAAATAGGGGGCAAAGACGATGAACTCGTCCCCCGGCGTTTCGGTCAAGGCGTGGAACACGCAGCATAGCGCCGCCGCGGCCCCGGCGGTAAGATAGAGATCCCCCGGCCCATAGCCGTGGCCAAACCGTTTGGCCAGTCCCGCGGAGAGCTTCTGCCGCACCGCCAGGTCGCCCTGGGCCGAGGTGTAGCCGTGGAGGGTCAACGGATCCTCCTCCCGAACCAGCCGTTCCAGCTCGTCCAGCGCCGCCTGAGGTGGCGGCACGCTGGGGTTGCCGATGGAGAAGTCGTAGACCTTGTCCGGTCCCACCTCCCGGGCGCGGGCGTTGCCGTATTCAAACAGTTCCCGGATCACCGATCGGGCCGAGCCCAGTTCATAACAGCGTTTGGAGACCATAGGTATCACGTCCTTCGATCAAAAAGTGTTTGTCCTAGTATACCTCTTTTTTTGCCGCAGCGCAAGGGTCAGGCGCCGACCCCGCACGGTTTGCGGCGGTTCGTTTGAGCCGTAGGGTCCGCTGGTCTCGCCTGTGGGCTCGGTCGTGCGATGGGACGCGTGCCACTGGCACGCATCGCCCTCAGCGGTCCACGCACAGATTAGCACTCAATCAAAGAGAGTGCTAATTGTTTACAATGCGTTCATGTATTTTCCCTCCGAAACGCTTATACTGACCATGAAAAGAAAGGAGGGTGTTTCGTATGAACGCGCAGAAATTCACCCAAAAATCCCTGGCCGCCCTGCAAGGGGCCCAGGACATCGCCAGCGAGTACGGCAATCAACAGCTGGGCCAGGTCCATCTGCTGCTGGCCCTGATCAGCGACGAGACCGGGCTGGTGCCCCAGCTGCTCACGGCTATGGGCCTGACCCTGCCCAGCTTTCAGGCTGCGGCCAAAAAGCTGGTAGAGGACCAGCCCAAGGTCTCCGGCCCGGGCCGGGAGGCGGGCAAGGTCTATATTACCCAGGGCCTGGACGCGGCGCTGAACGCCGCCGAGGACGAGGCCGCAGCCATGAAGGACGAGTATGTGTCGGTAGAGCATCTGCTGCTGGGCCTGCTGGAGCGCTCGGAGGCTCCCCTGGCCCAGCTCTTCCAGACCTACAACGTGACCCGGGAGGCGGTCATGCAGGCCCTCAGCGCCATCCGGGGCAACCAGCGGGTGACCAGCGACAACCCCGAGGATACCTACGACGCGCTGAAAAAGTACGGCTCGGACCTGGTGGATCTGGCCCGGAAGGGCAAGCTGGACCCGGTGATCGGCCGGGACGACGAGATCCGAAACGTCATCCGCATCCTGTCCCGCAAGAGCAAGAATAACCCGGTGCTCATCGGCGAGCCCGGCGTGGGCAAGACGGCCATCGCCGAGGGCCTGGCCCAGCGCATCGTCAAGGGGGACGTGCCCGCCAGTCTGAAGGACAAGACGGTGTTCTCCCTGGACATGGGCGCGCTGATCGCCGGGGCCAAGTACCGGGGCGAGTTTGAAGAGCGGCTGAAGGCCGTGCTGGGCGAGGTCAAGAAGTCGGAGGGGCGCATTTTGCTCTTCATCGACGAGCTCCACACCATCGTGGGCGCGGGCAAGACCGAGGGCAGCATGGACGCGGGCAACCTCTTAAAGCCCATGCTGGCCCGGGGCGAGCTTCACTGCATTGGGGCCACCACCCTGGACGAGTACCGCCAGTATATCGAGAAAGACGCCGCTCTGGAGCGGCGGTTCCAGCCGGTGATGGTGAATGAGCCCACGGTAGAGGACGCCATCGCCATTCTCCGGGGACTGAAGGAGCGCTACGAACTGTTCCACGGTGTGAAGATCGCCGACAGCGCCATCATTGCCGCCGCCACCCTGTCTAACCGCTATATCACCGACCGCTTCCTGCCCGACAAGGCCATCGACCTCATCGACGAGGCCTGCGCCCTCATTCGCACGGAGATGGACTCCATGCCCACCGAACTGGACGTGGTGAGCCGAAAGATCGTCCAGCTGGAGATCGAGGAACAGGCGCTGAAGAAGGAGACCGACAAGCTGGCCCAGAGCCATCTGGCCGAGGTGCAGAAAGAGCTGGCCGAGCTGCGAGCCGACTTTGATGAGAAAAAGGCCCGCTGGGACAATGAGAAAAACGCCATCGGCCAGGTCCAGAAGCTCCGCTCCGACCTGGACAGCGCCAATGCCCAGCTGGAAAAGGCCCAGCGGGAATACGACCTGGAAAAGGCCGCCCAACTGAAATACGGTACGATACCCGAGCTGCAAAAGGCCCTGGAGGCCGAGGAGCAGAAGGCCGGGGAGCGCAAGGGCGAAAACCTTCTGCGCGACCGAGTCACCGAAGAGGAGATCGCCCGGATCGTGGAGCGGTGGACGGGCATCCCCGTGGCCCGGCTCATGGAGGGAGAGCGGGAAAAGCTCCTCCACTTGGAAGATATCCTGCATGAGCGTGTGGTGGGCCAGGAGGAGGGCGTCCGGCTGGTCAGCGAGGCCATTCTGCGCTCCCGGGCCGGCATCGCCGACCCCAATAAGCCCATCGGCTCCTTCCTCTTCCTGGGCCCCACGGGCGTGGGCAAGACAGAGCTTGCCAAGACCCTGGCCGCCGCGCTGTTTGACAGCGAGAAAAATCTGGTGCGCATCGATATGAGCGAATATATGGAGAAGTTCTCCGTCTCCCGGCTCATCGGCGCCCCTCCGGGCTACGTGGGCTACGAGGAGGGCGGTCAACTCACCGAGGCGGTGCGCCGCAGCCCGTACAGCGTCATCCTCTTCGACGAGGTAGAAAAGGCCCACCCGGACGTGTTCAACGTGCTGCTGCAAATTTTGGACGATGGCCGGGTCACCGATTCCCAGGGCCGGACGGTGGATTTCAAAAACACCGTGCTGATCCTCACCTCCAATCTGGGCAGCCAGTATCTGCTGGACGGCATCGACGCCGACGGGGAGATCTCCAGTCAGGCCCGCGCCCAGGTGGACGCCCTTTTGAAGCAGACCTTCCGACCGGAGTTTTTGAACCGGCTGGACGAGATCGTCTGCTTCAAGCCCTTGACAAAGGACAACGTGACCCACATCATCGACCTGATGCTGGCCCAGCTCAACCGGCGTCTGGCGGACAAGGAACTGTCGGTAGAGGCCACGGCCGCGGCCAAGGAATTTATCCTGGATGCGGCCTACGACCCCCACTACGGGGCGCGGCCCCTGCGACGCTATCTCCAGCACAATGTGGAGACCCTGATCTCCAAGGCCATCATCGCCGACGCGGTCAGTCCGGGCCAGGCCCTGCGGCTGGACGTGGTAAACGGCGCGTTGAGTGTGCAATAAGAAAAGGCGGCAGCGAAACGCTGCCGCCTTTTTCTGTCCGGGCCGGATCCGTCGCCCTTTGTACCGAAAACCGGGCCAACCGCATAGAATGGTCTGCGGTCCTCCCTCAGGCCGCGCGAATATCCACCATAACGGTCAAAGGAGAAGAAGCATGAGACGATTTGATCCTTCTGATTGGGAGGCCGAGGAACGCCAGCGGCTGGAATTTCTGGCCAGTGTGGACAGCACCCGCGGTCAGCCCGCTCCCCCCTGCTGCCCCGCTCCTACCCCCTGCTGCTGTCCCGGCCCTACCGGACCCACAGGCCCCGCGGGCGCGACCGGTCCCACTGGCCCCACAGGCCCTGCCGGCGCGGCTGGAGCAAACGGCGTGGCCGGCCCCACCGGTCCTACCGGCCCCGCGGGCACGGCTGGGACAAACGGCGTGACCGGTCCCACCGGCCCTACCGGCCCCAGAGGCCCCCGGGGGTGCTGCGCGACGCTGAAGGCGGCGGCCCCGGTGGCCGACGCCACCTCCGCCAACATCGTGGAGCGGTTCAATACGCTGCTGACCAATCTGCGCGCCGCCGGTCTGCTGGCAGGCGAATGATCCGCATGAGGGCGGGGGACCGCCCTCCCTTTTTTGAGGAGGGGTAACTATGAAGGTGGCGGTGTACGCCATCTGCAAAAACGAATCCGCCTTCGCCCGCCGCTGGATGGCCTCCATGTCTGAGGCCGACCAGGTGGTGGTGCTGGACACCGGCTCGGAAGACGGCACCCCCCAGCTGCTGCGGGAGCTGGGCGCGGCGGTGACGGAGGAGTCGGTCTCCCCCTGGCGGTTCGACACGGCCCGAAACCGTTCGCTGGAGCTGGTGGACGACGACGCCGACATCTGCGTCTGCACCGATCTGGACGAGGTCTTCCGCCCGGGCTGGCGCAAGGCCCTGGAGGCCGCCTGGACAGCCGAGGCGGGCCAGGCCGCCTATCGCTACGTTTGGAGCTTTACCCCCACCGGCGGCGAGGACACCGTCTTTTGGATCGAGAAGATCCACCGCCGCCACGGCTACCGCTGGACCCACCCGGTCCATGAGGTGCTGGTCTGGGCTGGTCCAGGCCAAAGCGGCCCCACTGTCTGGGCCCGCGGCGTTCAGCTGGACCACCACCCGGACCCCCACAAGTCCCGGGGCCAGTATCTGCCCCTGCTGGAGCTCTCCGTGGCCGAGGACCCGGAGGACGACCGCAATATGCACTATCTGGGCCGGGAATACTACTTCCACCGCCGCTGGGACGAGGCCATCGCCACCCTGGAGCGGCATCTGGCCCTGCCCTCCGCCCAGTGGGCCGACGAGCGCGCCGCCTCCATGGGCTACATGGCCAAGTGCTACGACCAAAAGGGCCAGCCCGGCGAGGCCCTGCGCTGGCGGCTGCGGGCCATTGCCGAAGCGCCCCATCTGCGGGAGCCCTGGATGGATATGGCCTGGCAGGCCTATGGTCAGGGGAACTGGAACGGCGTACTCTACTTTACCGATCAGGCCCTGGCCATCCAAGACCGGCCCCGGAGCTACATTACCCAGGCCTCCGCCTGGGCCGAGGGTCCTCACGACCTGCGCTGCCAAGCCTATTACAACACAAGCCGCCTCCCCCAAGCCCTGGAGGAGGCGGAAAAGGCTCTGGCCCTGGCCCCGGAGGACGGGCGGCTGGCAGGCAATGTGGTAGCGCTGCGCGCGATCTTGGAGCAGGCTACGCCTCGGGAAGGCTGATAGGCAGGCTAAACCGATCCGAGCCGGGAGCAGTTGCTCCCGGCTCATTTTTTGCAAAAAAGATTGCGTTTTTTCCCTCAATATGATATTTTGAGAGAAACTCCCGTGGGGTGTTTGGAAAAGGAGCGTGTTTTTGGTGAAAAAGCGGATCTGTTCCCTATTGCTGGTCATGGTTTTGGCCACGTGCCTGATCGCCCCCACTTTGGCGGCCCAAAGCGATCCTTCGGACTGGGCCACCGACGCCGTGTCCTGGCTCCAGGGCACCGGGAAGCTGACCGGGGCCGACTTTTCCGGCTATGACCGCACGGTGACTCGGCAGGACTTTGCCCGGCTGGGGGTGATCCTCTATGAGCTGATCACCGGGCGGCCCAAGCCCGTTCCGGCGGCCCAGGACACCTTTACCGACACCAGCGACGCCGACGTACTGCGGGCCAGCCGCATCGGGCTGGTATCCGGTGTGGGGGACGGGCGCTTTGCCCCCGAACAGGCGGTAAACCGGGAGCAGATCGCCGTGATGCTCATGCGGGTGCTGGACGCTTGCGATATAACTTACAGCAAGGCGGATGTGTCCGCCATCCACTTTTCCGACGAGAGCCAGCTGGCCCCCTGGGCCGTTGATGCGGTGAAGCGGGCCTATCTGATCCAGGTGATGAACGGTACCGGTGGGCAGGCCATGTCCCCCAAGATGACGGTGAGCCTGGAGCAGGCCTATCAGCTCCTCTACAATATCTACTTTCACCGCGACGACATTCGCGCCGGGCAGACCCGACCCATAGCGCAAAGCACCCTGGGGGCGCTGTCTTTGAAATACGCCGAAGGCGGGCGGTATGAGAGGGGCTACTGTGAAGACGCCTATCACTGCCGCCCGGTGGTCTGCGATCTGGATCAAGACGGCTCCACAGACCTTGTGGCAGCGTCCTATTCTATCGCCTGTCTGGACGCCGCCACCGGTTCGATCAAGTGGCGCTTCCCCGTGGGTAAGGACCGAAACGCCACCACCGACGGCACCGACTTGACCCTGCGCACCTGGTCGGATATCTATGTGGGCGATGTGGACGGCGACGGGCGCAACGAGATCGTGGCTGGCCACGGCAACAGCACCACCAGCCAGGGGCTGGTGGCGGTCTATGACGAGAACGGCTACTTTGAGCCCGGTTGGCCCCAGCGTCTGTCCGGGGAGGTCTATTCCATTGAGGTGGCGGACCTGGACGGCGACGGCACCATGGAGATCGCCGCCGGCATCGGGATCCCCGACGGCCTGAGCGTCTACGTCTATGAGCACGACGGCGCCATCCGCCCCGGCTGGCCCCAGCTGGACCCCAGCGTAGACGGGGCCAAGACCTTCGTGCAGGAGCGGGACCCCCGTTCCCCCTCCATCGCCTACTCCTACGGCATTTTTCACGACACCATTGCCATTGGCGACATAGACGGTGACGGTATAAAGGAGCTGGTGGTCCCCGCCGACATGAGCCAGATCAACGCCTATAAGCCTGACGGCAGCCTGGTACGCAGCGATTTTCGCGCCGCGGTGAGCGTGGCCAACGGCGTGAGGGACAAGGTGGTCTGGGGCCGGGTGGGCGCCTTCTCCGACCCCGCGTACGAATCCAAGGTCTATAACGGCGGCTTCGGCCAGGCCTGCGATCTGCTGGGCACCCCCCTCCACATCGCCTCTCTGCCCATGAATGAACGGCTCATAGCCTCCTTTACCCACGGCAAGGCGGAGATCGTGGACCTGGACGGCAACGGCACCCAGGAAGTGGTCGTGGTGGGCGACGTCTACGACCGGATAGAGGCCAGTCAGCCCTTTCAAACCCACCTGTACCAGGAGCTTTTTATCTTCAACGGCGACCGCACCCGTTTCAATGACGCCTGGGCGGTGGAGCCTACGGTGAAGGACCCTCCCTTATACCCCTTCTCTTTGGATGATTTTCTCGTTATGGAGCGGTGCATGCCTGATCCTGTCTGCGTCGATCTGGACGCCGACGGAGAAAAGGAGATCCTGTACCCTGACTACAGTGGAAAGCTGAACTGCTACCATCTTGATCATACCCAGCACGACAGCTGGCCCATCCATGTCTATGACGGCGTCACCGTAGAGTACCCCTCCGCTCCGGCGGTGGCCGACCTCAACGGCGACGGCGTTCCCGAGGTGGTCTTTGCCACCTATACCCCAAAGCAGGGGACGAAGAACGGCTCGCTCTACATTGCCGACAACAAAGGCAACGTTCTGACCCAGCTGGAGCTGCCCACCGTAGTGGGGGCCGCCGGCGTGGAGCCCAACGGCGGTATTGCCGCCCCCGTCCTGGCCGATGTGGACGGCGACGGCGCGGCGGAGATCATCCTTCACACCTACCGCTCGGGCGTCGTGGTCTACGACCTGGACTGATCCTCCAGCAAAAGCGGCAAATCAAAAGCTCCCCCGCGCCGTACGGCGCGGGGGAGCTTTTCCTTACAGCTTACAGCTTTTTCTCCAAACAGACCAGCTGCACACCCTCCAGCCCGTTGAACTCGCAGGGGATCACCCCCGCCTCGGAAAAGCCCAGCTTGGCGTACATCCGCCGGGCGGCGGTGTTTTTTTCGTTGGTGTCCATGCGCAGATACGGACAGCCGTGCTCCAGGGCATATCGCTCATAGTAGGCCACAAAGGCCCTGCCGTAGCCCCGCCCCTGGACCAGCGGGTCCACCACCAGGGTGTGGAGCACCATCACCTGGCTGGGCTCGGCGGGATAGGCCCAGTCGGCGTCGGCATACGCGGGGACCTGGGTCTGGTTGAGGATGGCGGCGGCAGCGACGGTCCCTTGGTCCTCCAGTACGAACAGCTCCCCCCGCTCCTGGGCGGCGCGGGCGGTGGCGGCGGTGGGATAGACCCCGCGCGCCCAGCCGATGGTGGTGCGGCCCTGCTCCTCGCCGTCGTGGATGCGCTGGTAGATCGCGTCCACCGCGTCAACATCGGCGGCAGTGGCTTTTCGGATGTCCACCGTCCTCAGCTCCTCAGAAGAATTTGTCGTAGATACCCATGGCAAAGATGAAGAGCACCACCACGGGCAAAACATAGGTCAGATAGGGCCGCATCCAGCCACGCATTTTCAGTCCCTCGCCGGTGTTGGCCTCCTCTTGAAAGCGCTTCCACCCCCAGCCGTACCGGGTAACGCAAAACAGCAGATACACCAGCGAGCCAAGGGGCAGGAAGAGATTGCTCACCAAAAAATCCTCCAGGTCCTGGATGGTGCCGCCAAAGACGGCCAGCCAGTCCCATTTCCAGAGGTTGAAGCCCAGCACGCAGGGAAGGGACAGCAGGATGATGACCACCAGGTTTATAAGGCCCGACTTCTTCCGGCTCCAGCCGGTGAGCTCCATGCCGCAGCAGATGATGTTTTCAAACACCGCCAGCACCGTGGAAAGGGCCGCAAAGGACATAAAGAGGAAGAATAGACTGCCCCACAGCCGTCCCAGGAACATATCGGCAAAGATATTAGGCAGGGTGATGAACACCAGGCTGGGTCCCGCCGTCTGGTCCACGCCGTAGGAGAAGCAGGCGGGGAAGATGATCAGACCCGCCATAATGGCCACCAGGGTATCCAGCGCTACCACCCGGGCCGACTCCCCAAGCAAAGAGCGCTCCTTGCCGATGTAGCTGCCGAAAATAGCCATGGCGCCGATGCCCAGGCTCAGGGTGAAGAAGGCCTGGTTCATGGCCCCCACCAGCGTAGCGCCCACACCCGCCTGGGCCATACGGCCAAAGTCGGGGACCAGGTAGAACCGCAGCCCCTCCGCTGCGCCGGGCAAAAACAGGCTGTGGACCGCCAGCGCCACCATGATGACCAGCAGCGCCAGCATCATCACCTTAGTGACCTTTTCCAAGCCGTTTTGCAAGCCCCGCAGGCACACAAAGATGCCCAGGGCTACCACCACGATCATCCAAATGCCCATCAGCACCGGGTCGGCCAGCATCTCGTTGAAAATGCCCGCCACCCCCGCCGGGTCCTGCCCCTCAAAGCTCCCGGCGGCGGTGAGGCAGAAATAGTGGAGCATCCAGCCGGCCACGGTGGTGTAGAACATCATCAGCAGATAGCACCCCACCAGGGTCAGATACCCATGGATGTGCCATTTCTGTCCCGGCTTTTCCAGGGCCTGATAGGCCTTCACCGGACTCTTCTGACTGGCCCGGCCCACGGCGAACTCCATGCACAAAATGGGCAGGCCCAGCACCACCAAAAACAGCAGGTAAAACAGCACGAAGGCCCCGCCGCCGCCCTGCCCGGCCATGTAGGGAAACTTCCACACATTGCCGATGCCAATGGCGCACCCCGCCGACAGTAAAATGAACCCCAGCCGGGTCTTCAGCTTCTCTCTGCCCATCTCATTCTCTCCTTTTCCGATCTGGAACGTAGTATGCTATAGGTCCCGGCTCTTGGAAAGAGCCATCTTTGGTCCTATACAGTAAAAAGCAAGGACGCTCACCGAGCGTCCTTGCTTTTGGAGCAGGTGAGGGGAATCGAACCCCCGTGTTCAGCTTGGGAAGCTGACATTCTACCATTGAACTACACCTGCGTATGGGGGTTGGTCCGGCGGAAAGCCACATTATCATAGCACATCCCCGGGGGGATTGCAAGCCTAAATTTGAAAAGAGAGCGTCTGCCATCAGGCAGACGCTCTCTTGGCCGTTCCTTTGATTACTGAGGAATGACGTTGACCGCGCGGAGCTTGCCGTTGCCGCGGGGATCGGGCTCGGTGTCGAAAGTGACCTTCTGGCCCTCGGCCAGGGTCTTAAAGCCGTCGACCTGGATGGCGGAGAAGTGGACGAACACGTCCTCGCCGCCCTCGTCGTTGGCGATGAAGCCAAAACCCTTGGTCTCGTTGAACCACTTGACGGTACCCTGATACATGATGATTACCTCCTGAGAATTGTTTGTCTGTAAACAAAAAGCCCTCGTCCCGTAAGTCATTGACTATGACTTACGCCAGACGTGAGCCCTAGTTTCCTGTGCAGACTAGGTGCAGTATACCACCCTTTTCCAAATCTGTCAATGGCGACTTTTGTTTATTTTTGGAAAAATTGTGCAATTTCCCAGGGGATTTTCACTTTTTCTCCGTTGGGTCGGTCCCCAAGACGTATTTCTCCACCGCCATGGCCACGCCGCTGTCATAATTGGCCCCGGTGACGTGCTTTGCCGCGGCTTTCGCCTCAGCTGTGGCGTTTCCCATAGCAAAAGACCATTGGGCATACGCCAGCATCTCCAGGTCGTTGTCCGCGTCACCAAAGGCCATGACCCGCTCCGGCCCCAGCCCCAGTTTTTCAGCCAGGGCGGCCAGAGCCCGGCCCTTGTGGACGCCGGGGGCGTTCAATTCCATATTGTCGCCGGTGGCGCCAGTGATAACCAAGGGGCCGGTGGCGCTTAGTTCGCCGGCGACCTGGGCGCGCAGGTCGCTTGGAACGTAGAAAATATCGAACTTCCCCGGTCTGTGGGCCGCCGCCACCGCCGCCACATCATCCACGGTGGTGGTATTACGGCGAAACATTGCCAGAAAGTCCGGGCTGGCAAAAAGCTGACGGACGTTTTCCGCGCGGTCACGGTCTATGTAATTCTCCGCTCCCACATAGATCTCGTAGGACAGGTCCCAGCGGCGCAGGATACGGATGATGTCCACGCACTGGGCCGAGTCCATGGGAAAGGAAGTCATCTCCGCGCCGGTCCTGGCGTCCAGGACGTAGGCCCCGTTGGCGGTGATACCAAAGTCCACGCAGCCCAGCTCTCCAGCGTGCTCCCGGACCAGCGACCAGCTGCGGCCGCTGGCAATGGCGATCTTCACGCCCCGGGCCGAGGCGGCGCGCAGGGCGGCGATGTTTCTCGCGGGAATGGTGTGGTGGTCGGCCCCCAAAAGAGTGCCGTCCATGTCCAGGGCGATGAGGCGGATGTCACCCATTGGCGTTTTCCCCCTTTACGTCCTCCACGCTCAGGGCCATGAGCTGATCCTTAGTGGGGCTGTCCAGCGCCGCCAGCCGGTCGGCCTGGCGGGCAACAGCCTGCTCAAAGAGATTGCGCACGTCCCGGCCATTGCCGAAGTTCTCGTCCCGCCGGTCGTAGAGGGTCTGAAAGGCCTCCTTGCAGAAGGTCCTGGTCTCGTCGTCCAGCGTATAGCCGTTTTTGTCGCACAGGGACTGGAAGATCTCAAAAAGCTGGTCGCCGGTGTAGTCCTCGAAAATAAAATACTTGTTGAATCGGCTCTCCAGGCCGGGGTTGGCGTGGATGAAGTCGTCCATCAGCTCGGTGTAGCCCGCTACGATGACGATGAGATCGTGGCGGTGGTCCTCCATACCCTTCAAGAGGGTCTCGATGGCCTCCTGGCCGAAGTCGTTGGGATTGTCGTGGCTGGTGAGGGCATAGGCCTCATCGATAAACAGCACGCCGCCCAGGGCCTTATCGATGGCCTCCCGGGTCTTGATGGCCGTCTGGCCCACAAAGCCCGCCACCAGGCCCGAGCGGTCCACCTCCACCAGCTGGCCCTTGCTCAAAACACCGATGGCGTGGTAGATCTTGGCCAGGAGCCGGGCCACGGTGGTCTTGCCCGTGCCGGGATTGCCCATGAACACCAGATGCAGGCTCATGGGCGGCACCGGCAGGCCCTCCTTCTCCCGAAGCCTGCGGACCTTGACCAGGTTGATCAGGCTCTTCACATCCGCCTTCACCTTCTCCAAGCCGCACAGAGCGTCCAGCTCGGCCAGCAGCTCCTCCAGCGTCGGCTCCGCCGCCGTGACGGCGGCTTCCGTCTCGGACGTGGGGGCAGGCTCTCTCCCCGTCTCATGGCCGGGGGTGATGAACTGCGCTACGTCCAGCCCCGCCTTGTCCGCGGGCAGCTCGGCGGCGTCGCAAAGCCGGGTGAGGGCGTCGGCGCAGCGGTTGACAAAGCCCGCCTCCGCCTCGCTGACCACGTTGTCCACCGCCGCGAACAAAAGCAGCATCAGCGTGAAGGTGTCCACAAACCGCCGGGCCAGCTTCTTGCCGGTACGCTTGTCATACTCGATGAGTCCGGCAAAAAACTTGGGCGGCTGGAAGCCGGGGTAGTCCGCCACCTGGGCGCACAGGTCCCAGTAGAGCACGCTGGGCACCGGATTTCCCTTGCAGTAGATGGCGTTATAGTACTCCACGTGCCGGGGGCTCAGCCCACCGTCCTCCCCCCACACGCCGGTGGCGGCGCGGCGGAAAAAGCCGTCGGCCTCGGCGGCAAAGGCGGCGCGGAGGCCGGGATCGGCAATGAGCTTGCGGAAGGCGGAAACGCCCTCGTCATACTGCTTGTGGACCGCCGGAGCGGACATAGAGGGTCTCATTGGCGTCACGTCCCTAAAAAATGGTATACATCATTATACCCACTCCACCGATTCTTTTCAAGTGGAGGCCGGAAAGATACGACAAGGGCCGCGCCCGCAGGCGCGGCCCTTGCTTATTCGTCAGGGATATATTCCGCCACTGCTTGGAGTGGGCAGTTCAAGATCGTACAGAGCTTATTGAGCGTGTGCGTGGATACAGGCAAATCAGCTTGAAGCCGCTGAACAGTAGCATGGCTCATATTATATTTGAAACGCAACGTATAGGTGGTCACCTTTTGTTCTGCCATTGTTGCCCACAATGGTGCATAGCGGATCATGTGAACCCCCCCTGCTTACTCATCGTCGGGGATATATTGCACGATGTCGGACAGGTCACATTTCAATATGGTACATAGGGCGTCCAGCGTGTTGGTGGATACGGACTCTCCCTCCTTTAATCGCCGAACGGTGGAACTGCTGATGTTGTTTTTCACCTGAAGGGTGTACGTGCTGGCCTTTCGGCGCTTCATGGTCTCCCACAGCGGCGCGTATGAGATCATGCTGATCCCCCCTCTTGACATATCTCCATTATTGCCTATAATGTTCTGCAAGTGTGATAGGCAATATTGGCTATTATGCTTGGAGTACAAATCACCCGACTGGCTTTGATGAAAAATTTTTTAGAAAAATTTCATAAAAACTATTGACAAATCCTTTTAGGTATTGTATATTATAACCAGGGAAAGGAAGGTGAGTCCGATGGGCTAGGAAGCCGAAGGACCCAAACCAATTTCCAAGCGGAACGGCAAGACCAAGTGGAACTTGAAGAATGTACCCCCAAACCTCCCATACGATATGGGAAAGGCAAAAAGCCAAACAAAAGCGTTTGAAGGATGGACAGGAAACAAGGACCAAAGGGCCGAGCAAGACCGCGCACCCGGTAAAACCAAAAGCGCCGGGTATCCCGTAGAAAGCAGAGGTTGAAAAAGCATGGAGATCCAGAACGAACAGGAGTAACCCCCCGGTCACGTCGGATGGCCGGGGGGTAAGTGTTTTTTTGGGGGGCCTTCCCTTGTTGAAAAAGACCGGGCGGTGTGGTACAATAGCCTCAACGGCTATTGTTTTTTTATGCTCTTTTGCGGAAAGGAGGCGGCGCCATGAAGGCCATCGCCGCGGTAGACGAAAACTGGGCCATCGGCTCCCAGGGCAAGCTCCTATGCCCCATCTCCGCCGATCTCAAGCGCTTCAAGGTCATTACCACCGGCCACCCGGTGATCCTGGGGCGCAAGACCCTGGCCACCTTTCCCGGTGGCCGGCCCCTGCCCGGCCGGGAAAACCTGATCCTCTCCGCCACTATGACGGACGCCCCCGAGGGGGCCAAGGTCTTTGGCAATCTGGACGCCCTGCTGGCCTACGCCCCGGACGACGCCATCGTCATTGGCGGAGAGAGCGTCTACCAGGCTCTGCTGCCCTACTGCGACAAGGTTTACATAACAAAAATACATGCCTCCTTCCCCGCCGACTGCTGGTTTCCTGACTTGGACCGGGACCCGACCTGGCAGGTGGCGGACCGGGAAGGACCGCTGGAGGAAAACGGCGTGAAATTCAGCTATTGGACTTACCGCTGGAGGGATATTTCGTGAAGGAACTGACCCTGCCCCGCCTCCCCTGCCGCAAGCGCGACAGCCACAAGGGAGACTACGGAAAAGTTGACATAATTTCCGGCAGTGTCGGTTACACCGGCGCGCCCTACCTCTGCGCCGCGGGGGCGCTGAAGACCGGAGCGGGCCTGGTATCTGTGGGTCTGCCCGGCCAGGTCTATCCCCTGCTGGCGGCCAAATTCCTCTGCGCCATGCCCTATCCCCTGGGCACCGGGCCCTGCTTTGGGCCGGACGTCCTGGAACACGCTGTGGCCCACTGTGCCGGCAAGGACGCGGTGGTCCTTGGGCCCGGGCTGGGCCGGGAGAGCGCTACCGGCGAATTTGCCCGGCGGCTTTTGGTGCGCCTGGCTTGCCCGGTGGTGCTGGACGCCGATGGTCTAAACGCCCTTTGCGGGCATATAGATAGCTTGGACCGCCGCCGGGACCGCTTCACGGTGCTGACCCCCCACATGGGCGAGTTTGCCCGTCTGCTGGGCCGGGAGGCGGGGGACCGGGAGGCCGAGGCTAAAGCCTTTGCCCAGAGCCACGGCTGCTGGCTGGTTTTGAAGGGCCACCGGACCGTCATTGCCGGGCCCGACGGCGAGACCTTTGTCAACCCCACCGGCAATCCCGGCATGGCCACCGGCGGTTCGGGGGACGTGCTGGCGGGAATGCTGGCCGCCCTGCTGGCCCAAGGACTGGAGACCGCCCAGGCCGTCACCGCCGGGGTCTATCTCCACGGTTTGGCGGGGGATCTGGCCGCCCAGGCGCTGGGCGAATACGCCATGACGGCGGCGGATATTCTGGAGTATCTGCCCCAGGCCATGCAGGCCGCGGTTGGATAAGGAAAAAAGGAGGATGGACCTGTGGGACGCTTCAAGGCGGTTCCACTGATGATGAGCCTTCTGCTGCTGGCGGGCTGCGGCGAAGGGAAGACAGGCTCCAGCGAGGCGCTGGCTCTGGCCATTCAAAAGGATTTTGCCAGCATGACCACCTGCTCTTGCCAGGTGGCCCTCACCGTGGATTACGAGACCCGGGTGTTTGACTACGTGCTGGACGTGGCCTACGATGCCTCCGGCGCCGATTTGACCATTGTGGAGCCGGAACTCGCCCAGGGCGTCACCGCCCACATCGCTTCTGGCCAGACTCAGCTGGTCTACGACGGCTTCAGTCTGGACGCCGGACCGCTGACGGAGGACGGTCTGAGCCCGGTGGAGACGGTGCCCACCTTTTACCGGGCCATCTCCGAGGGCTACATCGCCAATCTGGACGGAAACGGCGAGACCCTCACCGTCACCTATCGAGACGGCGAGAGCCAGCCCGGAGTAGGATTGGAAACGGTAGTGACTTTTGACGCCAGGACGAAAACGCCCCTGTGGGGCGAGCTCTTTTACGACGGCGCGCGCATCGTCACCGCCCAAGTGAAGGACTTCCAGAGTCTGATCCCAGAGACAGACTGAACAAAGGAGAAATGCCCTGTGGATAACGCACAAATGAGGACCTGGGCGGAGATCGACCTCCACGCCCTGGAGCATAACTACTACGCCTTGCGCTCCAACCTGGCCCCGGGCTGCCGCTTTGTGGGTGTGGTCAAGGCCAACGCTTACGGCCACGGCGCTTTGCGCGTAGCCCGGCGGCTGGAGCGGCTAGGGGCGGAGTATCTGGCGGTGGCCTGTCTCTCTGAGGCTATCGAGCTGCGCGAGGGCGGCGTCACCGCCCCCATTTTGATCCTAGGCGGTACCCCCGGGGCCTTCGCGCCGGAGCTGCTGCGCTACGATCTGACCCAGACCGTCTTTGATCTGCCCACCGCCAGCGCCTATTCCCAGGCCGCCCAGGCGGCGGGCAAGGCCCTGCGGGTCCACATCAAAGCGGACACGGGCATGGGGCGGCTGGGCTTTGTGGGCCCCCGCCGGGTGGAGGATATCCTGGCTGTGTGCGCCCTGCCGGGACTGGAAGCGGAGGGCCTTTTCACCCACTTTTCCGACGCCGACGGCTCCGAGGAATACGCCATGGCCCAGTTCACCGACTTTTTGGACCTGAAGGCGGCCCTGGCGGACCGGGGGCTGACATTAAAAATCTACCATTGCGCCGCCAGCGCGGCTATGCTACACTATCCCTGTACCCATCTGGACATGGTCCGCCCCGGCATCGCCCTCTACGGCTGCTATCCCGACGAGGGCTCCGTAGGTCTGGACGGCCCGGGGCTAACGCCGGTGATGACCCTGAAAAGCCGGGTGGCCGCTGTTCGGGACCTGAGCGCGGGCAGCTGCGTCAGCTATGGCCGGACCCGTGTTTTGGGCCGGGAGAGCCGGGTGGCGGTACTGCCCATCGGCTATGCCGACGGACTGCACCGGGGCCTGTCCAATCGCATGGAAGTGCTCTTCCCCAGCGGCAGAGCTCCCATCCTGGGCCGGATCTGCATGGATCTTTGCATGGTGGACGTCACCGATCTACCCGATGTGAAGCCCGGCGACGTAGCCCAGATCTTTGGGCCCGAGCTGCCGGTGGAGGAAAAGTCCGATACGCTTGGCACCATCAGCTATGAGCTGCTCACCGCCATTGCCCCCCGGGTGCCCCGGGTATACCTGGGCTGAGGCACCGCTTACACCCAAAGCGCATACACTGTCTCGGGGACCCTTTGGGGCAGAGCAGCGGCTGGGCACCCTGCTTTGGGATTTTTCATCTCAGAGAAGTATAAACCCCGCCGCGCCGTGGGAGAATCATTAGTGACCGAACCGGGTGACGCCGGAGCGGTGACTACTTGAGGCGCGGAGTGTGAGTACAAGTGGAAGTTAGCGTGAAGCGAGGCGACATCTTCTATGCCGACCTGAGCCCGGTGGTGGGCAGCGAACAAGGGGGCGTGCGCCCGGTGCTGATCATCCAAAACGACACCGGCAACAAGCACAGTCCCACCGTCATCGCCGCCGCCATTACCTCTCAAACAGGCAAGGCCAAGCTGCCCACCCACATCGAGCTGACCGCCAACCAATACGGCCTGCCCAAGAACTCTCTGGTGCTGCTGGAGCAGATCCGTACCCTGGACAAACGGCGGCTGAGAGAGCGCATGGGCAGACTGGACGACGCGCTGATGGACCGGGTGGACACCGCCATCGCCGTCAGCTTTGGCCTGCATGGAAATAATACCTTTGTGTGAACCGTCCTCCGGGGCGCTGGACTGCCAGGCCCCGGAGAGACAAGAAAGGAAGTTGTACATATGAAATGCAAACGTCCTGCCGCCATTCTCTGCGCCCTGGCCGTTGCCGCCGCCGGCGTCACCGCCGTGGCCGCCACCCAGGGCTCCCAGGAGGACCCGCTGCTCACCCTGAGCTACCTGGACAAGGTCCTGCGGCCCCAGCTGGAGACCCAGGTCACCGCCGCGGTGGAGGCCAACCGCACCGAGCTGCAAAAGCAGCTGGAGCAGGCCGTCACCAGCTATGAAAGCCGTGTGGACCAGGCCCTGGCCTCGGCGGGGGCGGGCGCCTTCGCGCCCAAGTCCCTGTCTTCCGGCGACAGCTTTACCCCCGGCGCGGGCCGGGAGGTCCTGCTCACCAGCGGCAGCGCTACGGCCCTGGGGACCCTTACCGACACCACCGCGGGCAAGACCCTTCAGGCCGGGGCGGCCCTGGAAGCCAACCATCTCTACCTGACCGCCACCGACGCCAGCGGTTGCAAGGCCACCGCCGCCGCCACCGTCATGAGCCGCTGATGGACTACTTTCACCTCTCCGCCACCCCGAACCAGATCGCGGCGCTGAGCAGTCTGGGCCTGGCCCATCTGGGCGACGGGGTCTATGAGCTGATGGTCCGCTCCTATCTGTGTCTCAGCGGACGCTCCACCAACAAGGGCCTCCACAAGGCCGCCGTGGGCTACGTCTCCGCCCCCGCCCAGGCCGCGGCGGTGAAGGTCATTCTGCCTATGCTCCGCGAGCACGAAGCCGAGGTCTTCCGCCGGGGCCGCAACGCCAGCCCCCACACCATCCCCGTCCACGCCAAGCGGGAGGACTACGCCGCCGCCACCGCCCTGGAGACCCTCTTTGGCTGGCTGTGGCTCCAGGGAGAAACGGACCGGCTCAACGAGCTTTTTGAAGCCATCATGGAGGACACCCAATGGCCCTAGACGCACTGTGTTTGGCCGCCGTGGCCCAGGAGCTGCGACAAGCCCTGGTAGGCGGCAAGGTGGACCGGGTGACCCAGCCCGACCGGGCGACGGTCATCCTGACCCTCCACACGTCCCGGAGCAACGAGAGATTGCTCCTCTGCGCCGAGCCAAGCCGGGCCCGGGCGCAGATAACTTATGTAAACCGAGAGAATCCGGCCCAGCCACCGGTCTTTTGCATGCTGCTGCGCAAGCACCTCTCTGCCGCGCGGCTGGTGGACATCATCCAGCCTCAGGGAGAGCGGCTCTTGCGCTTTGTCTTCGACGCCCAAAACGAGCTGGGTGACACCGTGCGGCGGTGCCTGATCTTAGAGGCCATGGGTAGCCAAGTTAATCTTATGTTAACCGACGAAGAGGACCGCATCCTAGCCTGTACCCGCCGGGTGGAGGGGGATCTGGCCACGGGAAAACGCGCTGTGATGCCCGGACTGTTCTATCATCTGCCCGACCCCCATCCAGGGCTTCCGCCGCTGATCCGGCGGGAGCTGGAATTTCGGAATAAGGACCCGGAGGCCGGGGCGGCGGAGCTGCTGGCGGACATCCAGGCGGGGCGGTATACCCCCACCCTGCTGGTGGAAAATGGGGTGGCCAAGGACTTCTCCTTCCTCCCCATCCTGCAGTACGGTCCCCATCTGGAGAGTCGCGCCTACGAGAGCTTCGCCGCGCTGATGGACGAATTCTACGCCGCCCAGCCAGGCCAGCAGAGCGCCAAGCAGCGCGCGGGGCAGCTCTACAAGAGCGTCAAGGCCCTGCGGGAGCGGACAGCGCGGAAGGTGGCCAACCAGTCCCGGGAGCTTCAACAAGCCAAGGACCGGGAGGGCCTGCGGCTTCGGGGCGACCTCATCATGTCCAGCCTCCACCTGCTGACAAAGGGCATGGAGGAAGCGGAGCTGGTCAACTATTATGACGAAACCGGCGGCACGCTCAGTGTAAAACTGGACCCACTGCTGACGCCCCAGCAAAACGCCGCCCGGTATTATAAGGACTATGCCCGGGCCAAGACCGCCGAGGCGGTGCTGGCCGAGCAGATCGCCAAGGGCCAGGGCGAGCTCGACTATCTGGACAGCGTTCTGGAGAGCCTGTTGCTGGCCGAGGGAGACCGGGACCTCCAGGAAATTCGCGCCGAGCTGGAAGCGGAGGGCTGGCTCCGCCGGCCCAAGAACAGCAAGAAGGCCATGAAGACCCAGTCTAAACCCTTGGAGTTCGTGACCAGCCGGGGCTTCCGGGTGCTGGTGGGCAAAAATAACACCCAGAACGACCGCCTCACCACCAAGACCGCCGACAGATCTGACCTCTGGTTCCACGTCCAGAAGCTCCACGGCTCCCACGTCATCCTCTGCCTGGAGGGTGAGGACCCCGATCCCCAGAGTATCTTAGAAGCCGCGCAGCTGGCGGCCTGGCACTCCCAGGCCCGGGACGGCGGCGCCAAGACGGCGGTGGACTACACCCCGGTGAAGTACGTGAAAAAGCCCGCCGCCGCCAAGCCCGGCATGGTGGTCTACACCACCTACGAGACCATCCTGGTAGAGCCCAAGCGGCCAACATGAGCATAAAAATGGACGGCCCACGGGCCGTCCATTTTTCTTGATTTTGTCAAGACGGAGAAACCGTCCCCTTGTCTACCATGCTCTCATAGGCATCCTTGGACTCATAGAGGGTAATGATGAAGGTCTCCCGCCAGTTCTTGATGGTGGGCTCCGGGAAGCCATGCTCCACCTCGCCGGCGCTGATGGACCACCCCGCTTGTCCATATCCCGACGGAAGCTCCACTTCCCAACCGAGGGACTCCTGGCCCGTGTGCGTATCCGAGCCCGCCTCCGGGATCACCGGCTGGGGCATATCCTGCTCCGACAGGGCTTGATAGAGCTCCCCCTCTTCAAGGCCGTACAGGGTCTCGGCCAAGGTCACAGCCTTTTTCCAGTCCTCCCAGGCAAATTCCGGCTTGTCCGGGAGGAATATCGCCATACAGTACCCCATCAAGCTCCGGTTCCCCTCCGCCAAGGTGCAGGAGAACGAAGTCCTTACCTCATCCCCGGTCTCAAAGGTATAAATGACCTGATCTTCCCGCGGGGACTGCGTTCCCTCGGGATCCAGGGCCCAGCCCACCTTCTCCGCCGCGGCTTGCACCGTCTCCGCCGTAGGCGGGAACTCCGGGGCGCGGCTCCCGCAGCCAGACTGAGTCAGCCAAAACACCAGCAGCCCGACCACAAGCGACAGCACGATCACACCGATCACGGCGAGCTTTTTCCTGTTCATCGGGCCACCTTCCCAGATGTGTTTTTCGTTTTCTCTTACTTCCAATATTATACTTTACCCCGCCATAACTTGTCAATCCATGCAAAAGGCCGCCAGTCTCTCGACTGGCGGCCTTTTTATACGAAGGGCTATTAATCTTTAGAATGAGATATCTTAGTAGGAAACGCCCTGCCAAAGCATGGCCTCGGCGACCTTCAAGAACCCGGCGATATTGGCCCCGGCGATCCCCAACGGGCCACGGCCCGCCGGGGGCCCCTCTCTTTATGATGCTCGGGGTCGGCAAAGCCGCCCCTGCGCAAAATCCCCCACGCGATGCGTGGGGGATTTTTACGGCGCACTCGCGCCGGGCTGGTGGCCTGACTTATTCTTAGTACGATACGCCCTGCCAGAGCATGGCTTCGGCAACCTTGAGGAACCCGGCGATATTCGCGCCGGCCACCAGGTTGCCCGGGCAGCCGTAGTCCTGAGCGGCCTTGGCGGCGTTCTGGTAGATGTTGACCATGATCTGGTGGAGGCGCTGGTCTACCTCCTCGAAGGTCCACTCCAGCCGCAGGGAGTTCTGGCTCATCTCCAGACCGGAGGTGGCCACGCCGCCGGCGTTGGCCGCCTTGGCCGGGCCAAAGAGGACGCCGCTAGACTGGAATACGGCCACGGCCTCGGGGGTGGAGGGCATATTGGCGCCCTCGGCCACGGCGTAACAGCCGTTCTTGACCAGGGCCTTGGCGCTGTCTTCATTCAGCTCGTTCTGGGTGGCGCAGGGCAGGGCGATGTCGCAGGGAACGGTCCAGATGCCCGCGCAGCCCTCCACGTACTTGGCGGTGGGCACGTAGTCCAGGTAGGTCTTGATGCGCTCGCGCTTCTGCTCCTTGATGACCTGGATGACCTTGTAGTCGATGCCGTTCTCGTCTACGATGTAGCCGTTAGAATCGCTCATGGCAATGACCTTGCCGCCCAGCTGGGTGGCCTTCTGGTTGGCGTAGATGGCCACATTGCCGCTGCCGGAGATGACCACCTTGGCGCCCTCAAAGGACTTGCCGTTGGCCTTGAGCATCTCGTTGGCGAAGTAGCACAGGCCGTAGCCGGTGGCCTCGGTGCGGGCCAGGGAGCCGCCGGCCCCCACCTTCTTGCCGGTGAGCACGCCGGTGAACTCGTTCTGGAGGCGCTTATACTGGCCGAACATGTAGCCGATCTCCCGACCGCCCACGCCGATGTCGCCGGCGGGCACGTCGGTGAACTGGCCGATATGCTTGCAAAGCTCGGTCATAAAGCTCTGGCAGAAGCGCATGACCTCGCCGTCGGACTTACCCTTGGGGTCAAAGTCGCTGCCGCCCTTGCCGCCGCCCATGGGCAGGCCGGTGAGGGAGTTTTTAAAGATCTGCTCAAAGCCCAGGAACTTGATGATGGAGAGGTTCACGCTGGGATGGAGCCGCAAGCCGCCCTTGTAGGGACCGATGGCGGAGTTGAACTGCACCCGGAAGCCGCGGTTGACCTGGGTCTTGCCCTTATCGTCCACCCAGGGGACCCGGAACATGATGACCCGCTCGGGCTCCACCATGCGCTCCACCACGCCCGCCTCTACCAGGTCGGGACGCTTCTCGATGACGGGCTGGAGGGACTCCAGCACCTCGTAGACCGCCTGCAAAAACTCCTTCTGGTCGGGGTCCTTCTTGGCAGCCTTTTCATAAATGCCCAAGAGGTATTGATCAGTCAGCGCCATTTGCCATTTCTCCTTCTGATGCGGGCGAAGGAATCCGCCCTTGGATTTTTTCGCCCGCCGGGAGCGGACTTCTTTTGTATTATACTTCCGCTTCTGGAAAAATGCAAGAATTTTTTTCAAAACTGCAAAATAAACGAAAGGGACGGTTAAGAGGCCGCTCCTTTCGTTTATTTTTGCATGGTATATCCAAAAAACTTTCGCTTTCGTGCTAGGTTCTTTCGTTCACTTTCGCATGACACAACCAACAAAGCGTTCGGTTTTTCGACTTATTTCCCGCCAAAGAACTTGCCGAAGAGACCGCCCTTTTTCGGCTTGGGCGGCTGGGGCTGGGCGGCTGCGCCGGGCTGGGGCGCGGCGCTCTGGGCCTTGCCGACAGCCTGGCCGTCGCACTCTAAAAGCAGCTTGCGGTAGGTCTCGTTTTTGGTGCGGTTCCAGGCCTCCTCCAGATAGGGCTTGGCCTTTTGCTTGTCGGCGGGAACGCCCCGGCCGTGGAAGTGACACAGGCCCAGGCCGATGCAGGCCAGGGCGTAACCCTGGTCGTAGGCGGTCTGGTAGAGGCGGTAGGCCTTGTCGTAGTCCTGCTCCACGCCGTCGCCGTAGGCGTAGCAGTCCCCAAGCAGGTCCATGGCCCGGCCCTGGCCCCGGTCGGCGGCCTTCTGGAAGAACTCCGCCGCCTTCTTGGCATCCTGGTCCACGCCGATGCCCTTGAGGCAACAGTAGCCGTAGTTACAGGTGGCGGCCACGTCGCCCAGCTGGGAGGCCCGGAGGTAGAACTGGGCCCCCTTGGCCTTGTCCTCGGCCACGCCCTCGCCGAACTCATAACACAGCCCCAGGTTACAGAGGGCGGGGGCGTAGTCCCGCTCGGCGGCCTGGGTGTAGAACTCCACAGCCTTAGCCAGATCCTTCTCCACGCCGTCGCCGTGCTTGTGGACATCGCCCAGGATCTTGATGGCACGGGGCCAGCCCTGGTCTGCGGCGGCACGGAGCCACACCAGGGCCTTTTCCGGGTCCTTGGGCACGCCGATGCCGCTCAAATAGCACACCGCCAGGTTGCACTGGGCGGCGGCGTATTTCTGCCGCGCGGCGGCGGCGTAGTAGGCCACGGCCTTCTTCGGGTCTTCCTCCACCCCGTCGCCGCACTCGTAGCAAAGGCCCAAGGAGCACTGGCTGGGGGCGTATTCCCGCTGGGCGCCCTCGGCGTACCACTGGGCGGCCTTTTTCAGGTCCCGCTCTACGCCTCGGCCATCGCTGTAGCAATCGCCCAGCAGATCCATGGCCCGGGGCCAGCCTTGGTCGGCGGCCTTTTGGAACCAAAGCACCGCTTCCTTGTCGTCCCGCTCCACGCCGATGCCCCGGAGGTAGCAAAAGCCCAGGTTGCACTGAGATGGCGCGTGGTCTTTTTCCGCGGCCTGTCGGTAGTATTCGGTGGCCTTGAGCTTGTCTTCCGGCACGCACTCACCCATCTCGTAGCAAAGGCCGATGGAGCAGATGGCGGTGAGGTAGCCGCCGTCGGCGGCCTCCTTATACCAGCGCATGGCCCGCTCGGGGTCCTTAGGCGCGCCGGTACCGTCCTTATAGCAGTCGCCCAGAAAATCCATGGCCCGCAGCGAGCCACCGTGCGCGGCCTTTTCAAACCAGTTCACCGCCTCCACCGGATCGATGGTGACGCCGATGCCGTTGAGGCAGCAAACACCCAGGTTACACATAGCGGCGCTGTCCCCGGCCTCAGAGGCCTGACGGTAGAGCTCTACCGCCTTCTCCTGATCCCGGGCCACGCCCTCGCCGGCCTCGTAGCATACGCCCATCTGGCGAATGCCGGGGATGAAGCCCCGCTTCGCTGCCTTATCATAAAGCATAAATGCCCGGTCCGGGTCCTTCTCGATCCCTGTGCCCCAGCGAAGACAGTCGCCCAACACGCACATAGACCGGGGATGGCCGTCGGCCACGCCCAGTTCCAGCAGGCGCACCGCCTCCGCTTCGTCCCGGGGCACTCCCGCGCCGTTGAGGTAGCACACGGCCAGGTCGCAGGTGGCGGGGGAAAAGCCCAGGTCGCTGGCCTCACGGTAGCACCGCACGGCCTCGGCCATATCCCGCTCCACGCCGTCGCCATTTTCATAGCAAAGGCCCAGCTTCTCAATGGCGGGAGCGTAGTCCTCCTTGGCCGCCTCCCGGTAGAGCTCCAGGGCGTGGCTGGCGTCCCGGTCCACACCGTCGCCGTTCATGAAAAAGTCGCCCAGGATGCACTGGGCCCGGGCATAGCCCGCCTGGGCGGCCTTGGCCAGCAGCTCAAGGGCCTGCTGCCGGTCCTCAGGTACGCCGTTGCCGTTGAGATAGCACACCGCCAAGGCACAGTCCCCCGGCGGATAGTCGGCCTCGCCGGCCTGGCGGTAAAGCTCGGCGGCCCGCTCCAGGTCCTCGTCCACGCCCGCGGCGTTTTCGTAGGCCAGGCCCAGGTTATACATAGAGGGCGGATAGCCTGCCTCGGCTCCCTGGCGGTAGAGCTCAAAGGCCTGGCGGTAGAGCTGTCGGCGCTTTTCCTCCTCCGATTCGTCACACTCGTTGGCCAGATGGCGGTAGCAGCTGGCCAGAGCGTCCTGGGCCTGCATATCCCCCGCGTCGCTGGCCTGGGTCAGATAGTGGATGGCCTTGTCCATGTCCCGCTCCACGCCGTCGCCCTGGGCATATCGAAGTCCCAACTTACGCTGGGCCTCCAAGTCGTTCAGGTCGGCCTGCTGCTGGAGCTCCTGGACCTCCAAAGCCTCGCTCTCCTTCTTTTTGTCAAAGGCCATCTGAATGAGGCTGGTGTTGAGGATGATGGTCTCCTCCGGCTTCTTGTTTTGGCCCTCCTGGCCAGGGTGCTTGGAGTCCATAGGTGCGTTCCTCCTTTACGCGCGGTAGAAATAGAACCGGGCGAAGACCGAACGGTCTTCGCCCGGACAGATAACACGGTATGAAAGCGGCGGCGCTCAGGCCTTCCCGGAGACGATGTTGGCCGTATCCATGGCGATCATCAACTCTTCGTTGGTGGGGATGATCAGGGTCTTCACCGTGGCGCCGGGGGCGGAAATGTCGATGGCCTGACCCCGGGTCTTGTTCTTCTCGGCGTCGATCTGGATACCCATAAAGCCCAGCCCCTCGCAGATCTTGGCCCGCATGGCCGAGGAGTTCTCGCCTACGCCGGCGGTAAAGACGATGGCGTCCACCCCGCCCATGGCGGCGGCGTAGGAGCCGATGAACTTCTTCACCTGGTACTGGAAGATGTCCAGAGCCAACTGGGCACGGTGGTTGCCCTGGTCGGCGGCGGCATCCAAGTCCCGGAAGTCGGAGCTGACGCCGGACACGCCCAGCACGCCGGACTTCTTATTGAGGATGGTGAGCATCTCTTTGATGTCGTAGCCGTAGCGGCCCATGAGGTACTCCAGAATGGTGGCGTCGATGTCGCCGGCGCGGGTGCCCATGGCAAAGCCGGCCAGGGGGCCAAGGCCCATGGAGGTGTCCACGCACTTGCCGTCCACCACCGCGGCCAGAGAGGAGCCGTTGCCCAGGTGGCAGGTGATGATCTTGCTGTGGGCGGGGCTGCCCAGCATCTTGATGGCCTCGGCGGAAACGTAGCGGTGGGAGGTGCCGTGGAAGCCGTAGCGGCGGACCTTGTCCTTCTCGTAGTACTCATAGGGGATGGGATAGGTATATGCCTTCTCGGGCATGGTCATGTGGAAAGCGGTGTCGAACACGGCGACTTGAGGCTTGCCGGGCATGACCTTCTGGCAGGCCTCGATACCGGTGAGGTTGGCGGGGTTGTGGAGCGGGCCCAGGGGGATGCACTCCTTGATGGCCTCGATGCAGGCGTCGTCGATGATGCAGCTCTTGGTAAAGGCCATGCCGCCGTGGAGGACCCGGTGGCCCACAGCGTCGATCTCATCGGTGGAGGCAATGACGCCGTGGTCGGCGCTCACCAGCAGCTCCAGCACCTTCTGGATGCCCTCGGCGTGGGTGGGCATGGGTACGTCGGCGTCAAAGACCGCCTTGCCGTTATTGGGGCTGTGCTTGAGGTGGCCGTCGATACCGATACGCTCGCACAGGCCCTTGGCAAAGACCTCGTTGGTGTCGGGGTCCATGAGCTGATACTTCAAAGAGGAGCTGCCCGCGTTAATGACCAGGATCTTCATAAAACCATCTCTCCTTCAGGTGTAAATGATCGCCTCTTGCGGCAGAGGCTTCCATGTATTATAATGCTTCTAACATTGTAACTCTTTTCCTGGTATAGGGCAAGTGTTTTTTTCGGAGGTGAGGAAAATGGCCGTTGTGGGCATTGTGGCGGAGTATAACCCCTTTCATCGGGGCCACGCCTTTCATCTGGCCCAGGCCCGCACCCTGGCCGGGGCGGACGCCACGCTCATCGTGTGTATGTCGGGCAACTGGGTCCAGCGGGGGGACTGCGCTGTGGCCGACAAGTGGACCCGCTCCCGCTGGGCCTGCCAGAGCGGCGCGGACCTGGTGGTGGAGCTGCCCACGGTCTTCGCCCTGGCCTCGGCGGAGACCTTTGCCCAAAGCGCCGTAGCCGTGCTCCACGCCGCCGGATCAGACGCCCTCAGCTTCGGCTGCGAGGACCCGGACCTGGAGGGACTCCAGGCCCTGGCGGACGCGCTGGACAGCCCCGCCTTTCATGTGGCGCTCCGGCCCTTTTTAGCCGCGGGGCTGGCCTACCCCGCCGCCCGAGAAAAGGCCCTGGCGGTACTGCTGGGGCCCGAGCGGGCGGCGCTGGTCCGGGGTCCCAACAACAACCTGGCCGTGGAGTATTTACGCTCGCTCAGGCCACGGGGCTTGGGCGCATTGCCGATCAAGCGGCAGGGCGTTCACGACGGACCGCTCAGTCAGGAATACCCCTCCGCCTCCGCCATCCGTCAACTGCTGCGCGACCGGGAGCTGGACCGGGCCGAAGCCTATCTGGCCCAGCCCTGGACCGGGCCGGTGTACGACAGCGCCCGGCTGGAGATGGCAATATTATGTAAACTTCGCCAGATGACCCCCGAGGCCCTTGCCGCCCTGCCTGACGGCGGCGATGGCCTGGGCCAGCGGCTTTGGAAGGCGGTCCAGGAGGCCGGGGATCTGGCCCAGCTCTACGACCTGACCAAGACCCGGCGGCACACCCTCTCCCGCATCCGGCGGCTGACGCTGTGGGCGGGGCTGGGGCTTACCCAGCGGCCCGAAGGGCCAGAATACCTGCGGGTGCTGGCCATGACAGGCCGGGGTGCGGCCCATCTGGCCGATATTAAGGAGACCTGCCCCCTGCCCATCCTCACCAAGAGCGCCGACCACAAGGAACTGCTGGCCACCGAGGCCCGCCTCACAGACCTCTTCTCTCTCTGCGCCCCCCGGCCCCTGCCCTGCGGCCAGGAGTGGCGCAGCTCCCCGGCAGTCGTGTAAAAAGCGCGAAAAAACACACCCCAGACGGGGTGTGTTTTTTTGATGTATGGAACGCTCAGTCTGACTCAGGCCACCGTGGTGTTCTCGTTGCGGAACTGGAGCATCACGATGCCGAACAGGACGTTGGCGCCGATGCCGGCCAGGCTGTTGAGTGCGCTCATGGCGTTGCCAAAGCCGCCGAACAGCAGGCCCAGCAGGCTGAGACCAGCCACGACGAAGGTCAGCACCACCACAAACATGGAGGGCACGCCGGCCAGCTTGCCGGTGGCGACGGAGGTCTGGGCCTCCTTAACGGTCTTCAGGACCTTGACGTAGTAGATGATCATCAGCGCCATAATAGCGGCCACCAGGATGAAGGCCAGGATCATGATGCCCGTGGCGGAGGAGGCAGCGGCGCTATAGCCGTAAAACTGGCTCTCCCAGGAGTTGGCATAGCTGCCGCCGGCAACGGCGCCGATGAGCAACACGATCTCGGCCAGGCCCAGCAGGATGCTCAGATAGATCAGCTGGGCCAGAACGCCGGCCCAGATCATCTTCAGGCCCAGGGGCATCAGATGGGCCTTGGCGCCGTCCAGGCCGGAGACCCAGGCCAGCCACAGGCCGGCCACGATCACGCCGGTGATAGCCAGGGCGATCAGGGAGACCAGGACCGTCATGGTACCCAGGCTACCGGCGCCCATGCTGGCGAGCGTATCCACAACGCCCACGCCCTGGATCATACCGATGAGCTGGAAGAAGGCCACCACGGACAGGCAGATCACAGCGGCAAAGAACAGGGGGTTGGCCCGAGCGGACTCCAAAGGACCGCCCACAGGAGGGGTCTTCACCCGCGCGGGAGCGGGAGCGGGGGTAGGGGCGGGGGCGGAGTCGCCACCCACGGGGGTGCCACAGCTGGCGCACACCTTATCGGTGTCGTCCATCTGGGCGCCACAGTTCTTACAAAACATGATCTATTCTCTCCTTTTCTTTCAAAAAATTGACTCGGCGGCCTGCCGCCGGGGTCGATGGGGGAAAGGGTCCCTTATGCCGCCAGGACCTTGCTGCGGTATTGCGCGGCAACAACGCCGAAGAGGATGGCCTGGGCGGCGGCGGCCACAGTGCTCAGCACCAAAAGCGCCGTCAGCTCCACCGCGGCGGAAAAGGCCAGAAGCACCAACAGGGAAACCAGCGACAGTCCGCCGGAGATAAAGCACATGACGATCAGGTACATGGACGGCGCGCCGGCCACCGCGCCGGTCTGGGCCGTGGTCAGGGCGTAGCCCACCGCTTTGCGGGCCTTGACGTAGAAGATCACCATCAACGCGCCGACGCCCAGAACGAAAATCAGCCCCACGATGCCGACTACGGTCACCATGCTGGCCGCGGCCTTGGCGCTGTAGTAGTCGTAGGGATCGTAATAGTCATAATAGGAGCTGTACGGGTTCAGGCTGCCGATGGCCGAGCCGATGGCGCCGCCCAAAACGGACAGCAGCAAAAAGATGATGGTCAGAAACGCCAGCAGGACGATCATGTAGATCATCTGAGCCATCACGCTGCCCCGGATCAACTTCAGCCCGCTCACCAGCCGGGGCAGATTCCCCCTGCCTACACCGCCGGCGTAGGTCATCCAAAGGCCAATGAGGAGGATGGCCGTGATGGTCAAGGCGCCCAGCGTAATGACGATGGAGATCACCTGTGTGCCATTCATCGCGGCGATCGTGTCCCGGTCCGCTCCCATCCACTCCATGTAGTCCACGTAGTCACGCATCGTGCTGATCGAGGCGAACAGGTTGATGACCTGAAGCAGCGCCACCACCGACGCGCAGATGACGGCGATCAGGAACAGGGGACTCGCGCTGGTCTTCAGCAGGGGATTGCCAACTGCCGGTGCGGCATAGGGCGACGGCTCGGGGGCAACGGTGGGGGCCGGCGCTTCCACAGGGGCGCCGCAGCCGGGGCAGAACCTATCATTCTGGCCGATCTCGGTGCCGCATTGCTTGCAAAACACGATAAAAACGCTCCTCTCTCTTCTCTGGTATGGAAGGCCCCGCTCTCTCCAAAGCGAGGCCTCACCAAATAAGTTTAATCAGTATATCATATCTTTTCCAGCCTGGCAAGGGCGTATTTCCAACAAGGCCGGCCCCTCGCGCCCCTATAGCTCCGCCCTTCGCTTGAGGTAGTAGGCGAGGTAGCCCCGCGAGGCCTTCAGGTCGGACCACTCAAAGAGGGCCTCATGATTTCTCGGCCGAAGCCATGTGCCGATATGCCCGATGGCCTCAAGCACCTTACCAGCCTTCAAGAGCTGCAGCGCACGCCCGGCGTCAGAGGGAAGGAAATACTGATACACCCCCGGCTTGGCGTTCTCCCGCAGGGGCGGGAGCCCCAGGGACACGGCGAACCAGTCATAGGTGAAGGAGGACTTCGCCTCCCGGACGATGGGATAATACCCCCACACTCTCGGGTTGATCTCCATCAGATACGGTTTTCCGTCGTCGGTGAGGATAAACTGAAACATGATAATCCCGCTGAAATTCAACTCCCGGACCAGCCGCTCGGCGATGGGACGGTAGACCTCCCCGGTCCCCGTATAGTAAAACGTACCCGGACCGCCGCTGATGGGCAGCATCCGAATGGCCGTCTCGCTGGTCGTTGTCAAGATCTCTCCGTCTTTTGTGATCGCCGAGAAGCCACATTCTTTCCCGTGGAGATACGCCTGTACCACCGTTTCCCCGCACAGCTCGCTAAAATGGACCCAGGCGTCGGCAGCGGTCTTGGGGTCGTGGGCGATGACATACCGTTCGCCCGCCTTCAGCCCCTGCTTTTCGCCGCAAACCGGTTTCACGATCAGCGGATACGTATACCCCTCAAAATCCTCCCGACAGCTGGGGTGCTCCGTTTTGGGCGCGTCGATGCCCAGCTTTTCGCACAGCGCCATCAGCGTGGCTTTGTTGTTGGCGATCTCCAGGCTCTCTTCGCTGGCCAGGGCCAGTCCGCAGACCGCTGAAAAGCGCTCCCGCACGCTTGCAGGGCAGAGCAGCTCGATGGACCTTGTGCCGCCAGGTATCAGCGCGGGCTTTTCGCCCTCCTCCCGGCAGATCTCCTCGCAGGTCTCGTAGAGAGCGTCGAGAAACCCATCGGGCTCCGTCCTGCCATCCGGCAAACGCACGGCCTTACTGACAGACTTCGATCTTGCCGGGAAGGGCAGTTGATCGCCCACATAGCAGGCGACCACACGGATCCCCCTGTCGGCAAGATCCCGTGTCAGGGACAAGGTCATGCGGTAATTCGCGTCAGTCACTACAGCTGTCATGCCATCACTCCGTCTTCCGTTTCATGCTTTTGTGCAAGCCCCGCCAGTAGTGCGACCGCGTCTTCCCGGCGAACCTCCGGCTTGTCCTGAAAGGCCGCCTCGTCTACCTCGATCCCCTCCGCGGCCGCTAAGTCAAGCAAAGCGTTGCCCGTAACAGACTTGATCGGATACCTTGCCGCCGTCCGGGCGATCAGGTCTCCGCCGCCTGCTTTGACCGTGTCTGCGTCCGCAAGCATCAAAAGCGCTTCTTTTTTGCTCAGCGCCCGCTCGCCGTGGAAGGTATTGTTTTGATACCCCACGATGTGCCCACACCTCAGCAATTCCTTCACATAGGGCATCGCCGGGCTTTCGGGGGAAAGGTCCAAAAACGGCGAGCGCTCCAACAGCTCCGACACCGGCACGACCTGATAACCAAGCTCTGTCAGCATTTTCAGCTGCATCGGCAGGGCGTCTTCCACGGGGGTCCGCAAGTTCATGTTGCAGCCGTCCTTTTGAAAGATGATCTGCCCGTTCAGCGCGTCGGGGTCCTCCGCCAGCAGCTTTCTCATGGGCGCGAGCATCTTTTCCACTTCGTCTTCGTAGCTGCTGCCCGGCCGCCAGCCGTCGCCGTCAAAGCTGGCCGCGAGATACTGATAGCCCATCATACGGTAGGCGTCATAGGCGCTGCCGCCGCCGGTCACCGCGTCTACATAGTGGGGCGGACGGGCCAGCTTGATCTCATAGGAAAATTCATCCTGGATATACGCGTGCAGGGTGCGCAGGTCCCGCAGCACCTCATCCATAGAGCGAAGGGGGACCCGCTTGCCGTAGAGAAACCGTTTGCGCCCGAAAATGCGATGCTGCCAGGTGTGGCTTGCCAGTTCGTGCCCTTCGTCGATCATCCGGCGCACAAGCTCCCGCTGATTTTTGGCCCCGGCCAGCTGATCCTCCCCAAAGCAGGGATAGTGGTCGAATTTGATCCCTCCGAATGCCGATGAACCCGGTTCGCCAGCCTCATCCGGGTAGTTTCCCTCGGTGGTCCCGATAATGTCAAAGGTCGCTCTGGCTCCATATTCGGCCAGAATGTCCAGAATGGACGCGGTCAGTCCCTTGCCCTTGCCCATAAAATCCTTTGCGCAGGGGCCGTCGTCAAACGTCATGGCGACCACGCGTTTGCCCTCGATGGGATGTACCCTTTCGATCCTCCGCACGGCAGACAAGCGCTTACCGTTTTGCTGCCACAGCAGTTCCTTGCGCTTGTGATTGATGCCTCTGGCGAAATTATACAGCCCTGTCATCAAGGTAAACGCCTCCTAAGCTGAACGACCGGAACGTGGCAACGCAAGCGCCACCCGGTCCACGCTCTAAAATGCAGCTTTTTTGCTAATTATACATTATAAAGCACCCGCCTACCTATGTCAAGAAACAAACCCCATCCGCCTATCCTTGCCCAAGCCCGGAATTTCTTCTCTCCCCCTTGCCTTTTTAGCCCCCGGGCGGTATACTAAAAAAGGACAAGCACATAAAAGGAGGCGGCGGCTTTGGACAAGGCTCCCAGCGTTATGGTCATCGGCATCGCCGGCGGCACCGGCTCGGGCAAGACCACCCTGACCAACCGACTCAAGGACCGCTTTGGTCAGGACGTCTCGGTGATCTATCACGATAGCTACTATAAGGCCCACGACGACCTGCCCTTTGAGGAGCGGTGCAAGCTCAACTACGACCACCCCAACTCCTTTGACACCCCGCTTCTGGTCAAGCATCTCACCGCTTTGCGCCAGGGCCGGGCCATCGACTGCCCCACCTACGACTATGCCATTCATAACCGCGCGCCGGAGACGGTGCGCATCGAACCCGCCAGGGTCATTTTGGTGGAGGGCATTTTGATCTTTGAGAACAAGGCCCTGCGGGACTTGATGGACATTAAAATTTTTGTGGACACCGACGCGGACGTGCGTATCCTGCGGCGCATTTTGCGGGATGTGAAGGAGCGGGGGCGGAGCCTGGACAGCGTGGTGAGCCAGTATCTGAACACCGTCAAGCCCATGCATGAGCAGTACGTCCAGCCCTCCCGGCAGTATGCCGATATCGTAGTGCCCGAGGGCGGCCACAACGTGGTGGCCCTGGACCTGCTCATCCAGCGGGTTGCCAACCACATCCAGGACAGCGCCCGGAACTTTTCCGGGCAAGATACGTCCAAGCCCTGGGTACATCAAAAAGCATAAAGGAGTTTTTTACTATGAAGCATCGTTTTCTGGCCTTTGGCCTGGCTGTGTGCCTGAGCGTCGGTCTGGCCGCCTGCGGCGGCGCAAAGGACGGCGACGTTCCGCCCACCCCCGACCCCAGCGAGAGCGTCACCGCCAGTCCCGCGGGGACGGTGGAGCCCACCGACATCCCCGACAAGGGCACCCCCGCTCCCTCGGATGAGGTGAGCGCCCAGCCCAGTCAGACTCCGCCCGCGGGCAGCGCCGAACCCACGGCCCAGCCCACGCCCACCCCCGCCATCGGCGATCCCACCGCGCCCCCCAGCGCGGCGCCCAGCGCTGAACCCGAGCCCTCGGACACCCCCTCCATCGCTCCTACCACCGCCGCCAGTCTGCGGGAGCTTTTCATGCTCTCCTCCAGCAACTCCGACGCCCCCACCGCCGACTTTTCCGACATGAGCGCTTATCTGGAAAACTTCTATAACCTGAGCGCCGACGATCTGGAGGATTTTGTCTTCTACAAGCCCGATATGAGCACCGCGATCCAGGAATTCTTTCTGGCCAAGGTCAAGTCCGGCAAGGTGGACGCCGTGAAGGCCGCCTGCCAGAGCCGTCTGGACGGTCTGAAGGAGGAGGCGGAGTTCTATCCCGGTACCGCCGACTTCGTAAGCTCCGCGCAGCTGGAAACGGTAGGCGACTGGGTGGTGCTGGCCGTCTGCCCCGAGGCCGGCCGGATGGTCAAAATTCTTCAAGATACTGTAAAATAAAGAAAATCTAGGCCCGGAGGCGTTCTATGGTCTTCTCCACCCCCTTCTTTTTATTCTTCTATCTCCCCATGGTGCTGGCGGTGTATTATCTTACGCCGCTGAAGCTGCGAAATGCCGTTTTGCTCCTGGTCAACCTGATCTTCTACGGCTGGGGTGAGCCGGTGTATATCCTCATCATGTTCGCCTCCATCGCCATCGACTACACCCATGGGATGCTTGTGACCCGGGCTAAGGCTAAGGGCAACGACCGTGCCGCCAAGGCGGCGGTGGCCAGCTCGGTGGTGTTCAATCTGGCGCTGCTGTTCTTCTTCAAATACTGGGACTTTATCGCCGGGGCCCTGGCCGGGATCGGTCTTACCTTCATGCCCCAACTGGGCCTCTCCCTGCCCATCGGCATCAGCTTTTACACCTTCCAGACCATGAGCTATACCATCGATGTCTACCGGGGCGACGCCCGCTGCCAGAAGAATATCGTCACCTTCGGCACCTTCGTCACCCTCTTTCCCCAGCTCATCGCCGGGCCCATCATCAAGTATAAGGACCTGGACGACCAACTGGAAAACAGGACCCACTCCCCCGAGCAGTTCGCCTCTGGCGTGCAGGTCTTCGTGGTGGGCCTTGCCAAAAAGGTGCTCATCGCCAACAATCTGGGCCAGCTGTGGGACGCCTATCTGGCAACGCCCCTGACGGAGCTCTCCACCCTGGGGGCGTGGCTGGGCATCCTGGCCTTCTCCTTCCAGCTGTACTTCGACTTCTCCGGCTATTCGGACATGGCCGTGGGCCTTGGCCGGATGCTGGGCTTTGAGTTCATGCGCAACTTTAACTACCCCTACATCTCCAAGAGCGTCACGGAGTTCTGGCGGCGGTGGCACATCTCGCTGAGCTCCTGGTTTCGGGAGTATGTGTACTTCCCCCTGGGCGGCAGCCGGGTGAACAAGCCCAGGCTTGTCTTTAACCTCCTGGTGGTCTGGGCCTGCACCGGCATCTGGCACGGGGCCAACTGGAATTTCCTGCTGTGGGGCCTCTATTACTTCGCCTTCCTGGTGGTGGAAAAGCTGTGGCTGGGCCAGCATCTGAAAAAGCTGCCCGCCTGGCTCCAGCACGTCTACGCCCTGCTGGTGGCCGTAGTGGGCTGGGCCCTCTTCGCCATCGAGGACCTGGCGGTGCTGCCGGGCTATCTGGGCGCCATGTTCGGCTTTGCCCAGGGCGGGCTGGTCAGCCCCGACGCCCTCTACTTCCTGCGCTCCTACGGCCCGGTGCTGCTGCTGGCGGGCGTGGCCTCCACGCCCTTGGCCACAAACCTCTGGAACGGCTCGGCCCAGCGGGTCAAAAAGGTGGCCTTGCCCGCGCTGCTGCTGGGCGCTCTGGTGCTGTGCACGGCCTATCTGGTGGACGCCACCTATAATCCCTTCCTTTACTTCCGCTTCTGAGGAGGACTTCTGCTATGTCAAAGAAATATTCCATCTTTATCACCGCGCTGTTTTGCGCCTTCTTAGGGGCCTTTTTCGTGGCCAACGCCGCCGGGCCGGACAAGGACTTCTCCCCTATGGAGAACCGCGCTCTGGCCCAGGCGCCCCAACTCACCGCCCAGGGGCTGGTCAGCGGGCAGTTCATGGAGGACTTTGAGACCTACGTCACCGACCAGTTCGCCCTGCGGGACCGCTGGATCGCCCTGAAGGCCGGGGCGGAGTACGCCTCGGGCAAGCAGGAAAATAACGGCGTCTACCTCTGCGATCAGCACACCCTCATCCCCCGCTTCGACCCCCCCGCCGACGACCGGGCCCGGCAGCTCATCGACAAGAACTTCGGCTATGTGGATACCTTCGCCGGCCTCTGCGACGCGCCGGTCTACTTCTCCCTCATCCCTGGCAAGGTCTCCGTCTGGGCCGACCGGCTCCCCGCTGGCGCGCCCAACGACGACGAGGGAGCGTATCTCTCCCGTGGCGCGGCCCTGGCCGGCCCCACCTGGCTGGATGTGAACACCGCCCTCACCGCCCACAAGAACGAGGGGATCTTCTACCGCACCGACCACCACTGGACCTCCTTAGGCGCCTACTATGCCTACGCCGCCTTGATGGAGGGCATGGGCGTGACCCCCAAGCCCCTGAGCGACTTTACCCCCCAGACCGTGTCCGCCGAGTTTTACGGCACCACCTTCTCTACCTCCGGCGTTCGCTGGCTGGACCCGGACACCATCGAGCTCTACGTGCCCCAGGAGGCGGCCACGGTGACTAACCACTTCAGCCAGACCGACATCCGGGAAAACCAGCCCATCTACGATCTGACCAAGCTCCAGGACAAGGACAAATACTCCATGTTCCTGGGCGGTAACAAGCCCCTGGCCATCGTCAAATCTAACGTGGCCCCCGCCGGAAGTCCCAAGCTCATGCTCATCCGGGACTCCTTCTCCGACTCCCTGGCCCCCTTCCTGGCCTATCATTTCTCCGAGATCCATCTGGTGGACCCCCGGTACTACAAGACCTCCATGGCCCAGTACGCCAAGGATAACGCCATGGACCAGGTTTTGGTGCTCTACAGCGTAGACAACTTCGTCAAAGACGGCAACCTCTTTACCCTCTCCATGCCGGCGAAATAATAGAGCAGCGTCAAGGAGCTGTCTCCCGGGGGAGACAGCTCCTTTTTCGCCTCTTGTTTTCCCCGTAAGAAAGGGGTACAATAGGGCATTGAACGGGCATGGAAAGGGTGGTGACGCAGGCGTGGAGCAGCGCAAAAACGACTTCTCTCAGGGCAGTATTCCAAAGACCATTTTGTCCCTGGCCGCGCCTATGACGCTGGCCCAACTCATCAATGTGCTCTACTCGGTGGTGGACCGGATGTACCTGGGACGGCTACCCGGCCACCTGGCCCTCACGGGCCTTGGGCTCACCATGCCCATCGTCTCCATCATCATGGGCCTTGCCAACCTCTGCGGCGTGGGCGGCGCGCCCTTGACCTCCCTCTACCGGGGCAAGGGCGAGGACGACGAGGCCGAGGCCGTCATGGGCAACGCCTTCTCCCTCCTGCTGATCCTGGGCGGGTTGGCCACGGCGCTGCTGCTGATCTTCAAGCGGCCCATGCTCTATCTCTTCGGCGCCAGCGACGACACCTTCCCCTATGCCGACCAGTACCTCACCATCTACCTCTGCGGTACGCTGTTTGTGATGATCGGCCTGGGCATGAACCCCTTTATCAGCGCCCAGGGCTTTGCCAAAACGGGGATGCTGACGGTGGGGCTGGGGGCGGCGGTGAACATCGCGCTGGACCCGCTTTTTATCTTCACCTTTGATATGGGCGTCCGGGGCGCGGCGCTGGCCACCATTCTGGCCCAGGGCTGCTCGGCGGTCTGGGCGCTGAAATTCCTCACGGGCAAAAAGGCCATCCTCCGCCTGAAACGCGCCAACCTGCGCCTTTGCTGGAGCCGGGTGCGTAAGATCGTCTCTCTGGGCCTGGCGGGCTTCTTTGTCAACCTGACCAACGCCCTGGTGCAGATCGTCTGCAACGCCACCCTCCAGCGCTGGGGCGGCGACCTCTACGTGGGAGTAATGACCATTGTCAACTCCCTTAGGGAGGTAGTGACCATGCCCGTCCAGGGCCTCAGCCAGGGCAGCCAGCCGGTGATCGGCTACAACGCCGGGGCCGGCAAGCCCCAGCGGGTGTGCCGGTCCATCCGCTTCACCGCCGCCGTCACCGTGACCTACGCCGCCGTGGTACTGCTGGTGATGGAGCTGTTTCCCGCCGCGCTGGTGCGCGTTTTCAACTCCGAGCCAGAGGTAGTCGCTGCCGCCGTCCCGGCCCTGCGGCTCTACTACTGTATGTTCCTCTTCATGTCCCTCCAGCTGGTGGGCCAGTCCACCTTCACCGCCCTGGGCCGGGCGAAAAACGCCATCTTCTTTTCGCTGTTTCGCAAGGCCATGGTCAACGCGCCGCTGACGGTGCTGCTGCCGATGTGCTGGGGCCTGGGCACCACCGGGGTCTTCGCCGCCGAGGCAGTGAGCCAGCTCCTGGGCGGATTGGCCTGCTTCACCACCATGTATTTCGTGGTCTACCGCCCTATGGTCCGGCAGAGCCAGAGCGTGCAATAAGAAGCAGGGACAGCCCCTTGGCTGTCCCTGCTTCTTTAAAAAGAGCTTCTGCTCACTTTAGCAGTTTGGGATAATCCGTTGCGCCGTTTACAATACGATAGATCAACACCGTGTCGCCCTCCACTTTATAAACGGCCACATAGGTCTGGTTCAGCGTCAGCTTGCGAAAGCCGAGTACCGCCAACTCCGGGTCGGGGTGGGTCGCACCCAACAGGGGATACTCCTGAAGCCGTATGATCTCCCCTCGGACCGTCTGGTAGATCTCTCTTGCCGATTTGGGACCGACCTTTTCCGCGTGGAACTTCACAATGCCTAAAATGTCTACCTCCGCTTCGGTCAGATAGACCAGCTTATGCTTGGTCGCCACGCAGCATCGCCTCCACCTTTTCGTCCAGTTCTCCCTGGGTATAGGTCGGCGCTCCAGCCAAGCGTGCGGCCTCCGCCGCGAGGATGGACGCCCGGTGGGCCAGCATTTTTTCCCGCTCCTCGTAGGCTTCGATGCTCATATAGACCCCGTCCGCCTCACCGCGGTTGGTGATGAAGACAGGCTCCCCTGTCTCCCGTGCCAAAAGCGAGATCTGAAGATACTCATTGCGCAGCGCGGTAGATGGTTTGATGGTCATAACGCATCCCTCCATAGCACATTTTCTATCATTAGTATATCAGATTTCTGATAGGCGTGCAAGGAGAATTTTTGCTGTGCCTTTTCTCGTCTGTCACAGAAAACAGGTGGAAAACAGAAGAACTGTCCCCCTGTCTTCGGTGGGGCGCTGGGTGGGGGTCGATGGGTGAGCATAAGGCGGGGTCAGCGGTTTGGTACGCTTCTCGTAATTCTCCGAATTGCTGACACGCTCACGCCCTGCGGGGCATAGGACGTGAGCGAAAAGAGCGGGGGCCGGGTAGCCTCTGCTCTCTCCCATATGGACGGTTTATCCAAAAGCCGCTATCTCTACGGTTTTCTCCTTTTGAACATCCCCCCTTGTGCGCTCAAAGGCGGCGTTCTACTGCGTAACATTCACAAAAACAGCACCCATAAAAACAGGGCCCGGAAGTCATATATATTGGCTTTCCGGGTCCTGTTTTTTATATGATTTCACTTGAGTTGATAATTATTGCTTCTGCTATTGCTTTAACAAGTGGTATTTCTAGTTGCAATTGCTTTTCATCTTGATACGGACGATAACGCTCTTTGTTTTTCCCACTTTTGCTATGAACTAATGAGTTTCGTGTAAAATATATTCGTTTGGCAATTTGAGTAACAACTCCTTGTGCATCTGACCAACTGATAACAGGAGCATTACAAAAATTAACTTTACTGTTCTGATAATAATTCAGTGCATTTATATCAACGGCACTTATTCTTGCTTTAAGTTCGTCAATGGGAACATATTCACTTAATACATACTTCAAAGACTCTAATTCATTACCTTGTCCCGTTTCGTCATTCATGCGTAGTCTGTTTTTTATAAATAATGCAATTTCATATACTTTGTCTTCGTTTTTATAAGAAAAATCAGGGTGTGTAATTTTGTTTTTTAAGTCAGTTACGAGTTTTCGCTTGAATACTTCATCATAAAAATATTCCATGACATGATAGAACGAAATAAATTTAATATAAGGATCGTTTGATGCCAGCGCCTGTTTATAATAGTCTACTACATCTTCACTATATTTTCTTAATGGTGGGGTATCAATTTGAATTGTATCAAACCTGCTACTCATAACATTATTCATTGGAAACATATCCAAAATATCCAAAAACTCCACAAGAGAATTTCCGGTTTTATACATAAATTCAAATACAAAAGCAGTCTTGAAATTACCAAATTGATTCAAGGATTTAGGGATAGCACTTGTATTTTTTATTTTCAAAGATAGCTCACCTATTATTCGTGGCAATATGATATCTAAAGAAGTATCATTATAACTGTTAAAGTGTCTGTCAAAAGGTCTCCTTAATCGCACAGGTGGAATTCTATTATAACGTCCTTGTTGTTGATTCATAGCGTCTCTTACCAGCATGAGTAGGTAAAGGCTATATTCAACTGTTGGATAATCCAATTCATATTCCACACCATTTGTAGTGTCTTCGGAAGTAACAGGAAACTCCTGACGACGCATTATAGGGCGATCTAAGTCTAGTGCTATTTCATAACGGTCTCCTGTGAATAGTTCTAATCCATTCTTGCTCATATCGGTAACTCGATTATATAATTCTTGTAATTCTGTATTAGAAATAACAATTTGTCTGTTTTCTTGTGGCTCTCGAAATGAACGAACTTCAATAGTTATGTCATCGTCATTATCCTCGATATTTCCGCCACCAAGCACCTTACAGAGCAATTGTTTGACTTCATAAAAAGTTGCCATAAACTCACCCACTTTCTGAATATTAAAATTATATTACACTTTCAGAAATAAAACTACAAAAATGCTGTGTTTAATAGTAGATGATTTATCACTAAAGACAGGAGCAGACAGGGGGGCGGTTATCCAAAAGCCGCTGTCTCTGCGGTTTTCTCCTTTTGGACATCAACCGTCCCCGTGTCCCCTTATCCTTAAGCAGAAGTAGCCACTTCTTTGTCCGCAAGATGCACATTGACATCCTTAAGCAGTTCGTTGATTATTCCATTCTTCGCCTTGGTTTTATCATCAGAGGGAAGCGAATCGGCCACACGCAACGCTATCGAAATGTTTTGCGACAATACCAGCTTGTTATGATATTTGCTCATACTGGAAACAGTCCTATTATACAAGTAGAAAAAGATAGCGGAGATAAATTCCGTTGCCGCCCCAGATGCACATGTAACATACGAGGGTGTAATGTAGCCGCAAAACATACCAATGATCCCAACAGAGATCAAGGCTGCGCCAAAAAGAGAAATACACACTGTTACAAAAAAGCCTCTTTGCGCGTGCTCTCTTGTCTGGAGGTAATACTGATCCAAATATTTATAACTCATTTTGATAGAGTTTTCAAAAATATCATCGGGAATCTCCGCTTGTATATAACCCCCTTCATAGTCGAGCATTTTTCGGCGAAGGGTACTTTCCCGCATTTCCATAGCAAGATACAAGTACGATGAAAAAAAGCAACTCAGAGTAAGGCCAAAGGCAATAGATACAGAAATTATGATAGAGAGTGGATACTGGTAATGAAACAGTCCCACCCCAACCATCAAAGCACCAAGAAAAGAAAATGAGATAACAAGTATGTATATAGCCTTGCTCTGTTTGCGCTGCTGGACTACTTTCAAGCGTTCTCTCAATTGAAAATATTGCTTACTTCTCTCTGTTTTTTCCTTTGCAGAAGCAAACATTTCTTCTCTAATCATTTTTTGCAACTCCAATCAAAATATCTTCTGGTTTGTACCGAACTCTTTATTGGGGACGGTTATCCAAGAGCCGCTGTCTCTGCGGTTTTCTCCTTTTGAACATCAACCGTCCCCTTGTCTTAACCGTCCCCTTGTCTTCTTAAAATCCAGAGAGTTGAAGTTTATAGCCGTCATTTATCCACGATATTGCGACACGCATTGGGGCATCCTTTTTTTTAGAATCTGACTTTTGATATACCGCGACCAATGTAACATCCTTTTCTATTGGTGTTACATCTGTATATCCTTGGGCTAATAGATATTCTTTGTATGCCTCTAGCTCTGTTTCGGCATTTGCGGAACGGTAAAATAATGTGTGTACCAGTTCGTTCCCAACCATGGAACTATCAAAGTCATAAATATCTCTATTCTCTGCCACAGCAGACACAAGCGGAATTGCACCATATGTGTCCCATTTTGCAATATTTGTTACCATCTCCTGGTGCTCCTTATGCTCCTCAAAGCAACTCCACCCAATGCTACACAGCCAGATTAGAGCTATGATGCTCCATCCGACTACCTTTTTCCCCCGCACCCCAGGTCGCACAAAACATCATCACCTTTCATATGGATGTGTTTTCAGATAATCAACTACACTATCAAATCTATAACCATTAAAGTTTGTAACCGGCCCATACGTCTGCTTCCAGTAGCCAGGCTGTTCTGCTTCACAAGTCCACACATACTTTTCTTTCGTAGCCATAGTACGATAGTTCCCTGCTGCTGGATTGTATATCTCTGCATATATAGCATGTCCCTTGTATTCGCCAGCTTCTTCAAAAAAGCTCATTCCCCACTCCCCTAATGCGTAACCAATAATATAAGAACTAGTCTCGCCTTCAATGTGGCCAGCAGCGGCAGCGGCGAAAGCCCCTACAACAAAGTCCTTTACTTTGACTTCTGCCTCGCTAACTGTATACCGAACCGTAGCATCAACATAATCAATGCCCATTGCTCTGTAAAAATCGGTTCGCTCCATATACAAATGCCCATTAACATTTTGAGCTATTCCTTCAACAACCTCAGTATCATTTCCCCGGTGAATCCGGAATTCCACCCTACCATCAAAGTAAAAAGTTCCCGTCCGTCTGTCGTAACCATCCCCCACTTGAACGGTCACTCTTCCATCTGTTCCACTGCCACTAAAAATATAAGGATCATGTGCAAAATCAGGCGGTATTAGAATTTCCTCTACATCTGTAACAAAATCTCGGAGTGCTCCCCATTCAAGCCCGCTCGGGTCCACAAACACCACAGGATTCCCCGCACAGTAGGCATACCAGTTCAGCCCATCCCGAATGGGGTCCTCCTGGGTAAACCGACCCGCCCCCGGCGTATAGTATCTAGCCCGGAGGTAGTAGTTTCCAGTCTCGGCATCGAACTGCTCCCCGCAGTAGCGGAAGGGGTTGGTATCGCCCTCGGCAGCGTTCTCCTCCACGCCAAAGGCGTCGTACTCATAGTTCTTCACCAGGGCCCCGGTGCTGTCGGTAAGCTGGACCACGTCCCCGTGAGCGTTATAGTGGTAGTAGGTGACAACGCCCTTGTCCGTCCGGGAGGCGATCAAGTTCAGGCCCCGGACATAGGTGGTATCAGACCGATCAACATTTGGATTCAAATCATAAAGGCTGATCCTTGTCCCCACCGGACCGCTAATGGTCGTAGATTGGGTATCATTGTTTGTATAGAAAAACACCTCTCCCGCTCCAAGGGCGACGTATCCCAACGAACTGGGCGGGTCCACCGGGGTCTCAGGCGTGCCCGATGGCTTCGGCGTGTCGTCACCGCCCTTTCCTTGATTTTTAACGATAAGTTCTTATTTTGTCAACTCCTCCCGTTTTTTATCACTTTTCCTCGATTTCATCAAGACAAAAGAACCGTCCCCTTGTCTTCTTTTCTTCATTGCCTCGTCTTCAAATAATATATGCCTTCTTCTGCCATGGCAACAAGAAAAAGTGCTGTGACTTGGGTACGAACAGCAATAGTAAATATCCTTTCAACATCTTGAAGTGCATTGATAAAAAAATCTTGGGGGACTAGGTAACAAATGCCTAGACACAAGAGCAAACTGTAGGTACAAACTTGATATATCACCGCCAATACACTGATTTTAGGCCACTTAAAAGAAAATATTAACAATATGACACGTATTTTATCTGGTACTGCAATTGCAATGCCACTTTGGTAAGACGCTATGGTATATACCTCTGCTCCAGTAAGGAAGAGGTAGAAAATCAAGAATTCAATAAGGCTCATGCAATTTCTCGTCCCCTAGATTCTTACTGCCACACAATTTTTACAGTTTTATCTGTAACGATGATTTGCGTTGCTGAGGATTTAGTCATGCCTTTTGCAAGTGCTTTTAGGGCTGCTTCTGCCTCTGCACGCTTTGTATAGCGCAAATACACAACCGAGAATGTTCGTCCATTACTAACAAACTTTCCATAAACTCTCTTTTGGGGTGCCGTTGCGCCATTTCCTCCAACAAGCCCTGCAAGGCCACCTATTCCAGCACTCACTCCAACCATTTTCCAGTCAATATCCCTGCCATAGATTTTGTCTTGTAATGCGGATTCAGCCCCGCTAATTAAGGCATTGAAAGCAACTTGTCCCATCAACTTAATAGGTGAACCAGCGAGGCCCCCAGACAGACCGCCTGCAACCGCTGAGACACCCACACTTGCCCAGTTAATATCTGCTATTGTTTTCCCACTTTTTATCTGACCGTATATATTTGTCCCCGCACCAATTGCAGCGCCAATAGCAGCGCCAATAGCAATACAAAGTAAAATGCTTTTACCATCTGCATCCCGATACATAACTGGATTGTTCAACCCATACCCATACAAATTCCCCGCTTGGGCTACCGCAGTAAATTCAGGCTTATAGGTATAGGTATGCAGACCCAGGAGATCGTCTTCTCCCCGATATTCGTTCCACTTCTGGGGATTATCCCCATAGATCATGTTCTGGGCGTTCCAGTGGGTATCTGCCTGGGTAAACCGCCCCATCCCCGGCGTATAGTATCTGGCCCGGAGGTAGTAGTTTCCGGTTTCGGCGTCGTACTGCTCCCCGCAGTAGCGGAAAAGGTTGGCGTCGTCCTCGTCGGCGTTCTCCTCCACGCCAAAGGCGTCGTACTCATAGTTCTTCACCAGGGCCCCGGTGCTGTCGGTAAGCTGGACCACGTCCCCGTGAGCGTTATAGTGGTAGTAGGTGACAACGCCCTTGTCCGTCCGGGAGGCGATCAAGTTCAGGCCCCGGACATAGGTGGTATCAGACCGATCAACATTTGGATTCAAATCATAAAGGCTGATCCTTGTCCCCACCGGACCGCTAATGGTCGTAGATTGGGTATCATTGTTTGTATAGAAGAAGACCTCTCCCGCTCCAAGGGCGACGTATCCCAGCGAACTGGGCGGGTCCACCGGGGTCTCAGGCTTGCCATCGTCTGGGCCATCCATGGGTCTGGCGTAGAGTTGTATCTGGCCACTGTCATACTCTGCCTGGGCACTGTACCACACGCCGTCGATCTCCGCATAGTACCACCGGCCCTCTTTCAGGGCAAACGAGTGCGATGCTCCTGAATTATATATGGTACCTTCATAGATGGGGCTAGGTCCCTGAACGATGGTCACCACCAGTTGGCCGTTATCATAGACATACTTTTCGATTCCGGCGTCGGTGGTCTTGCTGGCTCGCAGCCCGTCCGCATCGTAAGTATACACCGTTTCGCCGCTATTGTCACTAAATTCCTTCAAACGGTTGAAGCCGTCGTAGGTGCAGTTCACCGTCCGGGTCGTATCGCCCACCGTCAGCACCATTTGGGTCATGTTCCCCTGGTTGTCATAGGTGTAGGTGGCGGCATTGTCCCCCGTGGTGGACAGAAGCCGGTTGGCGGCGTCGTAGGTGTAGTTCTCTGTCACGGGGGGCCAAACCGTCCCGCTCACCTCAACACTGGCACGGTTGCTGTAGCTATCGTAGGTATAGGTGTGGATCTGCCCTGAGCCGCCTGTCTTGATCTCCTTCGTCATGCGGTTCAGACCGTCATAAAAATATTGGGTCTCAGAGCCCCGGCCATTTCCATCTTCACGCTTGACCATCTGGTTGCCGTCGGCGCTGTAGGTGTACTTGAAGTTAGACAGCTCTGTCTTGTTCTGCTTGTTCTTGATCTCAGTGACCATATCGGCCTTGTTGTAGGTGTAGTTGGCAGTGGTGCCGTTGCCGTTGGTGATATTGGTCACGTTGCCGTTGCTGTCGTAGCTGTAGTGAGCCTCCACATTGGTGGAGTTCACCTTGGTCAAGTAGCCCAGCTTGTTGTAGTCGTACTGATTGTTCAGATAGGTCTTGCCGTTGGCTGTAACGGCAAGGCTGTTGCGCAGGCCGCCGATACCATAGGTCATGGTCTTGGTAGCGACGGGAGTGACCTCTTTGAGCAAGTTGCCCACAGCGTCGTAACTGTAGGTAGTGGTCTCGCCGTTGGAACTGGCGGTACGGCGCTGGCCGGTCTTGGTGTAGGTAAAGGCCAGGCTGTCCTGACCCGCCATGCTTCCGGTCAAGCGCCCCATAGCGTCGTAGGTGTTGGTGGTGGTGATGCCGCGGCGGTCGGTCTTGTTGGTCAAGAGGCCGTTCAGGGCGTAGGTGTAGGTCTCCGTGTGGTTCAGCGCATCCTTATACTGGGTCAGACGGGAGTAGCGGTCGTAGGTGTATTGGGTGGTCCTCTGGCTGGTCCCGTTACCCACGGACATGGTCTTGATATTGCCCAGGGCGTCGTAAGTGTAGTTGGTGCACTGGAACTGATCAACGCCGGTCTGGCCGTCCTGCTTGGCGTTGCCCTTGGCTTGGGTCAAGCGGTTCATGCTGTCGTAGGTATAGTAGGTGTTCCGGGCGCTGGAGGTATTGCCCTTGGCTCCGGTCAAGGTCCGCTCCCGGATCACGTTGCCGTTGGGATCATAGGTATAGTCAGTCTGTCCGTCGTGCCCAGCGGCAAGCGGAGTCTTCACCCGAATGAGACGGTTCAGGGCGTCGTATTGATACGTGATGGGATATGTGACGTTCCGACTATCCGGCTGGTTCTTGGGAGAGGTCGCGGAGAGCTGGTTGCCCAGCCAGTCGTAGGTATAGGTGGTAGTGTTTTTGTCGGCGTCCGTGGTGGACAAAACCTGTCCGGCGTGATTGTAGGTGGAACTGGTGGTAATGCAGCCCTTGGATTTGGAGAACGCCGTCTGGACCTGGGTCTGATTGCCCAGGTAGTCATAGGTGAAGGTGTCCTGTTCCTCCACACCGTTGCGGAAGATGCCGGTCTTGACTACGTTCCCCATGTTATCCTGGTAACTGGTGGTCTTGATGGAGGGCGCGTTGGTGTCGCCGGTAATGGTCTTCGTGACCTTACTTGTGACTTCACCAGCATTGCCCTCATACTCATACTTGTAGCTTTCCTCGTAGATGACCGTTCCGCTTTCATCTACTCGCTCCAACTTGATCAGGCGACCATCGGTGTCGTAGCGATAGTATGTGGTCTGGTCGGGCGTGGAGCCGCCATAGACCACCTGCTTCACCAGACGGTCAAGTTGGTCATAAGTATTTTCCTGAAGAAGCTGGTTGGTGGAGAGATCAAACACTGTCTGTAGCTTGCCAGATTGGCTATAGCCACACTCCCACCGGTTACCGACCGCATCGGTGTAGGTGACCGCGTTGAACGGTACATCGTAGCTATAGCTAAGACTTGTCCCGTCCGGCTGAGTGACCTTTGTGATACGGCCAACGGCATCATAGGTATAGCTGGTCGTATTGCCGTTGGCGTCGGTCTCGCTGGTGATCCAGCCGCGTTTATTATAGGTCTGCTTGCGGGCTACCGTCCCGGCAGCAAAGCCCGGGGACCCCGCGGCGGTCCCATTGCCTGCGGTCTTCACCCCCGCCACAGATACCTGGGTGGGCAGGGCGCCGGTGGAATCGTCATGGCCGTATTGGGCTGGGTCGTCATAGCTGTAGCTGGTAGTTACATAGTCATTGGCGGCAGCGGAGCGGTAGTCCTTTTGCTCTGTAAGTTGGCCATTTTCGTTATAGCTGAATTCACTTTTACTCACCATAGCGTCGTTGCTGGTGGTCACTGTGGCACCAATAGCCGTTTCCTTGCCATTCGCGTCTTTAGCTAGAGTATTGGTGACTTTAATTGTGGTAGCGTCATTTTGCTTGAACGTGACAGTCATAGGAATACTGTAGTTCTGGTCATATGTATAAGTTACTTCTTGTCCATTCGGCTTGAAGTGAGTTAAAATATCTCCCTTGTCGTTATAGATATATTGATCTGTTACATTCATTGGATTTCCGCCGGAAGAGTACGTTGTTTCAACAGTCGTAGGATACTTGTATTTTCCCTGTGGATAATTATAAGTCGTTTTGTAGCGCGCTACAATATCAGTAGACTGAGGCATATTCGCACAATATCCTGGGACACGATCCTGACGATAATCCAGTGCCTTATACAGTTTCTTATCAACGCAAAGCGTTTCATCCTCTGCGCCAAATGTATAGATGGTGTCAAAATTATTCCGCTGCAAAGACGAAAATGCCCCTGCAGGATATACTTGTCGGTTTTTTATCATGGACCAATAGCCGCCTTTTGCAGCTCTCAAGCCCTCTAAATTGTCGAAGTCACCATATGTATATTTGACAGTGTCATTGCTACCTGAAGTATTTGAAACGCTAATAGGCCGTATGCTTTCGCAACGAATGTAGTGTTGATAACCATTGAGGCCAAGCGTTCTTACATTTGTATTTGTAGTCCCAACAAAACATAATCCACCATTTGGGTATATGACCGCATCCAGGACAACAAACATATTATAGCCATCGTTAGCATCAACAACTGCACTTGGAGCGGATGTGTTTCGAGCGCTAGGCTGGAAGAAGCAATTGAAGCGTGCCGGACTGTTATAACCTTGATACCATGTCACTTCGTCCAGTTCGTTTGATACGCCAACTAAAGCAGTAGGAGTCGCGTAATACGTTTTCGTCCCTCCAGTAGGCCACCGCTTAGAGTACAAGCGTTCAGACGTCTGAAGACTATAGTATTTTCTAATCGTATCTCCGTTGAGAGACAGACGCCAGAGTCTATTGTACTCTTGTCCATTTAAATCATATGTATTTCCGTCTATAAGGGGCACTTCCTCGTAGACGATTGAGTTTTTCAATGTGTCGGTGATCTCGATCTTCTTTACTTTGTCATCACTTAAAGTGTAATCAATAGTGATGGCATTGCCGAAACGATCAACAATTGCAATGTTGCGTCCATCGCTGTTAAAATACTCTATTTTGCCATCCTTGTGATATAACCCGTACATAACAGTAGGATATTTTTCACTTTCTTCAGGGCTACACTTCCGAAATTCAATATCGCTATACTCGTAATTCATAATGTAATTGCCAGATGTGCCTACATAGTTTTCTATGGGATACCGCGTTCCATCCGACATAATAAGTTCCATGTGCATTCTTGACCCATTTAGATCTTGATACCCTGGGTATTCCATCCGAAGTCGTGACAGGCCAAGCATCCAGCCATGGCCGAGACCATATTCATCTACATAGAAGTCGTATGACATCTGTTCATGGTACAAGCTGTTACTGGAAACACTAGAATACAGGATCATATCCGGCACCAGTAGCATGTCATATAAGTGCACTCCATACTCTACAGCAACTGGCGTTTTGCCCTCAATGATTGACATGTAATTAAGTGCCTCATTGTATTCCGCTAAAGCAAAGGTTTGGGTACCCTCCGCTAACACTCTGTCTTCTTCGTTTAAAAAATGACACGAAGAACGGTCAGTCAGTTCTTGTGCTATTACATAGTTTCCGTGTTCATCGGTCTCTTCCACCAAATACCACCGATAAAATACCTCTATTATGTCACTGTTTGGCTCATAGCATCCCATGGGTTGCTCAGTGTTTGCTTGGTCGGAATGATATTGGCGAGTTAGCACCAAGTCCAGACCGTTTTTACCAGGGATGCTCAAATCTGTCTCGGTATAAGTGTAATCGCCTGTATTGACGTTAATATCAAAATTCCCCTGCTTATCATATGCGTAGGGCTGGCCTAGAACATCCTGAGGCATATATGCTACTTGCTGCGTGTTTCCCGCTGCCGCTAAGGTGGCCGAATCATCGCTCCCCGTATAATACGCTTCTCCCAGTTCTGTTTGCATAGTCTGCATTATTGCATAACTATCTTGCGAGCTTTCCTCCATTACATTCTCCGTCAATGCATATGGAAGCCCTAACTCATCAGAAAGATTCCTTGTTTCTACGTCAACTGTACTATCATCATCGCCAGTGTCTCCATTAAGGCGAGCCGTAAGTTCCTCTACCCGAGCAGTCTTTAACTCATCAAAGTCCAGACCAAAAACATCTCCTGCAACTAAAGCACGCATGGCCTGTGTATGAGAATATCCTGCGGCAACCAGCTCGGCCAATTGTTCGACCTTTTGCTGGGGCCACGCATAGTGATCGGCAAATCGAGTCAAGTCAGCCAAGTGGTTTGTAAATGTCACTCTGCTGCCATGCAGATAGATGCCTTGTTCGATTTGGTTGTCTGTCAAGCCAAATGAGTCCCGAAGCCCCTGGTTAAGTGCGGCTTCATCCTGCAAGTCATCAGCTGCCGAGGTCAGAATCGACAACTGCGCCCCAGTTTGGGAAGCGCTATCTTCTGGGCCCTGGACAACAACGAGCTCTCTTTCCTCCGATAAAACCATGCTATCCAGCGCCATCAATTCCTCCCTGGAGCGCGGCTGGGCCGGTACGTCAGCCAGGATGTCTTCCACCCCACTCTGGACCCCCAGCATGGGGTCGCTCATCTGCGAAACCGATTCGTTGGCTGGCTCAAATATCTCCTGGGTATCGTCCTCTTCCGCCGCAGACGCAGGGATCAGCCCCACCGCCAGTGCCAGCGCAAGAGCGCTTGCGATCATTCTGGTCATTTTGTTGTGTTTCATTCAACATCTCAACCTCTCTTTATTATTCTGCGGACTTGCAATTGGCTGGATAGTGTAAGACTTTCCTATACTGTTTATGTGCTCAGCGATCCGAGATTGGACATCTTTCCCAATTTTTTTACATGAAACGCCCATTGCGCACTGTCTAATAGTCAGTGTTTACACTCCTATTGGGTCATCCACGTCCTGACTATTGGGCACTATAATTTGACTATATAGTCGAAAAGGGGGCGGGAGACAATGACCGAAAAGAGCGAATTGATGCACCTGATTGGTAATAATGTAAGAAAATATAGAATGGAACGCAAACTAACGCAGCATCAGCTGGCGGACATCGTAAACTGCGACAACTCCGCAATTACAAGAATCGAAAGCGGCACGCGAATGATGAGCGTCACGATGTTGCGAGCGATAGCCCAGGCCCTAGGCGTCAGCTGTGACGCCTTGCTGTTTAACGACAGATCAGATGTTCATGTACATAATATCGTCGCCATGCTTCAAGGGCAAAGTTCCGAAAGTCTTTCTCACACGGAGCGAGTTGTCCAACTCATTTTGCAAGAATACGGAGAGGCTGGACACAAATCGGCAGAAATGTGATATAATCACTACGCTGACTGATTGAGTAAGGAGAGAGATCAATTATGTCACCGGAACAAGACGCTTTTTTGTCACAACTGTATCATGAAAACTTTAACCGCCTTCTGGGGCACGCTTTTCACTACACGGCAGACTGGACCAAAGCTGAGGTCGTTGTGCAGGAGGCTTTTTGCGTTGCAATTGAGAAGATCGAAGTGGTTATGGCTAGCGAGCTTCCTTTACGATGGATGAACGCCACGATCAAAAATCTTGCCCGAAATATGGCACGACATGAAAGCTATCAAAAAGCCCTGTTTCTTTATCTTGAAGATTTAAAGGTAGCCCCTTCTACCTCCGATCGCTCGCATGATATAGATATTCTAGAATGGTGTGAACAAATCGCAGGACGAGAAAGGTTTCAACTTTTCAAACGAGTTGTGTTAGACGGTACTCCCTATGTTGATATAGCAAAGGAACTCGGCATCAGCATATGGGCGTGTCGAAAGCGGGTGCAGCGGGTATCCGATGCCTTACGGGAAGGTTTAAAAGGTTTTTACTAATGCTCTGTCCCAAAAAACCGTTTCCGTTACATAGATAACAGATGGGAGGGTAACAATATGGCAAATATGCAGAGGGATCCTGCAGGCAGATACCCTTTTCTGAAATCTTTGGATATGGAGCAGTTAGAGAATCTGCTGAAAACCGATTTTAGCAGTTCCATGCCTGAGAGCGCTTCAGAAGAGTTTGTTGATGCCATTGTTGAGGTGATGCTAGAGAAAGAAAAAGAGAATCCGTCTGGCAGACTGGTAGATGTCGATCAGGCTTGGGCTGACTTCCAGTCTTACTATAATGTACCCGAACGAGATGGGCAGCGCCTGTACCCTGAGTTTACCTCGCCGGCGCCCGCCCTTGCTCAAAGGCCACAGCGTCCTCACTCCGGTCGCCTTCTGCGCCGTTGCGCCATCATTGCCGCAGCGATCGCCGCCTTTATGTGTCTGTTGGTTGGCGCCCAAGCCGCCGGCTTAAACGTGTTTGGCAGCCTGGCCCAATGGACCGACGACATTTTCCATTTCACTACTTCCTCCCAAACCGACGCGCAAAACTCCAAATATTCCGCTACACTCCAGCAGGCTCTGGAACAACAAGATCTGCCGACAGAACTAGCGCCTACATGGTTTCCAAACGGCTTTACTGCCGGAACGCCAAATGCTTTCCATAACGACTTGCTCGACGCTGTAAACCTCGTCTTTTACCATGAAGACGGGCGGTCTTTTTTTGTAGATGTAAGTCGCTACTACAATCAAGCAGTTACAAATATCCCTTACGAAAAAGATGCCGGGCCAGTGGAAGTGTACACGCACGGCGATAAGACGTTTTACATTATGTCCAATGTCAACACGATCCATGCCATATGGAGTGATGGTAATCTGACAGCAGAAATCGGCGGTACGCTTAGCGTAGATGAAATCAAAGCGATCCTCAACTCTATAGGAGGTCCATAACATGAAAAAACGACTCTTGTCTATGACCCTTGCGGTCTTGTTTTCCCTTTCCCTCTGCTCCGGCGCAGCCCTTGCCGTAGAACCTAGGGCCAGCTTGACCCTCTTCTCTTACACCGCCACCGCCACGGTAGGCAACAAGGAGGGCGAGGTCAAATTCTCATATGATGTCAAAGCAAATGCATTAGCCGACGAGGTAGGCATTTCCAGCGTTAAAATCTACAAGGCTGACGGCACCTATGTGACCACCATTCCCGGAACAGTCAAAAATGGCCTGATCATAACAGGAACTACGCGCCACGCCTCTATTTACACTTACAAGGGCACCTCCGGCGTTTCCTACTACGCCGTCATGGCCGCCTATGCCAAGATCGGCTCGAATTCCGACACCAGGACAATGACCACCAATTCGGCGATCGCACGCTGATCACAGCAGGGCCGGCATCGTAAGATGCCGGCCCTGCTGTCAAATTTGGTCAGTGAAAGCCCTTATAGCTGCCGATGGCGGTGATGCTTTTGGCCAGGTCGGGGCGATAGTCGTCGGCGTTGGGGTCCAGGGAGTTGATGACCACGCCGTCGCTGCCGGCTTTGCCGGTGGCGTGGACGTATCGGCCATCCCCCAAATACAGGGCCACGTGGCCGGGGAAAAAGATGGCGTCGCCGGGCCTGATGTCCGCCAGGGGAATGTCCACCAGGTCAAAGCCGGGCTCCAGCCGCGCATCCCGGCAGATGGTGATGCCATTCAGAAGATAGGCCATGGATACGAGACCCGAGCAGTCGATGCCCATCGGGGTCTTGCCGCCCCAACGGTAGGGTACGTTCTGGTAGCTCAACGCGATATCTACGATTCGGGCGCGTAGATCCGCTTCGGAGAGATCAGGCGGCGCGGCGCAAGGGTCGTCCAGCCAACTCTCCCGGACCCAGCCCCGGCAGCCGCTGGGCAGCTCCACCGCCATCCAGCCCGGCTGCGCCGTCCCCTTCTCCTCTGCCACGGCCATGATCGCCCCCATGGGCACAGTGACCAGGGGCCAGGACTGGAAGCCGGGGCTTTGCTGCACATCGGCAAAGCGCTTGTGGCGGACCACCTTCTTTGGCTTTTGCTCCCAGGTCGCCACGCCCTGGGTCAGCAGGCAGTGGACCGGAGCGTAGCCCTCGTAGCGGTAGTGGGTACGCACCCGCCAATACGCCGCCGTGGTCTGCTCCAGCACCTCTACCACCATACCCAGCAGCACCTCATCGGCACGTTCGCAGTCGGGCCCGGGCCGAGTCATCAGGGGACAGACGGGCACGTTTACAATGGCCTTCAACAGTAGCCTACCTCTCATTTCGCAAAATTTGATCGATGCCAGGATCTTCTTTTTTCACCCCATTTTCCAGCCTCTCCAAAAGCATATTCCCGGTGGAAAGCTCACATCCTTTGGACAGGGAACACACAACTGCAAGCGAAGGAGAGACCCACCATGAAAAAACGATTTGGGGCAGTCCTCTGCCTCGTTTTCTTGTTCAATGCCTGTCCGGCTCGGGCCGTGGTCGGCACACCGGGTGAGATCAAAGCCACCTCCGCCATCCTAATGGAAAAGGAGACCGGGCAAATTCTATATGAGCAGAATTCCCATGCCCGTCTGGAGCCCGCCAGCGTCACCAAGGTCATGACCATGCTGCTGGTGATGGAGGCTATCGACAGCGGCGCGCTGTCCCTGGAGCAGCCCATTACCGTCTCCGCCCACGCCGTCAGCATGGGCGGCAGCCAGATCTGGCTCAAGGAAAACGAACAGATGACCGTCCATGATATGCTCAAGGCCGTGGCGGTAGTATCCGCCAACGACTGCGCCGTGGCCCTGGCCGAGTCCGTAGCTGGCAGCGAGGACGCCTTTGTGGCCCGGATGAACCAGCGTGCGGTGGAGCTTGGTATGGCGGACACCAATTTTGTCAACGCCACCGGTTTGCCCGCCGCGGGCCACGTCACCAGCGCCCATGACATCGCCCTCATGTCCCGCCAGCTTATTTTGCACCATCCTGAGATCCGGGAGTATACCACCATCTGGATGGATTCCCTGCGAAATGGCGCGTTCCAGCTCTCTAACACCAACAAGCTCATCCGCTTTTACGAGGGCGCCACCGGGCTAAAGACCGGCTTTACCGCCACCGCCCACTACTGCCTGGCCGCCACCGCCGAGCGAGACGGCATGGAACTCATCGCCGTCACCATGGACTCCCCCACCTCCACCGACCGCTTTGAGACGGCCAAGGCCCTTTTGAGCTTTGGCTTTGCCAACTACGCCCTGGTCAACGTCTATCCCGACCAGGCCCTGCCGCCGGTGAGCGTGGATCTGGGCGTCTATGACGCGGTCCAGCCCATCCTGACTCAGACGCCCCGCATCCTAGTGGAAAAATCCCAGGCCGGGCAGGTCCAGACCACCCTCACCCTCTCCCCCGCTGTATCCGCGCCGGTGGAGGAGGGCCAAGTGCTGGGCCAGATGGAAGTCACCGTGGACGGTCAGAGCGTGGCCAAGCTCCCGCTGGTGGCCGACCGGGCCGTGCCCCGGCTCACCGTAGGCGGCATCTACCGGCAGCTGCTCTCGCGCCTATTCATGGCGGCATAGAAAGACGAAGCAGCGATGCCCGATGGGTCAACGCCAAGCCCCCGCCGTTTTGGGCAGACCTAAGGTCTGCCCGTAACGGCGGGGGCCTATTTATTTGTTCCGCGGGCACAGAGGAACGCGGAGAAACAGGCGCAAAGAGCCTTGACAAGATATATGAAATTAGATATCCTAAGGAGGAATTGGAAAATACAGAAAAAGCGCGCTTGTCATAAGCGCGTCTCAAGGAGCCACTATGAACAGGGAAAACAAAAGGAAACAATTTGAAAAAGGGTACTATAAGACTCACGCCTGCGACGATAGCTTTACCTGCAAGGTTTGCGGGCGGCCGGTGGTACCCATCGGAGCCGGAAGCGACCACCGCAACCACTGTCCAAACTGCCTGTGCAGCTTGCATTTGGACAACGAGCCCGGAGATCGGGAGGCCGATTGCGGCGGCATTATGGACCCAATAGCCGTATGGGTCAGGAAAAACGGAGAGTGGGCGATCATTCACCGCTGCCGCCGCTGCGGGCAGCTCAGCTCCAACCGCGTCGCGGCGGACGACAATCCCATGAAGCTGATGTCCATTGCCATGCAGCCGCTGGCTCAGCCGCCCTTCCCCCTGGAGCGGATCGAAGAAATGACCGCCCTGATGGGCGGCGATGGCCGCCTGAGCTGAACCAAACGCGCAACACCCTATAGTCCCCTACTTCATCCCATGGAAACAAAGCGCCTGTCCCGCTCGCAAACGGGACAGGCGCTTATTTTACGTAATGGTATGAGGACGTTACGCCGCGTCGGGGATCAGGGTCAGGTCCTGCAGGTCCTCTCCGTCCAGATCGGCGCCGTCGGTGCGGCCGGTCAGATCCTCCAGACCGTCGGCGTCCACGCCCTGGGCATCCATGTCAGCCTGGTAGTTGGACTCGCAGGTGTAGCAAAGCCGGTCCTTGCCCGCGGCCTGGGCCTCCTCTACGCTGCCCACCACCAGCTCGCCGGTGCGGTCCAGATGGTAGCAGTCCTCGTAGATGTGGTACACGCTGCCGCCGGGGGCCCAACAGACCTGGTCGATGTCCTCCTGGGCCACAGGGTCAAAATCGTAAGAGGTCAGTCCGGCGATGACCAGGGCCACGGCGGCCACAATGGTGCCGATCTTCTTGGTCTTGCCGTCGGCGTTTTTGTCGGTGAGCAGCAGCACGATGAAGGGGGCGAAGGCGATGACGCTCATGATCACGCCCAGGTTGTTCCAAAGCCAGAACTTCAACGGGCTGCGGCGGGAGGCCGGGGAGATGCGGTTGGCCTTCTTCCAGCACTGGGAGCCGATGATGACCAAAATCAGGTCGATGACCAGCGCGCCCACCATCCGCCAGGTGCTGGGCAGAAAGTCCAGCAGCTCAGGCCGCTTGATGGCCAAAACGGCGATGACCTCGCAGCCGATGCCCAGCAGCCACATCACCACGGCGATGATGCGAAGGAGCGTGGAGTTGCCTGTGGCCCTGCCGCCGCCGGCCTGAGTCACCGCGCCGCCGCCGGCGGAGACGAAGGTGTGCTGTCTGGGGGTGCGTCTTCTCACGGTTGCCATAGAATGTTCCCTCCTGTTTCTCTTTAATAATGCTCGGGCCGGCAAACCCGACCCTGCGCAAATTCTCGGTCCTAGCGGCCCTCAAATTTACGCGCCTACTGGCGCGTCCCGCCTCTCGGCGGGTCCCTTCCTTACTCTAAAACGGCTCCTTTTGCGGCGCTGGATACCAGCTTGGCGTACCGGGCTAGGTAGCCGGTGGTGACGCTGGGGGCCTTGGGGGTCCACTTGGCCTTGCGTTCAGCCAGAGTTGCTTCGTCCACCAGCAGGTCGATCTTGCAGTTTGGAATGTCGATGGCGATCTGATCGCCCTCTTCCACAAAGGCGATGGGCCCGCCCTGGGCGGCCTCGGGACAGACGTGGCCAATGGAGGCGCCCCGGGTGGCCCCGGAGAAGCGGCCGTCGGTGATGAGGGCCACTTCCTTATCCAACCCCATGCCCGCAATGGCGCTGGTGGGGTTGAGCATCTCCCGCATGCCAGGGCCGCCCTTGGGGCCTTCATAGCGGATGACCACCACGTCCCCGGAGACGATCTTGCCGGCATAGATGGCGGCAATGGCGTCCTCCTCGCTGTCAAAGACCCTGGCGGGGCCGGTGTGGGTCATCATCTCGGGGGCTACCGCCGACTGCTTGACCACGCAGCCCTCCGGGGCCAGAGAGCCCTTCAGCACGGCGATGCCGCCGTAGGGGGAATAGGGCTTGTCGATGGGTCGGATGATGCTCTCATCCAGGTTGACCACATCGGCCAGATTCTCGGCGATGGTCTTTCCGGTAACGGTCAGGAGCGAGGTATCCAGCAGGTTTTTCTTTGTCAGCTCCTTCATCACCGCCCACACGCCGCCAGCACCCTCCAGGTCCTCCATGAACGTATCCCCGGCGGGGGCCAGGTGACAGAGGTTGGGGGTCTTTCGGGAGATGTCGTTGGCCATGTCAAAGTCGATATCCAGGCCGCACTCATGGGCAATGGCGGGGAGATGGAGCATGGAGTTCGTCGAGCAGCCCAGGGCCATGTCCACCGTCTCGGCGTTATGGAAAGCCGCCGGAGTCATGATGTCCCGGGGCCGGATGTCCCGTTTTACCAGCTCCATGATCTGCATGCCCGTGTGCTTGGCAAGGCGCAGCCGGTGGGACCACACGGCGGGGATGGTGCCGTTGCCCCGCAGGGCCATACCCAGAGCCTCGGTGAGGCAGTTCATGGAGTTTGCCGTATACATCCCCGAGCAAGAGCCGCAGGTGGGGCAGGCGTTCTCCTCGTAGTCGGCCACCCCCGCGTCGTCCAGCTTGCCCGCCTTGTAGGCTCCCACCGCCTCGAACATGTGGGACAGGCAGGAGCGGCGGCCATCCTGGAGCCTGCCCGAGAGCATGGGCCCGCCGGAGCAGAAGATGGCAGGGATATTGAGCCTGGCGGCGGCCATCAGAAGGCCGGGGACATTCTTGTCGCAGTTGGGGATCATCACCAAGCCGTCAAACTGGTGGGCCATGGCCATGGCCTCGGTGGAGTCGGCAATCAGGTCCCTCGTCACCAGGGAATACTTCATGCCGATGTGACCCATGGCGATGCCGTCGCACACGGCGATGGCGGGGAACTCCACCGGCGTGCCGCCGGCGTGGCGGATGCCCGCCTTCACCGCCTCGGCGATCTTGTCCAGGTTCATATGGCCGGGGACGATCTCGTTATAGGAGCAGACCACCCCGATCAAGGGCCGCTCCAGCTCCTCGGTGGTGTAGCCCAGGGCGTAAAACAGCGACCGGTTGGGCGCGCGCTCCACGCCCTTTGTCACATTTTCGCTTCTCATATCGCGTCTCTCCTTACAACTGAAAATCCATCTCCAACGTCCATGTGCGCGTTTCGCCCGGCTCCATCCAGAACGCGCCGGGGCGCTTTATCAGGTCGTGGGCGTCGTTGATGTGGCCCTCCCAGGGCTCCATGCACAAAAAGCCGGGCACGCCGGCAGGGGCCCACAGCACCGTGCAGAACCACCCCCCGGTAGTCACCTGGATGTACTTGCCGCTGGGCTTATGGACCAAGCGGCACCACTTGCCCGCGTCCTTGCGGACGATGGGACCGTTGTCGAACATGGAAGCTTCCACCGGTAGCGTAGCGCCGCCCTCCAGCTGAATTTCATAGTCGGTCAGCTCGCTGCCCGCCACGAAGGGGACCCGGAAGGCGGGGTGGAAGCCCATCTGGGTGGGCATGGGCCGCTTGCTTTGATTTTCGGCGGTGCAGATGGTGTAGGCCTTGCTGCCCTCCACCTTGTGGGTGGTCTCGAAGGAGAAGGCCCAGGGCCAGGGCTCGGACCCGTCGTGGGCGTAGCGGAAGGTCACGGTGTCCTCGCCCTTGGCCACCAGAGCGTGGGGGAAGTCCCGGACAAAGCCGTGCTTGCTGGTCACGGTATGGCGGACCCCGTTTTCTTCAAACCAATCGTCCTGGATCACGCCGCACCAGGGAAAGCACACCGGGGCCCGAAAGGCCCACACAGCGGGATCGCCGCCCCAGATGAGCTCCTGGCCGTCCGCCTTGCGGATGCCCCACAAAAGTCCGCCCTGGTCGTTGGCCGTCAGGGTCAGCGCGGCATTTTGAATGGTATATTCCATGTCATAGCCCCCTCAAAAAATCTAGTTGGTCCTATCATAGCATTTTCCCGCTCCGATTGCAAGAAAAAGCCTCCCTTGTCTGAAATATACCAAATCGAGATATATCTTTTATGGACTTAAAACCCTAGCAGACCGGCCACGCAAACCTCCAAGCTGCCATCCTTTCTGCTGCTCGTAGAAATACGGTAGTCCCGGATGATCTCATATCGGAGGGGATACGCTTGAACATTATCTTGGTCATAGAGGTCTAAAATTACATACCCCTCCAGTCCGGCCCCGGCAAGGAGCAACCGACACCCCTTGCAAAAGTGGGCTGGGTCCATTAGTTCCCGCTCCTCTGGCAAAAAGACTTGGCAGGTGTGAAAGTCGGTGTCACGAATTGCCGTCAACCCAGCGCAGGACTGGAAATGAAATGTGCCTGAAAACTGTGCCTCCCGTGGGTCGAGCTTGCCCTGCTCGGTCGGGCCATAGGCGTATACCCGCATTTCCCCCATCTGGCCCGTGGACAGGTTCATCAGGCAAGGGGCTTGATACCGTCTGCCCTCGCCGCACAGGGCGCATCGCTCCGGGTCAGGGAGGTCTACGATGGCCTCCCATAAGGCGGCATAGGCTTTTCGATTGGTGGCGTTGGTCCCGGCATGCCAGCCCAAGGTAAATACCGCAAGGATAACCGACACGATCCCCAGGGTCAAAAGCTGCCGCTTATGACTTATCAGCCAAGTTTTCAATGTGTATCAACCCCTTTGGCAATTTAATCTTTCGCTTGCTTGTAGGTATAAGCAATTATACACCTGAGAACTGCTAAAATCAATGCAGTTGCAAGTAACTATAAGCAAACAGGGGATTGTTTATGACGAAGTTGCTGGGTGCGGAACAATTAGGACGCAACATCCGGCGGATACGGATGGATCGCGGGCTGACACAGGAGCAAACGGTAGCCAAGCTGCAAGTGCTTGGTTCTCCTGTGAGCCGTAGTACCTTTTCCCTGATTGAGATGGGACGGGGAAATATCTTTGTCAGTGATTTGGTTGCGTTGCAAAAGGTGTTTAACGCGGACTATGCAGAGTTCTTCCGGGATATTTCACCCTACAGGCAAGGAAGATCAGACAAATAACGAAGGGCAATCAAAAAGCCTCCCCGACGGGGAGGCTTTTTTTGTTAAATGGCCCGACCCTTGCCCTTGAGCCTTCCCCCCGAGAGGGGGGAAGGTGGCCCGGCGAAGCCGGGACGGATGAGGGGCGCGTATTTCAGCGGCAGACGCTGCATCCCTTAACGCACCCTCATCAGTCAGCCGCTTGCGGCTGACAGCTTCCCCCTGCAAGGGGGAAGCCTAAAGGCGCAAGACCGCCCCCTTGGGCACCATTATAGCGAGAAATTCAAGTTTTGTCTATCATCGTAGACTATCATTCTCCCGTTTTCTCATAAACTATTTGAGGAAGTGGGGGTGAGGCTGTGCAATTTGATAATCGTGCAGTTGGAAAAACCATTCGCGCCCTTCGAGATAAGCGCGATATTTCACAAGACGTTTTAAGTGGGCTTGCCGGTATTGCGCGGACTCACTTGACCATGATCGAAAATGGGGACAAGCAAGCTAATTTTGAAACCTTATGGAAGATCGCAAATGCTTTAGATATGCGGCCGAGTGAGCTTGTTGCTTTGATCGAAAAGGAAATAGAGTCAAATAAAAAAGGGTGATGCAGTCCAGTCAGGACTACACCACCCTTTTTCTATTCACAAGTGACTTACAAAACGTACCTCTTATTTCTTTTCCACCACCACGCCGCCGGTCTTCCAAATGGAGTGCGGCGGCACGGCCCCGCGGACGCAGGAGGTGGGGTAGACGTTGCTGCCCCGGCCAATGACGGTGCCGGGATTGAGCACGCTGTTGCAGCCCACCTCCACATGGTCGCCCAAAATGGCGCCCATCTTTTTGCGGCCGGTCTCGATCCCCGCGCCGCCGTCCTTGACCACCACCAGGGTCTTGTCCGACTTCACGTTGGAGGTAATGGAGCCCGCGCCCATGTGGCTGTAATAGCCCAGGATGGAGTCGCCCACGTAGTTATAATGAGGCACCTGAACGTGATCAAATAGGATGACATTCTTCAGCTCCACGGAGTTACCTACCACGCAGTCCTCCCCCACCAGGGCGCTGCCCCGGATGAAGGCCCCGTGGCGGACCTCGGTGCGCGCGCCGATGATGCAGGGCGCGCCCAGGTAGGCGGTGGGAAAGACGGTGGCCGTCTTGTGGACCCACACCTGAGGCGCGCGCTCTTCAAACTCGTTTTTGTCCAGCCCCGCGCCCAGGGAGACGATCAACTCCTTGATGCCGTCCAGGGCCTGCCAGGGGTATTCAAATCGGGCCAGGTAGTCCTTCGCCATGGTGTGGTCAAGGTCCAACAGTTCGGCGGTCTTCAGCTCCATTTCCAGCCGCTTCCTTTCTCTGCCCTCAAGGGGCGTTTCCAACGAGGGTATTATAGCGCCGGGATAGGTCCGTGTCAATGAAAACCTCCGCCGGCTCCGGGTCCTTGCGCCGGGGGCGCGGATGTGGTAGACTACTGTCGAAATATGTCGAAAAGGAGGCGGGGCCATGAAGTTCTCCAAGGCTGAGGGTCTGGCGGTTGGGCTGACGGCGGCGGTAGCGCTGTTGTGCGGAGTCCGGCTGGCGGGCCAGATCACCGGCAGCGGCATGGCGGTCTCCGGCCAACACCCGCCCCGGGCTGCGGTCTCGGTCACGCCCCGGACCTACCGGCTGGATGAGGCCGTGGACCTGAATACCGCCGGGCTTGAAGAGCTGACGCTGCTGTCCGGCATCGGTCCATCCAAGGCCCAGGCCATCTTGGACTACCGCGCCCAGCACGGCCCCTTTACCACCCTGGACCAGCTGACCGACGTCCCCGGCATCGGCCCGGCCACCTTGGAGCAGCTCCGACCCAACGTCACGCTGTCATGAAAAGCCCTCTCCGGCGCATTTGCGCTGGAGAGGGCTTATTTATTCGGCAAGGGGTAAACGAAGGGTAAAGGTGCTGCCCGCGCCGGGCCGGGAGCTCGCCTCCACCGTGCCGCCGTGTTCCAGGGCGACGGCGCGGACGATGAACAGCCCCATACCCTGACCGCTGCCATCGGGGCGGCGGGTAAAGCCCCGGTCAAACACACGGGGCAGATCGTTGGGGTCGATCCCCACGCCCGTGTCCGTGACCGCGATGACCGCCCACCCCTCCTCCCGATGGAGAGACAGCTTGACCGTTCCGTCCTCGGGGGTAAAGGACAAGGCGTTATAGCAGAGGTTTTCCAGCGCCGAGCGCAGCCGTTCCTCGTCCCCGGATACGCTCAGTTCTTCCCGTGGCAGCTCCAGCGCGAAGGCCTGACCGGACAGCTCCATGTCTGGTCGGTTATCCTCGTAGAACTGCCGCAGAAAGCCGTTGAGACAGATGGGCCGGAGGGGGAGCATCCCCCGCTCGCCCCGGGAAAAGCCCTGGAGGAGTTCAAGCCGCTCCTCCACCATCCCGGCCCGCTCGCCGAGGGCGTCCAGATACCCGGCAGTCTCCTGGTCCAGCGCCACATTGCCCATGCGCACAAGCTCGGCGTAGTTTTGCAGGGCGGTCAGGGGATTTTTTACATCGTGGATGAGATGGGCCAACAGCTCCCGCCGCTCGTTGAGCAGGGTCTCCATAGCCCGGGTCTTGCGGTCCACCTCCTCTTGCAGATGGAGCCCCAGCCGCCGGTTTTCCGCCGCCAGGAGCACCCCCCGGCGGACCATCAGCGCGGCGAAGCCCACCACCAGGGCAAAGCCGCCGTATTCCTCGGGCCACGCGCCCCGGATGGGTTCAAAGCGGTTGACCGTCAGCACCGAGAGGGCGACGCAAACGCCGTACAGCCCCGCGGCGCACAGCAGATACCGCCCCAAAGGGCCGTTTTGTCCAAGTCCCCGCAGGGCCAGAAACAGGAGGTAGCCCCCGGCCAAAAGTTTCCAAAGGAACAAAACCACCCCGTAGGTGTTGATGAAAAGAGGCGCGTATGGTAGAATAAACAGCGGAAAGACCACCGTCACCGCGCACAAGCTGGCCGCGGCGGGATAGGCCAGCTTGCGGTGATACCGACGCACCGCGCCGCCCGACAGCTCCCCCGCCAGCAAAACGGCCAGGATGAGCACCACCGCGCCGCAGAAATCCTCCAGCGCGTAGAGACTCCGCACCAGCGGCACGCCAAGAGCGCGCAGGAAGGGGTAGCTCACCCGCACGGCGAAGGCCAGGCACAAAAGCCCCAGCCGCCGATTTTGCTTGTCCCGGTCCAAGAGCCACAAAGCCAGGTTGGAGAGGGCCACCGCCAGGGAGCCGAAGCACAAAAGGCCGTAGACCATCATCCGAGCGGTGAGCATTTGGGAGATGGCGGCGGGAGTGCCCACGGCGGGAGGATAATAGAGCCCCGAATAGTAGTGGGTGTAGTTGGCGCACTGGATGACCAGCTCCGTGGCCCCCTCCGCACGGAAGGAATACATCCCATCCACCACATAGGGCTCGTAGGGCTCCACGCTCCCTTGCTCCCCCGCCAGCGCGCCGTTTACATAGACCCGCCCCGCGCATAAAAGCTCCGGGAGGTACAGCGACAGCTCCCGCGGCTTGCCCCGGTTTTCCAGCCTCAGGCGGTAGGTGGCCGCGCCGTAGGGACTGCTCAGGTGGTGGGAGAAGTTGGGGTATTCCCCGGCGTAGGCGTGCTCCTCCGCCGTCCGGCTCGCCAAGTCCCCGGGGGTCAGCAGCTCACCGGGATAATACTCCCACCCGTCCACCAAAAAGCCCACGCTTTCCGGGTCCTCGCCCAGGACGTTATACCCGTCCCCGCCGGGAAGGGCAGCGGTATACTTGTTGTCCCACCGCCACAGCGCCCAAAAGGCTAGGGCCCCCGCCAGCGCGAGGGCCAGCAGGAGGGCAATGCTCTGCTTCACTTCTTTTTTCATCGTCATCACACCCCACAGGAGGATCGTGCTATGGAAAAAAAACGCTTGGGTCTTTGGCTTTGTATCTGGGCACTTGCGCTGGGGCTCCTCTCCCCTCCGGCGGGCTTTGCCATGACCCTGGAGGAGCCGCGGCCAGACGGGGAGGACGCTCCGCCCAGCGCCTATCAGGTGACCTTGGACGCCCAGGTCATCGGCGAGGGGGAGACTCTTTTCTACGAGACCATAGCCCCCGAGCTGGCGGGCCATCCCTATGCCGCGGACTACTATCCCGGCGAATTGACCGTGGAGCTGACCGGGCAGATCGTCATTGAAGAGGGCGGGCGTCTCGCCATCGGCACCCTGTCCAGCGGCAATGAAAAGGAGGAAAGCCCGGTGCTCCGGGGAACGCTTTCCCCCGGCGGTCTTATCGTGGTGCGCCCGGGCGGAAGCCTGATCTTGAAGAGCGTATCTCTTGACCTGGATGGAGAAGGTCTGCTGATCGTCCAGGAGCCGGGCGGCTCGGTGGCGTTGACTGACATGGAGCCGGAGGAGGGCCTGATCGCCTGGGCGCCCCCCACCGTGGACAACACCCATCAGCAGCCCCGAGATCTCTGGCTGGAGGAGGGGACCGCCCTGGATGACGCCATGCTGCCGGTCACTCTGGGCACCTATCTGCAACATCAGGGCGCCCAGCGGTGGGTCACGCTTGCCCTGCAGTGGGACATGGACGCTTATGAGGACCAGAGGTCGGACGAATGCACGCTGACCGGGACGTTTTTGGATGAAAACGACGAGGCTTTGACCTCCGTCCGGCCCTTGACCCTGACTGTCCATTGGTATCAGCCGGATCAGCTCATCATCACCGACACCGAGTGGATGGGAGATACCGCCGCCTCCGCCAAGCTGGAGCTAAAGGAGCTGCCCCAGGAGGCCGACGAGGTCTGGGGCGAAGTGTCCGCCGACGGCGGGAAGACCTGGGAGCGTTGGGAGGAGTTCCAATACCAAGAAGAGGAAGGCTACGTTTCCTGCGTGTTTTCCCTGGCGGACAGTACGCCCCGGCACTTCCGCGTCCGGGCGGCGAGTGAGTGGGAACACCGCTACTGGGTCTCAGAGGCGGTCTTGCTGCCCAAGGAGGAGACCAAGCCCAGCGATCAGGGGGGCAACCGGGGCGGCAGCACCGCCGTGGTCCGGCCCAGCCGGACCCCCAAGCCCACGCCCAGTCCCACACCTACTCCCACTCCTACTCCGACTCCCACGCCGACGCCTGTACCTACACCCACGCCGACACCCACTCCCACTCCAATTCCTACCCCCATGCCGACCCCCGAGTTAGAGCCAACGCCGGTGTCTACGGTGGAGCCGACGCCTACGGTGGAACCTGTGTCCACCGTGGAGCCTACGCCCACGCCGGAGATCGCGCCCTCGACAGAGGCGGTCGCCCCCGTAGTCCTCCCGGCCACGCTCCCGCCCCTGCCGGTCTCCACCGCGGGGCCAACCCCCGCGCCGCCTTCGACAGCGCCCACAGCCCCGGCGGTCTCTTCCCCAGAACCCACTGCCGCTCCAACTGTAGGGCACGGCATCCTTGACGTGCCGCCCACTTCCTCGGCGGAGCCATCGCCCACGCCATCGTCCTCCCCGGCCCCAGCGGTCCGGGCGGAAGGCCCCGCCCCGGTCCTGCAGATCCTGCTGACAGCGGCGGGGGTTGCGGTCTGCGCCCTGGTGGGCGTCTTTGTGGCCCGCAGAAAACGAAAATAGCAGCTCAGCCAGTCCCGCCCCGGCCCTGTGCCGGGGCGGCTTTTTATCCGCCCAAAAAGCGGTAGCCCTTGCCCCGCACCGTCTCGATATAATGCGTGCCGGGGCACAGCCGCTCCAGCTTCTGCCGCACCCGGGCCATGCACACCTGCATATTGTGGATCCCCTGGTTCATGGGGGACCTCCACACCCGGTCGTAAAGCTCCTCGTAGGAAAACACCTGGCCCGGATGGCGAGCCAGAAAGGCCAGCAGGTCAAATTCCAGGGCGGTGAAGGCCGCCGCCTCCTCCCCAAAGCGCACCTCCCGCAGCCCCAGGTCGATGGTCAGCCCGCCGAAGCTCAGCACCTCCCGCCGCTCGGCGTGTTCTCGGCGCAGGATGCGAAGGCGCAGCCGCAGCTCCAGCTCCTGGAGGGAGTAGGGCTTGGCCAGGTAGTCGTCGCCCCCGGCCAGCAAGCCCCGGATGCGGTCATCGGTATCGGCGTAGGCGGAGAGGAACAAAATGGGCACGCCGCTGACCTCCCGGACCCGGCGGCAGACCTCCACTCCGTCCAGCCCCGGCATCTCCACGTCCAGCACCATGGCGTCCAGGGCGGCGGAAGCGGCGATCCGCAGGGCCTCGGCCCCATGGGCGGCGGTGGCCACCTCATAGCCCTGCTTTTCCAGAAACGCCCGGTTGGTGTTCAAAATATGCGTGTCGTCGTCCACCAGCAGCACCCGGTACATGGCCGCCACCTCCTTTTTATAAGGGTATCATACCATATATCCTTCCCGGAGAAAAGTCACAGGTTCGTCACATTTGCCGGAATGGTAGAAATCGGCGTGGGTCTTTTGCTATGATAAAGTTGCGAAGTTGGCATAGAGCGGGGCGCGCCCCACTCTGCCCTGGGACGTCCCAGGGTGGAATGAGCCATTGAGAAAGGAAGGAAATGAGAATGAAAAAACGACTTTTGAGCCTTGCGCTGGCCCTGGTAATGCTCCTGGGCCTGCTGCCCGCGACGGCCTGGGCGGCGGAGGACAACGACATTGTTGCCGCCCTGACGGACGCAAGCGGCACACTCTCCAAGGAGCCCACCCAGGGCGAGCTGCGCGCCCCCTATTACTTGACAAACTGGGTGTCGGAAACTGGCCAGGCCTCGGCAACGCTGACCTTCCAGCAGGACGCCATTGCCCAACTGGCGCTAAGCGGTCTTTCCCTGGCCCTCACCAGCGGCGAGGGTGGGCCGTACACCCTCCACCGGGATCCGTTGGATAAGCGGGGCAGCGTGCTGTCTGTCGAGTCAGACGCCGCCGCCACCGTCACCCACCTGACCCTGGACGGCAGCTATGTAACGCCGCCCCAGAGCACCGAGACCCCCAGGTTCGTCACCGTGGACGGCGAGCTGACCCTGGGTGAGGGCGCCACGGTGCAAAACTGCCAGCCCCAGGATGACCCCTCCGCGCGCAAAGGCGGAAAATATCTGCCCCCCGCGGCGGTAAGCGTGGACGGCGGTACCCTCACCATGGAAAGTGGCTCCAAGATCGTCAACAACCAGAGCCAGAGGGGCGGCGTGGTGAAGGACTACTACGGCACCGTCAGTATCTCCGGCGACGTGACCGTCAAGGGCAATGTGGCCGTGGACTGCTCTGATAGCTCCTTTGAAGAGCTGGACACCGCCCCCAGGACCCCGGCCAATCTGGTGGTCTATCAAACCCAGCGCAAGGCCGCCACCGCGCCCATCCAGGTCACCGACACCCTCACCGGCGGAGAGGGAAGCATCGGCCTCACCATGCTGTACACCGAGATGGACCCCGAGCCCACCACCGGCAAGATCGTGGAAGGGGTGGACTACACCCTCACCGAGACTGACCGGGCCGCCTTCTTCTCCGACCGGCCGGGCTACTTCCTGGAGCTGGCGGGCAACACCATTTACTTAGAGGAATACGCCATCGACACCCAGCCCACGGCGGAGGTCCCCACCGTGGTGGTGAACCAAACCAAGGACGCGGCCTACCAGTGGTACCCCGCCTCCCTGGCCACCGAGGCGATCACCGACCAGAATACCACCGAAGGGCCCTATCCCTGCACCTACGCCGACGGCAAGTGGACGGCGGGAGCGGATAGCTTTGGCGATAAGGGCTGGTTCACCCTGGACCTGAAGAAGGGCGACATGGTCACCGTCACCGTGGCGGAGGGTGAAACCATTCCCACCAACGACAGCCTTTGCCTCTATGACTACACTTCCGAGGAGATGGACACTGTGGCCTACCAGCCGGACAAGACGGTCTATACCCTCACCGCCCCCGCCGACGGCACCTATACCCTGGAGCCCGTCATGGGCATCGTCGTCCCGGTGATCTCGGCCACAGTGACGAAGGTCCATCTGGGCCAGGCCGTCAGCGGCCAAGATACCGACACCCTGGCCGCCCCCGCCGCCGGGGACTACCTCTGCCAGGTCACCTATCCCGACGGCACCGTGCTCCAAAGCAACCTGATCTCCGTGGCCGCCGCTCCCCACAAGCACGCCTTGAGCGTGGACTGCGAGACCACCGGGGAGGGGCTGGTGACCTTTGACAAGGCCCTGACCGTGAACGCCGACGGCGTACTCTGCGTGGACGGCGCGGCACTGACCCCCGATACCTACGGCGTCTACACCCTGGGCGGCGGCAGCTACTATCTGCCCGAGGACATCACCCTGGACGCCTCCATCCGGATCATCGACGCCGCCGACGCGCCGGTAAACCTCTGCCTGAGTGGCCACACCCTGGACCTGGGGGCGGGGCGCATCGACATTGACGCCACCAACAACAACGGCAATGGTGTGCTGAACCTCTGCGACTGCGGCGCGGAGGGCAAGGTCACCAGTGCGTATAGCGGCGCTTATTCCAATGCCGCCACCATTGAGGTGGGCTATCAGTTCTCCCTCTACGGCGGCACGGTGGAGAACACCGCCGCCAGCGACACCGTCAGCTCCAACAGAAATGCCGTGGGCTTCAACGGCGGCAGGCTCAACCTCTACAGCGGCAAGCTGACCTCCCAAAACGGCAACGGCCTTTGGGTCTACTGCTACTATCAGACGAAGAGCCTGACCCTGTCCGGGGATGTGGCCATTCAAGGCGGGACGGGCCAGGCGGAGGTCTACTTCAGCTATCCCAGCACCACCTGGGAAGACAGCACCCACTTCACCCTGGCCGGGCCCCTGACCCAGCCCGCCGCTCCCTGGCGGGTGGCGGTGGATTATCCTGAGGCGGAGGCCATGCCCCTGCTGGAGGGGTGGGCCACCCACATGGCGGATCAGGACTTTACCGGCTATTTCCAAAGCGCCACCAAGGGGCTGTTCATCGGCCAGCTGGAAAACAAAAACCTAGTCCTGGACATCTGCGCCATCACCCAGCAGCCCAGTACCGAGAATAACTATACCGTGGCCGCCAACGGCGCCCCCGCCAGCGCGCCCGCCTACCAGTGGTATCCCGCCACGGTGACCACCGCCGATATCACCACCGCCAACGCCGCGGTCTATGGAGAGGTGGACAGGGGTGGCTGCTACCAGTCCTCTGCCTTTGAAGGCGGAAAGTGGACGGCCTCCGAGGGGTATGATGTCCATCACCCCGGCTACTTCACTCTGGCATTGCAACGGGGCGACAAGGTGACCGTCACTCTGGCCACCGCCGACAAGCCCAGCGATGGACAGCTGGGGCTGGTTCGCGATTTTGATGAGCCCGGTGAGTACGTCCAGGTGTGGTACCCCTTCGACGGCGATCCCGAGGGCTATTCCTATGTGGGCACCGCTGTCACCGATGGGGACAACACCGTCATCACCTACCCCATCCCGGCGGACGGGAGCTACGACCTGAGAATAGACGGCCTGTATGGCAGCGACCAGACCGCCCCCGTCATCTCCGCCACCCTGACCCGCGCCGTTCCGGGCGCGGCCCTGACGGGCCAGACTGCCGCCAAACTCAACACCACCGGCCTTGCGGGCGGGACCTATCTCTGCCGGGTGACCTGGCCCGACGGCACGGCCACCAACAGCGACGTGGTGACCTATACCCCGCCCCACGTCCACAACTGGGCCTCGGCCTGGAGCAAGGACACCACCTACCACTGGCATGAGTGTACCGCCGATGGCTGCACCGTCACCGCCAACGCCGACAAGAACGGCTACGACACCCACTCTGCCACCGGCGACTGGCAGAAGGACGAGACCAACCACTGGAAGCTCTGTGTCTGCGGCCAGGAGCTGAGCAAGACCGAGCACGTCTACGACGATGATGCGGACGCCACCTGTAATACCTGCGGCTATACCCGTACCGTCACCCCACCCACTCCTCCCGATCAGGGCGACGTGACCGGCGAGGTGGAGGTCAAGCCCGGCACCCCCGCCGTGGACGTGGACGAGGAGGCCTTGAAGGATCTGGCCGGAGAGGTTCAGGACGGTGATACCGTCACCGTCAAACTGACGGTGGAAAAGCAGGGCGCTCCTGCCGACAAGGCGGACATCGAGGCCGTAGTCACCGGGGACAAGGCTAATGTGCTCTATCTGGACCTGTCCCTGGTCAAGCGGGTGAACGACAACGCGCCCACGCCCATTACCGACACCGGGGACAAGGTACTGGAGATCGCCGTGCCCTATGACTTCACCGGTAAGAAGGACGTGACGGTCTACCGCAAGCACGGCGACAATGACGCAGAAAAGCTGACCGCTCTTGCCGCCCGTCCCACGGAAAACTATGCCGACGGCAGCTTCTTTGCCGACAGCGCAAACGGCGTGGTCTACATCTACGCCTCCAAATTCTCCACCTACGCCATCGGCTACACCGCCGTAGAAAACCTGGTGAGCACCCAGGCGCCCGCCCTCTATCTGGGCTCCACCACCCCCATTCCCTGCGACGGCAGCACCGTTAGCCTCTCCGGCGGCGGCACCGCCCTGTTCCAGGAGCTGAGCGAGACCCCCAACGGCGGCAAGGTGTACGGCCTGACCCTGGAGAACGCCAACATCACCGATGTGGTCCGTATCCAGCTTGGCCGAGAGGGCAATGAACTGGTATATGGGGCGGGAGTCCTTTTCCTGGCCGACGGGAAGGACACCCTGGTGGTCACCCTAAAGGGGGAGAACACCGTTGCCGTCACCGGCACGGACATCGACGACCGGATCGCCGCTCTGGCGGCTCCGTCGGGCCCGGTGATGCTCACCGGGGACGGCTCCCTGGCTGTCACCGCCACCGCTGTCCAGGGGAAGGAGGGCTACGGCGTTTCCGGTAGGGACCTGTATATCTACGCTCCCCTGACGACGGAGGGCAGCACCAACGCGGTGTTCCTCTCCGGGTCGGCGTCCATGGCCAACACCCTGACCGTGGAGCCCGCCGGGGCCCGACCTGTGACCCAGACCCTGGGCGAGGGAGAGATCACCCGTACCTCTACCATCCTGGAGCTGGACGGCCAGAGCGTGACCCGGGCGGTCTTTGCCAAGCGGGAGACCCCCCTGGCCCCCCTCTACCTGGACGGCACGGCCATTGAGGCCGACGGCCAGAGCGTCAACGTGGGCGGCGGCGCCGCCACCCTGACCCAGGAGGGGACGGACTATGTGCTGACCCTCAGCGGTGTGAACGTCACCAAGACGGTGAAGATGAACGGCAGCTACGCCGGACTTCTGTTCCTGGGCGATACCACCCAGGGCCTGTTCCCCACCGCCACCCTGACCATCCGGTTGCTGGATGACGCGGTCATCCGCGTGTCCGATGACGAGACGGAGATGGGCCTGGACCTGGGCGGCTTCCCCATGAGCGGCTTTGACCCGGTCTGCACGGGAGTTGTGTCCGCCGCCGGACAGCTGGGCGTCATCATTGAGGGGCCGGGGAGCCTGAGTATCAAAGCCGTTGCGGGAGAGGGCTTCCAGGCCTGCGGCATGAACGTCACCGACCTGACGCTGAAGACGGCGGCGGATATCACCGCCCCGGACGGCGCGGTTTATGTGGCAGGCGACCTGACCTTGGGCGATGGCTACGCCGTCACCCAGCCCCAGCGCTATACCCTGTCCCCCAGCGGCGGGTACGGCAAGGCCCTGATGGACGGAGATGCGCCCGCCGGGCGGGTGACGGTGGAAAAGAAGACGACGCCCACCCCCGGCTACCGGCCCGGCCGGCCCGTCTCCTCCAAGCCGGTCTCCACCTGGCCCTTTACCGACGTGAAGACCTCCGACGCGTCCTATGAGGCCGTCAAATACGTCTACGAAAAGGGCTGGATGCTGGGCACTTCCGACACCACCTTCTCTCCCGAGGGCCAACTGACCCGGGCCATGCTGGCCACCGTCCTCTACCGCGCGGCAGGCTCTCCCACAGTAGCGGGCGCGCCGGAGTTTGAGGACACAAATGCTGAGCAGTGGTACTCTAATGCCATTGCCTGGGCCAGTCAGACTCAGGTCCTTCGGGGCTATGGCAACGGCAAGTTCGGCCCCGAGGACCCGGTGAGTCAAGAGATGCTCCATATGGTCATGGGCCGCTTGAAGGGTGAGGACCCCGCCTGGACAGGCGACCCGGCTCTGGCCCTTCCCGCCACCCGGGCCCAGATCGCCCAGGCGCTGATGGAGCAGGACAAAAAGTAGGGGAAATTTTCACGCCGGCAAAATACGCCTTGTTTTTCTCCGGGAAATCTTATATACTAACAGCAAAGTGAACACGATGCATGGTACACGTGGCGTAACAGCCGGATAAATCAGGGTGCGATCCCCTGGCGAGAAGGTCACTGTGTGTAAGTCGCCGAGCTCCTCGGCGCGAAGTCAGACTATCTGCTGTACCGTGCGAGCGGCCTGCCGGAATCCGGGTCGATCACGCGAAGCGGAAAAAGCACGATGCTATATGCGCGCCAGCGGACCCTCCGGCCAGGTCGGAGGGTCCGCTTTGTATATGATAGCCCAGGGCGTGAGGCGCGCCCATTTGGGAGGTGAGGTCCTATCCAAGGTCAAGACGCTTTTTCCGCTTGTCATCCCCTGGTGAATTTTTGCTATTTTACGCTGGTGCTTGTGTTCACCATGTTCCTCCCTCATCCCGCCGCTCTGGGCCTCTCCTTAGTCTGCGCCATGGTCTATGCGATCTATTTGAAGGGCGGGCGGGCCGCGGCGGGCAGCCTTCGGTATCTTCTGCCCATGGCCCTCATCGCCGCGGTGGTCAACCCCGCCTTCAGCCATGAGGGGACCACCATCCTGACCTATCTGCCCTCGGGCAATCCCCTGACGCTGGAGAGCATCCTCTACGGGCTCTTTGCCGCCGGACTTTTATGCGCCGTCATCACCTGGTTTTCCTGCCTGACCCAGGTCCTCTCCTCGGACAAGTTCGTCTATCTCTTTGGCCGCGCCGCCCCCGCTCTGAGCCTGGTTTTGAGTATGTCGCTGCGGTTCGTGCCCCGGTTCAAGACCCGCTTTCATCAAGTGGCGGACGCCCAGCGCTGTATGGGCCGGGACGTGTCCCAAGGGCCCTTGCTCCAGCGTCTGCGCGCGGCGGCCACGGTCTTCTCCATTGTGGTGACTTGGAGCCTGGAGGACGCCATCCACACCGCCGACAGCATGAAAAGCCGGGGCTATGGCCTGCCTGGCCGCACCGCCTTTTCCATCTACCGGTTCGACGCCCGGGACCGGGGGCTGCTCCTCTGGCTGGGCCTTTGCGGGGCTTACCTCGCCTGGGGCTGGGCAACGGGGGCTCTGGCGTGGCGGTGGTATCCTTCGGTAAAGGCCGCCCCGCTCTCCCCCTTTACCCTCAGCCTTTTCCCGGTCTTTTTGGCCCTTTGTATGACCCCTGTATTTCTCGACCGAAGGGAGGACGCGGCATGGAAGCGCTCGCTTTCCAGGACCTGAGCTTTTGCTATCCAGGCGGGACCCTGGCGCTGGACGGCGTCACCCTTACGGTAGGCGCGGGGGACTTTTTCGTCCTCTGCGGTCCTTCCGGCTGCGGCAAATCCACCCTGCTGCGCCAGTGCAAAAGCGTCCTCACCCCCCATGGTCGGCAGAGTGGTGAAGTCCTTTTTTATGGCAAGGCTCTGGGCGACTATGACCAGCGCCAACAGGCCCAGCGCATCGGCTTTGTCCAGCAGTCGCCCGAGGACCAGCTAGTCACCGACAAGGTCTGGCATGAGCTGGCCTTCGGCCTGGAGTCCCTGGGCCGGGACACCCCTACCATCCGCCGCCGGGTAGCGGAGATGGCCGCCTTCTTCGGTATCCAGGACTGGTTCGACCGGGACGTAGCCTCCCTCTCCGGCGGGCAAAAGCAACTCTTGAACCTGGCCGCCGTCATGACCCTGGACCCGGACCTTCTCATTCTGGACGAGCCCACCAGCCAGCTCGATCCCATTGCCGCCGCCGACTTTTTATCCGTTCTGGCCAAGCTCAACCGGGACCTGGGCGTCACGGTGCTTTTGACCGAGCATCGGTTGGAAGACGCCCTGCCCCTGGCCAACCGGGCCGCCGTGCTGGACCGGGGCAGGCTCCTGGCCGTAGGGACGCCCCAGAAGGTAGCCCAGGTGCTCCAAGCGCGAAACCACTCCATGTTTCTGGCCATGCCCACGCCGCTGCGGGTGTGGGCGGCGGTAGAGGGCGAGCAAGCGCCCCCCCTCACCGTCCGGGAGGGGCGGGACTGGCTGGAGCGCTACGCCGCCGGCCACCAGCTGGAGCCCCTGCCCGAGGAGACCATTCCCGCCGCCGTTTCGGAGACCGCCGTCTCCTGCCGGGAGCTTTTCTTCCGCTATGAAAAGGACGGTCCCGACGTGCTGCAGGGGTCAACGCTGGAGATGAAGCGGGGCGAATTTCTGGCGCTACTGGGCGGCAACGGCGCGGGCAAGTCCACCCTCTTGAAGCTGCTGGCAGGGCTGGGCAAGCCCCACCGTGGCACGCTGAAGCTCCAGGGCTCTGTGGCCGCCGCCCCGCAGGACCCCAAGGCCCTTTTTGTAAAAAGCACCCTGCGTGCCGACCTTTTGGAGTGCTATAAGGACAGGGAAAAGGTCGCCCAGGTGGCGGGGCTGTGCCAATTAGACGGCCTTTTAGACCGCCACCCCTTTGACCTCTCCGGCGGGGAGCGGCAGCGCGCCGCTCTGGCCAAGGTCCTGCTGCTGGAGCCGGACATCCTGCTGCTGGACGAGCCCACCAAGGGGCTGGACGCTCACTTCAAGCGGGTGCTGGCGGGTATTTTGCGAAGCCTGACGGACCGGGGCGTGACCATTCTCATGGTCAGCCACGACGTGGAGTTCTGCGCCGCTTACGCCCACCGCTGCGCGCTGATGTTCCACGGCTTTATCGTCACCGAGGGAACGCCCCGGGCCTTCTTCTCCGGTAACGCCTTCTATACCACTGCCGCCAACCGCATGGGCCGGACCCTGGTCCCCCAGGCCGTCACCGCCGACGATTTGATCGCCGCCTGCGGCGCCCAGGTCCCCGGACCGCCCGCACCCCCCGCGCCGCCCGGCCCGCCGGACCAGGCCGCACCATTACCGCCGCCACAGGACATCCCGTCCGCGCCTAAGGCACAAGCGCTCCAAAAAAAGCGGCGTGTGCCCCGCCGGACGCTGCTGGCCGCCGGGCTGATCCTGCTGCTGATCCCGCTGACGCTGTTTGTAGGGGCCTACTGTCTGGAGGGGAGAAAGTACTATTTTATCTCCCTGCTCGTTCTTCTGGAGGCCATGGCGCCCTTCTTTCTGGTCTTTGAAGGCCGCAGGCCTCAGGCCAGGGAGCTGGTGGTCATCGCGGTGCTTTGCGCCATCGCCATTGCCGGACGGGCAGTCTTTTTCATGCTGCCCCAGTGCAAGCCGGTGCTGGCCCTCACCGTCATTGCCGGAGTGGCTTTGGGCGGGGAAAGCGGCTTTTTGGTGGGCTCTATGACCATGCTGCTGTCCAACATCCTCTTTGCCCAGGGGCCGTGGACGCCCTGGCAGATGTTTGCCATGGGCCTGGCGGGCTTTTTGGCCGGGCTCTTGTTTCGCAAGGGTGCTCTGCCCCGCTCCAAGACGGCCTTGTGCGTCTTTGGCGCGCTCTGCGCCATCGTGGTCTACGGCGGCATCGTGAACGCCGCCACCGCTCTTTTGTGGACCGATACGTTCCGCTGGGAGGTCCTGCTGACCGCCTGGGCCGTGGGCTTTCCCATGGACTGCATCCACGCCGCCGCCACCGCCGTGTTTCTCTGGCTGGCCGCCCTGCCCATGCTGGAAAAGCTGGAGCGGATCCGCTTCAAGTATGCCCTGGACGGCTCTCCTTCCTGGGCTGAGCCGGGCTCAGCCCAGGTGTAAAACGATCATGCCGGCAGCGGTGATCCGCTGCCGGCATTGCTTTCCCGCGGCGGAAGGTTTATAATGGTTTTATCTGGCGAACAAAACGGAGCCTTGAAAGGAGCGGATCCCCCATGAAAAAGCGCGTTCTCTGTCTGTCCCTGATCCTGGCCGGGGCCTTGCTGTGTCTGCCTATGGCCGCACTGGCCGCCGGACCCTTGCCCGCGGATGTCCCTGTCCTGGCCGCCGACGGCGGCTCCTTTACCTACCAGGGTCGGAACGTGGTCCTGGGTCCCCACGCCCTCTATGTAGACGGCCGCTTGAGTGATGAGCAGGCGGCCAAGTCCGACTATGTCTTCAACTCCTTCACCGACGCCGTGGCCCACCTCACCGACGGCACCGAAGCCGAGCCCATGGAGCTCTACCTGGCCCCTTACGTCTACTGGCTCCACGACCCCCACGCCCCCGAGGCCCAGGATATGAAGGGGGACTATCAGCTGGAGATCGCCTGCGAGAACCTCCATATCACCGGGTTGTCGGACGATCCTCAGGACGTGGTGGTGGCCGCCAACTTCGGCCACGATGTGGGCTTTATGGGCTCCAACTACACCATGTTCCACATCACCGGCGACGGCCTGACCCTGAAGGACCTGACCTTTGGCGACTACTGCAATGTGGATCTGGTCTACCCCGCAGACCCCTCCTTGAATATGCCCATGCGGGCCCCTGGCAACGTGACCCAGGGTCAGATCGGCGTCTACGACGGCGACAAGCTCTTTGCCCAAAACGTCCGCTTTATCAGCCGGCTCAACATGATGCCCTTCAACAATTCCCAGCGGGCCCTCTATGTGGACTGCCATCTGGAGTGCACCGACGACGCCCTCAACGGCTCTTCCCAGGCGGTGTATCTGGGCTGCGAATTTGAATTCTACTCCTCAAAGCCCTGGTACACCTCCGCCGGGGTCACGCTGCTGGACTGCACCATGAAGCTCGTCCCCCTGGACGCCGACGCCTCCGCCCAGAGCGTCACTCAGTATCTGGTCAAGAGCGCCGGGCCCTTCACCGTCATCGACAGCTCCTTTACAAGCGCCATTCGCAATGCCGCCATCGGCTGGAGCGACGTGTTTGGCGAAACCTTTAAGAGCTACTACTCCAACGTGAACTTCAATGGAGCCCCCATCACCTTTGACGCCGGGGCCCGCTCGGACGCCGGGGTGGACCTCACCGGCAAGGCCGCCCTCAAGGCCTTCAAGCTGCCTGACGGGACCTATAACGTCTACAATCTTCTCCGGGGCACGGACGACTGGGATCCCCTGGGCCAGAAGCAGACCGTCACCGCCGCCGGGGCCGCTGACCTGCCCACCTTTATGAACGCCTACATCGTCACCGAGGAGGATACCGCTCCCAGCTCCGCCACGATGGTGTCCGGCGGCGACAGCGGCGTTTTGAAGCTGGCCTACACCCTCACCGGCCCCCAGGCCACCGACTACAACGCCAACGCCCAGGTGACCTGGTCTATCAAGGACAGCGACAGGCAGTATGTCAAGCTCACCCCCAACGCCGATGGCACATGTACCGTGGAGGGGATCAATACCACCGAGGCCCCCGCTCTGGTCATCGTCACCGCCCGGGACGCCTCCGGCTTAGAGGCCGCAGTGGCCCTCACCGTCCGGCCCAGCGTCCTCCCCGCCCCTACCTTTACCCAGGCTCCCGCCATTGTCTTTGGCGACAACTGCACCGCGTCCGTTTCCTACGCCTACGCCCCCGCCACCTTGGGTGGCAGGCAGGATAACGCCCGCATCACCTGGTATGTCTGCTCGGACGCCCAGGGGACCGACCCCATCGAGATCGCCGTGGGCCGGGGAGAGAACCCCCTGAAGAGCATCACTCTGGACCGGGCCTACGTGGGCAAGTACCTGATGGTCAGCGTGGAGCCCAAGCACATCCGCTCCGACTACGGCGCCGCCGCCACCGCCATCTCTTCCGTCCCCGTGGCGGCGGAGAATGTCCCCGAATTTGACGGCACGCTGGTGGTGGACCTCAGGACCTTCCCCACCGCCACCCAGAGCCAGGTCCTCCCCGGCTTCTGGACGGTGGACAGCGTCAAGCCCGCCGACGCCGTGCCCGAAACAGGCTCCTTCCCCGGCGGCTGGACCGCCGAGTGTGATGGCCAGGCCAAGTGGGCCTACGGCACGGGGGTGAAGAACGGCACCGCCGGGATCACCGGGCTCTATAACACCGACCGAGGCGCCCGGCTGATGTACGCCCCCCTGGAAAAGCTGGACCGGGAGATGGACCTCTGCGTCACCCTGGCCCCGGGCAAGACCGCCGGGCAGGGCTTTGGCTCCAAGAATCAGTACATGGACTTCATGGTCAAGTATGACCCTGAACGCCACGCTGGCTACGGCCTTCGCGTCTACCGCACCTCCAGCAGCGCCTGCGGCTTTGTGCTGGTGGCCCACACCGCTGATGGGAATACCCAGTTGCTCACCCAGCCCACAGAATCCGGGGTGTTCCTCACCCAGGCCGGGGTCCACGTCTGGACCCGGGGAGAGCGGGTCTACGCCAACGTCTATTCCTCCGCCACCGTGGAGCAGGTATCCCTCTCGGCCTATGTCCCCGGCCTCAGCGCGATCACGGACAGCGGCGTGGACATCAACCACACCGGCACCGCCGGGGATAACGCGGTCTATCTCACCGCCATCCAAGTCCAATGGCCCGAGCGCCGGGCTCTGCCCGTGGCCGATCTGGACCCCGCCGCCTATTACTATGACGCCGCCATCTGGGGTGTAGAGGGCGGCCTTATGCCCCCCGTCGGCGACCGCGTCTTCGCCCCTGATCGGATCCTGACCCAGGCCGAGGCGGCGGACATCCTCCATATGGCCCCCGTCTCCGACCAGCCCTGCTCCCGCTCCGAGGCGCTGGCCCTGCTGTGGCGTTCCCATGGCTCGGAAGAGCCCGCCCTTGCCCAGCACCCCTTTACTGACGTCCCCGCTGGGGCTGACTATGAAAAGGCCCTTTGCTGGGCGGTGGAGCGGGGCATTACCACCGGCACCACCCCCACCACCTTTGAGCCGGACCGCCCCTGCACCCGCGGCGAACTGGCCGTCTTCCTCCACCGCGCTTTTACCCGCTGAACAGACCCGGAAAGGGCAAATAGGCACACATATCATAAAAACCGGGAGCGGATATCCGCTCCCGGTTTTTATGATGCGCGGCCAGCCAGCTGGTCCATGCTGACGCCCAGGGCCACAGAGATCTTGTAGAAGGTCTCCACAGAGAAATTGTACCCGGCCCTTTCGCTTTGGATCTGCCGAATGAAGTCGTGAGAAAGCCCCACCGCCTCGGCAAGCTGGGCCGAGGTCAGTCCTCGGCTCTTTCGGTAAGAGCGGATATTCTTCCGTATGGTATCGTAAATGTTGGGGTCAAAACGCAATTCGTTCATCGTAGCTATCACCTAACAAAAGTATAGCGGCTGGGTACTGAAATGTATGTTAGGTAATTCCTCACATTTTTCCTTGCATTGGAAACTTCTCTATGTTATACTAAAATTGGAATATAGAATAATAGCTCAACTTTTCGCTTGATTTTATCAAAGGGGTGAATGGATATGTTAACGAAAGAGAAACGATGGCTGGGCGCGCTTTTGGCGCTGTGCATGGCGGCGGGTCTGATCCCTGCCGCCGCGGCGGAGGCCGAGCCGGTCAGCGGCACCGTGGCCAGAGGCGTCTACTTAGACGCCGCCGGCAATTCCCAGAGTTACGAAGTGGCGTTTGACACGCCTCTCCCCTCCGATGGTTGCGAACTGGCCACCGGAAGCTACTACCTGACGGAGGACCTGGACCTGACCACCGACTTCACCGTGGCGGATAACGCCGTAGTGAAGCTGGACCTGGCGGGCCATATCCTGCGGGGTACGGGAAAGGTCGCGGTGATCACCGTGGGCGACAACGCCTGCCTGGAGGTCTACGACAGCGACGCGAATGAAGACAACCCCACCCCCACCACCCATTACTACACCGAGGACGAAAACAGCGTGTGGGTCTTTGACGACGCCAATCCCTCCGGCACCCCCTGGACCGGCGGCGTGATCACCGGCGGTGGCAGAGCGGAGGGCCTCAGTTCTTCCATCCCATCCCACGGTGGACTTTACGCACGATATACAAACTATGACCCGGCCACCTCGCCGGTCGCCATTTCGCTGTTTAGCGGCTCCATCTGCGGAAACCGCCTGATAACCTCCCGCACCGGCGCTGGCATTACGGCTGACAACGCCAAGGTCTTTGTGGCCGGCGGGTCCATCTGCGGAAATCAAAAAGGGCTTTGCGTGGAAGCGCCTTTTTTTATTCTGACTGGCGGCCTACTCCAGGGTGATTCATCCTATGAAAGGTATCCGGCGCGCTCCATAGATATTGACGAAGCCCGCGTCACGGTAGATGGGGTGACTAAAAAGTATCCCGGGACTATGGTGATGTATGGCGGGACGGTCCGTAACGCCACCATCCGCATCGGCGGCTCTATCCCGGTTCGGCCTTGCCGGTTTACCATGTACGGCGGGGAGATCACCGGGACAGTGGACAGTCACGACAATTACATTGATTATCTGGTGGGCCTTGAAGATTCGACCTTTGAAATGTACGGCGGCTCCATCCACGACGCCTGTGCGGATTATATCATATCTATGGATTCCAATGTTATTCCTGAGAATTCTACTCCTGGCGAGGAGGGCGGCTGCACATTCCTCCTGGACGGTGGTGTCATTACCAATAACGCATTCCGCGACTCCCTTATTCGCGCCGCGGCGAAAGAAAAAAACATCATTCGCAGCGGTAGGATCACCGATAACACCCCTTCCCGGAACATAAAAGCCGGCACGATCGTGCTTACGGGAACCAGATACCAGGGCGATAATGTGGGTTTTGGGTCCTGCGTCATCGAAGGTGGCGAAATCAGCGGAAACGATTATCCCGGAGTCAAAGCACATGAATCCTGCAGTCTGTCCCTCTCCGGGGCGGTCAAGCTCACCGGAAACTCCCAGGGCGATATTTGTCTGATGGATGGGTGCAAGGCGATCATTGCCGGGCCGCTGAGCAATACCGAGAAGATCTCCGTCTACATGGATCCCGTTGGCGTGTTTACCTCCGGCTGGAGCGCCCAAATGGGCAGCGCCGACCCCGCGGACTACTTTACAAGCGCCATGGAGGGCTATGAGGTCAAGGCCCAGAGCGTGGACGGTGCGGTAGAGGCCGCGCTGGTCGCTGTCTCCGCCCCCGTCGTCACCCACACCGCCACCTTTGTAGTGGGAGACGAGGTCATTGACCGGGTGGTATTTGAAGAGGGGGCGGCTACCTTGGCCGAGCCCGCGTTGCCCCAGCGGGCCAACTATGTGGGCCGGTGGGAGCGCTACAACCTGGCCGCCGCCACCGGCGACATCACCGTCCACGGTCTCTACACCCCCTTGGACCCCGACGCGGTGTCCAACGTGGACGCCGGGGTGACGGCCACCTATGACAAGAGCGAGGTGACCATCGACCTCTTTGCCCGGGCCGACTCCCGCACCGTCAAGGTGGTATCCCAGCAGACCAAGCCGGTGGATGTGGTGCTGGTGCTGGACCAATCGGGCAGCATGAAGGACTCCCTCTCCGCCCGGGACCGGCAGAGCAAGCGCGACGCTCTGGTGAGCTGCGCCAACGCCTTTGTCCAGTCCCTCTACGAAAACGCCGTCGCCAGCGGCGCGGACCACCGGGTGGCCGTGGTGGGCTTTGCCTACTCCTCCTACAACGGTGGCAATTATAAAAACACCGGCCTGCTGGCCACACCCAGCGGCCAGAGCGTCAACTATGCGCGTCTGAAGGAGAGCGACTACCGCTCCGCGCTGCTTCCCGTCAACGACGGCGGGCACATCAACGCCAACGTGGTCTCCGGCATCAACGCCATCCGGGCTGACGGCGCCACGGCGGCGGACCTGGGCCTAAAAATGGCCCGGGATATCTTCTCCGCCAATCCCACCCAGGGAGAACGGGAACGCATCGTGATCTTCATCACCGACGGCACCCCTACCAGCTGGGGAGAGGAACCCGCCCGGGTGCGGCCCACCGCCGCCACCGCCATCAGCGTGGCCAGCACCATCAAAAACGCCCAGGGGGCGAAAATTTACAGCGTGGGCGTCCACGCCAACGCCGATCCTTCCGCCGCCTTTACCGAGGCCCCTGACGGCATCACCACCAACCGAAACGGGACCTTTGTCAGCTACGACTTCAACCGCTTCCTCCACGCCGTGTCCTCCAACTACCCAAGCGCCGCCGCGATGGACGCGCTGGGCGATGGCGACAAAAATGGTGGCTTCTATATGGGTGTTCGGGACACAGAAAACCTGGACAAGATCTTCACCAACATTCTCTACAGCACCGTCTACCAGCTCAAGACCTTTGACAAGGCTACGCTCTATTACACCCTCACGCCGGAATTCACCCTGACCACGGAGCAGGAGCTGGCCATGCGCCAGGCGCTGGCAGCCCAGGGCCTGACCGACGCGGACATCCAGGTCATCCGCAACGCCGACAGCACCACTTCCCTGCGGTTCCAGAACGTAAAGGTCCGGGAGGTCTATGGCGAGGACGGGAAACTCCACTACGAGGCAGCCGTCCGCTTCCAGGTCTCGGCCAACCAAACCGATGCCCTCCCGGATCCCTCTCTGGCCTCTTGGACCATCTCCGAGGCCACCTTCTCCCCCGCCCACACCCATAGCTTTGCACCGGCCTATCAGACAGGCAGCTGTCGGGAGGGTCTGACCAGCGTATACCGCTGCGCCTGCGGCGAGACCCGCAGCGAGACCGCACAGCCCGCCGAGCATGATTTTGTGGCTGTGTTGGCTGACAACGGGGGCGTCGGCGCCGAGGTAGAGCGGGTGGTCTGCACGAAGTGCGGCCACTCCGAAGAGCAGCATATCAACTTCAAGGTCTCCTATTCCAGCGCTCGGAAGACCACCGTGCTGGATCTGAACCTGTTGCAAAACGATGTGGATGTGGTCCAGCCCACCGAGGACATCGAGCTGCGCTTCTTTGTGGGCGAGGACGGCGGCAAGCTCTATACCGTCACCCGGATCGATCCTGACGGCCAACGTACTACCTATCAGACCCGGGCCGAGGGCGGCTACCTGGTATTCCGGGCGGACCACTTCAGCATCTATGTGCTCTCCGAGCTGGACGAGACCACCGCCCAGCCCGTCGAAGCGGTGAGCTATGAGCAGGCCGTGGAGCTCCTGGACAGCAAGACCGTGTCCGCTCCTACCGCTCCTTTGGAAGGAGCTGGCACCGGCGGCACGGGGATCGGCGGCGTTCAGATCGCCAACGATACCCTGAGCGCTATGATCGACCTCGCCGACGGCTTGGATGGCGCGGCCGCGTTCCTCGCCGTCTACACCCAGGGCAGGATGACCGGCGTTCAACGTACCGCACTGGCTCCCGGCCGCCAGAGCGTCAGCTTTTCGATCCCGGAAGGTGCTGACCGCGTCAAGCTGTTTGTCCTTTCCGGCGATTCGGCTCCCCTGTGCGGGGCGTATCAGCTCGAGCCGTAGTCAGTCCCGCCTCCGGCGAGATCAACAGCCCATGACCGCCCCATTTTCCATATAAAAAACCTCGCCATAGGCGAGGTTTTTTATCGTCTGGATCAGCGCCGGGGCCTATTCCCCCGCGGTCAAAACAGTGGTCGCGAGCTCGGTCTGGAATCGGTCGGCGAGGCCCGGAGTGACCAGGACCTGGCCGGACTGGGTGAGCAGGACCATGTCGAACTGGTCGGCCCGATCAGCCCAAAAGGCGGCAGCCTCCTCCGAGCCCATGATGTAGAGGGCAGTGGACAAAGCGTCTGCCAGCACGCCGTCGGCGGAGACCACGGTGGCGCTTTGGAGATCGGACTGGGCCGGCCAGCCTGTCCGGGGGTCCAGAATGTGGATATAGCGCTGGCCGTTTTCCTCAAAGAACCGCTCGTAGCCCCCGGAGGTGATCACCGCCTTGTCCTCTACCGACAAGACGCCCAGATAGGACGCCGCGCTTCCCGCGGGGTCCCGGACGCCAATGCGCCATGGACTGCCGTCGGGCTTGGCGCCAAGGGTCTGGACGTTGCCGCCCAGAGAGACCATGCCGGACTCCACACCGTGGGCGCGGAAGATGTCCATGACCCGGGCCGAGGCGTAGCCCTTGGCGATGCCGCCCAGGTCCAGCTTCTGGCCTGGGCCAAGTTCCACCCGCTCCCCCGCTAACGTCACCCGCGCGCTGTCCACCACCGGGAGCGTGGCGGCGATATCTGCGGGATCGGGAACGTGGGGAGCGTCGCCGGGAAAGCCCCATAGCTCCACCAGCGGGTAGATGGTGGCGTCAAACAATCCCCCGGTCTCCCGGGAGACGTCCAGGGCACGCTCCAGCAGCGCCGCCGTCTCAGCCGATACCGTTTGGGTCTTCCCGGCATTGAGCTGGGCCAGGTCGCTGTCCGGCTTTCCCACCGACCACAGCGCGTCCAGCCGCTGCAGCTCCTGGGCGGCCTCGGCCACAGCGGCTTCTCCCCCCGGGCCGTAGGCCGTAAGGGTCATCACCGTGTCCATGGCGAAGAGCTGCCGCTCCCAGACCTGGCCCTGACTCCGGCCCCGGTCCCAGAACCAGAGCGCCAGGACCACCCCCGCCGCGGCGACCAGCGCCAGGACCAACGCGGTCCATCTTTTTTTCACAGCGCGGAAGCGGCCACAAAAGCGCCGGTGGGGTGGATCACCTTCACCGGGCATTTCTCCGCGCACTTACCGCAGCCGGTGCACGTTTCGGGATCGATGCGGGCCAGGTTGTCCTCCAGCGTGATAGCGCCGTACTCGCACTGTTTGACGCACAGCCCGCAGCCGATGCACCCGGCGGCGCAGACCTTCTTCACCGCGGGGCCCTTGTCGTGGCTGGAGCAGCCCACGGCGTACACCCCGGCGGGAACCAGAGAAATGAGGCCCTGGGGACAGGCGCTGGCGCACAGGCCACAGCCCACGCAGGCGGAGGGGATGACCCGGGCCAGGCCGTCGGTCATAACGATGGCGTCCTGGGGGCAAGCCTTAGCGCAGGAGCCAAAACCCAGGCAGCCATAGGCGCAGGCGGCGGGAGACAGTCCCGCCAGAGCGGCGGCGCGGCAGTCCTGGATGCCCACATAGCCCACCTTAGCCGGGGACTTGACGCAGTCACCCGAGCAGTTGACCCGGGCTACCCGCCGCTTCCCGGCGGTCACCGAAACGCCCATGATGGCGCCGATGGCCTCGGTGGCGCTGGCCGAGCAGACCGGGCAGGCATTGGCCGGAGCGTCCCCGGCGGCAATGGCGGCGGCCAGGGCGTCACATCCGGCATAGCCGCAGGCACCGCAGTTATTGCCGGGCAGTTCGGCGCGAACGGCGGCCTCCCGCTCGTCCACCTCAACATGGAAAAACGCGCCGGCGGCCACCAGCGTGATGCCGATCAACAGGCCGATGAGGCCGACCACCAATGTGGCGATCAAGATCTCCATAGCTCTGCCACCTCCTTAGGCGATGACGCTGAAGCCCATAAACGCGATGGACATCAGCGCGGCGCTCAACAGTACCAAGGGCGCGCCCCGGAAGGGGGCGGGGACGGCCTCCTCATCCAGCCGGGAGCGGATGCCCGCCAGCAGGAGGATGGCCAGGGTAAAGCCCACCGCCGTACCAAGGCCGGCCACCACGCTCTCCACCAGACCGTAGCTGTTCTGGACGTTGGAGAGGGCCACGCCCAGCACGGCGCAGTTGGTGGTGATCAAGGGCAGATAGATGCCCAGGGCCTTGTAGACGCCGGGGGAAGTCTTTTTCAAGAACATCTCCACCAGCTGGACCAGGGCGGCGATGACCAGAATAAAGACGATGGTTTTCAGATAGGTCAGGCCCAGGGGGTCCAGCACATAGTCATAGAGCAGGCTAGCCACCGCCGAGGAGAGGGTCAGCACGAAGATCACCGCGCCACCCAGACTGGCAGAGGCTTTGATCTGCTTGGACACGCCCAGGAAGGAGCAGATGCCCAAAAACTGGCTCAGCACCACGTTGTTCACCAAAGCGACGGTGACAACGATCATAATAAGGGATTTCATCCCTCCGTCACCTCCTCTTTCTCACGCTTGGCACACGCCGCGCCACAGGCGGCGCACTGGCCGTCGCAGCCCTCTTCTACCAGCTTGTTTGCCCGGGTCTTCACATGGCAGGCGTTCAGCACCGCCACCACCACCGCCAGCACCAGGAAGGCACCGGGGGCCTTGGTAAAGATGCCGATGGGCTGGAAGAACTCGGGGGCGACCTGGATGCCAAAGGCGGTGCCGGCGCCCAGCAACTCCCGCAGAAGGCCGATGATCACCAGGGCGACGGTGAAGCCAAGGCCCATGCCCAGGCCGTCAAACAGCGAGGCGATGGGACCGTTTTTAGAGGCGTAGGCCTCCGCTCGGCCCAGGATGATACAGTTGACCACGATCAGCGGGATGTAGATCCCAAGCGCCGCGTAGAGGTCAGGCAAAAAGGCCTGGGTCAGCAGCTCCACCACTGTGACCAGCGAGGCTACGATGACGATGTAGGCGGGCAGGCGGACCTGGTCGGGGATGACCTTGCGCAGCAAAGAGATCAGCAGGTTGGACACGATGAGCACCGCCATGGTGCTCACTCCCATGCCAAAGCCGTTAATGGCCGAGGTGGTCACCGCCAGCGTGGGGCACATCCCCAGCATGAGCACCAGCACGGGGTTTTCTTTGATCAGACCGTTATAGATCCGTTCCAGACAGGTCTTCATCACGCGCCCTCCTTTACATTGGCGTTCCAGAAATCCAGGGCGGCGTTCACCGCGTTGACCACCGCCGAGGAGGAAACAGACGCGCCGCTGACCGAGTCGATCTCGTTGTCGGCGGTGGCGCCGCCGGACTTCAGCAGGACAAAGGAATCCACCTTCGCCCCGGCGAACTGGCTTTTGAACTTATCCTCGCCGCAGAGCATACCCATACCGGCGGATTCGTGGAGATCGGTGAAGGCGATGCCGTTCACCGTGCCGTCAGGTTGGATGCCCACGGCCAAGGTCAGCGTGCCGTCATAGGCGTCGCCGCTGGTGACCTGGATGACGCAGCTGCCGTCGTTCCCCAGGGCCACCTCGTCGATGTAGTTCTTACCGGCGGCGGCGGTGTAGGGCTCCTTGTTCAGCGCGTCGATGGCGGCGTTCACGCCGTCGTCATAGGAGAAGTCGGTGGCGCCGGGACAGACCTCCTGGTAAGAGGCCACCTTGGTCGCCAGCTTCTGCCGCTCGATGGGGTCTTTGGTGACCTTGTAGACTCCGCTGAGGGATACGCCGGCCAGCAGGGTGATGACGCACAAGATCACGGCGGGCACCACCAACTGGCTGGGCTTCAGACCGGGGCCCTTGGCCTTCTCCGCCTTGGGCGCCGTCGTAGCCTTGACCTTGGGCTCGCGGGGCTCCTTATAGCCCCGGTAGGCATAGGGCTTTGCCACCACGAACTGGTCCAGGATGGGGGCCAGCATATTGGAGAAGATGATCGCGTAGCTCACGCTGTCGGCGGCGTTGCCCGCCACCCGGAACAGACCGCTGAGCACGCCGATCATCACACCGTAGGCGATGTGGCCCCGGCGGGTGGCGGGACTGGTCACCGGGTCGGTGGCCATGAACAAAGCGCCCATGACGATGCCGCCGCCGGACAGGTGGGCCATCAGGAAGGCCGGGTCAAAGCCGTGGCCGCCGAAGATGGCCATAAACAGCGTGAAGGAGCCGAGGACGGATAAGGGAATGGCCGGGGTGATCCCACCGATGACCCACAAAAACAGTCCGCCCAGCATCAACGCCAGCACGCAGTTGCCGATCACGCCGCTGCCCATACCCAGGAAGGACTCCACGATCCCCGAGAGGTCCCCCGCCGCCACGTCTACCAGCGGGGTGGCGGTGGTGACGCCGTCCACGGTGTAATTGGTCATGGCCGCGCCGAAGGAGATGAGCAGGAAGCACCGGCCCGCCAGGGCGGGGTTGAGAAAGTTCTTGCCCAGGCCGCCGAAGATGCACTTGACCACCACAATGGCGAACATACTGCCGATGCAGGGAATGTAGAGGGGCACCGCCGGAGGCAGGCACAGCGCCAGTAGCACTCCGGTGACTAACGCGCTGCCGTCCCGGAGGGTACAAGGCTTGCCCATGACCCAGCAGAACAGCGCCTCAGTCCCGGCGGCGGTGAGTACAGCGGTGAGGGTCACCCACAAAGCGGGCAGACCGTGGATGTAGATCCCCGCCGCCAGCGCGGGGAGCAACGCCAGAAGCACGTCCCGCATAGCGGCGCCGGTAGTCAGCGGGGCGCGGAAATGGGGACTGACAGAGATCCGCAGCCCGGTGCCCTGGTCGCTCAAGTTTTCCAGTGTCTGGTTCATTTCGCCGCCTCCTTTCTCTTGGCCGCCATGATCTCGGCCTTGGTCTGCTTGAATAGCTGCATCAACGGCCGCCGGGCCGGGCAGATATAGGTGCAGCAGCCGCAGCCGATACAGTCCAGACCGTAGAGCTTTTTCTCGTAGCGCTCGTAGTCGCCCCGGCGGGCGGCGGCGGCCATCATCTGAGGGGTGAGGCCCAGGGGACAGACCTGGGTACACCTGCCGCAGCTCAAACACTCGGTCATCTGGGCCTGGGCAATGGCCACCGGATCGACGCTAAGGGCCACCAGGGCGTTGTTGTTCTTACAGATGGGGGCGGCCAGATCGGTCATGGCGATGCCCATCATAGGTCCGCCGCATAGCAGCTTCTCCGCCGTCATGCCCGGGGCGTAGCCCTCGGCGGCCTCCAAGGCGGCGGCAAAGGGGGTGCCGATACGCACCATCAGGTTGCAGGGCGTGCGCACCGCGTCGCCCGAGACGGTGAAGCCCCGCTCCATCAGCGGCTCGCTGTGGCACACCGCCCGGTAAATGGCCCGGAGGGTGCCCACGTTATCCACGATGCAGCCCACGTCGGCGGGCAGCTGGCCCAGCCGCAGGTGCTTGCCGGCCACCACGCTGATGATCGACCGCTCGCCGCCCTGGGGGTACTTGGTCTCCACCGTCCGGACGCTGAGCCGGTCGTGGCCGGCGCAGGCGGCGGTCATGGCGGCGATGGCCTCGGGCTTGTTCTCCTCGATGACCACCACGCCCTTGGCCTTGGGGAAGAGGGACAAGACCACCTCCATGCCGCCTACGATCTCTTCGGGATACGTACGCATGAGCTGGTCGTCACAGGTGATATAGGGCTCGCACTCCGCGCCGTTGGCCAGGATGTACTCGATGGCGTCGGGGTCCTTAGGGGCCAGCTTCACATGGGTGGGGAAGCCCGCGCCGCCCATACCCACGATGCCGGCGGCCTGGATCCTGCCCAGAATGTCCTGGGCGGTGAGTCCGGCCAGTTCCACCCGCTCTCCCACACCGGGAGCCAGGGTGTACGCCATGTCGTTTTCCACCACCACGCACATTCCCGTCCCGCCTACGCAGGGGCGGGGCTCAACGGCGATCACGGTGCCCGAGCAAGAACTGATCACCGGGGCGGATACGAATCCATCCGCCTGGGCCAGTACCTGCCCCGCCAATACCCGGTCCCCCTTCTGCACCACCACCTGGGCGGGCTTGCCGATGTGCTGGCTCAGGGGAAACACCAGCTCCGGCCACGCCGGGCCGGGTCGGAAGGATGCCTCCCGAGTCAGTTCCTTGCATTCGCAAGGATGGATGCCGCCGGAAAAGGTCTTCCTGGACATGCAGCCTCATCTCCTCTCAATATGTACGGTCTGCCACGGACCGCGCCGCAGCGAAGCAAACCGCTCAATTATCGTTTATTTTACCAAAATCCCAAGGGAATTGCAAGGGCTGATTTCGTCAAACAGCACAGATATATTTGGCGGTTCTGGATGGATTCTCTTGACAAAGAGCCGGGGTATCCGTACAATAAAGATACTATAAAAAGTAAATCCGAAAAGGGAGGCGGCGTCTTGACACGGCAGCAGCGCAATACTCTGGTCCTGGCCCTTTGCCTGCTGGCGGTGCTGGGGGCGGTCTTTTTGGTCCAGCGTCTTCTGCTCAGCGACGATGGGGCTGTGGCGGTGGTCCAGGTAGGCGGCCAGGTGACCCACCGGCTGAAGCTGTCCCAGGACCAGGAGTTCTGGGCGGGCGACGAGGAGATCGGCCGCAACCTCATTCGGGTCAAGGACGGGGCGGTGATGGTGGTGGAGGCCGACTGCCCTGACAAGGTCTGCGTCCAGACCGGCCCCATCCGCCAAGAGGGAGAGGTCATCGCCTGTCTCCCCCACGGGCTGATCGTCTACATCCAACGGGAGGGAGCGTAGGTCCATGGGGGATAAGGGGCGCAAGACCGCCTACCTGGGCCTCTTCTGCGCGGCGGCCATCCTGCTGGGCTATGTGGAGGCGATGATCCCGGTATTCACCACGGTGCCGGGGATGAAGATGGGCCTGCCCAATCTGGCCATCGTCTCGGTACTCTATCTCTATTCCTGGCGGGAGGCGGCGCTGGTGTCGCTGGTGCGCATCGCCGTCAACGGTCTGCTCTTCGGCAATCTGTTCAGCTTCTTCTTCAGCCTGGCCGGAGGCGCGCTGAGTCTGCTGGTCATGGCGGCAGTCAAAGCCCTGGGTATCTTTGACTGCACCGGGGTCAGCCTTATCGGCGGTATCGCCCACAACGCCGGACAGATCGCCGTGGCCGCCTTTTTGGTGGACAACATCCGGGTGGCCTACTACTTTATTCCCTTGGTGCTCACCGGGCTGGTGGCTGGGGTACTCATTGGACTTTTAAGCGGCATCCTGGTCCGCCGCCTGGCTCAGGTGGCGCCCAATATCCATACGAAAGGGCGGGAAGACCCATGAATGTGCTGGCCCACATGGAGCAGTGGTTCGAGATCGCGGTCCAGTTTGGCGTGCTGTTTTTGGAGTGCATCGGCGTGGGCGTACTTTTGGTATCGGCGGTGAAGGCGCTGGTGGGCTGTCTGCGCCGGGACGGCCGGGTACGCCTGGGACTGGCCGAGGGCATCGCCCTGGCCCTGGAATTCAAACTGGGCGGCGAGGTGCTGCGCACCGCGGTGGTCCGTACCCCCAGCGAGCTTTTGATCCTGGGGGCTATCATCCTGCTGCGAGGCGCGCTGACCTTCCTGATCCACTGGGAGATCAAAAACGAGGAATCCAAAATGGACGACCACGACGGCCACGCGCACGCTGAGCGGGATATTGCCGCCTCCCAGCGGTAATATGACCTATTTTCTTGACTGTCCCGGCCAAATACTGTAAACTGGCCGTGGCAATATTTGTTTGCACGAAACACTTTAGAAAGGATGTGACCATTCCAATGAACAGTCAAAAGAAGGGTACGATCCTGAAGGTGGTCATCGCCCTGGCGATCTGCGCCGCGGTGGTAGCTGTCCTGATGTTCGTAGCCAACCGGCCCAAGGACGCCCCTTCCGGCGTAGCGGGGACCTTCACCCCCGGCACCTATACCGGCGAGGGCCAGGGCTACGGCGGTCCTGTTGTGGTGGAACTGACCACCGATGACAGCGCCATTACCGACGTGAAGATCACCGGCGATCAGGAGACCCCCGCCGTGGGCGGTGCGGCTCTGGAGGAGCTGGCCGCTCAGATCAAGGCCGCCCAGAGCGCCGAGATCGACGGCGTCTCCGGCGCCACGCTGACCTCCAACGGCGCGAAGGAGGCCGCCGCGGCCGCCATCGCCGCCGCCAAGGGCGAGGCCCCCGCCGGTCCCACCGGCGGTCCGCTGACCTTCACCGCCGGCACCTACACCGGCGCCGCCGTTGGCTACAACGGCCCGGTGGAGCTGGACGTGACCTTCTCTGATAGCGCCGTCACCAGCGTGGAGGTGAAGACCTCCGGCGAGACCGCCCATGTGGGCTCCCCCGCCTTTGACATCATGCTCCCCGACATCGTAGCCGCCAACGGCTCCGGGGTGGACGGCGTCTCCGGCGCCACCTTCACCTCCCGAGCCATTCGGGACGCGGTGAACGACGCGGCCGAGCAGGCCAAGGTCTCCGACATCGCCACCTTCAAGAAGAACACCGTCAAACATGAACCCCAGGCCCCCATCGACGTCACCTATGACGTGGTGGTGGTGGGCGCCGGCGGCGCCGGCATGGGCGCGGCCGCCCAGGCCACCCAGAACGGCGACAGCGTTCTGGTCATTGAGAAGAACGCCGAGATCGGCGGCAACACCCTGTGCTCCGGCGGCGCTTACCAGAGCGTGATGCCTTACCTCTGCTGGGAAGCCGACAAGCCCGACGCCACCACCGGCGAGTACCGGGGCGCCACCTATGACAAGGTGAAGTCCGGCAACGGCGCCATCGAGACCCTGAAGACCATCTACAACTGGTCCGAGGAGCCCTTTGACGGCGACTACTACAAGACCCACGACTACGAGGCCGGCGACATCGGCGAACTCTCCAAGCACGGCGTCCACGCCGAGTTCCTGCCCACCCTCCAGGAGTTGAAGAAGGAGATCCGTGCGTATCTCGACTGGGCCGAGCCCAAGCTGGCCGCCGGCGCCGCAGAGAACACCCTGACCTTGTTCTCCACCATCAACCTCCATGTCTTCCAGACCTACTACGGCGGTCTGCGGCAGAGCGCCGACAAGAGCGAGTGGATCTACGGCGATGTGGAACTGGTCAAGCAGTTTATCCAGGACGGTCAGGACCTGAAGCCCTGGCTCCAGGATCAGGGCGCTCTGTTTAACGACGCCGACCAGTCCACCCTCATCGGCGCTCTTTGGTGGAGAGAGAACTCCTTCTCCGGCGGCGATATGGACGGCGACGGCCAGATGGACGTGCCCGCCCAGTACGGCACCTATTTTGCCACCACCAAGAAGACTGTGGACAGCAGCGACAAGAACCAGATCATGACCCGCACCACCGCCGAGAACCTGATCATCGAAAATGGCAAGGTGGTGGGCGTCACCGCTACCATGTATGACGGCACCCCCGTCACCGCCCACGCGAGCAAGGGCGTGATCCTGGCCACCGGCGGCTACGCGGCCAACATCTCCAAGGTCATGGAGACCAACAAGTACTGGGACGCCAAGTATATCACCAACGCCACCAAGACCACCAACCGCAGCTCCCTGCAGGGCGACGGTATCCGCATGGGCGAGGAGGCCGGCGCCGCCACCGTGGGCGAGGGCTGGACCCAGATGATGCCCATCTCCTGGATCGACAACGGCAACCTGGCCTTCGGCGCGGGCAACTACGCCGCCTATATCAATCCCACCACCGGCAAGCGCTTTGTCAACGAGGCCGCCGAGCGTGACGTCCTCTCCCAGGGTGAGTTTGAAAACGGCATCGAGGTCAACGGTACCCAGGGCGTGTTCCTGGAGTTCTCCAACGCCGAGACCGTGGTAGGCTTCCCCTACCCCTACGACACCTATGTGAAGCCCGGCGTGGAGGCTGGCGCCACCACCGGCAAGACCCAGATCGACGGCCGGGTCTACTTCTGCACCAATGCCGACGAACTCCAGAAGGTCCTGGATGAGTTCGGCATGACCGCCGACCCCAAGGTCATCTACGAGACCCTGGAGGCTTACGACAAGGCCGTCATGGCCGGCACCGAGCCCCCCGAGGTCAAGAAGGAGAATCCCACCAAGCTGGTGGGCACCGCCGAGGTGGACGACAACGGCAAGTATAAGCCCGACACCTACAAGCTCGACGGCGAGCTCCTTCGTATCCGCGTCATGGCCCCCTCCACCCACCACACCATGGGTGGTCTGGCCATCGATACCCAGCGTCACGTGCTGGACGCCAGCGGCAAGGTCATTGAGGGCCTGTACGCCGCGGGCGAGGTCACTGGCGGTATCCACGGCGGTAACCGTCTTGGCGGCAACGCCATCGTGGAGATCTTTGTCTCCGGCCGCACCGCCGCCAACACCGTGAACGCCGACAACAAGTAAGCGTTCCCGCTCCCATAAAGCACAAAAAGAGGCCCCCTCTCTGGGGGCCTCTTTTTTGCTGCTTGTTATAGATCGCGCTTTTAAGCCGCGGGAGCCAAAGCCTCGCTGGCGTAAGCGGCGGCGCCCTCGCCGGCGATCTTGCCGAACACCACGAAGTCGGCCACGGCGTTACCGCCTAGGCGGTTGGCTCCGTGGACGCCGCCAGTGACCTCACCCGCGGCGAAGAGGCCGGGGATCGGAGCGCCCTTGGTGTCGATCACCTCGGCGGAGGAATTGATCTTCACGCCGCCCATGGTGTGGTGAACGCCCGGGGCGATCTTGATAGCGTAGAAGGGAGCGGTGTCCAGCGCCTGGGCAAAGCTGGTGCGGCCAAACTCCTCGTCCGTTCCGGCGGCCACCGCGGCGTTCCACTTCTCCATGGTGGCGGTCAGGGCATCCTCAGGCATTCCCAAGGCCTTGGCCAGGTCGGCGTAGGTGTCGCCCTGGGTGGTGTAGCCCTTGGTGATGTAGCCGGCAATGACGCTGGATGCGTCCACCATCTTCTGGTCCACGATCAGATAGGCGCTACCGCCGGTCTGCGCCAGCTCGGCGGCGGACACGGCGTCACGGGTGCCCACTTCGTCGCAGAATCGCAGGCCCTCGGCGTTGACCAGAATGGCGCCGTCGCCCCGAAGACCCTCGGTGATCAGGGCGGAGGTAGCCTGCTCCACGGTGGGATGGATCTGGATCTGATCCATGTCCACGGTGGCCGCGCCCACGGCCTCGGCCATCTTGATGCCGTCGCCGGTGATGCCGGCGGCGTTGGTGGTGACAAAGCCGTCCAGTTCAGGCTTCAGCTGGGCCACCATCTCCAGATTCGCGCCAAAACCGCCGGAGGCCAGCACCACGCTCTTGGCGTTGACGGTGTAGCCCTCCGCCTTCACGCCCACGGCCCTGCCGCCGTCCATGAGGATCTCGGTCACAGGGGCATTGTAGATGATCTCCACGCCCGCCTTGCCGCAGGCCTCCTCCAGAATGGGAACGATATAAGAACCCACAGAGACGGTCTTGCCCTCGGCGTTGACCGGGCGGTGGATCCGCTTGACGGAAGCGCCGCCAAAGGAGCCGACGTTGTGCAACTCCGCGCCTACGCTGTCCAGCCAATCGATGGCGGAGGCGGAGTTCTCCGCCAGGGTCTTCACCAGCTCATGGTCGTTGACGTTCTTGCCGCCCACCAGGGTGTCCAGAATAAAGAGGTTGGTGGAGTCAAAATAGCCGCTGGAGCCGGCGGCCTTCCAGTCGTCGTACTCCTTCTGGACGGTGGCCACCAGCTCGCTGAGTTCGGGATAGGTCTCGGCGGCGGTGCTCAGCGTCTTCTCGATCCCGGCGGACTCCTTCCACTCGTTGGCGTCCTGCCAATCGGTATTGGCGGCGTTCATACCGCCGGTGGAGCGAATGGAGTTGCCACCGGCCATAGCAGTCTTCTCCAGGATCACGACCTTCTTGCCGGTCTGGGCGGCGGCAATGGCGGCGGTCATCCCAGCGCCGCCGGCGCCCACCACCACCACGTCCGCATCCAGGGTCTGCTCGCCCGCCGGGTCATTGGAGGCAGCCTTCTGGAAGTCGGCAGGGTCGCCGCCGGCGGCCTTGATGGCCGCGGCCACAGCGGTGAGGAAGCCCTCGGAAGCCCGGGTGGCGCCGGAGATGGCGTCCACATTCAGGCTCTGTCCATCCAGCACGGAGGCGGTCAGCAGCTCCATGGCCTTGCCGCCGATCTCGGGAGTCTCGTTGTTCTCGCCCACCGTGATGGCCTCAATGGTCTTTTTGTCGGCGGACAGGGTCACGTCCACCTTGAGGGGTCCGCCATAACCGGTCCCCTCGCCGGTAGCGGTGACAGACTTACCGTCGGCAGAGGTGGAGTCGTCCTTCGGACCGCAGGCAGCCATGCTCACCAGCATCGCGACCGCGAGAAGGACTACACAGATTTTCTTGACCATACTTGATCCTCTCTTTTCCTTTGATTTTGCGAAAAGGCAATATCTCCCTCCCGCAAGCAAGGTCATTATAGTCCCCGCCGCCTGAAAACGCAAGAGCCAGAAGCAAGAGAAAAAGGGCGCAAGCCGGCTTTTTTGTGGCAAAGAGCGAAATGGGCTCCAAAGAGCGATGCTCTTTGGAGCCCATTTGATTTTTGCCTGCCGGGGAAGAGAGCGCCGCCGTCACACCGCCAGCTGGACACCTGGAGGGCCCTTTTTGTTACATGGGCAGCGCGACCCGGAGGGTAAAGACGCCGTTGTCCGCATTGAACTCGCACAGGCCCCGGTGCTCCTGGGCGATGGCACGGATACTGCGGCAGCCGTGGCCGTGGCCCGGTCGGGCGGTCTGGGGCAGTCCGTCTCGGAAGGCGATCTGCCCGGCATAGGGGTTTTTGATCTCCACCAGCAGCTTGCCCGCCCGCACAGCGCAAAAGAACTCCACCCACCGGCGGTTCTCCTTCAGCTCCCCAACGGCGGTGAGGGCGTTTTCCAGGCCGTTGGACAGCAGCGCGCACAGCTCCGTGTCAGAAAGAGACACCTCGTCGGGCACGTCCGCCTCCAGCGTCAGGCGCACCTCCATGCGCTGGGCCTTAGAGGAGAAGGAGGAGCACAGCAGATTCACCAACTCATTTTCGCAAAACCGCTTCGGGGTGATGGCCTCGATATCCGAGCGCACCTGCTTGATATACGCCTCGGCCTGCTGGGGCTTGTCCACGGCCAAAAACCCGTCGATAGCCGCAAGATGGTGGCGCATATCGTGCTGATAGGCGGCGGCCTGGGCCTCCGCTTGCCGCAGGGATGCCATTTCCGCCTCGGCCTGCTTGAGCTGCCCCGCTATCAGAGAGCTCTGGAGCTCGGCCTGCGTCTGCCGCAGGAGCTGGCGGCGGTAGGCGGTGGTGTAGACCATATACAAAACACCCACCACTGTGGGTAAGACCTCCGAGACCACCTTGCCGCCGGAATAGCTGGGCGCGGGGGCAAGGATCTCGGCATAGAGAAGATTCACGTTCAGAGCGATGGTGTAGTCGTAAATGTAATAGAGGATGGGCAGGCTGCCAAAAATGAGCCTGGCCCTGGGCGATTCGGTGACGGTATCCTGGGCGGAGGGGACGAAATACCGCAGCAGAAAGAGAAAGATAGGGGCAATAATGACGGTATAGACGATCTGTCCCGCCAGCGGCGAGCCGGTGGCGGCGGCCACCACGACGGCGCCGCAGCGGGGCAGCTGGCAGCACAGATAGGCGGCACAAATGCTGACCAGCGAAACGTCCAGCGGCTTCTTCAAAACCAGCACCAACACCAGCAGCAGCGGCAGGTGGATCAGCAGAGGGTAGAGTTGCTTGGTGGCGTCCAGCCCTACCACCAACCAGGCTGCGGTCTGAAGGGCCAGAAAAATCGGGCACAGGGAAACAAGGACCGCCCACTCCCGCCGGGTCTTACACCCTCCCGCGATGGCCACGCTCAGCGCCGCGCCGAAGAAGAACACCAGCCCGCAGTTGATCCCGCCCAGCACATCCACAAAGCTCATGGGCCCGCCGCCCCCCTCTGATCGAATAGCAGCGCCAGATAGTCCTTCTGGAGCTGGGGGTAGAGAAGTCGGGAGACGGGGACGCTCTTGCCGGAAAAGGTGCGGATATGGCTGGAGGACAGCTCCTCCACCTGGAGCATATTGACGATATAGGAGCGGTGGACCCGCATGAACTCCGGCCGAGGGAGCAGCAGCGGCTCGTAGTCCTTCAGCGAGCCCACCACCTCCCGCACGTCGTCGTCTACCAGATGGAAGTAGACGTGCTTGCCCATGACCTCGGCGTAGCTGATCTGGGCGTAGGGCACCCGGACGATAGTGGTGCTGGTCTTCAGGGTCAAAGCGTCCTGGCGGTCCCGCTCCCGGAGCAGGAGCTGGTCCAGCAGGGCGAAGAGCCGCTCCTCCTTGACGGGCTTGAGCAGATAGTTAAAGGCCCGCACGCCGTAGCTCTCGTAGGCAAAGCCGGGGGAGGTGGAGAGAAAAACGATCTCCGCCGCGTCGTCAAAACGGCGGATCTCCCGGGCACACTCCAGTCCGTCCATCCCTGGCATCATCACGTCCAGCAGATAGAGGGTGAACCGCTCCTGCCGGGCATGCTCCACCAGCTCCACACCGCTTTGGAACACCTTGCGGCGCAGGAGCACATCCTGCCGGGTCTGCCAGGTATCCAGCAAGGAGCAGACAGCGTCCAGCTCCTCTTTTTTGTCGTCGCACACCGCCAGATACACGCTGTCTCCCCCTTTCCAAGGCCTCAAGATCTGACAGCTTCAGTATAACACAAAGGGAAACGGTTGAAAAGCCGTTCCCCCTGCATTTCAGGTCGCAAATCCCGCATTTCGTGCCGCCGCCGTGGTACAGGCCACAAAATATAGTATGATAAAGACAAATTCTTATCCTAAGGAGGCAGTCTTTTGTGACCTACATCTGCAAGCAATGCGGTTTTTTGTTCCGCCGCTACGGCTCGGTCCAGATATGCCCCGCCTGCGAGCATCCGGACATCCAGCCCGCCACAGAGGAGGAGATCGAGCGGTTCCATCAACAACTGGAGGGGGTATCCCTCCCGAAAGGAGAACAGATATGAAAAGGAAACTCACAGGTCTGTTGCTGGCTCTCGGTATGGCGCTCACCCTGCTCCCAGGCCCTGCCCTGGCGGTGGAAAGCTCCACGGCCCATCTGGCCACCGGCGCGCCCAACCGGGTGTTGGCCGAGCTGAAGCAAAGTCCCTATACCTTTGCCGGAGGCTCGGGAACCCAGTCCGACCCCTACCTGGTCTCCATCCCCGACCAGCTCAACGCCGTGCGGCAGGGGCTGGACAAGCACTATAAGCTGACTTGCGACCTCGACCTCTCCGCCTGGGGCGACTGGATGCCCATTGGCGGCGAGACTCTGGAGCGCCACGGCGACCCCGCCCCCTTCACCGGCAGCTTCGACGGGGCGGGCCACGTGATCCGGGGCATGACCATCACCGGCAAGCGCGCCGACTATCAACGCCAGGACCAGGCCCTGGGCTTTGAGGCCCACTGCTTCGGTCTGTTCGCCTGCGTTCAGGGCCGGGAAGAGGCTGTCGCCCCCGGCGACGCTTATGACGATACCACCTTGGGCGGGGTCTTCGACCTGGGTGTGGTGGACTTTCGCATCGACATCGACGCCAGCGACGTAGTCAACGGCATGAACGCTCCCGTCATCGGCCCCATTGCCTCCCAGGTAGAGAACGCCCGGATCGTGGGCTGCTGGTCCAACGGCGGTACCGCCCGGACCAGCCCCGAGGGCTCGGTGGGCGGCATCGTTGGCTCGGCGAAGAACGCCGCCATCCGGGAGTGCTGGAACGGCTCCACCCTCACCGGCTCCAGCGTGGGCGGCATCGCGGGGAAGTCCTGGGACGCCTGGTTTGACCACTGCTTCAACGCCGGGACCCTGAACGGCGGCCAGGCCTGCGGCGTCAGCTTTGTTCGCAGCCTCCGCTCACAGCGGACCGATCCAAAGAGCGAGACCGCCATCCGCTACTGCTACAATTCCGGCGCCATCTCCGGCGACCTGGCCGTGGGCATCGGCGTGGCCGATACCATGGACAACATCTATAACGCCGGCACCCTCACCGGCCAGGAGACCAGTCCCATCTATAACGGCGCCGGCCTGGGCACCGGAGGGGTCAAGATCAGTCACTCCGGCGAGCGGTTTTTGAAGGACGAAAACTGGGTGGATTCCCCCACCCTGGGCCGGAAGGTGCTGGCCGCGCTCCGGGAGGACGAGCTGACCACCGCCGCCGCCAATGTGGTCAAGGGCGTGGGCAGCTTTATCGACGTGCAGGCCACCGACTACTTTGCCGACGCCGTGCTCTGGGCGGTGGGACGCAAGGTCACAAACGGCACCACCAACAACACCTTCTCCCCCGTCAACACCTGCACCAAGGCGGAGGCTCTGACCTTCCTCTACCGAGCGGAGCGGGAGCCGACCTATAATCCGCCTTCGGACAAAACCATCCGGGAGACCTTTGACGCCACCAATGGGGAGTGGTTCTTCGCCTACTACTACGAATCCTCCTGTTGGGCCTACAACCAGGGCATGATCGCCCCCACCACCTATCTCCACGACCCCTGCACCCGGGGCGACTTTGTCACCTACCTCTGGAAGGCCGCCGGGTCCCCCAAGACAGGCAGCGCCAGCCAGTTTACCGATGTGGCCTCCGGCGCCCCCTATGCCCAGGCGGTGGCCTGGGCGGTGCAAAACGGCGTCACCACCGGCACCTCCGTCGCCACCTTCTCCCCCGATACGACCTGCACCCGGGGCCAGATCGTCACCTTCCTGTACCGGGCCTACCAGAACAAGTAAGAGAACTTCATCAAGGAGGAGCTCCCCATGAAAAAAAGTCGCCTTGTCAGTCTGCTGCTGTGCCTCTGCCTGGTCCTTGCCCTGCTGCCGCTCCAGGCTCTGGCCGCCACCACCGTCAACAAGATCGTCATCACCATGACCTCCCCCAAGGTGGGCAAGGTCCTGCCCACCAACGCCAAGGTCCCCGCCACTGTCAGCACCCAGGTCACTAAGGTGGAGTGGCAGGGCCAGAGCGAGGGCGCCACGATGGACTACGACACGGAGTACACCGTTGTCATCACCGTGGAGATCAAGCCCGAAAAGGACGCCAAGTTCACCTCCAAAAAGGACGGCATCAACGCCACTGTCAACGACAAAAAGGCCAGTGTGGAGCGCGTGAGCGACACGCTGGTCAAGGTGTCCTACACCTTCCCTCTGGTGAAGAGCCAGGCCACCAAGGACGAGGAGAAGTATCAGGCTCAGCTGGCCAAGCGCTATTCTCTGGCCGAGGCCGACGCCAACTACCCGCTGGGCCAGCCCCTCACCATTTTGGTCAGCGAGGATACCGTGAACGTGGCGGAGGTCAACACCTGGCAGCAGTGGACAGGCTGGCAAACGACCCTGCGGGGCACCAGTGTCTCCAATGTCCTGGGAAAGGGCTTCTACACCCTGGACGGCGAGTTCATCGACACCAGCGGCGCGCCCAGGATCAACAAAAATTACAGCGATACCCTCCAGACCTACCGTCCTACCCGGGTGGTCTATGACCTCTACCGCAAGATCGACTTCTCCCTGGCCGAGGAGTGCAACGTGAAGGAGTTCTGGCTCAGCCCCAAGTGCGACATCCAGGGCATCCTGGACAACATCGGCCGGGAGCAGCTGCCCAGCGACTGGGGCGGCGACCGGGACCGCTTCGGCACCTATGAGCACATTCTCTTCATCCCCGATTCCGTCTACCCCAACGGGCCCACCTATAGCGGCGGCTCCATCCCCGGCTGCCGGGTGATGCTCTACTCCGGCGACGATGTCTACGCCGCCGCCGAAAAGGGCAAGGAGGCCGCCCGGGACTGGTGCACTGATCACAGCTTTACCTATCAGTACGCATCTCCCGACCGGCGCTACTCCTTCGCCAGCTGTATCAGCGACGAGCGGTTCTTCTACTCCTGCTCCAAGTGCGGCCTGTGCGAGAGAAACCCCAACCACACCTTCGTAGGCGGCTGGGACCAGCATGAGGGGCAGTACGGCGCCCACGATTTTGACAAGCTGGACATCTCCGACGAACACTTTCTGGGCCTGAACGCCAATGGCGACCGGGTCTACGTCAAGACCTGCACGGTCTGCGGCAAGGATATGCGCCAGATAGACGTCAGCGAGACCTATGAGCACGCGGTGGCGACCAAAGGCCAGATCAGCCGGGAGGACTACCAGTACGCTCTGAACCGGACCAAGGCAAACTGGGCAGAGGGCGGCTCCTTCTATAAATGGGCCCTGGAGGCCACCCCTGACGACGACACCACCCGCTCCTTCGCCATCAGCAAGGACACCTACGTCTGGGCCATTGTCAGCGTCTGGGCCAAAAACGATGTGCAAAGCGCCGCCGACAGCGGCCTCATCGACAAGGTGCTGCTGGGCGACGACTACACCACCGCCGTCAACCGCGAGCAGTTCGCCTCCATTGCCGTGAAGATGGCCGAGCGGATGCTGGGCAAGGCCATCCCCGCCGCCGACGTCGGCACCTTTACCGACACCGACAGCGAGTATGTCCGCAAGGCCTACGCCGCTGGCATCACCACCGGCGTCACCGCCACCACCTTTGATCCCTACGCCCCGCTGACCCGCCAGCAGATGGCCACCTTCCTCTACCGGGCCCTCCAGTATGTGAAGGCCAACTCGGACACCGAGTACACCATCTACGACTCCAAGCTGGGCACCTATTCCGACGCCGGGGAGGTCCAGTCCTGGGCCACCCAGTCCATGGCCTTTATGAACGCCCTGGGTCTGGTGAACGGCACCACCGACACCACCCTGGCCCCCAACGCCCCCTGCACCATCGAGCAGGCCCTCATCGTGGCCTACCGCAGCCTGGACGCGGGCAGCATCGGCTGGTACCAGTGCGTCAAGTCTGTCAAGGGCTTTGGGCATTACGCCGACCTTGCCACCCACTACGTCTACGGTGACCGGGTCTGGATCACCTCCTCCAGCGGCCACTGCACCGACCCCTACGGAAAGCCCAGCGGCGTAGACCTGCGTGACTTCTATCCCATCAAGGACCGCTGATAAGGAGTGACAGTGATGAAAAAGCGTATTGTAAGCCTTCTGCTGTGTTTGTGCATGGCCCTGTCCCTGCTGCCTGCGGCAGCGCTGGCCGCGGGCGAGACCCTGTTTGAGCGGTATATCCCCATCGCTCAGGTCTACTCCGCCCTGGCCTCTCCCACCACAGCCGATGTGGGCGCCAACCTCCTCTTTCAGTGGGGCACCCAGCTGGTGGACGAAAACTACGAAAACGCCTTCTTCGCCAAGACCCTCAAGCGCAGGGACTACCAGGGGCATTTCTTGAAGCTCAGCTATCTGGGCACCTTCGGCAGCCTGGATCAGGCGACCGCCAAGAGTGCTTTGGGCCTGGATGACACCGCCTATCAGATCGCTATGGGCACCCAGGCCCCCAGCGGAAACTACCGCAAGACCATCGACAAGAGCTCCATTATGGTGAAGGTGGATCTCTACGACGCCAACAAAAAGCTGGTGCAGAACATCAGCCCCGCCTGCGCCATCCTGGCCGTGGGCCCGGAGGGCGAGTTTTTGACCTACTCGGAGCGTGGCGGAAAGCGCTGCTCGCTCTTTTTCACCACCCAGGATAACCTCTGCAAGATCACCGACGACAAGCAGAACATCTACAGCATCCACTTCACCCCCACCTATACCTGGCTGGCCGATAAGTCTGTGGCCGAGGGGCTCATCGGCTCCCAGGGCTCCCAGAGCATGCAGGGCTCCGGGGCGGCTCAGAGCGGTTACCAGTTCATCCAGTATCCCGCGCTGGATCAGGCCCGGCCCCAGTATATGACCAATAACATCCTCAGCTCCACCGAGTTCATCGACCCCTTTGGGACCTATTATCAGGTGGGTTACGGGGACGGACTGGACCCCGTGGTGAAAAACAGGATCGAAAACGTGGTGGACTACTCCGAGTATGGCCGGGTGCTCTCCCCCGGCGAGACCCAGCGAAGCATTCTGACCGCCGACGGCACCCTCTACGGAGTCAACAACCTGACCGGGGAGAAAAAGCGGCTGGCCACCGGGGTCAAGCAGGCGGGCAAGGCCCATTACATGACCAAGGACGGCACCGTGAAGGAGATCGACTCGGGCAAGGTGGTAGCCACCGGCTGCGCCGCCTTTGCCGAGCACCGCTACGCCGAGGTCATTGGCGTGTTGAAGACCGACGGCACCCTCTATCTGGGCTACACCTATTTGTCCCAGGCCCCGGGCAACTATGAAAAGGGTCTTCAGAAGATGACGGTGGACGGCGGGGCAACGGACAAGTTCAAAGCGGTGGTGGCCTGCGGCGCCGCCACCGAGGATGGCCGCTTCTTCCGCTGGGCGGAGACGGTGACCCCCATGGGCTACGACGAGGTCGCCTTCTCCCAGGGGCTTTTCATCCCATATAACGACTATCAGCTCTCCCTGGAGCTGGTCACCGACAAGGCCGCCCGGGTCTTCCCCTATGAATACTTCACCGAGCAGGAATCTACCGCGGTGGACGCCGTCACCGGCTTTGTGGTCAATGAGGACGGCTACGTCTGGGGCTTTGGTCTCCAACGCAAATTCCAGCTCTCCGACAGCAGAGGAAACGGCGTGAAGCTGGGCATGATCAAGCACATCTTCCCCATCTACCAGACCCTGGGCAAATTCGGGGACAACGCCAACTTCGTAGCCTTTTTGTCCGAAAACGACAACAAGGTAAAGGCCCTGATCGCCAACCACTGCACCAGCAACAAACCCCAGGCGGGCGAGCTGCCCGTCGCCTACCTCTCCGACGTGCCCGGCGGCTACAAGGGCGTGGACGGCTACACCTACGCCTTTGATATGGAGGCCTCCCGGTCCTTCACCATGAAGCCTACGGCATGGCACTACCTCAACGATAAGCGGGAGGTGTTCCACGCCATGAACACCTCCACCACCCCCATCAGCAACATGGATCTGCTTCCCAACGTGGCCCGCAGCTCCTATCGCGCGGACGGGAAGAGCAGCAACGTGGTCCTCTTGGAGCGCACCGACGGCTCCATGTGGATGACCCGGACCTATTCCAAGGTCTCCGCCGCCGACACCGTGGCCAAGCTGGGCGGCTGGGAGAATACCAACGCCATTCAGATCACCCAGCCCACCACCAAGGTCTCTGGCCGGTGCGACTATGTGGACCTGGTGGGCGGCGAGAGCTCCACCGTGGTCAACCGCGGCCCCGTGGACGCTCCCTCCGCCCAACCCCAGACCACCTTTATGACCGACCCCCACTATGTGAACATCAGCGAGTACCAGGCGGAGAAAATGTACCGGGACGGAGAGAAGTTCGTTTTGCTGGTCTGCTCGCTGAACTGCGGCTGGTGCAAGCGGCTGAAGACAGGCCTGCCCGCCACGCTGAACGCCGCGGGCTACTCCATCTACGGCACCTCTGACAATTCCGGCGTCCTGAACTTCTACTGGGATTTCGTCGCGGGCGACACGGTGGGCACCCCCTATGCCATCATCGTAAACGGCAAAAACGATGTGGAGGTGGTCTCGGCCATCCACTCCCAGGCTGAGATGTCCGCCGTGGTCCAAAAGGCCAAGAGCAAGGGCATCCCCTCGGCCACGGGGACTGGCCAGACCGCGCCCAGCACGCCCACAGTGGAGGCCAAGCTGCCCGCCGACAAGCTCTCCCTCTCCGCCCCGGAGTGGGAGGTACTGAAGCTGGTCAATCAGGAGCGTTACAAGGCCGGGTTAAACCTGCTGAGCATGCCCGCCCAGCTCCAGACCGCCTGTGATGTTCGGGAAAACGAGCTGTTGACCCGCCTGGAGCACACCCGCCCCAATGGACAGCGACCGGAGACGGCCATCTCCAGCGATTTCCGCTGGATGCTCGCGTCGGAAAACATCGCCGCGGGCCAGCGCGATCCCCAGGAGGTCATGAACGGCTGGATGAACTCTCCGGGCCATAAAGCCAACATCCTCGAACCGGGCCACGGCTATCTGGGTGTGGGCGTCACCGGCAGCACCCCATATCATTGGGTGCAGCTTTTCACCGACGCCGCCATCGCCTCTGTGACCTCCACCAACGGCAGCCTGACCTTCCCCAGCGAGGCGGCCATGCAAAGCGAATACCTCATCTGCACCGCCCAGAACGGCGTTACGTCTTACCTGCCCATCGACGTGAACGCCATGGCCAAGAGCGGCAGCGGCTACACCCTGAAGCTCCCCGGAAAGACCGTGACGCTCCAGGTGGGGAACCCTATCGCCTACCCCTCCACCCAGACCGTGGAGCTGGACGGCAAGAAGGTAGAGTTCCAGATGTACGCCCTCAAGGACGCCGCCGGCAACCCCACCAACTATGTAAAGGTCCGTGACCTGGCCCTGGCTCTCAACGGCACCCAGGCGAAGTTCAGCGTGGACTGGGATGGCTCGGTGAACCTGGCGGCGGGGCGGAGCTACACCCCCAACGGCAGTGAGAACTCCACCCCCTTCAGCGGGGAGCGGACCTACACCGTGCCCCAGAACCCCACCAATGTAAACGGCGCGGCCAGCGACCTTCAGGCCATCTACCTGGTGGACGATAACGGCGGCGGCTACACCTACTACCAGCTTCGGGACCTGGGCCGCAAGCTGGGCTTCAACGTGGACTGGACCGCGGAGCGGGGCGTGTTCATCGAGACGGATAAGCCCTATTCCGGGATATGATCTCTTGAAAAAGCCATAAAAAGGTTCCCTGAAATCAACAGATTTCAGGGAACCTTTTTTATCCGCGTGACAGATACGCTCCGCCCCATGCAACCTCTGCTCTGCCTCTTTCAAAGCAGCGTAAGATGTGCTACAATACCTCTCAGAAAAAGCGAAAGGGGTGCCGCCATGCTTCGCATCGCCATCTGTGATGATCAAGAGCCCGACCGCGCCGCTGTGGTCCGGGGAGCGGAGGACTATCTTGCCGTCCGCCCCGATCTGAGCGGCCATGTGGACGCGTTCTCCGACCCCTCCGCGTTTCTGGACGCGCTGGAGGCGGGCGGGGCGTGGGACATTGCCCTATTGGACGTGTGTATGCCCGGTATGCTGGGCACCCAGTTGGCCCAGGAACTGCACCGGCGGCTTCCTGATCTGACCTTCCTCTTTCTCACCACCTCCACCGACTACGCCGTGGAGGCCTTCGCCCTGGGGGCCGTCCACTATCTGGTCAAGCCCTTCACCCAGGCCCAGCTGACCCAGGCGCTGGACCGGGCCGTGATCCCTTTTCAACGCCGGGAGCAAAAGGGGCTTTTGCTCCACATGGAAAGCGGCGTGACCCGCCGGGTACCCTTGGGAGAGATCGCCTACATCGAGAGCGTAGGCCGTCTGCGGGTGATCCATACCCACTCCGGGAGCCTGGAGGAGCACCAACAGAGCCTGAGCGCCCTCTATGACCAGCTCCAGGCCCTTGCGCCGGGGCAGTTCATCACCCCCTACCGGGGCTACATCGTCAATCAGGACGCCATCCGCACCATCACTGCCCAGGGCATCCTGCTCCACAGCGGGGCGAAGGTCCCTTTGAAGGAGGGGGACTTCCGCAAGACGAGAAACGCCTACTTCCAGTGGGCCTTTGGGAAGGGGGAGAAGACATGAGCCAGATCTTTGCCGAGCTGTTTCGCTACATCAGCCTCGATGTCTTCCACGCCGTCGCCCTGTGCCTGATGACTGACTGCCGATACTCCCGCAAGACCTGCCGCCTGGTCTGGACGGCGGAAGGGGCAGTCAATGCTCTGCTGGTACTGGTCCTGTATCTGCTGCCCCCGCTGGGGATCGAAGGCGGCCCCTTTTTGATCTTCTCCCTTTTGTCCATGCTATCCTATGGTATGGTCTATATGTGGCTGTCCAGGCGGCCGTGGCAGAAGACGCTGTTTTTGTTTGCCACCTACGCGGCCATCTTTTTATTCTCCATTGGGATCTCCTTCAGCCTCTTTCGGCTGTTTTTCCCGGACAAAGACATTCTGTTCACCGTTCTGCGCACCGCCTTTCTCGTCGCCTATATCCTCCTGTTGCTGTGGTTCCTTCGCCCCGCCTTTCGTCGGGCCACCGTGGACGTCGCCGAGGGCTGGGGGACCATGGCCGCCATGGCGGTGTCCACCTTGGTGGTGATCTGCCTGACCATAGCCGGTATGATCCTGCTGGACCCTGCCCCCCTGCGCTGGCTGGTGGTCCAGGTCCTGATGCTGGCGCTGGTGACGGCGGAATATATGGCGATCCTACGTATGATGGACCTTCTCTCCCGTCAGCAGGCCGCCCGGGCAGCGGAGGCCCAGCGTAAGCTGCTGGAGAGTCAGCTGGCCGCCGAGCGTGAGTTTGTCGCCCAGGCCAGGGCGTACCGCCACGATACACGTCACCATGTGGCTTTGCTTTCCGACTATCTGGAGCGGGGGAACACAGCAGGGGCAAAGGAATACCTCGCCCAGTACATGACCGGGCTGGACGGCGACGCCCTGGAGAGCTACTGCGAAAGCCCCGTGGCCGACGCCCTGCTGCGCCTCACCGCCCGTCGGTGCCGGGAGGGCGGCATTGCCTACACCATCCAGACCGTCATTCCGGAACGGCTGTCCCTCTCCGGCCCCGAGCTGGCCGCCGTGCTGGGTAACGTGCTGGAAAACGCCTGGGAAGCGGCCAGGGTGTGCCAGGCGCCCCGGCTGAACGTCACCGCCCAGGTCAAGGGCGGCTCTTTGCTGGTGGAGGTGGAGAACACCGTAGACCACCCCTCCCGGTTTGAGGACGACCTGCCCCTTACCACCAAGCCCGGTGGCGGCCAGGGACTCAAGGCGGTGCGGCGGACCCTGGAAAAGCATGGCGGGATGCTATACTGCTCCCGGCAGGGCGACCATTTTGATACCCAGATGGTGATCCCATTGTAGGGGCCGACGTCCCCATTGGTCCACTTTGACCCGTGTGAGCGCCCCAAAACCCACGATTCATACAATATAACCCCCCATTCATACAGCCGATGATCCCAGCCCTCCCTTTTGTGATAGGATAGCGTAGATAAAGTCTGCGCTGTTCCCACAAAAGGGAGGGCCTTCTTTAAAAAAGTTTTTCGTCCCAGGCGCAACGGCGGCGATGAAATATCTGTCTATATTTATATAGGGAGGTAGAGAGATGAAAGACGTCCAGATCATCGAGCTGTTTTTCCGCCGGGCGGAGGAGGCCATCACCCGTTTGGCGGAAAAGTACGGCGCTATGTGCCGGGCCATCGCCCAGCGCGTTTTGTGGGACCAGCGGGATAGCGAGGAGTGCGTCAACGATACCTGGATCCAGACCTGGAACGCCATCCCGCCCCAGCGTCCTGCCTACTTAGGCGGCTTTGTGGGCCGCATCACCCGGAACCTGGCCCTGAACCGGCTGGCCTACAACCGCGCCCAAAAGCGGGACTCCACCCTGGAAGAGACCTTTTGGGAGCTGAGCGACAGCCTGCCCGACCCCAGGAACACGATGACCGACGAGGTGACCTTTCACGACTTCCTCAACCGCTTCCTCCGCCAGCAGAGCGAGGAGTCTCGCCGCTATTTCCTCCGGCGGTACTGGTATGGCATGAGCGTCCAGGAGATCGCCCGGGAGTGCGGCGTAGGGGAGGAAAAGGTCAAGTCCGCCCTGTTTCGCACCCGCAACAAACTCCGTCAGGCCATGGAGGAGGAGGGGATCTGCGTATGAGCGAATCCATGCGGGCTCGCTTTTTTCTGTTTATGAACGCCGTGGACGACGATCTGCTGGAGGAGGCCCTGGCTGTCCCCAAGCGCAGGCTGGCAGCCCATTGGAAAGCCCTGGCGGCAGCAGCCGCCTGCTTGTGCATCGTCCTTGGTGTCCTGCTCTGGCAAGGCAGGACACCCGCCGGGATGAAGCCCGGCGTTACCGCCGCCGACCTGGCCGGATACGGCTACACGCTGCCTCTGCCGGCGGACGCCCAGGACGTGCGCTACGACCTGCTGCCCAGCCCCAGCGAGGTCCCCATCGCCCAGGCGGAATTTGACCGGGGCGGCCACGCCGTGCTCCTCCGGGCCTGGAGGACCGACGAGCCCCTGGACATCTCCGACAACGAGAGCTGGACCGACCAGATGACCTGGAACGACGGCGGCGCCCAGCTGACCCTGCGCTCCAACACCCAGGCCGCCCAGGTCAGCTGGTATGCGGACGAGACGGCGTGGTCTGTCCGTTCGGACATGACCCCCGCCGATCTTCTGGACACGGTGGACGACATCTTTGCCGTCCTGGGCCGCCAGCTGGCCCATGCCCCGGAAAACGCCCAGGACGTGCGCTACAACGCCTTTCCCCTGGACGGTCTGGTGGTGGGCGAGACCACCTTCACCCTGAATGGTACGCGCTGCGCCTACCGCATCGCCCCCACCTATGACACTAGCTCCGATTTTGCCGATATCTCCGGCGTGGACGGGGACTTTTCCCACCGCGCTGAGGCCGAGGTAAGCTGGTGCCCGGCCCGGCTTGCCTGGAACGACGGCGGCGCGGGCAAGGTGATCTGGTTCGATGTGGTCCCCGGCCAGCTTTACAGTCTCAACGTAGACGCCGGGGCCAGCCAGGAGAACCTGTTAGATCTGGCCAGCCAGCTATTCCAGCCCGCCCAAGACGAGTTTTGATAGGAGGCCATTATTATGAGACACGTAAGACGCTTGCTTCCCGCCTTGCTTACGCTCTGTCTGCTACTGGAGCTGCTGTTTACAGCGGCCCTATCCGCCCCGGACGAACCCGGGGCCCAGGCGCGCTATCAAGCCGAGGCCGACGGTCAATGGCTCTACGGCTCCTTGGCCGAAGCGCTCGGCGGCGTATACCGGGGCGGTACGGTCGAGGTGCTGGAGGACATTCTTTTGGAGGAACCGCTTACCATCCAAAAGCCGTTGTCCCTGACCAGCGCCGACCCTGACTCGCCCCATGTGATCCGCTATACCACCGAGGACCGCGCCAACTGGCTGTTGACCGTCCGCGCCGACGCCACCCTGGCAAGCATCGTCCTGGACGGCGGGCGGGAGCAGGGGCTCACCACCCACGCCGAGCTGGTAGGGGTGCAAAGCGGCGCTATATTGACCCTGGCCGCCGGGGCGGTCCTCCAAAACAATGACAACATCGACACCGCCGAGGGCGCCGGAGCGCTGCGGGTGGTGAACGGTCAGGCGATCCTGGAGGAGGGTTCCGCCATCCGAAGCTGCCGGGCCGTGGCCGGAGGCGGCGCGGCGGTGACTACCAACGGCCTGCTGGTCCTGAACGGCGGCGTGATCGAGAACTGCCAGGCCTTTGTGGGCGGCGGTATTTTTCTGCCCCAAGGCGCGAAGGGAAAAGCGGGAACCGTCCGGATCTACGCCGGCGCCATCCGGGGCAACGAGGCCCTAAAAGAGTTGGAGGGCATGTCCTATGGCTTCGCGACGCCCGCCGGCTGCGGCGGGGCCATCGCCGTCAACCAGGGCTCGGTCTATCTGCTGGGCGGCGAGGAGGGCGGCGTTCTTTCGGAGAACTACGCCCAGTCCAGCGGCGGCGGTCTCTTCATCAACAACGGTCTGCTCCAGCTGGCCAACGGCGCCATTACAGGCAATGAGGCCGGGGTCTACGGCGGCGGGATCAGCGCCTCTCCCAACGCCTATCTCGCGGTGGGCAACGGCCCGCGCGTGACCGGCAACACCGGCGGCAGCCGGGACGAAGGGGTCTTTGACAACGTCTATCTGGACGGTGCGGAGGACTTTGCCCCCTCCTATGCCACCCGGCCCATGACCATCGGGGCGGCGCTGTGGGACAGCGCGTCCATCGGCGTGGCCCGCTGGCTGCGGCCCGACGCGGAACACCCCTACCGGGTGGTGGCCGTGCCCAATGCCGGGAAGTACACCATTACCGAAAGCGACCTGGGCAAATTTTACAGCGACGATCCCACCTACATCGTCTTGCTCCGCGACGGGAACATTGTTCTCACCACCGCCGACGTACTCTTTGACGGCCAGGGCCACGGAGAAACGCCTCCCGGCCAGCGTCTGGACGACGATCGCAAGGTCGTCCGCCCCGAGGACCCCAGCGAGCTGGGCTATGCCTTTGGCGGCTGGTACCGGGAGCCGGAATGTGAAACGGCTTGGGCATTTGACGACGATACCATTGCCCAGGACACCCAGCAGCCGCTGACGCTGTACGCCAAGTGGACGCTCATCCCCTACCCCATCGTCTATCAGCTGGACGGCGGTGAAAACGCCGCCGAGAATCCGGACAGCTATACCATTGAGAGCGAGACCATCACGTTTAAGGCCCCCACAAAAGAGGGCTATCGATTCCTGGGCTGGTCGGAGTCCTCCATCCCCCAAGGCTCTACCGGGACCAAGACCGTCACCGCCCGCTGGGAAGCTGTCCCGACGCCAACTCCTACGCCTACACCTACGCCTACACCTACGCCTACTCCTACGCCTACTCCTACGCCTACTCCTACGCCTACTCCTACGCCTACACCTACGCCTACACCGACACCCACTCCTACGCCCACTCCTACGTCCACTCCTACGTCCACTCCTACGCCTACACCTACTCCTACGCCTACACCTACTCCTACACCCACGCCTCGCCCCCGTCCCCGTCCCTCCACCAGCCGGCCATGGAGCGAACAGTCCCTGGGAGATGAGCAGATCCCCCTGGCCTCCCTCCCCCAGTTGGAGACAACGGACCATTTCGCCTATATCGTCGGCTTTTCCGACGGTACTGTCCGCCCCGAGGCTAACATCACCCGCTCTGAGGTGGTCGTCATCTTCTTCCGATTGATGACGGAGGATTTCCGCCAGGCCAACTGGGCCACCGAAAATCCCTTCTTCGATGTGAACAACGGGGATTGGTACAACAGCGCCCTCTCCACCGCTACCCGGGCCGGTCTGATCCGCGGATGCTCCAGCGGCGGCTTTGAAGGACAGCGGAGCATTACAAGAGGGGAGTTCGCCGCCATCGCCGCCCGTTTCGACAGCGAGGAATACCAAGGGCCGGATCTCTTTTCTGACCTTTCCGGCTACTGGGGGAAGCGGGAGATCAACCAGGCGGCCCGGCAAGGCTGGATCCTGGGCTACCCGGACGGGACCTTCCGCCCCAACGATCCCATTACCAGAGCGGAGGCCATTGCCCTGATCAACCGAATGCTCCTGCGCTCCCCCGCCCCAGGCGCTCTGATGGAAGGCATGATCCATTGGCCTGACAATCCCGAGGATGCGTGGTACTACCTAGACGTGCAGGAGGCCACCAACGGTCACGCCTATGACCAGGATGCCGAAACCGGCGCCGAGCGCTGGACGGGGCTGACGGAAAACAGAGACTGGACCGCGCTGGAACGGTAACGCGCGGATAACATAGAGCCTTTAGAAAGCGGAGGAGAGAACCATGAAAAAACGGATCTTGAGTTTATTTCTTGCACTGATGATGCTGCTGGGGCTGCTGCCCTCGGCGGCTCTGGCCGCCCCCATCCTAAGCGGTCAGGACACGCCGGAGACGCCGGTGCTGGATGTGACCCCGGGCGAGAGGGCCGAGACCCCGGCCCTGAGCCGTCCGGCGGCGCAGCCGGATCCATCGGCGTCCCCGGACGCCGATGCTGAGGGGCTCCCCCTCAGAGCGGAGGTCCCGGCATCCAACGATGCCGACCTCTCCGCCACGCTGATGGCGGACACGTCCGCCCTCAGCATCACCCTGGCCAGCACCGGGGCCTGCCGCAGCCACCACGGCGACAACTGGGACGCCTTCGGCATCAACGATGGCGACCACAACCGCGCCTCCTACGACGGCGGCACGGTGGAGGTGCGCTCCTCAGGCAGCAGCCTGACCATCTACACCAAGGAGAGCGACCACTTCAAGAGAGCCGACTACCTCTATATGCCCTTCACCCTGTCGGCCCAGGTCCCCGCCCACTCCTGCGTCACCTACGACTTTACCATCACCCTTTGGCATAAGCGCAACTCCAAGGGTGGGGTCCACTACTGGCTGGAGCTTCTGGACCCCAGCAAGATCGGCGCAGCCAGCCTGAACACCAGCAACAACACCGTCCTGTCCCCCGGCTCCCTGGGCCTGCGCATCAAGCACGACAACAAGGACGGCGGCAGCGGCAGCTTCACCTGGCGCGTCACCTTTGACAACTATGCTGGGACCACCGCCAAGAAGGTCGATCGCCAGCTGGCCTACTGGGTGGGCGCGTGCAAGTCCACCTCCGCCCTGAACAGCTACCACCACCAGGTGGAGAGTTCCGCCACCTTCGCGGTGAAGAGCACCACCGTCACCAAGCGGGTCAAGTACGATCCCAGCGACGGCTACATCCTCTATACCCCCAACAGTTCCTTCACCACCCGCTCCGCCCCCACCAAGACCGGATACGACTTCGCCGGCTGGAAGAACGTGGACGGCAGCGAGACCTATGGGCCGAGCCGGACCGTCACCATCTCCTCCGGCCTTGACCTGAAGGCCCTGTGGACGGCCAAGACCCTCACCGTGAACTTTAGAGCCAACGGCGGCGGGTTCTCCCTGGGGACGTCCACCAGCAAAGATGTCACCTACGGCCAGGCCTACGGCGCCATGCCTACCCCCGAATTGCCGGGCTATCGCTTTGTGGGCTGGTACACCGACCCCACCAGCGGCACCAAGGTGGACCCCACCACCAAGGTCACCCAGGCCGACAACCACACCCTTTACGCCCACTGGACCGCCAAGACCCCCACCGTCACCTTTAACGCCAACGGCGGCAGCGTGAGCACGTCCAGCAAGGGCGTCACCTATAACGCGGCCTACGGCTCCCTGCCCACCCCCACCCGCACGGGCTATACCTTTGACGGCTGGTACACCGCCCAAGCAGGCGGCACAAAGGTGGAGAGTACCACCAAGGTCGCCAACGGGGATGACCACACCCTCTACGCCCACTGGAGCGTCAAGACAGCCGCCGTCACCTTGAACGTCAACGGCGGCAGCGCCCTGTCCGACAGCGACAAGTCCAAGACCGTCACCTATGGCGGCGCCTACGGCGCCCTGCCCACCCCCACCCGGCAAAACTACACCTTCACCGGCTGGTACACCTCCGCCAGCGGCGGTAGCCGGGTGGAGAGCTCCACCAAGGTGACAAACACCAGCGCCCACACCCTCTACGCCCACTGGAGCCGGAACAGCTACACGATCACCTTTAACGCCAATGGCGGCTCGACGGTGGAGGCCCGGAAGGTGAACGCCGGGGACAAGCTGGGCACTCTTCCCACATCCACCAAGACAGGCTACACCCTGAGCGGCTGGTCCACCGCTGCCACCGGCGGCAGCCAGGTCACCGCCAGCACCGTCCCCGCCGCCAGCGTGACCTACTACGCCCAGTGGACGGCCAAGACCTGCACCGTCTCCTATAATGCCGCCGGCGGTGCTTTCAGCGGCGACGCGGGAAAGACCGTCGCCTATGATCAGGCCTACGGCGACCTGCCCACCCCCACCCGCACGGGCTACACCTTCGACGGATGGTACACCGCCCAGACCGACGGCACCCAGGTGGACGCTTCCACCAAGGTCACCCAGACCGCCGCCCACACCCTCTACGCCCAGTGGACGGCCATGGCCCCCGCCGTCACCTTTGACCCCAACGGCGGCAGCGTGGAGCCTGCCACCAAGACCGTCACCTATGACCAGACCTACGACACCCTGCCCACCCCCACCCGCAGGGGCTACACCTTTGGCGGCTGGTACACCGCCCAGACCGGCGGCACCCAAGTGACGGCCTCCACCAAGGTCACCCAGACCGCCGCCCACACCCTCTACGCCCAGTGGACGGCCATGGCCTCCACCGTCACCTTTGACGCCAATGGCGGCGCTCTGGACGACAGCGACAAGAACAAGCGCGTCACCTTTGGTCAGCCCTACGGTGCTCTGCCTGTGCCCACCAAGGACGGCTACAACTTCGTGGGCTGGTATACCGCCGCCAGCGGCGGCACTCCGGTCACCGCCTCCTCCATCGTCACCGAGACTGGCATCCACCCTCTCTATGCCCACTGGTCTCTGGAGCACACCCACGCGATCGAGCCGGGCGGCGAGGCCATGCTCTTCTCCGCCCTGGGCCAGACGGCGGACAGCGGCAACAACGTCGCCGCCGCCGATACCGTGCTGGGCACCACGCTCACCACCTCCCAGACCTGCTTCCTCGCCACGGATGTCTCCTCCGTCCCCAAGGTGACCATCATCCCCTCCGGCGTAACGCTGAACCTCTGCCTCAACGGCCACAAGCTGACTTATACCGGCTACGATGAGGACAACGCGAGCGCCTTTGTGGTGGAGGACGGCGGCACGCTGAACATCTGCGACTGCAACGGCTCCAAGGGCACCCACAACGCCTACCAGTTCGTCACTCCCAACGCCACCATCCTCACCCTCTCCGGCGGCGTGGTCACCCGGAGCAGGCAGCAGGACTCCATCGGCGGCCTGGTGCTGGTGGAGAATGGGGGCAAATTCAACCTCTATGGCGGCGCCCTCGCCGGCGGTGAGAACGCCACGAACACGGGCGGCTACGGCGCGGTCCGGGTGGCGGGCACCTTCCATATGTACGGCGGCGAGATCTGCTGCAACGAATACGGCTGCGGCGGCGGCGTGAACGTCTGCAACGGCGAATTTTACCTCCACGACGGCTCCATCCACGATAACTACGCCTCCAACGACGACGGCGGCGGCATCTGCCTGGATGGCGGCAAGGTGGTCATTGAGGGCGGCTCCATCACCGACAACCGGGCCAAAACAGGCGCCGGCGGCGTTCACTGCTACAGCGGCGACATCACCCTCTCCGGCAGCCCCAGCATCACCGGCAACACCACCGGCGCGGCAAAGACCCCCGGCAATATCTCCGTGGCCTCGGCCAGCCTGACCATCACCGAGGGCTTCGCCCCCGCCGCGCCCATCGGCGTCCATCTGGGGACGGACGGGGATGGGAACCTCGCCACCCAGCCCACGGTAGGCAGCCCCGTGGCCATCGGCACAGACGGCAGCGGGGCCTACGCCCGGTACTTCACAGCCGACACCGCCGGGCAGAGCGTCTGCGCCGGAGAGGACGGCAAGCTCTATCTGGGCGTTCACGCCCACCCTGTCTGTGGGGAGAACTGCGATCACGACGGCGAGCACGCCGACGTGACCTACACGGCCCTGACCCAGACCATGCTGGACGGGGGCACGCTGTCCCCCGGCAGCTATGTCCTCACCGAAGACTTGACCTTCAGCTCCGCCATCACGATCTCCGGCGGCACGGTGGACCTCTGTCTCAACGGCCACAAACTGACCCACAGTGGCTCGAGCAGGTTCAACGTGCAGAGCGGCGGCGTCCTGAACATCTGCGACTGTCAGGGCGGCGGGACCATCACCGGCGGAAGCTCTCACATCTACAACTTCGCCGGCACCGTCACCGTGTTCGGCGGGACCCTCTCCGGCACAACGTCGAACGTCATCGTCATCATGAATGGCGCCACCCTCACCGTGGCCGGCGGGACCATCTCCGGCCGCAACAGCTACACCATCGAAAATTCGGGCATCCTCACCGTGACCGGCGGCGCCATCTCCTCGCTCTACTCCAACGCCATCTGCAACCTCAGCAGCAACAGCTCCACCACCGTGTCCGGCGGCACCATCACCGGCAGCAATTCCTATGCCATTTACAATTCCGGCACCAACGACGTGGTCACGGTGACCGGCGGTACCATCTCCAGCACCGACAGCTACGGCATCTACAATAACGGCAACAGCACCACCGTCAACGTGACCGGCGGCGACATCTCCGGCACCCAGGGGATCCACACTGCCGCGGGCTGCGTCACCAACGTGTCCGGCGGCACCGTCACCGGCACGGAGTACGGCCTCTACAACAACACCTCCAGCTCCAGCTCTGAAGCCAGCCGGGTCAACGTGTCCGGCGGCACCGTCTACGGCTTCCAGTGCGGGCTTTACAACTATGGAAAGGGCGCCGTCACCGTGTCCGGCGACGCCCTTGTCACCAGCGACAGCGCCGGGATCGTTGCCACAGGTGGCACCGTTGAAATGACGGGCGGGACCATCACCGTCAACGGTGACTACTCCTCCGGTATCGAAGGTAATGCCACTAGCGGCAATCCATGCACCGTCAACATGACCGGCGGGACCGTCACCGTCAACGGCGCATACTCCTACGGCATCCGCAACACCAACGCCGCCCTCACCGTGTCCGGCGGCGTCATCTCCAACACCAAGGGCTACGGCGGCATTTACAACAACGAAGCCCAGACGGCCACTGTGTCCGGCGGGACTATCACCGGCAGCGTCTATGGCATCCGAAACGGCGGCGTCCTCGTTCTCGGCGGCAGCCCCAGCATCCAAGGCGCCGACGGCGACATCTCTCTGTGCAGGCTCTCCTCGGATTCCAGCGGGATGATCACGGTGCAGGACGACCTGACCGGGACATATTCCGTGCTCTATGAATCCGGGACGATCAGCGAAACCTCGCCCTACACCTTCACCACCGCCGCCGACGCGGACCATTCCGCCCACTTCACCGCCGCCCAGGCGGACCAGGGCGTCTGGGGCGTGTTTGACAAGCCCTACGGCACCTACACCGCCCAGCTCTATAAGAAGCACTTCCACGACGGGGAGGACGAGGGCTTCGCCCCCATCCCCACCACCGGGGCCTGGGTGGAGGAGGAGCACGAAACCCTGACCTCCGGGCGCTATTTCCTCACCGGCTCGACCCAGGCGAACACCGGCGCCCTTACCGTCCCGGAGGGGGCCACCGTGGACCTCTGCCTCAACGGCCAGCAGCTCATCGACACCCAGATCAAGGTGGAGGGCACCCTGAACCTGTGCGACTGCAAGGACGGCTCTGGTATCTCCGCCTCCCTAAGCCCCATCGTGGTCGGGGAAACGGGCGTGCTCAACTACTATAGCGGCGAGCTGACCAGCACCCGCGACGAACCTCCCATCTTTGCCGACGGCGAGGTGCACCTATACGCCACCCCCGACATCTCCCCCTCCGGCAACAGCCGCTACGAATACGAGCTCCGGGGCAATACCCCCGGCTTCCTGCACATCGAGGCCCCGCTACCCCAGCCCGAAATGCCCCTGCGGGTGAACTTCGGCCTCAACGAGGTGGTCAACATCACAAGCCACAAGCAGGTGAGCGTCACCACCGGCTGGGCCGAGCACATGGGCGAGGCTGACGTGGCGAGCTACTTCGCCCCCGGCAAGGACCGCCACGCCAAGGTGGAGAAGACCGACGACGGCGAGCTGGTCCTGCGGCTCTATCAGATCACCCAGGTAGACCCGGAGAATGACGACGAGGTCATCGCGGTCCACTATCCCGACTATACCACCGGCAAGCTCACCGCCGGCACGCTGTCCCAGCAGGACTCCCGCCCCGGCGAGTTCTTTGAAGGCTGGCTGCTTCGGGACGACTACGGCAACCTGGCCGTCGACGACGACTATGCGTTTGACGACGACGGCGTTGTCTTCCCCCGCTGGCTCTTGTGCGACCACAGTGGGAATACCGCCGAACCCACCGTGGTGGACGCCACCTGCACCGAGGCGGGGTCCAGCTCCTACACCTGCTCGATCTGTGGCCTGGAGATGGTGACCGAGACCAGCGCCCTGGGCCATGACTTTGACACGGATCAGACCTGGCACGTGGATGAAGGGGGCGGCGTCCACTACCATAAGTGCTATCGCTGCGACCAGCGCGCCGACGAGGCCGAGCACACCTGGGACGAGACGGGCACGGTGACCACCGAGCCTACCGTCGACGCTGACGGCGTGCGGACCTTCGCCTGCACCGAGGAGGGCTGCCCCGCCACCACCACCGCGGCCATCCCCAAACTGGTGACCCACAGCGTGACCTACACCGTGGACGACTACACCAATGAGACCGCCCCCACCCAGGAAAGCGTGGTCAAGGGTACGGTCCTCACCCTGCCCACCGGCCTGACCCGAACGGGCTACACCCTCAGCGGCTGGGCGTTGCTGGACGAGGCGGGCATCCCCGGCGAGGAGACTTTGACCGGCGAATTTACCATGCCCGACCGGGACGTGGAGCTTCAGATCCGCTGGGAGCGGGTCCCCAACTATGAGCTTCAGCCCGGAGAGACCATCGTGCTGCCCGACGGCACGGTCATCCAAAACGAGACGGATAACACCGTCACCATCGACCAAAACGGCGACGGCACCCCCGAGACCACCATCACCCTCCCGGACGGCGGCAGCGTCACCATCCAGGAGGGCCAGGACGGCGGTCAGGACAAGGTGGTGGTGCCCCCCGGCGCGGAAGTGACCACCACCCCCGGCGAGGGCGGCCAGGGCCCCGTCATCACCATCGGCGACGGCGAGGGCAAGGTAGACCCCTCCGGCAAGGTGGAAGCCCCCGTGGGCACCACCATCGTGGATAAGGACGGCAACACCATCACCATCACCGAGGGCGAGGGCGGCACTGTGGATCCCGACGGCGTGGTCACCTTCCCCGAGGGCGTGGACGGCAAGGTCACCGTCACCGACAAGGACGACAACACCACCGAGGTAGACGTTCCCGGCGGCGGCGACGGTCTGGATGTGACCCCCGGCGGCAAGCCCATGGTCAACAACCCTGACGGGTCGCTGACCATTCCCGACGGCCAGGGCGGCTTTACCACCGTCACCGTCCCCGAGCCTCCCACTGACGGCGACGGGAATGTGGACATCGGCAAGGACGGCGCCGGCACCGGCGTGGAGCTGGACGACAGCGGCAACCTCATCCTCCCCGGCGGCTCCAAGGTGGAGACCGAGGACCCTGACGGCAACAAGACCGAGACCACCGTCCCCGACCAGGGCGGCGCGGTCACCCCCGGCGGCGACGTGGGTCCCCGCCGACCTGACCGGGAGCTGTTCGCCGTCACCGACATCGACCCCGAGCATGTCGCCGGCTCCATCGCCATCAGCGGCGACGCGGACAAGATGGAGTGGCGCAAGGTCACCGACCCCGAATCCGACTGGCAGGATGTGAGCGACACGGCCAGCGTCACCCTGGAGGAGCTGGATGAGGGTGACTATCAGTTCCGCTACAAAGCCGAGGACGAGCTGGACGCCAGCCTGCCTCGGGAGATCCGGGTGGACAACAAGCCCGAGGGCGGCAAGGCGTTGAACATTGACCCCGGTATCACCCATGGCACGGTGTCCGCCGTGCGGACCAGGGTCAAGCCGGGCTTTGAGGTCCGGCTGACGGTAAAGGCCGCCCAGGACTACCGGCTGGCCTCCATTGCCGCCACCTACGAGGGGGGTGGACCCATTACCCCCGTGTGGAGTACGAATACCCTGACCTATAACTTCCAGATGCCCGACGCCGATGTGACCGTCACCGCCACCTTTGTCTCCACCGTCCCGCCCGTGCATGAGCATATCTGGGCCAGCGATTGGACCACCAGCCAGACCCACCACTGGCATGAGTGCCGGGGCGAAGGCGTCTGCGGCGTCACCGAGGACAGCGAAAAGAGCAGCTATGGTGAGCACACCAAGACCTGGGTCAAGACCGACGCCGACCAGCACTGGCAGACCTGCAGCCTCTGCGGCTGGACGGGAGAAAAGACCGCTCATGTCTACGACGATGACCAGGACAAGATCTGTAACACCTGCGGCTATACCCGCACCGTGGTGAAGCCCAGCCCCGATACCTTTACCGTCTCCTTCGACGCCCAGGGCGGCAGCGCGGTCAGCTCCCAGACCGTGGCCAAGGGCAAACTGGTGACCAAGCCCGCCACCCCCGCCAAGGAGGGCTTTACCTTCGGCGGCTGGGTCACAGAGGAGAACGGAAACACCCTTTGGAAGTTCAACACCGATACGGTGAGCGCCGACATGACCCTCTACGCCACCTGGACGGCCCAGACCGAGGGCACTGTGGTCACGCCCGAGAATCCCGTGGACATTCCCGGCGGCGGCACGGTGTCCAAGGACCCGGATACCGGGGACGTGACCATTACCCCGCCCGAGGGCGAGGGCGGTGCGACCACCACTATCACCCCCGGCGATCACGGCGACGTGACGGTGGACCCGGACTCCGGCAAGGTCACCGTGCCCCCCGGCTCCACCGTGGATCCCGGCAATGGCGCCAAGGTAGAGCTGCCTGACGGCGGCAAGGTGGACAGCGAGGGCAACATCACCCTGCCCGACGGCGGCAACGCCGTGACCACCCCCGACGGAGAGGGCGGCTCCACCACCATCACCGCCCCCGACGGCGGCGGTGCCGTCAAGCCCACTGAGGGCGGCGGCTTGGAAATTCCCGGTGGGTCTACCGTTAAGACCGGGGAGGACGGCCCGGAGGTCACCGTAGGCGACGAAGGCGGCAAGGTCAGCGGCGACGGCGCCATCACCGTCCCCGGCGGCTCCACCGTCACCATTCCCGACGGCAACGGCGGCAAGACCGAGGTCACTGTGCCCGACGGCGGCGAGGCCGACATTACCACCACAGACGACGGCAAGTTCAAAATCCCCGCAGGCTCCACGGTGAAGAGGCCCGACGGCACCACCGTCACCGTGCCCAACGGCGGCGGGATCATCGACCCGGTCACCGGGGATGTGACCCCCGTCAAACCCACCACGCCCAGCCGCCCCGGCGGCAGCTCGTCCACCTCCAACAAGCCCAGCGTTTCCACAAGCGGCCAGGGCGGCAAGGTGGAGGCCGACCGCAGCGGTAACGTGACCATCACCCCCGACAAGGGCTATGTGATCGACAAGGTCACCGTCAACGGCAAGGAAGTCCCCGTTCCCGCCGACGGCAAGCTCACCGGCCTGGAGCGCACTGACAAGGTGGTGGTGACCTTTAAGGAGATCCCCTCTGTTACCGTGGACAGCTTTGCCGATGTGAAGCCCGATGACTGGTTCTATGACAGCGTGAAGGCCATCGTAGAGCAGGGCCTGATGAACGGCACCGGGGAGACCACCTTTGCCCCCACCATGACTACCTCCCGGGCCATGATCGTCACCATTCTCTACCGGTTGGCGGGAGAGCCGGCCATGCCGGAGGCCAATTGGGGCTACCCCTACCCCGATGTGGACGCCGAAGCCTACTATGGAACGGCAGTCTACTGGGCGCGGCTACATGATGTCGCCATTGGCTACGACAACGGCAACTTCGGTCCCGACGACCCCATTACCCGAGAGCAGTTGGCCGCCATGCTGTACCGCTATGCGAACAGCCCCGCCACCCACGGCACGCTGGACGGCTTTACCGACGCTGACCAAGCCGGAAGCTGGGCCATTGACGCGCTCCGCTGGGCGGTGGAGGAAGGCATCCTCACCGGCAAGGGCGGCAACGTCCTCGACCCCACTGGCCGGGCCACCCGCGCTGAGGCTGCGGCCATGCTCACGCGATTCTGCCAGCGTGAGCAGTAAGCGCAACCACAAAGCCTGAAACGATCAAAATGCAGAGGGCGCGCCATCCGGCGCGCCCTCTGCATTTTATTTTAATGACAAAAGCACACCCAGAACAACCAGAACGCCTATCACGATCACCCCCCAGAGAAGTCCCGTTCCCATACTAACCGGCTCCTGGTTGGAATAAGAAACTCTCCTCTGCGGTGTAGCCTGTTGCCGAGGGGCGACAGGCCGCGCCGCTCTCCTCATTCTTCTCAAGACCGCAAGCGGATCTTTCTGATGCAGGAGACGGTCATGGAAGGCTTGGAGATACTTCACATCATCGGTGGTACAGTCTGTTGCCGTCATCTCATGGGCAATTTGGTTTCGTAGCCAACGCACCCGCTTTAGTGACCGGTAGTCCCGCTCCCATAACGGTATCCGTTGTTTCCCATAGGCGAACTCTCGCTCCATTTGCTCAATGTATTCGCTCACACCCCGTTGCGACGAAAACATATCTCTGCAAATCGCGTCTACCCGTTTAAACTCCTCAAATAGCTCTCTATCAAGTTTAAGCATACCAGCGCCTCCCTGCCCCTTCGATAGTCGCATTTCTTAATTGCTCATTATAGCGTATCGCTCGGCTCTGCACAAGCCTAACTCACTAAACCAGGCGATCATTTCCCCGTATGGGTCAGATCGGGTCAGGATTTTTGAGTCGGCAAAAATGGTAAAGAAAAAGCCTTGAAATCATATGATTTCAAGGCTTTTTGTGTCTCGTTGACAAAAAAGATGCGCTGAATGAAACACTGTCTTACTGTACCAAAGGAAAGGATAGTATTGCAAATCAAAAAACACCTGATATAATTAATGATATACTAAAAACATCTGAAATATCAAAGTAGCATACCGGGAAAAGAGAGAAAGGCGGTCATATTTGTGCTGGCAAAAAGTTTGAAAGACTCCTCCTTTTTTCAACTTCTAGTGGCGAAGGAAAAGTCAGAGATGAATGCAAAGGCATATGCAGGTTTGTTATTGCTCACCGAGCCTGAAGCCGAGGAGGCTCTGGAATTTATAAAAGCCGTTTTCCCTGGATATACATCACACGGTATGGGTCACTCTTTACGCATATTGGAAAATCTGTATCAAGCATTGAGCGTTCCTCTGCGCGAGGAGCTCTCCGCATCGGAGATTTTTTGCCTGATCATGGCGGCCATGTTCCATGACATGGGAATGGCACAAGCAGATGCGCCGGATACATCCCATCAGCGGGATCAGCACCATCTTTACGCGAAAGCACCGTTGGAGCTGTTTATGAGGGAAAAGATGACTGCTGTAAAAGAATGGCGGCGCTTATACACATGCATTCTGTTTGTCTGCGAAGCCCACGGAATGGATCTGGGAGCCTTTTATGGCCATGAGAGTTTTTATATCACAGATACGATTGACGGCAAACCTGTGCGGTTCGGCCTGCTGGGCGTTTTATTGAGGATCGGAGATCTGTTGGATCTGGATGAAAACCGCACCAGCGACTTTATACGCAAGCTGTATCCCTCTCGTTTTCGGGACGAGACCTCCCAGCGTCACCACCAACGGCATGAGCATATCGCGCGGTTTTCAATTACACCCAAAACGATTGATGTCAGTGTTTTGGCGTCGGATGTGGAAGAGTACCATATTTGGGATCGGTGGCTACACTATCTGAAGGAAGATATCCTTTACGCAAATACCTACTTAATGCCCAAGCTTGGAAATGGACTGCACCTCCCGGAGCTGAAAACGGAAATCGGCAAAGCAGAGGGCGCGTCATTTGAGACGGAGGAACTGCGGTTTGAGTTGGCGGAAGAGGGACAGATTTGGAATATCCTGTCACAGTCCGTATATACGGAGGAGTTCGATTTTATTCGGGAGCTGGTGCAGAATGGGATCGACGCCATACTGATGAAAGAGTATCAGGATACTGCATTGGAATTGACACATCCGTCTCCCAGGAGCTGGGGAACCTGGGATCGGAACGAACGGGTGGCCGTGGCCTATAGTGAGGTGAACAGACTGCTTTTGATCTGGGATACCGGGATAGGAATGGATCCGGACCAAGTCCGTAAGTTTCTGTTTCGTATCGCCGATTCGGGCCATCATTACCAGCCCAGAACGCGGGACTTCCCCCTCCATACAATTGCGAAATTCGGCATCGGGTTCATATCTTGCCTGTCCAAATGCGAAGAAATCGTGCTGTATACCTATCCTGCGAATTTGAAAGCAGGGTGCAAGGTGCATATGTATTCAAACTCCACCCACGCCTATTTTGAGGAACTGGAACCACAGCCAGCTAGTGGGACAACGGTATGCATGAAGCTCAAGCGCAACTATTCGATTTGGGAGGTGCAGAACTATCTGGCTAGAACCTTCCGCTATCCCAGTACGCCAGTAGAATGGCTGGACTTGGATCAGATGGAACGGCAAATCGAGGGGCTTGCCGATATGAAGCGGTTGAAACACCAGCTGGCAATCAGCTCATGCGGTCAAATGCCCCAGCATCAGTTTGAGCCCGACTATGACTACTTTGAGGCGGTTCGAGATGGGGTATTCAAAGAACGGTATGAGGAAAAAGAGCTGGTTAAGCGCCTGAGTGATGAACTGGAACAGCACTGGAAACAATGGAATCGCCAGGAGAAGACAGGCGCGCTGAAACAGAAAAGTTTTGAGCAAGAAGCGAGTATGCTTTTGCGGGACATTAAGCCATTGGACAAATACACAGATATTCGGGAAAAGATCAGCAGGCTGCTGACCCAGAGTAAGCAATGGAACGAGCGAGAGTTTTCCGACATGGTCAGTTCGTTGCTGCCCCAAATCAGGGATCATGTAGACGGTATGGCTGTCGTGGAGCGGCAACTGGAGCAGGCCGCAATCACCTATATCGGCCCCAGGCATCGGTTAGGGCGGGCCAACCTATCCCAATTTTGGGGGTTTAATGAGTGCGTCATTCCATTTGTAGAGGACTATTCTGTCTGGACTGTAATTACAGAGGAAGCGCAGGGCAAGCGATATCGAAACGGATCAGGCGTCTTTTTTGTGCAGTGCGCGTTTGATGACTGGAATCTTGGTGTGGAATGGAGATCCATACACGGCTTTTTGTTCCAAAATGGGGCGCTGACTACCCGACTGGTGAAGACAGGCAGCAAGGAACGCAGCGCCGTGGAAGCAACCTATGGGGTAGATCTGGAGGAGGCGCTGGATCCGGCTTTTATGGATGACTATGAGCCGGAGGATCTGCTGAGAGATTATATGCAGAGTGAGCAATTAATGCAGGAAATCGTCACATCGCTCCACCAGCTAGATGTGGGCCGCCATCGGATCACATGGAAGGAAAAAGTTTGGACTGAGTGCCTGGGCGCTTATGATGGACAGTATTTGAACAGAAGCCCAGAGAAGGAGGAGCACAGCGAAGATTTTATGGAGAGAACCCTGCACGTCCTGTTGACAACTAATGGCATGGAGGCAGAAGCCACAGCACTCGAAAACAGTATAAGGACGGAAAGTGGTATGTATCAGGACGGGATGCTGCTCGATGTAGACCCCACAGGACTGGTTCCTTTGGGACTGTGCCGGGTGCGGGCGAACCTGACCGGATCGGCCCAGATGGAGCTGAATGTGACACGCCGCCATGTGGACGAGTCTCGAACCAAGCTGGATGCTTGGATGGCCAATGTGGGGGTATCTATTCAACAGAGAGTCATTGAACAGGTGGAGCAAGCGGTTCAAAGATGGGGATTTTGCGGAGACCTATCTGCCCTTTGCACCGAAGAGGAAAGCTCCGATGAGTATTTTGACAGGCGTAGCAGAGAACTGTTTTTAGCGCACGGCATAAATAGTCAATATCGCTCTCCTTGCTAATGGCAATCATTAAGGCACTTATATTTGGACGTTTGAACAAAAATACATTTGAATTCGCAAAGATGACGTATGGCAAGTGATGTTGTATGTGCGTACTAATTGGCCCCTCACAGGCATCATCATTATATTCTTTATTCATATCATTTCCCCATTAGCGCGGGAATTTCAATGTGTTGTTATTGTGCATTCAGTTTTGCATAACATATTGATAAGATTTTCTGGAATATTGTTGGTAGTTCTGCTAATGACAACACGTAACTCCGCACCGAATATGTTTAAACACTTCCCTCTGGAGCTATCATGTATAGGAGGTGGGGTAGCCAGGTTCCATATATGCAAGCACGCATCAATTACTTAACTTTACTACTATCAAGCGTATCTAAGTTAAAATATTTGAGACAAAAACAGCGCATTGAACATGATATCAAGATGTGGAAAGCGTAGATTCGCTCCAAAAAAGTCTGAAAATTAATAGAATCCGAGTACCACTGAGATGCAAAATTGTTCTGACATCGTTTGTTTATATCAATTATTTTCCTGTGTTATGCTATGAGCATAACACAGGAAAGGAGCGTCCCCATGACCTACACGGATCAAGAGAAAACCGCTATTATCGCAAAGTACAGGCAAGGCAAGCCCATCCAAGAGCTCTGCTCAGAATACGAAATCTGCGCCCGAACCATCTATCGCTGGGCAAAAAAGTATTGCGGCATAGTACCCGGAGAAAAACGTGCCCTCACTGTCAAAGAATGCGATATGCTCCTGCATCAGGTCAAAAAACTTGAGAACATTGTAGCTATTTTGAAAACGGTCAACTGCACTGCCCATGCCCCTCTAAAAGAGAAACTGCATGAGTTGGAGCTGCTCTATGACCAGTATGATGTCCACACGCTTTGTGAGGCATTGGACGTTTCTCGCGGCACATTCTCTGGTTCCCAACCCACCAGGCCGGGCGGTCTACGATGGGAAACTACCGGGCAGGCTTCAAGGTGTTCCAGGACGTGTGGGACATCCCAATGAAGTACCAGGACATAGACGACCTCCAGGAGTGTATGGACACTTGCGGAAAGGGTGTCCGAACCAGAGAGGACGGCAAAAAGGCCCTTGGGTTGGTCTATAAGTACGGGATGCCCAGAGGCTATGTCCCGAACAACGCCGCGGGGAAGCCGAACCTTGCCGAGTTCATTATCGTTGGCGGCGGGGAGCGTAGCCATAAAGATGGCCTCCCGGAGGATGCGCTGGAGAAGGTGCGTCAGAGCGTTGGCTCCGTGCCCTATGCGGACTATGTCCTCGCCAACTGCTACCTTGGCTTTAGACCGTCAGCGTTCATCGCCCTTATGGGAACGGACTACATCCCACAGGAAAACGCCTTCGTCGGAGGCATAAAGACTGAGGCCGGGATAGGGCGCACTGTTACCGTCTCGCCCAAAATTCAATCTATCATTGATGCCAGAATCGCAGTGGCTGGGGACGGCCCGGTGTTCCCCTATCTGGAAGATGGCCGGCAACTCACCATAGAGAAGTACAGAGAGGTGTTTTACGCCGCCCTGGAACGCTGTGGAATAGAGAACCCCACCACCGAGGTAAACGGCATGGAACGGCACAAATACACCCCGCACAGCTGCCGCCACACCTTTGCGACCATGATGAAGAGAGTGGAAGCCCCGGACAAGGACAAGTTGGCGCTTATCGGCCACACCGACCCGGAGATGCTGCGGTATTACCAGGATGTCAGCTATACCGACCTTCGGCGCATCACGGACGCAATATAGGCGATTACCAATAGATTACCAACAGAACGGAATTTCCCCCAATTTTGGGCAATAGATAAGCAAATGCAGAAAAGCCCCGCAAGTCTTTATTTTCAAGGCTTGCGGGGCTTTTTGCTGGTCCGAGTGGCGGGACTTGAACCCACGGCCTCTTGACCCCCAGTCGTCGCTTGATGCGTTGCTGACGCAACGCCAGGGGCCAAACTTCGCCACGGATAAAACCCGCAAAGTCTTGGTACGACTTGATTTATTGTACTTAAATTATACATCAAGAGGAAGAAAATTGCAAGGGTAAAATGTGCGGCTACGGCCCGGTATTTTCAAATTTGTGCGCTTTTTGTGCGCTCATTTTTCAGAAAAACGACAGGGCTTTTTGCCCTGCCGTTTTGTTGTCACTACATTACTGTGCCGTGCCGCAAATTTCAGGAGCTAACCGTTTGCACTCTGCTAACAAATCATTTACAGCCATCTTTTTGGGGGGTGCTTTAGTTTCATATTCGGTATAGTCATCTGACAAATTTGCCACAAATGAATGATACTCTTTTATCGCCTCATATGCCAATTGTAGCCGATTTTGAACTTCCTGATATTTTTTTGATTTGCTTTCCACGCTAGCCAGAGGTTCTGCATCGTTTAGCAAAGTTTCCATCTTACTCAAAAGGTAAGCAAAGTTCCGGGCATCTCCTTCTCTGAGTATAGTAGCAGAAGCAGTATATCCACGCTCGCCTCCACCATAAATTTGCACCGAACTAATCGCCGCCTGAATTCTAGCGGCATCATATAGAGAACAACTTGTTGAAATTTCGTATCCCTTTCCATTGTAGAGTTTTGCCAATGCAACGTCACTACTGGCTCGCATCAGGGGTGCCCCATTCACCGCATCTACATTGCTCAAAACAGTATCTACTGTGCCCAACAATGCATCGTCACCTTGGTAAACCGTATTAATTGAATTATATAGTGTTTGAAGGCTTTTTAACGTCTGTTTATCATAACACTCCTGTGCCATCTGTGCACTATCTTTATAATTTCCAAGTCCTTCAAACATTTTGCCTGCTTCTTCATACCCTCCACTTGCTTGTATCGTCAGAGCTTCTTGATATGCGACAGCTTTCTTTTTCGCCATTTGGCTTGCCAATATAACCATACCAACAATAGCAACGACTATTATGATGATAGCTAGCACTTTCCCTTTTCTTTTGTCCCGTTTTTTCCCCTCTGCAACGACAGCCTCTAAGTTAATGTTTAACAAATCTTGTCCAAAGTCCCTGTCCTCGCACTCCATCTATCATCCCTCCCTATCCTTGCTTATCTCCTCATTAATCGCAGAAATTACATTCTCTAAAGCTTTTCTTTGTTCAACAGCAAATATGCTGGCAGTAAGTTCACCTAATCTTTTTTCGGCCTCTGCTCTCTTTTCCGTAAGAGCCTTGAGTTCCTCCGGGTGCTTATCCCAATACGCCGCAATCCTAGCTTGCTTTGCGACCTCGGCCGCTTCCACTTTGGCAATGCGCTCTTGCTCAGCTTTTTTCTCCGCCTCCCGCTCGGCAATGGCATTATTTTCAGCTCGTTGTTTTTGCCTTTCACTTACTCGATCTGGCAATGCAATGACCATGAGTTGACCTGCTATACCAAAGCAAACACACCACCCAAAATATGTTTTTTTACTGTGCCCTTTCATTTCCGCTATTTCCCCAAAAGCAAGAGAAACTGCGATGCTCAACAGCACCCCTGAAATGATTAAAATTATAATTGCTATCCAGTTCAAATCTCCGTCTTCAATACCAAACAAAAACAATGCACTTGATATAGTTAAAAATCCAAACCCCCAAATTCCTATCTTACTTGCTAAGCTCCTTTCATTTTTCATATCTTCACCCCTTCCTTATCAATTCCCTTGTCGTATGCCGAACAACAGCAGGGCAATCTTTCAGCTTAATGTACTTGCGGACGGTGTTGGCGGCCCGGCCTGTTCGCCGTGCGACCTCCGCCGCATTGCCCAGCTCATTGTAGAGCCTGTGCATTTCCGCAAATTCTGCGGGGGTTACTCTCGGTGCGCCCATTGTGTTACCGCTGAGGCTTCTTCCCGGTCAAAACGCACTTGTCAGAGTGGGCGATTGCTTCCCTCCAAATCTCATCAATAAACCCGGTGAAGGTTTTCTTCTTTTTCTCATCGCCTGTGCTTTCCATGATAATCTGGTTTCTTTCGTCCAGCTTCTTCTGATAGTTCCAAGGTACGGTGATGGTTTTCTTGTCGGTGTCCAGAATGATACGCATGATAATCTCTCCTATCTAATAAAATTGTGCGAAAATCAGCGTATTTTGCCGACTTCGCACAACACATTATATATATATATATATATTGTCAAGCATTTTCTCGAAAACGCTTGAATTTTGTGACAATCAAGAGCAATTCAAGTGGATTTGCCACGCTCCCGCTCGTTTTGCTCTGGTTTCCGCTCGTTTCCGTTGAATTTCATTGCAATCACATGGATTTCACCTTGTTCTCTCTTGTTTTCACGGTGATTTCCTTGGATTTCAATGGATTTCACTTAAAACACATATTCCCAATCCTTTGGATGTACATGGGTTTCACTTTCTATTTCTTCTTTCTCTTGCTGATTATCTGTTTCCTTATCTATTATATCTGTCCTGTATATGTTATCTATTTCTCTATCAGCTTGCGGACATTTCAGATCGTTAGGCGGTGTGGGCAAGTCGTTTCCCGGACATTCCTTATCGTCCCACGCACAGTCTTTTCCATCGTGCGGCGGCTTCTCCCTGGGTTCCCGTGGTGTCTCGTAGAAGTCGTAAGTATTGCCGTTTCTCCAGACCAAATATCCCTCTCTAATCAAGAGGTCAATGTATTTGTGAAAAGTCGTTCTTTTGATACCCGCTTCGTTCTCCGCCGCTTGCTGGGACAGGGCCAGATTGTAGTTGTCGGCGTTCTTTGCCAGGTACAAATAAACTTGTAGGGCGTAAGGGCCGTGGTTCTTATTGAACGCCATCCAATCATCGTTTGAAACCTACATGAAATTATATCCCTTCTTTTCCTTGTGAATTATAACTGTCTTTTGATTTGGTGCCGTAGGCATTGTTACTCTCCTTTTTATCTTCATTAAGGGATTTCTCTCCCTTTTTCTATAAATATAATACCAAATTTTTTTATTTTCTGCAAATGGGCGGTTGGCTGGCGGGGTTGCCCGACGGCGGCGCAGTTTTCTTCCTTTTGCTGGCTACGGTGACGGTAACACAAAAGCGGCTTCGTGGGGCGGCTGGCGTGGCTGGATGGGTTTTCTTATTCCCCTGCCCTATCTTCCCAAATACACCCCCCTATGGCCGAAAGAGGACGGCGCACTCGCGCCGTCCTCCTATCTATCCTCACAGGTTAAAGGCGGCGGCCAGCTTATCCGTTGCCGCCTTCATTTGGTCTAGGTCGGCCTTGACGTAAAAATTCAAAGTCGTGCTTGCGTCAGCGTGGCCCAAAATCTCCTGTACGCTTTTGATGTCCGCTCCCTGGGCCAACAACAGCGTGGCACAGGAATGGCGCAAATCGTGGGGTGAAAGGTCAGGCAAACCGTTGAGCCGCATAAACCGCTTTACTCGCCGGGTGACAGAGTTGGGGTCACGGGGCGCAAACACATTCTTGCCCTGTGGGAATAGGTATGCCTTGGTCAACACCGTGTCCGGGTACTCCCGCTGGGTCTGCTCCTTCCATTGTTGGAGCAAGCGCAGGGTGCTGGGCATGAGCGGGATGGTGCGAACGCCGTTTGCCGTCTTTGGTGTGCTGACCACAACGCCGCTTGCCGGGGTGTAGGATACTCCCCGCTGTACAGCCAGCGTCCCCGCTCCTTCATCTATGTCTCCCCATTGTAGGCCCATGCACTCACCCCGGCGTATGCCTGTTGTAATGAGCAGTTGGAGCATACAACGAAAATCAAGAGGACAGGATGGAAGCAGGGAGAAGAACCGGGCGGCCTGTTCCCTGGTCAGAGCGTCCACCGGGCGTTTCTCCTTCTTGGGTGGGTCTACCTTGTGCATGGGATTTTTACTTATCATCTCTTGCTTTTCTGCGTAGGCAAAAATGCCGCTCAAGGCCACATATTGATGGCGGAGCGATTGGGGAGAAAGAGCCTTTCCCTGCGGCGTGCGGTACTGCGTCCGCAGATGGATGAAATACCTTTGAATGTCGATGGGGCTGACCGCCTGTAAAACCGTCCCCGCAAAATAGCTTGTGATGTGATGGACGATATGCTCATAGAAGGCCACGGTGGATGGCTTGCGGCTACCGCCACGCACTTCCAGCGGTAGCCAAACGTCATTGACAAAGGCCACAAAATCATCGTGCCGTTTCTCTGGCGGCAAACGGTAGGCCGCTCCTTGCTCCTTCTCCTTTTGATACTCGGCCTTGGTTTCTTCCTCCCATGCGTCAGCCGCCCGCTCTGCCGCTTTTCTGGCCTTGGGTGGGGTCAGGCCCTCGGGCGGCGTCCAGGTGGTGTACCGCCGCACCTGTTTTCCCATGTGGTCACGCTCCAAACAGACGGTGAAACGGTAGGAAACTACCTTGCCCTCTCTCTTGTTTTCCCGGATATTTGCCATTGTGATACACCCTTTCTTTTCAAGGCGTATCAAGGCTTTCCGACCTTCCTTTTCAGAGTTGTGCGCTTTTTTGTGCGCTTTTGTTTGGGCCTGTTTTTCATTTTCTCTGAAAGGTTAGAAAAAAGTCTTGAAACCTTTCGATTTCAAGACTTTCTCTGGTCCGAGTGGCGGGACTTGAACCCACGGCCTCTTGACCCCCAGTCAAGCGCGATACCAAACTTCGCCACACCCGGATATTCACTTTTCTCCCAAGGGACTAGGGTATTTTACCACAGTCGGCCCCATCTTGCAAGAGGAAATTTTGATTTTCTGCGGATTTTTTTATAGATCCAAGGAGAGACAGGTCACCGCGCCGCCGGGCTCCCAGGTCAGGAGGGCGCAACGTCGGTCCTGGATCGCGCCGGGATTGACCGCCAGAAGGCCGTCATAGCCTTCGTTCAGCGGGCGGTGGGTATGGCCAAAGAGGAGAATGTCGGCGCCCAGGCGACCGGCAGCGCGGATGGCCTCGCCCGGGCCGGACTTCACATACTGGGTATGGCCGTGGAGATAGAAGACCCGCTTCCCCGCCAGCTCTACCGTCTGCTCCAGAGGGTAGCCGTTGGCGTTCCAATCGCAGTTGCCCGCCACCTGGTAGAGCGTCAGCTTTGGGCAGGCTAAGCGCAGATTTTCCCCGTCCCGGACCACATCGCCCAAGTGGAAGGCCACATCGGGCCGGTAGAGCTCCACGGCGTCCACCATAGGGCTGACCCGGCCATGGGAGTCGGAAAAGACCAAAACGCGCATGGGAGTTCACCTTCTCGCAAAAATCTCATATACTGGGACGAAAGGGGAGATGGGATATGTCCAAGCAAGACCCGCTGAACGCCTTAAAGCAGGACCCCAAGGGCGCGGCTCTGTTGGGGGACAAAGCGGCGCTGGCGGCGCTGCTGCAAAGCGACGAGGCTAAGACCCTGGCCCAGCTGTTTCAGCAGATGGGCGGCGACGGCCTCCAGGCAGCGGCCCAATCGGCGGCGGCAGGCGACGGTGCGGCCCTGAGCCAGCTGGTCAAAAAACTCCAAGCCGACCCCCGGGGCGCCCAGGCCATGGCGTCGATGGACAAGAAGCTGGGCCGCTGAGGAAAGGAGGAATGGGCCATGGCACAATTTAAGGAAAAGCTGAGCGCCATCCTCAATAACCCCCAGGCTATGAGCCAGATCATGTCCATTGCCCATTCCCTGGACGGGTCCAGCGGTCAAAGCGAGGAGACACAGGCTCAGCCCACGGCGGAGCCGGCCCCGGCCCCTCCCATAGAGCCGGGCCAGCCGGATCAAGACCAACCCGGCCTCGACCTGGATCCCAGGCTCATGGCGGCGGGCATGCAGGCCCTGGCGGCCTGGCAGGGCCCGGAGGACAGCCGCACCGCTCTTTTGCAAGCCCTGCGGCCCTTTTTAAAGCCTGAACGCCACGGCAAGCTGGACAAGGCCCTGCGCATCACCCGGCTGTCCAGAGTGGTCCGGGCCGGGCTGGACGGGCTGAAGGGAGGGCAGGAGGATGTATAACCGCTACATTTCCGGCCAGGGGCACGTCCCCATAGACCCGCCGCCCCAGCCGGAACCGACCCGCAAGAGTGGCGGCGGACTGCTCAGCGGACTACTGGGCCGCCTGGGCGTCGGCCTTGGGACCGGGGCCGGGACTGGAGATGGAAACCAGATCAGTCAGGCCCTCTCCGGTCTCTTGAAAAGCCTCCATCTGGAGCATCTGGACACCGGGGACATCCTGCTGGGGCTGATCGTGCTGTTTCTGGTACTGGAGGACGGGGACGATCTGGACCTGCTGATCACCCTGGGGCTGACGATTCTGCTCAGTCTGGGAGAGCCGTAGTGTGCATCACGGCGCCGTCGGGCAGAGAAAAGCTCTGGCCGGGGGTGGCGGGGGTCTCCACAGTATAGCCGCTCATGCGGTAAAACACCTCGCCGTCCTTGCTGGACTCGGCGTGGACCAGCAGCCCGGTATCCACCGATACCCAATAGCTCTCCACATAGCCCGTGGACGGCTCCAGCACCGCGACATAGATACAAGGCAGCTGCTCGCTGAGGGCATATTCGGCGTGGACGATGTCCGCCTTGTCCGCGGTCAGCACGTCTTCATAGGTGGGCAGGCGCTGGCTTAGATCGGCGGAGCGCTGGTTGGCGTCATATTCCCGCCACGTCCGCTCCGCGCCATACCATACATACCGCTTGCCGCCGCCGATCAGGCTGTGCTGAACGCGGTGGTCGGGCAGGGTCAGGGTGGTCTGGGTCCAGCCGCCGTCTACAGTCACGGTGGCCTGAGTCACCCCAAACCGGCCGCCGTTGCCCAGGGTCTCGACAGTGATGGTCCTGGCGTAGCTCTCCGGTCGCTCCAGGGTGGCCACCACCTGCTGCACCGTCTCCGGCGTCACCTCCACCCGCTGGTAGTTCCCCGCGCCGCTGGGATCGTCGGGAACATCGCTGGGCAGAGGCGTCAGGGTGGGCAGCACCACCTCCGGCGTCTTGTGAAAGAGGTTCACCGAAAAAGCGGAAAACAGCGCCACCGCCATCACCGCGGCGATGAGAATGGCCAGAAGGTTTCGATGGCCCTTATCCATGCCACTCCTCCACAGCTCCATCCCGCAGGCCGAAATAGCTCTCGATGGCGTCGGCAATGCGGCAGCAGGCCCGGCCGTCTCCGTAGGGGTTGACGGCGTGGGCCATTTTGTCATACTCATTTTTGTCAGCCAAGAGGGTCCGGCCCATGGCGTAGACCTGTTCCTCCTCCGTCCCGGCCAGCCGCACCGTCCCCGCGGCCACGGCCTCGGGCCGCTCGGTTTCCCGCCGCAGGACCAGAACAGGCTTGCCCAGGGCGGGAGCCTCCTCCTGTAAACCACCAGAGTCAGTCATCACAAGATACGCCCGGGCCATGAGATTGTGCATCTCCAGCACGTCCAGCGGGGCGATCAGGTGAACATTTTCAATACCGTCCAGATACTTATGGGCCACCTCCTGTACCACCGGGGAGAGGTGGACCGGGTAGACAAGCTCCGCCTCTGGGCAGTCCACCGCCAACCGCCGCAGGGCAGACATGATGTGCTCCATGGGCGCGCCATAGTTCTCCCGGCGGTGACAGGTCACCAGGATCACCTTGCGTTTTTCGTAATCCAGTTCATTTAAGAGGGGCGTTTGGAAGACAAAGTCCTGGCGCACGGTGGTGCCCAGGGCGTCGATGACGGTATTGCCGGTGAGGTACACGCCCTTTGTGATCCCCTCCCGCCGGAGGTTTTCCCGGTTGGCGGCGGTGGGGCAAAAGTGTAGGGCGGCCAGGTCCCCGGTCAGAGTCCGGTTCATCTCCTCGGGGAAGGGAGAATAGCGGTCGTAGGTGCGAAGGCCCGCCTCTACGTGGCCTACCGGGACCTGGGCGTAAAAGGCGGCCAGGGCTCCGGCAAAGGTGGTGGAGGTATCGCCGTGGACCAACACCAGGTCGGGCTTGGCGTCTTGCAGCACTCGCTCCATGCCCAAAAGGGCCTTGGAGGTAATGGTGTAGAGGCTCTGGCGGGGCTCCATGATGTCCAGATCGAAGTCCGGCGTCAGGCTGAAGGCGCCCAACACGCTGTCCAGCATCTGCCGGTGCTGGGCGGTGACGCAGCAGACGCTCTCCAAGCCTGCCCGGCGCTCCAGCTCTTGCACCAGCGGCGCCATCTTGATGGCCTCGGGCCGGGTGCCGAAGACGGTCATGACCTTTTTCATTGCCCGTCCTCCTCGTCTTCCGTCTCGCTGTCCTGGGCGTCCGCGCCGGGGTTGTGGGGATGGATGAAAAGCCGCATGGCCACGCCGCCGGCCACGCACAGGGCCATCAGCACCAGCATGGCCCGCAGGGGCCCGGAGGTGGTGAGCACCACCGCGGAAAGTCCCAATACCGCGCTGATGATATACAAGATGGCCACTGTCTGCTTCTGGGAAAAGCCCATGTCCATCAGCCGGTGGTGCACGTGGCTGCGGTCGGGATGCATGGGGCTCTGGCCATGGGCAATGCGGCGGATGAAGGCAAAGGCGGTATCAAAAATAGGCAGGCCCAGCATCAAAAAGGGCACCACAAAGGAGATGGCGATGTGGAGCTTGAAAACGCCTTGGATGGAGATGACGCCCAAAGCAAAGCCCAAAAAGGTGGAGCCGGTATCGCCCATAAAGATCTTGGCCGGGTTCAGATTGTAGGGTAAAAAGCCCAGGCAGCCGCCCACCAGGGCGGCCACCATCAGCGGAACGGTGGGGCTGACGATGTCGGGGGCCACCAGGGTAATGACAAGCAGCGTCATAGAGCTGATGGTGCTGACGCCGCAGGCCAGACCGTCCAGGCCGTCGATCAGGTTGACGGCGTTGGTGATGGCCACGATCCACAGTACCGACACCGGGATGGCCAGCCAGCCCAGGTCCCAGTAAGGGTTGGCCGAGAAGATATTGGGATTGGAGAGGGTGACGATCTCGTTGCCCGAGAGCACCGCGATCAGCGCGGCGATGATCTGCACGCCAAACTTGAACATGGCCCGCAGGTCGTAGATGTCGTCAAAGATGCCCAGCACCACAATGATCACCGCGCCCAGCAGCATCCCCTTCACCTGTCCGCTCAGGGGCACGAAGATGAGCACGCTGAGCAAAAAGCCCAGGAAGATGGCAAGGCCGCCCATCCGGGGGATGGGGTGGGTGTGGACACGCCGCCCGGGGTCCTTGTCCTTTTTGGGGTCGTCCACCGCGCCCACCCGCTGGGCCAGCTGCTTGACGATGGGCGTTGTGATGATGGCCACGATGAAGGAGACCCCCAGCGTGGCGCACACCAGCCCCAGCAGATGCAAATTGATATTCATAGGCTAACTCGACCTCTGTTTCTCGTCATTAGGGCGCCAGGAACCCGACCTTTTTATACACCTTGGACAGGGTCTTCCACGCGATCTTACCTGCCCGTTCCGCGCCGGCGCGGTATACGCTCTCCAGGTAGGCCTTGTCGTCCAGCAGCCGCTGGGTCTCCTCCCGGATGGGCCGCAGGGTCTCGATGACCGCCTCGCCCACAGCGGGTTTGAACGCGCCGTAGCCCTGGCCGGCGAACTCGGCCTCGATGGCTTCAAAACTCTTGCCGGTGACGGCGGCGTAGATCTGCATCAAGTTGGCAACGCCCGGCTTGTTTACCGGGTCGTAGCGCACGGGGTTCTCCATGTCCGAATCGGTGATGGCCCGCTTGAATTTTCTCGCGATGTCCTCAGGCTGATCCATGAGGAACACGCAGCCCTCGGGCAGGGATTTGGACATCTTAGTGTCGGGCTGGTTCAGGCTCTTGACCCGGGCCCCGGCCTTGGGAATATACGGCTCGGGGACCTTAAAGACCTCGCCGTAAACGCCGTTAAAGCGGTTGGCGATATCCCGGCAGATCTCCACATGCTGCTTCTGGTCCTCCCCTACGGGCACGTAGTCGGGCCGGTAGAGCAGGATGTCGGCGGCCATGAGGCTGGGGTAGGTAAAGAGCCCTGCGTTGATGTTGTCGGCGTGCTTGGCGGACTTATCCTTGAACTGGGTCATGCGGGAGAGCTCGCCAAACATGGTGTAGCACTGCAGCACCCAGCCCAGCTGGGCGTGGGCGGGGATGTGGCTTTGGACAAAGATGGTGTTCTTCTCCGGGTCCAGACCACAGGCGATATAGGTGGCGATCTGGGTCAAGGTCCGCCGCCGCAGCTCGGCGGGCACCTGCCGCACCGTGATGGTGTGGAGGTCGGCCATGAACCAGTAGCAGTCAAAGTCACGGGACAGCTCAGCCCAGTTTTTGATGGCGCCCAGGTAGTTGCCCAGATGCAGGTCGCCACTGGGCTGGATGCCCGAAAGCAGGACCTTTTTCTCGTTTTCCACGCGCGTCAACTCCATTCTCGCAAACGCTATGTTACTAGTTTAACAGTATACCACCTTTCCCATCCTTTGACAATACTTTCCCACCTTTTATGGATACAAAAAAGCGGGCCGCATGCCCCGGCCCATGTTCCCTTTATCCGCATCGTAGGGCGCGGCTTCCCAGACGCGCTGGTTTATGGTAGGTTGGTTTGGCGTCTCACCGGGCTGCAGCCCTGAAGGGCCTGGAGGACCATTCTTTGAGGCCAAAGAATGGCCCCCCAGACTCCCCAAGAAAGCCCCAGAGAGAGGGCAATGCGAGAGCCCTCTCTCTGGACTCTCTCCTTCGCCCAAAGGGAAGGGCCTCGGCCCTCCCCTTTGGATTTCTCTCCCGGGGCTTAGCCACGGGAGGTAGGAAGGTCCTTCGGGCTTGCTCCGCAACGCCCAAAGGACACAGGGGTAAAGCACCCATACCGTAGGGGCCGCTGTCTCAGCGGCCCGCGGGGGCTAGCGTCCCAACCATAAACGCGTCCCACTTTCCGGCCCCCGTAGCGTTACGAAGTAAGCGCTCGGGGGCAACGTAACCACCCAGGGCTAAGCCCTGGGTGAGAATCCAAAGAGAGGGGGCCTCAGCCCCCTCTTTTTGGTCGAAGGGGAATTCCAAAGGGGGGCTCTCGAATTGCCCCCCTTTGGCGTCTTTTCTGGGGAGTCTGGGGGGCCATCTTTTCCACGTGGAAAAGATGGCCCTCCAGGCCCTTCAGGGCTGCAGCCCGGATGGAATACAAACTCAACCCATCAAAACCGGCGCGTCTGGGAAGCCGCGCCCTACGATGTGGATAAACAAAACGCGGGGCAGGGTCACACGGGCCGCTGAGACAGCGGCCCCTACTTTAGCTCCTGCTCCAATCGGTCGAACTCCTCAGAGGAGAAAAACTCCCCCAGGGTCATATCCAGACCGTCGCACAGCATCTTGATGGTGACGATGGACACATCTTTCCGGCGTGGGTCCAACATACTATATACCGTAGACGGGGTAACACCCGCAAGATTAGCCAACGCGTTGGGGTTCAACCCCCGCGCCTCCACCAGCGCCTGAAATCTCGCCACTACCGCTTCTTTGACCATTGACACCGCCTCCTTTGATGTCAATGGTATCGTCATCTACGGCTTTGCGTATACGCTCTTGCGTATTTTTGTCCTTTGATATATAATTAGTTCCACCCAACATTTAGGAGGCATCTCTCATGGGCGATTAGCGCGTCGACCAATTGGGCGCGTGTCTCCTCCTGACCCGCAGCAGAGAGAGGATCGGTGAAGCATGGAACCTCATTCAACGCAAAAGCGTATCATCCGGGACTATACGCCTAAGCTGGCCGAAGAGGACGAACTGGACCGCTTGCCAGAAACTCTGCAAATGGTACGCGCGGTTATCGCACGTTACGATACCGTAAAACGCCTGCCCCATATAGTCCTCCCCGCTGCCGCCGCAGAATTTGACCACATGGTCGAGCTCTGCGACACCATTGCGCTGGAATTTGCGGGGCGGTTGGAGGCCATTGTGGATTTTAAATGCTATGAAGCTCACATAAATCTGGACATCGCCTACATCGAGTTCTGCCAAGACGACTTTATGGAAACTTTGCGGAGATTGACCAACTCGGCCATTCTCATTCGGATTTTCCCCCTCCAAGCCTCCCCCCTTTTCCGCATTGAAATCAATATGCCTTATTTTGCCCCTTTGGCAAACACACGGTAGTACGGGGCGTCCTTCCGGGCAGCAAAAAGCCGCCTGTCAAAAGGCAAGCGGCTTTTGATGGTCAAAGGGGTGGCGGTTTATCCGTCCACTTCCACGTCGTAGACGCCCTTGGCGGGGGCGGCGGGGGCGCTGACGCCGGAGACGCTGCGGAAGGCGGCCCGGGACTGGGACAGCTCCCTGCCCGCCTCGGCCACGGCCTCCTCGGCGCGGCGCAACAGGTCATCACAGTACTCCTGGGCGGCTCGCTTCAGGTCCCGGGCCTGGGCCTCGGCGGCCCGGAGCTGCTCGGCGGTCTTCTGCTCGGTCTGGCGGGTCAGCTCGGTGCTGGCCTGGCTGGCCTGGCGCATGATGGGGGTCTCCCCCACCATTTGGCTGGCCTGGTCCTGGGCCTGCTTGCGGATGAGCTCGGCCTCCCGCTTAGCGGCGGCCAGGTATTCGTTACGGGTGGTGAGCATCTTCCGGGCCTCGGCGAACTCCACGGGGAACTGGGCCCGCACATCGTCCAGCAGGTCCAGCGCCTTGTCCCGCTCCAGCATGCACTTATCGCCGGTGAGGGGCACGCCCTTGGCGTCCTCGATCATCTCATAAAGAGAGTCCAGCAGTTCTTCCACGCTCATAGCCATCGTCTATTTACCTCCCAAGATTCAGTCTGATGCGGGCGTTTACCTCGTCTATGATCTCTCTGGGGACAAAATCGCTCAGGTCCGCGCCGTACCGGGCCATCTCCTTCACCACGCTGGAGCTGAGGTGGTTATATTTGGCCAGGGACGGCAAAAACATGGTGTCCAGCCGGGGATTGAGCTTGCGGTTGATAATGGCCATCTGCACTTCTTTTTCGTAGTCGGAAACGGCCCGCAGACCCTTGACCAACGTGCAGGCCTTTTGGTCTCTGGCGTAGTCGGCCACCAGCCCGGAGAACTGGTCGATGTCCACATTGGGCAGCTTGTCGCAGACCCTCCGGAGCATATCCACCCGCTCGTCCGGGGTGAACATACCCGCGGGCTTGTCCGAGTTCACCATGACGCACACCACCAACCGGTCAAAGCACCTGGCCGCCCGCTTGATGACATTCAGGTGGCCCAGGGTGACGGGGTCGAAGCTGCCGGGGTAGATGGCCGTCTTCATGCCGCGCTCATCTCCTGTGGTAGAGGGTGATCTTGATCTTTCCGTAGCGGTACTCCCGACCCATCTCATAGGGCGCGCTCAGGGTGGGCAGAGTCTCATCCGATGCGGATTCACATACAATTATACCATGTTCCGCCACAATGTCAATCGCCGAGATGGCTTCCAGGGCTTTTTCCATCAGCCCAGTGTGGTAGGGCGGGTCCAAAAAGACAAGGCCGTACTTCCCCGGCCGGGCCGAGACGAAGGCCAGGGCGTCCCGCTGGAGGACCTCAAAGCGGTCGGGGTCGGCCACCAGGGCGGCATTCTCCTTAACGATCCGGACGGCCTCCTTCTTCTGGTCCACGAAGGTAACATACTCCGCCCCACGGCTCAGGGCCTCGCAGCCCAGCTGGCCCGTGCCGGCAAAGAGGTCCAGCACCCGCCGGCCCTCGATGTCGAACTGGACGATGTTGAACATGGACTCCTTCACCTTGTCGGTGGTGGGCCGGGTGTCCAGCCCTGGCAACTCTTTGAGCTTTCGGCCCCGGGCGTCTCCGGCGACGATGCGCATGGGTCATTCCTCCTTTTTTGTCACGCTCGGGTTGGACACATTGACGCCCCGGCTTCCCTCCGACTCGGGCAAAATGCCGTCGGCTTCGCCGACCTGTTTTTGCCCTCGCTTCGGTCCATCCGGGCCTATGTGTCTACCCTCGCGCTTCGAAGTAGTCATATACCGCCTGGGCGGTCTTTTTGTCCACGACCTCCTCCAGCTCGGCCAGGGAGGAGTCCTTAATATTCTTCACGCTTTTGAAATGTCTTAAAAGCTCTGCGCGGCGCTTGGGTCCGACGCCGGGGATGGCGTCCAGCTCCGAGCCCTTCACCCGCTTGGTCTGCTGCTGGCGGTGGAAGGTAATGGCAAAGCGGTGGGTCTCCTCTTGGATCTGGCCCACCAGCGCAAAGAGAGCCGGGTTTTGCTGTAAGCCCAGTTCCCGGCCATCGGGTGTGACCAGGCCCCGGGTGCGGTGGCGGTCGTCCTTGACCATGCCGAAGACGGGGATGGAAAGGCCCAGGTCCTGCTGGACCCGCTGGGCCACCCGGGCGTGCTCCACGCCGCCGTCGATGAGCAGAATATCAGGCAGCGTACCGAACTTCTCGTCGCCGTCCAGATACCGCTGGAACCGGCGGCGCAGGACCTGATCCATGGAGGCGTAGTCGTTGGGGGCGTCCATGTCCCGCAGCTTGAAGCGGCGGTAGTCACTCCGCTTGGGCTTGGCGCGCTCAAAGACCACCATGGAGGCCACGATGTCGTCGGCGCCCTGGTTGGAGATGTCGTAGCTCTCCAGGCGGTTCGGGACGGTCTCCAGGCCGCACAGCTTGCCCAGGGCCTCCATGAGCTTGCTCTGGCGCTCCTCCCGGCTGGTGTGCCGCTCCACCTCCTCCACGGCGTTGGTCCGGGCCAGGCGGATGAGGTCCAGTTTGGCCCCCCGCTGGGGCGTTAACAGCTCCACCCGGCGGCCCGCGTTTTCCGAGAGCATCCGGGTCAGGATGACTTCGTCCTCCAGCTCGCAGGGGAGCAAAATGGTCCGGGGCAGATCGCCTCGCTGGCCGTAATACTGGCTGACTAGGGCCGAGATGACCTCGCTCTCCTCCCCTTCCATGGGCGTTTCCATCAGGTCCATATCCTTGGCGGCCAGCTCACCATCTGAAAAGTGGAGCACCACAAAGCAGCTCTTGGCCTCGCCCCGGAAAAAGCCCACCACATCCGTGTCCGCCAGCCGGCCCACCGCCCGCTGCCGCTTGGACAGCAGCTCCACCGCGCGGATGCGGTCCCGGAGCGCGGCGGCCTGCTCGAAGCGAAGCTCTCCCGCCGCCTGCTCCATCTGGTCGGTCAGGTCGGCCAGCACCTCGCTGTGCTTGCCCTCTAATAGCCGGACGATCTGCTCCATGCTCTCGGCGTAGCGGCCTTGGTCCATGTCGGCACGGCAGTAGCCGTCGCACTTGCCCATGTGGTAGTTCAAACAAGGACGGCCCTTGCCGATATCCCGGGGGAACTTTTTGTTGCACGATGGCAGGCGAAAGGTCTCCAGAAGACTGTCGATGATGGCGTAGGACGCGCCCCGGGAGCCGTAGGGACCAAAGTAGCGGCAGCCGTCTTCGCTGACCTTGTTTACCAAGTCAAACTTGGGATAGGGCTCCTTCACGCTCAGGCGGATATAGGGGTAGCCCTTGGAATCTTTCAGAAGGATATTATACTTGGGCTGGTGGCGCTTGATAAGGGCGCATTCCAGCACCAGGGCCTCGAACTCGCTGCCCACCACGATCACGTCAAAGTGGTCGATGGAGGAGACCATGGCCCGGGTCTTCTCGGTGTGGGAGGCCAGGTGGGCAAAGTACTGGCTCACCCGGTTCTTCAGCGCCTTGGCCTTGCCCACATAGATGACCTCGTTGTGCTCATCCTGCATGATGTAGACCCCGGGCTTTAAGGGCAGCGCGTGAGCCTTCTCCCGCAGCTGGGCAAAATGCGCGGAGTGGTAGACTTTTTCATATTCCCGCTGTGCGCTCTCAGACATCCTCGCCGCCCCCTTTCCGCTGGGTCCCATTATACAAGAATCGCCCCTGGTTGGCAAGGCCAACAAGGGGCGCTCGTTTAGTCCAAGATCTGCCAAAGCTCTTCCGGGTCGGCGGCAAAGGTGGTCGCGCCCTGCCGCTCCAGCTCCTCCCGATCCCGGAAGCCCCAGGTGACGCACACGAAGGGAAGTCCCGCGTTACGGGCGGTGGCCAGGTCCACCTCCGAGTCGCCTACGTAGACAGCCTCCGACCGCCCCACCCCCAGTAGCTCCAGCGCGGCGCGCACCATGTCCGGCGCGGGCTTATTTTGAAGCCCAGGCTGGGCGCCTACCACCGTGCCCACCTGGGGGAAGAACTGCCCGCACAGAGTCACGGCGGCGCTGTGGACCTTGTTGGTGACAATGGCCATAGGGCGTTCCTGGTCCCGAAGGCGGTCCAGCAGGCGGTCCACTCCGTCATAGGGGCGGGTAAGGTCCATGTTGTGGGCCTGGTAATAGGGCAAAAACACGTCCAGCAGCGCCTGGACCGGCGCCTCGGGCGGGGCGGCGCGCTCGATGAGCTTGGGGATGCCGTTGCCCACGAACCGACGGACCTCGGCCAGGGTCCGGGTGGGATAGCCCTGGGAGGCCAGGGCGTAGTTGAGGGCGTTTTTCAGATCCTCCAGCGTGTTCAAAAGGGTGCCGTCCAGATCGAAAATGACCGCGGTCTTTTTCATGTCGTTCCCTCCGTCTTTTCGATAAAAAACCGGGCCCTGGGTCACACCCAAGGTCCGGTCTGTATGCGGGAATGAATTACTCGGCGAAGTCGGAACTGACCAGCTCCACCAGGGTGTCCACAGCCTCTTTTTCATCGGCGCCGTCGGCGATCAGGGAGACGGAGGTGCCCTTGATGATGCCCAGGCTCAGCACGCCCAGCAGGCTCTTGGCATTCACCCGGCGCTCGTCCTTTTCGACCCAGATAGAGCTTTTGAACTCGTTGGCCTTCTGGATGAAAAAGGTGGCGGGACGGGCGTGGAGCCCCACTTGGTTGTTGATGGTAACTTCCTTCACATACATAGATGTTCGTCCTCCTATGCAAGTTTGCGGGGTCCGTTTTCAGTATCGTGTTGTTAGCATATCAAATTTGCGCCGCCTGTGTCAACGGCATTTTCACCAAAGATACGGCCTCGCAAGGAGCTGTTTCTATTGCTATTTCAGTTCGGCTACGGTAACGCCGTCCTCTCCCTCGCCAAACCGACCGGGGCGAAAGCTCTTGACGTAGCGGCTTTTCTTCAAATGCTCCCGCACGGCGCGGCGCACCGCGCCGGTGCCCTTGCCGTGGATGATGGTGACGCTCTCCAGCTTGCCCATGACGGCGTTATCCAAAAACATATCAAGGCCCGCCAGCGCCTCGTCCACTGTCATGCCCCGCAGGTCCAGTTCCCTGGCCGCCGCGGCCAGACGGATGGGCCGGGAGACGGCGGCGGACCTGGGCTTGGGCTTTTTCTCCGGGTTCGCCAGCCGGACCTCCTCCTGCCGGGCCGACAGCTTCAGGATGCCCGCCTGGAGTTCCAAAGTTCCGTCGGCGCGGACGGATAATACCTCCGCCTTCACGCCCATGGCCAGCACCTCCACCGTATCCCCCGCCTCGGCGGGCCGGGTGGGGGGCGGCGCGGGCAGGTCGGGGGCGGTCTGGCGAAGCGCCTGGTCGGCCTGATTGAGCTTGGAGCGCACCGAGACCCGGGCCTCGTTGGTGTCGTTTTCCCGGACGTTTTTGCGCATTTTGTTCAGCTCTTTGAAGACCTCGTCGGCCCTGCGCCGGGCCTCGTCCACGATGTCCTGGGCCTCGGCACGGGCCTGCTGGGCGGCCTTCTCCCGTTCCTTTTCCAAGGTTTGGCGGTACTCCCGGGCGGTCTTGGCTGACTCCTCCATCTCGGCCCGCAGGGCCGCGGCCTGGTGCTGCTCGGCCTCCATGGCCCGGCGCTGCGTCTCCAGCCGGTCCAGCACCTCTTCAAAGCGCACGTTCTCGCTGTCCACCCGGGCACGGGCCCGCTGGATGATATGCTCGGAGAGGCCCAGCCGCTGGGAGATGGCAAAGGCGTTAGAGCGGCCGGGCACGCCGATGAGCAGCCGGTAGGTGGGGGCCAGGGAGTCCACGTCGAACTCGCAGGAAGCGTTTTCCACCCCCGGCGTAGTCATGGCGTAGAGCTTCAATTCCGCATAGTGGGTGGTGGCGCAGACCAGAGCGCCCAAAGACCGGCTCTCCTCAATGATGGCGGCGGCCAGGGCCGCGCCCTCCACCGGGTCGGTGCCCGCCCCCAGCTCGTCAAAGAGGATCAGGGTGCCGCTGTCGGCGTCGTTCAGAATGCCCACGATATTGGTCATGTGGCTGGAGAAGGTGGACAGGCTCTGGGCGATGGACTGCTCGTCGCCGATGTCGGCCAGCACCTGGCTGCGGACGGCGATGGAGCTGTCGTCCGCGCAGGGGATGTGCAGCCCGCACTGGGCCATGAGGGTCAGAAGGCCGATGGTCTTCAGCGTCACGGTCTTACCGCCGGTGTTAGGGCCGGTGATGACCAGCGTGTCGAAGTCCCCGCCCAGATAGAGGTCGTTGGCCACCGCCTTTTTCGGGTCCAGCAGGGGATGCCGGGCCTTCTTCAGGGCCACGGCGCCCTCAGTGAGCTTGGGGGCCATGGCGTTCATCCGGGCGGCTAATTTGGCCCTCGCGAAGACGCCGTCCAGGATGACCAGCAGGTCATAGTCCATAGCGATGTCCTCTTGGAAGGAGGCGCACTCGGCGGAGAGGGCCGCCAGGATGCGCTCGATCTCCTTCTCCTCCTTGGCCTCCAGCTCCCGCAGCTCGTTGTTGGCCTTGACCACGCCCATGGGCTCGATAAAGAAGGTGCCGCCGGAACCGGACACGTCGTGAACAAGACCCGGGATGTCGTTTTTGTGTTCGCTCTTCACCGGCACCACGTACCGCCCACCCCGCTGGGTGATGATGCTCTCCTGGAGGTACTTGGACTGGTTGGAGGCGATGAGTTTGTTGAGGACCTCCCGGACCTTGCCCGCAGCGGCGCGCTTATGACGGCGGATGTCGGCCAGCTCCGGACTGGCGGCGTCGGCGATCTCATCCTCGGCGGGGATGGAGCCGGTGATCTTCTCCTCCAGATACTTGTTGGCCGTCAGGGAGCGGAAAAGGTGGCTGATGACGCTGTCCTGGGCCGCCGCGCCATACTCCTTGACGCTGCGGGCGCACCGAAGCACCGCCGCCACGTCCAAAAGCTCCCGTGTATTTAAGCTGCCGCCCCGGTCGGCGCGCTGCAAAGAAGCCCTGACCGGGCGGACGCCGGCCAGGGCGGGTGTGCCGTGGAGGGTGAGCATGGCAAAAGCCGCCGCCGTCTCCTCCTGGAGCCGCTCGACGCTTTGGATATCGGTCTCGGGTAAAAGCTCCAGAGCCTTTTCCTTCCCCTCCTGAGTGGCCGCCTCTTGGGCCAGCAGCTCCAGGACCCGGGGCAGCTCCAGGGTCTCTATAGACTTACGAAAGCGCTCACTGATCAAATGCGTTTCTCCTTACTGCTCCTCCGGGGCCAGAACGTCCATGGGCTGGGGCGTCAGCTTGGTGAGGGTGCACCACTCCACCCGGTGGTCGGCGATGGCGTCCACATGGACCTTCACCCCGGGCAGTTCCAGCTCCACCTGACTGCCGTCCTCAGGGATCACGTCCAGATGGGCAAAGACCAGCCCGCCCAGAGTGTCGTAGTCCGCGTCCTCGTCGCCGGAGAGGGACAGTCCCAGGGCCTCGTCCAGCTCGTCGAGTTCCACGCCGCCGGCCACCCGCCAGCGGTCTTCCCCCACGGGGATGATCTCGCTCTCCTCGGCGGGGTCAAATTCGTCATATATGTTGCCCACGATCTCTTCCAGCAAGTCCTCCATAGTCACCAGGCCCGCCGTGCCGCCGTACTCATCCACCACGATGGCCAGATGGACCTTCTTGGCCTGCATATCCCGAAAGAGCCGGTCGGTGCGGACGGTCTCGGGGACAAAGTAGGGCTGGCGCAGCAGCTCCCGCAGGGCGCGGGGATCGGACCGCTGGGTGTTCAAAAGGTAGTCCCGGACGTTCAAAATGCCAATGATGTCGTCGGGCTCGTTTTCATAGACGGGAAAGCGGGACAGCCCGGAGCTCTCGATGGTGGCCAGGATCTCCTCCGGCGTATCCTCCACGTCCAGCAGCACCATGTCCGTCCGGTGGACCATCACGTCCTCGGCGGTGGTGTTGTCGAACTCGAAGATGTTTTCGATCATCTCCCGCTCCTCTTGCTGGATGGCGCCGGTCTCCTCCCCGGCGTCCACCATCTGCATGATCTCCTCCTCCGAGACCTGTTCCGGCTCCTTGCCGGTGAGCTTGGCCACCAGGCGCTTGAAGCGGCTCTCGTTGGAGGCGATGCGGTAGGTCAGCACCAGCGCGTAGCCAAGCAGCGCCGCGCAGGCCACGCCCAAACAGACAGTCAGGATCAGCCACGATCGGTCGTCCACGAACAAATTCCCCCTATGTAAATTCATTTATGCAGGGTATGACAGATATAGTATAGCACAAATTTTCAAATTGTCCAGTAGGGCGCGGCTTCCCAGACGCGCCGCCGACAAACAAAGGGACGGCCCCGCGGGGCCGTCCCTCTTCCCTGTCGTTTTTCACTTCCCCCACACCGTCACGCTGCGGGACTGGGGCGCTTGCGCCCCGTTCAGCCAGAAGAGCCGCACATTGGGCGTGGCGGGGTCGATCTGGGCCTCCGGTCTGCCGGTGTCCAGCGGCTTCACGCCGGTGAAGCGGCCATCGTTATCGTAGCATGCCACCAGAACGGCTTCCTCTGATGCCAGATTTGTGGGGTCCACGCTGAACGCTCCCGTCGCGCTCATTTCCCAGGAGATGTTGGCGCCGTCGGCACTCTTCATTTCCCCTTCCTGGGCGGTACCAGGGGCGCCATACTGATAATGGATATCGGCGGCAAGCAAACGGTCATCCACCGCGGCATGAAAGTCAACCTTCCAGTCCTCGATCCCACCGCCGTAATACACATCGGTCAAGTTGTAGCAGTCAAGAAATGCGTTTAACATGACTGCGGTCACACTTTTGGGGATCGTAATGCTGGTCAGGCTGTGACAATTCCAAAACGCATAGGAGCCAATAACACTCACGCCGTCAGGAATGATCACGTCTCCCCCCTGACCCTGATACTTCAACAGGGTCCCGTTGACAACAGGAAACTCGCCCTGGGCCTCCAGCCAGGGCGTACCTTCAAATACCCTGTCGCCAAAGGAGGTCACACTGTCGGGAATTTCAACTCGGGACAGAGCTGTGCACCCGTTAAACGCAAGCCATCCTATTTCGGTCACACCGTCAGGAATGGTCACACCGGTCAAGGTGGTACAGTTTTGGAATGCTTCAGGTGCGATTTCCGTGACGCCGTTGGGAATGTCCACCTCGCCCCTCTGGCCCTGATAGCTCAGTAATATCCCGTTGATGATCAAGAAGTCGCCTTGGGCCGTTTGCCATGGCGTGCCGTCAAAGGCCGCCATTCCGACCTCCGTTACACTCTGGGGAATACGCACCTCCTCCAGGCTGGTGCAGTTCTGAAACGCGGACATACCAATATTGGTCACGCCCTCCGGAAGGGTCACTTTCGTCACGGCGGTTTGGCCGTAAAATGCGGAGGTGCCGATTTCCGTCACCCCGTCAGGGATAGTCACTTCGCCACCCTGGCCCTGATACTTAAGCAACACGTTGCCAAACATTCCAAACGCCCCCTGGCTCTTCAGCCAAGGCGTGTCCTCAAAGTTTCTGCCGTCGATCCAGGTCACGCTTGCCGGTTCATTTGCGTCAGTCAGGTTAGTACAGCCGGAAAACGCCCAGGCCTGAATGGTCTTTACCCCCTCCGGGATGACCACCTTCGTCAGCCCGGAGGAATTCCGAAGAGCACAGAGGCCAATCGCGGTCACGCTGGCCGGGATGATGTACTCCGTACCCGCCTTGGCCAAGGGGTAGCGCACCAGCGTGGTCTTGTCCTTATTGAATAGCACCCCGTCCTCTACGGAAAAAGAGCGGTTGTTTGAAGAAACCGAGAAGCCGGTCAGCTCGGTGCAGTCGTCAAAAACGCCGTAGTTGATGCTGACAACGCTGTTAGGAAGGGTGATATGGGTCACGGCGGCGCTGCCCTCGAACGCCGCCCAACCAATGTTGACCACGCCCTCAGGGATCACAATGTCGCCTCCGGGGCCGTTGTATCGGGTCAGGACACCGTTTTCGATCACAAAATCATCGTCTGCCGCCAGGGCAACGGCGGGCAGCAGGGTCAGGCACATCGCCAGGGCCAACAGGGTCGCCAAACATCTCTTTTTCATGGACTCTCCTCCTCAAAAGGGCTTTGCCAAATGATACCACATCCCGGCACGAAAGGCAAGGTTCCCGTTTACGTCTCCGCCGCCGTTTCCCCCCGCCAGACGGGCGCGGAGGGCGGAGTAGCGGCGCTGGGGCTTGTTGTTGTCCACCATGCGCGCGAAGACCCGCTTGTCGCCCACGCTGACCAGCAGGCCCCGGGCACGGGTGACGGCGGTATAGAGGACGCTGCGGGTCAGGAGCATGGGGGGTACGTCCAGGCAAGCGAAGACCACGGCGGGGTACTCGCTGCCCTGGGATTTGTGGACGGTGACGGCGTAGGCCAGCTCCAGCTCGCCCAGGGCGTCGGCGGGATAGAAGACCTTGCGGCCGTCGAAGTCCACAGTGAGGGCGGAGCCGTCTTGCTCCACGTCGATGATCTTGCCGATGTCGCCGTTGAAGACCCCCAGGCCGCTCTCGGCCTTGTCCGGGTCCAGCCACATGGCATCGTAGTTGTTCTTCACCTGCATGACCCGGTCCCCCAGGCGGAACACCACCGCCCCAAAGGCCCGCTGGGGCTTGTCCTCTGCCGGCGGGTTCAACGTCTCCTGCAATCGGCGGTTCAGTTCAAAGGTGCCCAAGGGCCCCTTCCGGGTGGGCGTGAGGACCTGGATCTGGTCGGAGGGAAAGCCCATGCGCTGAGGCAGGCGGCTGGACACCAGCTCCACCACCGTCTGGGCCGCCTCCTCGCTCTTCATGCGGCTGAGAAAGAAGAAGTCCCCCTCCCCGGTGTTTTTCAGCTGAGGCTGGACGCCGTGGTGGATCTCATGGGCGCTGCGGACAATGGCGCTGCGAGCGGCCTGGCGGAAGACCTGGACCAGGCTCACCGCCGGAATGGCGCCGCTTTTCAGAAGGTCGGCCAGCAGCGCGCCGGGGCCCACGGAGGGCAGCTGGTTGGGATCGCCCACCAGCACCAGCCGGCAGTCGCTCTTGAGTCCCTGCAGCAGCGCGGACATGAGGGTGATATCCACCATGGAGGTCTCGTCTACGATGACGGCGTCCTGCTTCAGCGGGTCCTTTTGGGTATGGGTAAAGTAGATCTTGCCCGTCTTGTCGTCAAAATGGGTCTCCAGGAGGCGGTGGATGGTGTAGGCCTCCGCTGCGCAGGTCTCCCCCAGACGCTTGGCGGCCCGGCCTGTGGGGGCGGCCAGGGCGGTGTCCAGTCCCAGGACGTCAAAGAGAGCCAGTACGCCCCGAAGGGACGTGGTCTTGCCGGTGCCCGGTCCGCCGGTAAGCAGCATGACCTGGCTCTTCGCAGCCAGCTCCACCGCCTCCACCTGCTGGGGCGCGTAGGTGATGCCCTGTTCTTTTTGGATCCGCTCCAGCACCCTGTCAAAGTCCTTGGGCGCGTCTAGCTCCAGCCAAGTCATCTCCTCCAGCCGCCGGGCCACATAGCACTCCGCCTCATGGAGCTCGGCCAGGTACACGCAGTCCAGCCCCATCAAGGTCTCCCGGACGGTCTTTCCGCCGCGGCACAGCGTGTCCAGCGCCCGGTCCAGCGGCTCCGGCCCCTCCAGGGACAGCAGCCGGGTAGTGGCCAAAAGGAGCTTGTCCACCGGCAAAAAGCTGTGGCCGTTGCCCGCGTTGTGCCGCAGTTCAAAGAGGAGCGCCGCCTCCAGCCGCTGGGGGTCGTTGGCGTCCACGCCCAGAGAGACCGCCAGGGCGTCGGCAGTCTGAAAGGCCACGTCCATACCCTCGGCGGTGAGGAGGTATGGATTTGCCTTGACCTCCTCCAGCGCCCCGTCGCCATAGTGGCGGTAAAGGGGCAGGGCAAGGTCGGGGGACAGCTCGTTGGCGCGAAGGAAGTTTAAAAGCCGACGCATTCCCATCTGGGCGCGAAAGTTCTCCGAAAGCTCCCTGGCCCGCTTGGGCGTCATGCCCTTGATACCCGCCAAGCGCTCGGGCTGATTTTCCAGCACCTCCAAAGCGTCCTCGCCAAACTCCTCCACCAGCCGCCGGGCGGTGACTGCCCCCACGCCCTTCACCGCACCGGAGGAGAGGTATTCCAAAATAGCCGCTGCCTCTGAGGGCATTTTCCGCTCCACGGTACGGGCCTTGAACTGGGCGCCGTAGGCGGCGTGGTGGCCCCAGGTGCCGGTGACGCTCAGGGTCTCGCCGGGAGAGACGCCGGGCATACAGCCCACCACCGTCGCCGGTTCCTCCTCGCCGGGCACGGCCAGCCGCAGCACGGTATAGCCGTTTTCCTCATTGCGGAAAACGACGCTCTCTACCCGCCCCTCCAGCGCCTTGGCCTCCGGTTCCACGTCCGCACCTCCCGACGTTTCCCCCGGGCGGCATACAGCCACCGCCAGGGAAAGTAGCTCAATATGTAGGACACGCACAGCGCGCCCAAGACCTCCAGCACCGCCGCCACAGCCCATCACCTCGCCCCAGCCTATGCCCGCGGGGCTCTTGAGGTGTCAGCCGATGGCGGTGGAAAAGAGGTCGATGCCCAGATTGGTCAGCCCCAGCATGATAAGCCCCGCCGTCAGCACGCCCAGCACGATACTGGGCATGGCCCGGCGCACCGGCATATCCAAAAAGGCCGCCGCCAGCGACCCGGTCCAGGCTCCAGTGCCCGGCAGCGGGATGGCCACAAAGAGATAGAGACCCAGATACTTATACCGACTCACCTTCTGGCCCTTCAGATGAGCCTTGGTCTCCAGCCGGTCCACCATGCCGCCCAGCCGGGGGAAACGGCGCCGCAGCCAGGCAAATACCCGGCGGATATACACCAGGATAAAGGGCGCGGGCAGCACGTTGCCGATCACCGCCGCCGTAAAGGCCACCGGATACGATAGCCCCAGCCCCACGCCGAAGGGCAACCCTACCCGCAGCTCGGCCACCGGGATCATAGAGACCAGCATGGTAAAGACAAACTTCCCCACCGGGGTCTGGGTGAGCCACTGCATCAATTCCATTGGGTCACCTCTTCTCCAGCATGGGCTTCAGGTATTTGCCCGTATAGCTCCGCTTACACTTAGCTACCTCTTCCGGCGTTCCGGCGCAGACGATCTGCCCGCCGCCGTCGCCTCCCTCGGGGCCCAGGTCGATGAGGTAGTCGGCGGTCTTGATCACGTCCAGATTGTGCTCGATGACCACCACCGTATTGCCCCCCTCCACGAACTCCTGCAACACGCCTACCAGCTGGTGAACGTCGGCGGCATGAAGGCCGGTGGTGGGCTCGTCAAGAATATAAATGGTGGAGCCGGTAGACCGCTTGGCCAGCTCGGTGGCCAGCTTGACCCGCTGGGCCTCGCCGCCGGAGAGTTCGGTAGAGGGCTGGCCCAGCTTGATATAGGATAGGCCCACGTCCGCCAGAGTTTTCAGCTTATTATAGATCCTGGGCAGGTTCTCAAAGAAGGGCAGCGCCTCGTCCACGGTCATATCCAGCACATCGTAGATGCTCTTGCCCTTATATTTGACCTCCAGGGTCTCCCGGTTGTAGCGCTTGCCCTTGCAGACCTCGCAGGGGACATAGATATCAGGCAAGAAGTGCATCTCGATCTTCAAAAGGCCGTCACCTTGGCAGGCCTCGCACCGTCCGCCCCGGACGTTAAAGGAGAACCGGCCCGGCCCGTAGCCCCGGCTCTTGGCGTCGGGGGTGGAGGCGAACAGGTCCCGAATGTCGTTGAAGAGCCCGGTGTAGGTGGCCGGGTTAGAGCGGGGACTTCTGCCGATGGGGGACTGGTCGATGTCGATGACCTTGTCCAAGAACTCCACGCCCTCGATACACCCATGCTTGCCCGGCCGGGTCTTGGCCCGGTTCAGTTTGGAGGCCAGAGCCTTATACAGGATCTCATTGACTAGAGAAGACTTACCCGAGCCGGACACGCCGGTGACGCAGGTGAAGGTGCCCAGGGGGATGGACACGTCCACGTTTTGGAGGTTGTTCTCCGCCGCCCGGCGGATAGTCAGGGTCTTGCCGCTGCCCGTTCTTCTCTCCTTGGGCACCGGGATAGAGCGCCGTCCGGCCAGATAGTCGCCGGTGACGGAGCCGGAGGTGTTCATCACCTCCTCCGCCGTGCCGCAGGCCACCACTCGGCCACCGTGGACCCCGGCCCCGGGGCCGATGTCCACGATGTAGTCAGCCTGACGCATGGTGTCCTCGTCGTGCTCCACCACCAAAAGGGTGTTGCCCAGGTCCCGCAAATGCTTCATAGTGGCCAGGAGCATATCGTTGTCCCTCTGGTGAAGACCAATGGAGGGCTCGTCCAGGATATACAGCACCCCCATCAGCGACGAGCCGATCTGGGTAGCCAGGCGGATGCGCTGGCTCTCGCCGCCGGAGAGGGTGCCCGCCTGACGGGACAGGGTGAGATACTGAAGCCCCACTGACTGCAAAAAGCCCAGCCGGCTGCGGATCTCCTTCAGGATCTGGTGGGCGATCATCTCCTGGGTGGGCGTCAGCGTCAGGCCCTCCATAAATTCCAGGGCCTGGGTGACGGATTTGGTGGTGTAGTCGTAGATGGACAGCCCGCCCACCGTCACGGCCAGGGATTCGGGCTTGAGGCGATGGCCATGGCAGTCGGGGCAGGGCGTCTGGGCCATATACTCCTCCAGGTCCTTGCGAGAGGCCTCGCTCTGGGTGTCCCGGTAGCGGCGCTCGATGTTGGGGATGATGCCCTCAAAGGGCTGGTTCAAAACGCCCTTGCCGTTGGCCCGGTCGTAGACCAGCTTCAACTTCTCCCCTTTGGTGCCGTAGAGGATCACATCCAGCACCTCAGCCGGCAGTTCCTCCACAGGGGTGTTCAGCGAGAAGTTATACTTTTTCGCCAGGGCGTCAAAGTACATCCGGGAGATGCCGTCGCCCCGGATGTTGTTCCAGCCCATGACGGTGATGGCCCCGTCCAGGATGGAGAGCTTTTTGTTGGGAATGACCAGGTCCGGGTCGCACTTGAGCTGGTAGCCAAGGCCCGTGCAGGTGGGACAGGCGCCAAAGGGGTTATTGAAGGAGAACATCCGGGGCGTCAGCTCCTCGATGGAGATGCCGCAGTCCTCGCAGGCGTAGTTTTGGGAAAAGGAGATGTCCCGGTCCTCCCCTACGATGTTCACCAGCACCAGCCCCCCCGCCAAAGCGGAGGCGGTCTCGATGGAGTCGGCTAGGCGGCGGCCAATATCCTCCCGGACCACCAGACGGTCCACGATGACCTCGATGCTGTGCTTTTTATTCTTGTCCAGCTTGATCTCCTCGGTAAGCTCGTACATGGCTCCATCCACCCGGACCCGGACGTAGCCTGACTTCCGGGCGTCCTCGAAGACCTTGGCGTGCTCGCCCTTCTTGCCCCGGATCACCGGGGCCATGATCTGGATGCGGCTGGCCTCAGGCAGGGCCATGATCTGGTCTACGATCTGATCCACCGTCTGCTGGTGGATCTCCTTGCCGCACTTGGGACAGTGGGGCGTGCCGATGCGGGCCCACAAAAGCCGCAGATAGTCATAGATCTCCGTCACCGTGCCCACGGTGGAGCGGGGATTTTTGGAGGTGGTCTTCTGGTCGATGGCGATGGCGGGAGAAAGGCCCTCGATATAGTCCACATCGGGCTTTTCCATCTGGCCCATGAACATCCGGGCATAGGAGCTCAGCGACTCCATATACCGCCGCTGGCCCTCGGCGTAGATGGTGGAAAAGGCCAGGGAGGATTTACCTGAGCCGGAAAGGCCGGTGATGACCACCAGCTTGTCCCTGGGGATGGTGACGTCGATATTCTGCAGGTTGTTCTCCCGCGCGCCCTTGACGAAAATGTGGTCTAGCATAGCTTTGTCTCCCGCTCTTCGCATAGTGTATAGCATGTTATGTGACGATACATTATAGCACATCTGTTCCATGGTGTCAACCGCTTTCCCGCCATTTTGCCTGGGAATATTTCTCCGCCGCCGCGGGCAATCTAGGGCAAAAGGAGGCGAGGGTCATGGGACACGGAAAACGCCGGGTACTGGCTCTGCTGGCGCTTACGCTGGCGGTGCTGCTGTGCTGGAACATCGCCCAGGCGGCCACCTACCGCCAGGGTAGCTCAGGCTCGGAGGTGCGCACCATTCAGGACAAGCTCAAACGCTGGGGCTACTATGACGGCGAGGTGGACGGCATCTTCGGCAGCGGCACCCGCCGGGCGGTGGTGAAGTTCCAGCAGAAAAACGGCCTGGCTGCCGACGGCATCGTGGGATCAAACACCCTCCGGGCGCTGGGCATGCCCGTTTCGGGAAGCGCCTCGGGCGGGGGCACCTCTGCCCAGGATCATGATGTGGCTCTGCTGGCCCGGGTCATCTCCGCCGAGGCCCGGGGCGAGCCCTATGCGGGCCAGGTGGCGGTGGGAGCGGTGATCCTCAACCGCATTGAACACCCCTCCTTCCCCTCCACCCTGGCGGGGGTGGTCTACCAGCCCGGGGCCTTCACCTGCATGGTGGACGGCCAGATCGACCAGCCTGTGGCCGAGTCGGCCCGGCGGGCCGCCCAGGAGGCGCTGAACGGCTCCGATCCCTCCGGCGGGGCCATCTACTATTTCAACCCCAGCACCGCCACCTCGGCCTGGATCTGGTCGAGGCCCCTCATCACCGTCATCGGCAAGCACCGGTTTTGCGCATAGAAAAAGGACGGCCCGTGGGCCGTCCTTTTTGCTTATTCATGGGGCAGCGGCGCGCCGCACTGGTAGCACTTTTCCCGTGTCGCGGACTGCCGCGTTCCGCACTGGGGACAGGTCAACCACGGGTCCACTTCCGCCACCGGCGAGGGTTTTTCCTCCGCCGCCGACGAAGGTCTTTTCCCGCCCCCAAATGTACCTTCCCCTTTGCGGATATGATACTCCTGCAGCCGGGCGGCGGCCTTGGTGTTCTGGTAGATCCCCGCCAACGCGCCGATGAGCAGCGCCACCACGTGGTACAAGCAATACTCAACGAAGGCATAAAAGGCCCAGTTGACCAACTCTATGGAAAAGGCCCCAAAATCAAATTCCGTTTCTGTGTACGTATAATAATAACCCTTTTCCACCTCTACCGTAGCGCCCTGCACAGCGGCGTATATGCCAAACACCAGCAGAAACACAAACAGCGCCATGCCCAGCGTTTCCAACCTGTGGGCCCAGGTCCAAAGATTGTTGGACAGCCTGTCGTTTTGTACGCACTCATCCACCGTAGTACAGGTCGGCTCGCTTTGGATCTGTGAAAACATACTCATCGGGGATACCTCCATTCTTTTTTGTGTCCGGCAAAAATAGTATAGTAAATTTATTTACTAAAGTCAATAGTAAATAAATTTACTGAGTTATAATATCCCCGGTGATACGGATGAACTATCAACAGCGAATACGGGACTTGCGGGAGGACGCGGATCTGACCCAGGCCCAGGTGGCGGAAGTGTTGGGCACCTCCCAGACCATGTATGCCCGCTATGAGCGGGGCGCCAGCGAGCTGCCTGTCCGTCACCTAATGGCTCTGGCCCGGCTGTACCGGGTCACCACCGACTATATTCTCTGTCTGGACCCGCCCAAAAAGCACTGAAAGCACCCACATTTGTGGGTGCTTTTTCCTTGCCCTTTTCGCTGTGCCCTCTTTCGACTGCCTTTTTCTTCTAAATCAGCTATGCTTGTCCTAAATTCACCAAGGAGGGCGAGAGCATGGCGTCGAAAGGACTGCGGGAGACGGCGGAGCGGGCCAAAAACGAGCTACGGGAGACGGGCCGGGATCTGCGGCGGAGCCGGGTCATCGTAGGGCTTTGTCAGTGGGGCATCCGGTTTTTGCTGGGGGCCACATTGGCCACCGGGGAGATCTTTGACGGCGCGGCCCCTTTCGGTCTGGCCTTTGTAGGGGCCTCCGGCGCGGGAAACGAGGGCTTCGCGGCCATGGTGGGCGCCATGGCCGGGTACTTACTCAGCAGGGGACTGGAGGACGGTCTGCGCTATGCCGCGGGCTGTATCCTGGTCTTTGCCACCGCCTTTGCCTTTTACGATCTTTCCCTTTGCAAACGGCCCTGGTTCATGCCTCTGACCACCGGGGTCTTCAATGCCGTCACCGGCCTTGTGACCCTGGCCCCCCGGCCATGGACGACGGCGCTGGCCGCCCGCTTCGCGGCGGAGGCCGCTTTGACCGCCGTGGGGACCTACGCCTTCCACCGGGCCTTTTCCCTTTGGCGCGATGAGGAAGCAGAGGACCGTCAGCCCGGGCTTGGCCAGCGCCTTGGGCTGCTGGGACTCGCTCTGGCGCTGCTGCTGTCCCTGGCCCGGCTGCGGCTGCTGGGCGGGCTCAGCGTGGGGCGGATCTGCGCGGCGCTACTGGCCCTGTGCGCTGGATCGGCGGCGGGGCCGGGGGCCGGCGCGGCGGTGGGGCTGGCGGTGGGTCTGGCTATGGACCTGACCACCGGCGGCGCGCGGTTTTACGCGGTGAGCTATGCTTTGGCCGGACTGTGCGCCGGACTGCTCCGAAACCGCAGCCGCCTTGCCCGGGCGCTGGGCTTTTGCGGGTGCGTAGGGCTGGTCCTGGCCTGGAGCGGCGCTGCGGTGGCGGGGATGGCCGCTCTTTACGAGGTCTATCTGGCCGCCCTGGTCTTCCTCTTCCTGCCCCAGGGTTGGCTGGATCAGGCCGAGACGCTGTTTTCCGCCCAGAGCCGTCCGGCCAAGGCCCAGTGGGCCTATCAAAGCGCCCTGCGGCAGCTCAAGGACGCGGCCAGCGCCTTTGGCGAGGTCTTCTCCTCCCTGCGCTCGGCCTTTGACGCCCCCACCGACAACGGCGAGGACCCCTGCGTCATTTACGACCGCTCCGCTAGCCGGGTCTGCGCCCGGTGCAGTCTCCGGGAGCGCTGCTGGCAGAGCGGCTATCAGGACACCTATGACCTCCTGAACCACGCCCTCGCAGACATCCTGGCCGAGGGCCAGGCCAAGGCAGAGCATTTTCCCCAGCGGTTCCGGGATCGCTGCCCCCGCTTCCCCACCTTTTTGGCGGCGGTAAATGAGGAGCTGGCCGGTCTGCTGCTTCGGCGACGGTACCACAGCCAGGCCAGCCGCAGCCGCAAGGCTCTTTGTAGCCAGTATGGCGATATGGCCCATCTGCTCCAGGACGCCGCCGCGGCCATGGCCGCCCCGGTGTGTGCCGACGAAGGGCGCACCCGTAAGCTCTCCCGCTTTCTGGCAGGGCGGGAGCTGCAGTGCCAGGGCCTGGTCACGGCGGACGAAGCGGGCCGGGTGCGGCTGGTGCTGGACGGCCCCGACGCCGCCGCCCTGGCGGACGAGACCGCCCGCCAGGCCCTTTCCAGCCTGCTGGATACGCCCCTGACCGCCGCCAGCGTCAACGATGGCCAGGTCCTCTACCGCCAGCTGGAGCCCCTCACCGCCACAGCGGGAGTGTCCAGCCGGAAGAAGTCCGGCCAGAGCGTCAGCGGCGACGCCTGCGGCTGGTTCAAGGGCGACGACGGCAAGCTCTACTTTCTGCTGTGCGACGGCATGGGCAGCGGCCGCCAAGCCCGGAAGGACAGCGAGCTGTGTTTGTCTCTGCTGGAAAAGTTCCTCCGGGCCGGCGTGACGCCCAAAAACGCGCTGAAGACCCTGGACCAGGCCCTGGGCCTTCGCCAGGAGGAGACAGGCGGGTTCTCCACGGTGGACCTTTTAGAGCTGGATCTCTACTCCGGCCAGGGCTGCGTCTACAAGCTGGGCTCCGGCCCCAGCTACCTCCGCCGTGGCGGCGGCGTCAAGCGCCTTTCCTGTCGCAGCCTGCCCGCGGGGCTGGGGGCAGGGGACGCCCAGGCCGACTGCTGCCCCTTTCAGGCGGGGCCGGGGGACTGCCTGGTCATGCTCACTGACGGCGTGATCAGCGGCGACGACCAGTGGCTCCGCTCTACTCTAATGGACTTTGACGGCGGCTCCCCCGCCGCCCTGGCCGAGGCCCTCACCGCCCATGAGAGCGACACCGCCGACGACAAGACCGCCCTAGTCCTGCGCATCGGCCTCCGGGCCCAAGAGGACGAGACAGAGGGCAAGGCGGCGGTGTGAACGCGCAAAAAAGCGCCTGCTTTCGCAGGCGCTTTTTTGTTACGCGTTTAGCCCTCCAGGGCGGTCTTAATGCTGTCGAAGACCTGGTCCTGGTTGGAGCACATCACCAGCAGCAGCGTGCCGTCGCTGAGCTCCTCCAGCTTGGCGTCGGAGGCGATCTGGTACTGGTCCTCCAGGTAGAACTCGAAGGTGTTCTTCTGGTTGTCGATATAGCCCTCCAGGCCCTTGCGGACGGTATCGGCCTTGCCCTCGGCAGGCATGACGGCCACGATGGAGTAGGCTTGGATGCCACGGGTGGACACCATCAGGGCCGAGGCGGTGAGGTCCTCGGGGGCAACGCCCATCACGCCCAGCACAAGCTCGTACATCTCGTCGTCTGGCTTGATCTGAGGGAAGGCCTCCCGCTCGTCGGCGCTCTGGGCGGCGGTGATGGCGGCGGCATAGGCCTCGCTGAGCTGCTCGGGGGTCTTGTCGCTTTTTTTCTCGCCGCCGCAGGCGGTCAGGCACAAGGCCAAGGTCAGCAGCAGGGGCAGTAGTCGTTTCATGTTTCCAGTCTCCTTATTTCGGTTGATGGCATTTTAGACGGCGGTTTTGGCAGAAAGTTCCCCCTCTGGCACGCTGAGGCAGAATTGCCCGCCAGGCCGGAGCTTGCCTGTCAGCAGCCCCTCGGCGGCCTTATCCTCCACCTCCCGGGCGATGAGCCGTCGAAGGGGCCGGGCCCCCTGGTTTTGGGCCATGGCCTGGGCCACAAGGCCCTCCACCGCCGCCTGGGGCGTCTCCAGCCGCACGCCGTGGGCGCCGAGGCGCTGCCCGGCCTCGGACAGCAGGGTGTGGGCGATCTGGGTCAGCTCACTCTGACCCAGGGCGTCAAAGCACACCGTCTCGTCCAGCCGCCCCAAAAATTCCGGCCGAAAAAATTCCCTGGCCGCCTCTAGCGCCGCCCGGCGGGCGGCCTCCTTTCCGGTGGCGCCGCCAAAACCCAGGGCCACCTTGCCCCGGCTAAGACGCTCGGCCCCCAGGTTGGAGGTGAGGACGATGACGGCGTTTTTGAAGTCCGCCTTGCGGCCCTGGCCGTCGGTGAGGCTGCCCTCCTCCATGATCTGAAGGAGCAGGTCCAGTACCGAGGGGTGGGCCTTCTCCACCTCGTCGAAGAGGATCAGGCTGTAGGGCTGCCGCCGCAGGCGCTGGGTCAGCTGGCCGCCGTCGTCATAGCCCACATAGCCCGGCGGCGCGCCCACCAGCCGGGCGGCGGTGTGCTTGTCCATATACTCGGACATATCAAAACGCACCATGCGCTCCGCGCTTCCAAAGAGATGCTTGGCCAGGGCCCGGCACAGCTGGGTCTTGCCCACGCCGGTAGGCCCGAGAAAGAGGAAGCACCCGGCGGGCCGATTGGGATCCTTGAGACCCAGCCGCCCACGCCGCACCGCCTGGGCCACGGCCCGGACGGCCTGGGGCTGGCCCACCACCTCGCCAAGCAGCTCCCCTTCCAGCGCCGCCAGCTGCTCACGCTCGGCGTTTCCCAAGGGGCTGACGGGGATCCCTGTCCACATGCCCACCACCCGGGCCACCGTCTCGGCGGTGACGCCGTGGCGGCTGGCGCGCCACCGCTGGCGCAGCTCCCCCGCCTGGCGAAGGAAGCTCTGCTGGGCGTCGCGCAGCAGCAGGCAGCGGTGAAAGTCCCGGTTGGCCACCGCCGTCTCCCGCTCGGCGGCAGCCTGATCGGCCCGGCGTTCCAGCGCCAGCACCTCCTCGCTCTGCCAGCTGGGGGAGAGCCGCTCCATGGCCGCCGCCTCATCCATCAGGTCCACCGCCTTGTCAGGAAAGCGCCGCTCGGGGAGATAGCGCCCGGCCAGGTCCACCGCCGCCTCCAGGGCCGCGTCGGGGATGGGGATATTGTGGTGCCGCTCGTAGCGGGGCCGCAGGCTTTTGAGAATGGCCAGAGTCTGCTGGGGGCTGGGCTCGTCCACCGTGACGGGTTGGAACCGCCGCTCCAGAGCCGCATCCTTTTCGATGTAGCGGCGGTAATCGGCCACAGTGGTGGCCCCCACCACCTGCAGCTCTCCACGGCCCAGGGCGGGCTTGAGGAGGTTGGCCGCATCGATGGCCCCCTCGGCGGAGCCGGCGCCCACCACGGTGTGGAGCTCATCCAGAAACAAAATGGCGTCCCCCGCCCGGCGCAGCTCGGCCAGGATATTGCGCACCCGCTCTTCAAACTCGCCCCGGTACTTGGTTCCCGCGATCATGGCGGCCAGGTCTAAGCTCAAAAGCCGCTTGTCCCGCAGGTCCTCAGGCACCCGGCCCTCTGCCATAGCCTGGGCCAACGCCTCGGCCACGGCGGTCTTGCCCACGCCGGGCTCGCCGATGAGGACAGGGTTATTTTTCATCCGCCTGGACAGGATCTGGATGACCCGGCCCAGCTCCTTTTCCCGGCCCACCACCGGGTCCAAAAGGCCCTGTCGGGCCTGGGCGGTCATGTCCCTGGCAAACTGGTCGGTCAGACGGGTGTCCGAGCCGTCCTTCTGCTTGGGCGTGCGGTAAGGCCCCCCTTGAGCGTGGCGGTCGGGCTCGGGATACATGGGCATAGCGGTCCCCTCCTTTGTCTGCTGCTTCCATTTTTGCCAAGGAGGCGCGAGGTTATACCTTGGGGACTGTCACGCTCGGGTTGGGCGCATTGCGCCGTGGCTTCCCTCCGTCTCGGGGCAAGTCACGGCGGCTTCGCCGCCTGCCAACTTGCCCCTCGCTCCGGTCCATCCCCGGCTATGCGCCTACCCTCGCGCTTCGTCGAAAAAAATAACCATTGCAATTTCGAAAATCTGTGGTAGAATGGTTTTGGACGGAAACGTCCAGTGTGTGTATGATCCATCAGTCAGGAACGGAGGTGTATTCCAATGGCTTATCAGATCAGCAGCGACTGCATCAGCTGCGGCACCTGTGAGGGCGGCTGCCCCGTGGGCGCCATCTCCCAGGGCGACGCTCAGTACGTCATCGACGCCGGCGCTTGCATCGACTGCGGCAACTGCGCCGCCAACTGCCCCGTGGGCGCTATCTCCCAGGGCTAATTTACATCCGGAGAAAAAAGGACTGAACGGCGTTGCCGTTCAGTCCTTTTTTCTTATCCCGTTTTAGGGCGCATTATGCCACACCTAGCGTTGGTCACTGCGCCCCAAAAGATAGTCGGTGGTCACGCCAAAAAAATCAGCCAAGGCCATCAGGTGGAGCACATCAGGGTAGGTCCTCCCCTTCTCGTAACTGTAAATCGAATAGTGCTTTACCCCAATCACGTCCCCTACCTCTTGCTGGGACATCTTACGCTCCAATCGCAGCTTTTTGATGCGTACTGAAAAATCTTCTGCCAAAATCGTCACACCCCTTGACTTTTGGTTTTTAATATGCTATTCTGATATTGGTTTTAAAATCCAGTTTTGGGAGGTCGCGCTATGACCGACGTTCAGATAGCACTATTTAGCTATGCAAGTCAACAGCCCGATCGATTACGCTGGATCACCGATGGAAGCGATCGAGAGAAGTATGTGCGCGCTCAAAAGTCGCTCCTCTCTCTGCGGGAACAGTTGGAGCAGCGCTCAGACGAAGAGCTGAAGGCACTACTATCTCGCTACGACGATGACCTATTTCTCTTCCAGGCTCTCAACGAGCAGACCTTTTTCTTTCAGGGTCTGTCTATGGGGTTGCAGCTTATCGCCTCTGGCCTAATCTCCGGAGCTTAATTTTTCAAGCTCTGCAGCGGCGCGGGGATACGGCCGCCGCGGGCGATGAAGGCGGCGCTGGACTCGGGGTGGACGGGCATCACCGGGGCGGTGCCCAGCAATCCGCCAAACTCTACGGTGTCGCCCACGTTTTTGCCGGGAGCGGGGATCAGCCGCACGGCGGTGGTCTTGTGGTTGACCATGCCGATGGCGGCCTCGTCGGCGATGATGGCGGAGATGGTCTCAGCGGGGGTGTCGCCGGGGACGGCGATCATGTCAAGTCCCACCGAGCACACGCAGGTCATGGCCTCCAGCTTGTCCAGGCACAGCACACCGCTCTCGGCGGCGGCGATCATACCCTCGTCCTCGCTGACGGGGATAAAAGCCCCGGAGAGGCCGCCCACGCTGGAGCTGGCCATGACGCCGCCCTTCTTCACCGCGTCGTTGAGGAGGGCCAGAGCAGCGGTGGTGCCATGGGTGCCGCAGGTCGAGAGGCCCATCTCCTCCAGAATGCGGGCCACGCTGTCGCCCACGGCGGGGGTGGGAGCCAGGGACAGGTCCACGATGCCGAAGGGTACGCCCAGGCGGCGGGAAGCCTCCTGGGCCACCAGCTGGCCCATACGGGTCACCCGGAAGGCGGTCTTCTTGACGGTCTCGGCCACCACATCGAAGGGCTGTCCCTTCACGGCCTGGAGGGCGTGGCACACCACGCCGGGGCCGGATACCCCTACGTTGATGACCCGATCGCCCTCGCCCACGCCATGGAAGGCCCCGGCCATGAAGGGATTGTCCTCCACGGCGTTGCAGAAGACCACCAGCTTAGCGCAACCAAAACCACCCCGGTCGGCGGTGCGCTCCGCCGCCGCCTTCACCGTCCGGCCCATGAGGGCCACCGCATCCATATTGATGCCCGCTCGAGTGGATCCCACGTTGACGCTGGAGCAGACTACCTCGGTGGTGGCCAGAGCCTCGGGAATGGCGGCGATGAGCCGCCTATCTGCCGGGGTCATGCCCTTTTGGACCAGCGCGGAAAAGCCGCCGATGAAGTTCACCCCTACGGCCTTGGCCGCGTCGTCCATGGCCTTGGCGAAGGGCACATAGTCCTCCGTGTCCGACGCCCCGGCCACCAACGCCATGGGGGTGACGGAGATGCGCTTATTGACGATGGGGATGCCAAACTCCGCCTCGATGGCCTCGCCGGTCTTCACCAGGTCCTTAGCGGAGCGGGTGATCTTGTCGTAAATTTTCCCGCAGGCCGCCTTGGGGTCGGCGTCGCAGCAATCCAGCAGGGAGATGCCCATGGTGATGGTCCGCACGTCCAGGTGCTGCTGGTCGATCATATGGATGGTGTCGAGAATTTCATTGTTGTTGAACATGGGCATGGTGTGTTCTCTCCTTATGTCTGGGCTGTCACGCTCGGGTTGGGCGCGCTACTCGCCGTGGCTTCCCTCCGTCTCGGGCTGGTCTCCAGGGCCGTTGACCCTTTCGCTCGCCCTCGCTCCGGTCCATCCCTGGCGGCGCGCCTACCCTCGCGCTTCTCAAATGCGGTGCATGGCGTTGAAGATATCCTCGCGCTGCATGCGGATATCCAGGCCCATTCCTTCGCCCTCCTGCTTGAGAAGGGCGGCAAGGTCGGCAAAGGGCAGATCGGAGTCCTTGGCGTCCACCAGCATGATCATGGTGAAATACTCCTGCAAGACGGTCTGCGAGATGTCCAGCACGTTGACCTGGTGCTGGCTCAAAAGGGCGCAGACGGCGGCGATGATGCCTACGGTGTCCTTGCCGATGACGGTGACGATGGCTCTCATAGCAAAATTCCTCCTTATTGCAGCTCATCCAGGGTCAATTCAAACCCCGGCAGAAAATGCTGGATGAAGTAGTCCAGGGCGGGCAGTCCCATGCGGTCCAGAGCTTCTCTTGTCTGCCGAGCGGCCTGCTTGAACTCGTTGTTGCCCGCCCGCAGCTCTTCCAGGCACTTGATGTGAGCCGAGAGCTTGTCGGCGGCCTTGACGATGGCAAGCAGCTCCGGCTCCAGCTCCTCCCGGACATAGGGGGCGAAGGCAGGGGCAAACTCGGCGGGCAGCATGGACAAGAGCTTGTCCGCCGCTACGGCCTCCACCGCCTTATAGGCCTCCTTGATGGCGGGGTTGTCGTACTTCACCGGGGTGGGCAGGTCGCCGGTTAGGATCTCCGGCGCGTCGTGGTAGAGTCCGGCCACGGCGGCCTCGTTGGGATCCACGTCCGCGCCGAACTTCTCCCGGGCGATGACGGCCAGGCCGTGGGCCAGCACCGCCACCATGTGGGAGTGCTCCTGAATGTTCTCGGTGCGGGTGTTGCGCATCAATCCCCAGCGGTCGATGCAGTTCATCCGGGAGAGGTAGGCAAAAAAGTGATAGCTCAAAGCGGTCTCTCCTTGCAAAATCAGACATTCCTGTGTACAATAGATTCTACCAAACTATCCGCCAAAGCGCAAGGGGGTTTTGCCGTGCGATTCGCTGTTTACACCCTGGGCTGCAAGGTCAATCAATATGAGTCCCAGGCCATTGAGCAAGCGGGCGCCGCCCGGGGCCATGCCCTGGTGCCCTTTGAGGCCGAGGCAGAGGTCTACATCATCAACACCTGCACCGTCACCAACCTGGCCGACCAAAAGAACCGCCAGATCATCCGCCGTACCCGCCGGGAGCATTCCCAGGCCCTCTTATGCGTCTGCGGGTGCTTTCCTCAAACGCACACAGGCCAGGCCGAGGCCCTGGGGGCCGATCTGGTCTGCGGCACCGGGGAGCGCGCACTCCTGTGGCCCCGCGTCGAGGCCGCCGCGGCCCAAAAAGCAGCCGTCACCCATGTAGACGACGCCATGAAACGCCGGGACTTTGAAGAGCTGCCCGCGGGCGGATTGGAGGGCAGGACCCGGGGTATGCTCAAGGTGGAGGACGGCTGCGTCAACTTCTGTACCTACTGCATCATCCCCTACGCCCGGGGCCCGGTGCGCTCCCTCCCCGCTGACCGGGCCGCCGCCCAGGCTGAGGCCCTGGCCTGGGCGGGCTACCGGGAGCTGGTGGTCACCGGCATCGAGATCTCCTCCTGGGGCCGGGATCTACCCGGCCAGCCAGGCCTTGCCGAGTTGCTGGAAACCATCTCCGCCGCCGCCCCCGACCTTCGTATCCGTCTGGGCTCTCTGGAGCCCAGGACGGTGACGGAGGACTTCTGCCGCCGGGTGTCCAGTTTACATAATATTTGCCCCCACTTCCATCTCTCCCTCCAATCGGGCTGTGACAAGACCCTGAAGGCCATGCACCGCAAGTACGACAGCGCCCGGTTCTATGAGAGCGTGGAACTGCTGTGGAAATATTATGTAAACCCAGGAATCACCACCGACCTGATCGTAGGCTTCCCCGGCGAGACCGAGGCCGACTTCCAAGAGAGCCTGGCCTTCGTGGAAAAATGTGGCTTCGCTGCCCTCCACGTCTTCCCCTACTCCCGCCGCCCCGGCACTTCTGCCGCCGCCATGGCTGGGCAGGTGCCAAACGCAGAGAAAAAGCGCCGGGCCGCCCGGGCCGGGGAATTGGCCCGACAGCTCCAGGCCCGGTATCTCCAAGGCCTGGTGGGCCAGGAGCTGGAGATCCTGTTTGAAGAGGAGAAAGACGGGCTCTGGCAGGGCCACGCCCCCAACTACGTCTCGGTCCGGGCCAAGGGCGACGCCCTCCACAATCAGCTCCGCACCGTCCGGACCACCGCCGCCGGGGCCGACCATTTGCTGGGGGAACTGCGCTGAAGCGACAAAAAGCAAGGCAGCTTCTGATGAGAAGCTGCCTTGCTTTTTTAGGCCGATCTCAGGCGCACAGGGACCTGGAGGACTTATAGTAGAAGATGATCTTGATGATATTGGCCGCCAGCATGACGATGCTAGTGATGGCCCCGGTGATATCGGCCAGAATGTTCAAAATAGGGATCCAGGACACCAGGATGCAGAGGATAGACACCGCCGCACACAGCGCATACAGCAGGGTGATGAGCCGCGCCTGCTCGGCCAGCTCGCCGTCGCCCTTATCCTTGAGCAAGCTCCGGGTGGCGCTGCACACAAAGGCGGTGGACAGCAGCGCCGCCAGGGTGTTCAAAATGGAGAAGATGCCGCCCACCAGGCCGCTTTTGAAGATGATCTGCAGCGCGGAAATGACGATGCAGGCCACCTCCATCATCATAGCCAGGCGGTAATAGGGGTGGGCGGGCACGGCGGTATAGAGCCCATAGAGTACCAGCGCGGCGCCCAGGATGGCGGCAATGCCGCCCACGGTGGGATGAATGACACGGAAGCTGCCCAGAGCTCCGATCACGGCGCCCAAAAAGACCAGCCGCAGGGCCTTTCCCGCCACTTTACACTCAGTCATAGTCCATTCCTTCCTTTCTTCACTTGCCTTGCTCGATCATATGCACGTTGATGTGGTCATAGGTCATCTCCAGCCCATGCCGGTCCAGCGCGGCCTTGATGCCCTCGTTGACGCTGTAGAGCGCGCTCCAGTAGTCCTGGCCTTTGCACCAGACCCAGACGTTATACACGATAGCGCTGGCCCCAAATTCCGCCACGCCCACCACCGGCTCGGGCTGATCCAGCGTCAGCTCATTGCCCGCCAGGGCCTCCAGCACCGCAGCTTTCACCTGGTCGATGGGGCTGTCGTAGGAGGCGGAGAAGGTCAACTCCACGCGGCGGGTGTCCTCGGCGGCGAAGTTTTGCACCTTGGCCTCGGAGACGATCTTGTTGGGGATGGACACCAGCTTGTTGTCGGTGGTGTTCAGCTTGGTATACATCAAACTGGTCTCCTTCACCGTACCCAGGATACCGTCCACCTCCACAAAGTCGCCGGTGTGGAAGGGCTTGGCCCACAAAAGGACCATGCCGCCGGCCAGATTGGCCAGCACGCCCTGGACCGCCAGGGACAGGGCAAGACCGATGACGGAAAATAGCGCCAAGAGCGATGTGACCTCGATGCCCAGCGTCTCGCAGATGATGAGGACGCACACCACGCCCACAACGAACTTCACAAGCGTGCGAATGAGCTTGACCAGCGCCGGGTCCAGCCGGCTCTTTTTCAGCGCCCGGCCTACCAGGGCGGTGATCACCCGCCCGGCCACCACCGCGGCGACAATGACCAGCAAAATATAGGCCACGTTCCACAGATTCAGCTTTTCGGGCAGGTCGGTCAGCGCCCCGCTCACCGCCGCTTCCACTTCGGGCATATCGGTCCCTTCTTTCTTTTGAAAAAGGACGCCAGCCGGGTCGCGGCTGGCGTCCAATGGTTTTTCTCTGCGGGAGAGGATTAGCCCTCCACGTCGATGACCACGCCGGAACCCACGGTGCGGCCACCCTCACGGATAGCGAAACGCAGGCCCTTCTCGATGGCGATGGGGGTGATCAGCTCCACCTTCATGTC